>Ga0181519_10001286_pt1 | contig 22091 bp, 19 predicted proteins | sample PEATcosm2014_Bin_26_FD_121102 | JGI IMG/M metagenome (GOLD analysis project Ga0181519, IMG submission 121102) | Peatland microbial communities from MTU Mesocosm Facility, Houghton, MI, USA - PEATcosm2014_Bin02_10_metaG | ecosystem: Environmental > Terrestrial > Soil > Wetlands > Peat | place...
AAGAAAGCGGAAACGGAGACCTGATCGGACTCGATCTTGACCAAGCTGGCAACATCTACGTCGCCTACACGGGTACTCGAAACGTGACTTCAGGAAGGACCTGGGCGATCCGTTCCACCCCGCTTGCCGCGACGCCACGGTGACCAAGTCGGGCGCCTATAAGATCGACGCTCAGACCCGAAAGGTAGCGCCGCTCGCAACCAAAGCGGAGGGTTGGCCGTTCTGCTATCCGGATGACGTCGCGATCGACTCCAGCGGCAACGTGTACATGACGGACCTCACGTACTCCGGAATCTGGAAGATCTCTCCGGACGGGAAAAAAGTGGACCTGTGGTCGGCCCATCCTCTGCTCAATTGGTCCCCCAAGCCTTATTCGGGATTCCCACTGGGAGTCAATGATCTCGTGCTCGATAAGCAACAGAAAAACATCTATGCCGTTACCGACGGCGACCCCATGGTACTCAGGATCCCGATCAAGGAGGATGGGACGGCCGGTGAACCTTTACCGTTGCCATACGGGTTCTCTGCATTCGATGGGATCGAGTTGGACGGCAAAGGCAACATCTACGTGTCCGAGATTTTGCTCAACCAGATCTGGGTCCTTTCGCCCGATGGTTCGCAGCGCATCCTGATAGCCACCAAGCAGAACGCGCCGCTCGACAACAACACTAGTCTGGTTTTGAAAGGAGATGTTCTTTGTACAGCCAACCTCGGCTTCACCCACGCGAAACCCGAGGAGGCGGACCGCACGGTGGTCTGCATGAAGGGTTTCCCCCTTCCGAAATAGTTGGATTATGGAAGAATAGCCGACAACACGGCCCGAATCGTCGGCTCCGCGAACAACGTGCTGCACAGGCTATAATTGCGCGCACGGATGGCTCTCACTTCTGGTACGAAGCTCGGTCCCTATGAAATTCAATCCCCGCTAGGTGCGGGCGGCATGGGCGAGGTATATCGCGCACGCGATACTCGCCTCGACCGCATCCAACACGCGAATGAGCACACGAGTGTCAGCGTTTCCCCGCTTCCGAGTAGCCGGTTATTCGCCGTGAAGGTGCGAAGTGTCTCAGGTAGCCGATAGATTGAAACCGCTCATTGCGTATTGGCCAGTTGTCACTCACCGACCATCATCATGATTGACGTAGAAGACTAGGATTCAAGCAGTGCCCGTAACTTGTGAGCGTATCTGCGGCTCGACGTGACCACCGCTCCTCCAGCCAAGACGATGTCGTAAACCCCATCGAACATTGGACGAATCTCGCTAATGCAGGCACCGTTCACAATGGCCGACTTCCGCACGCGGATGAAGTGGTGTGGCGCGAGCTTCTCTTCCAGGTGCGCCATGGTTTCCCGCAACAGGTGACGGTCGCTGGCGGTGTGTACACAGGCATAGTTTCCCGTGGCTTCGATCCACAGCACGTTGGAAACGGGGACAAAGAAAATCCGCTTCTTGTCCTTTACCACAAAGCGTTCCAACGGGCGGAGACTACGGAGGGATCGGAGCAGTGGTTCGAGATCTCGATTTGCTTCCCTGCGCTGTTCGAGGACCTGGCGTGCGTGAACCAGGGCCTTGGCAAATCGCTCCTTATCATACGGTTTCAAGAGATAGTCGACAGCGTGCACTTCAAATGCACGAATGGCGTGCGCATCGTGAGCAGTGACGAAGACATAAACGGGAGCGGGGCCGGTCGATGGCTCCACATTTTCGATGACTCCAAAACCATCCAGATCAGGCATCTGCACATCGAGAAAAACGATGTCGGGATGAAGTTCATTGATCTGCTCCACAGCGTTTATTCCGTTCGTCGCCTCACCTACAAGTTCAATGCCGTCGTGTTCGGCCAGATAGCGACGGATACCGCGCCGGGCGATCGGTTCGTCATCGACGATGAGGACTCGCGTCTTCAAGGGAACTCCTCAGTGGAATGGTAATGATGGCCTCACAGCCTCGACCGTCGCCCCCGGTAAGTTCCAGCGACGACTCGTCGCCGTAGAGCTGTTTCAAGCGTGACTGGACATTGGTGAGCCCAACACCGAGTCGGAGGCGCGATCCCGGTGCCGGTGCCGGACCCGGCCCGTCATCGCGCACGCAGAGCCGGACTCTGCCGTTGTGGCGTTGCGCAGCGATCTCCAGTCGGCCTGCGGCGGAATCGACGCTGATGCCGTGCTTGATGGCATTCTCAACCAGTGGCTGAAGCGCCAGGCTCGGTACATAGACTCCGAGAAGGTCAGGTGGCACGTCCATGTGAACCTTCAAGCGATCGTGAAAGCGTGTCTGTTCGATCTCCAGATACTTGCCGACAAACTCGAGTTCGCTCTGCAAGGTGATCTCGTTCTCCCGCCGTTCGAGTGCCATGCGCAGCAAGTCGCCGAGACTGACCAGCAGATGGCTTGCAGCATCGACGTCTTCCTGCATCAGGACTCCAATGGTGTGAAGACTGTTGAACAAAAAGTGCGGATGTAGCTGGCTCTTAAGGTTCTCAAGTTCGGCTTGGGAGAGCTGCGTTTCCAGTTGCGCCGCTATGGTCTGGCGCTCCATCGCGGCCTGGTAAAAGTGGATCGACTGATACAGTCCCACAACTAACCAGTACGTAAGGACGCCGGTGAAGCTCATAGATAGAACACTGACTGTGAACGTCGGGAGAAGGCGCAGCGCAGCAGGATCGGTATTGCTAAAAAGTAACCGCAGAAGTCCACTGCTCAGAAAGTATTCGGTGACAGATGCCAGGGGAGCCATCAGGAGCGCCGTGATTGTGTGGATCGCTATATGAGTTACAAACCTCGGCCCCGTCAACGGGAACCGCTTGGCTAGACCAATCACAAGCGGTGTGTACGCCGCCCATACGTACCAGTAGACGAATTCGATCACAACGAACACCCAGTTGACCTGCCCGCCGTGAACTTTCGCCAGCACGATCTCCTGCACGGTGAACAACAGTCCTACCATCGTCCACGCACACAGGATCAAAATCCATTTCGCGCGTCCTATATCTGGTGTGGCCTGCAACAATGGGCTTGTCGACCTCTCCGGGACGGATTATAGCTGAGCCTTCGAAGGAGACATCACTGAGGACAGACCGCTTGTCTCACTTCGGATACCGCATGTCACTTTTCCTGCAAACACTCGTTCCTCGCGGCATATTGTCCCGTGAGCAGGACCATCGACAGGAGGAGTTCCACATGAAGAAGATTCTGACTCAGTACGGAGTGTTCGCGCTTGCGATCGCTCTGATGGTGCCGTTGGCACAGGCGCAGTCGGCACGAATGCAGGCCGCCTTCGGAGAAGATTCCGGAACGCTTTCCAAGAAATTCACCGGACTCGCGCAAGTTATGGCAGGCAAGTACGAGTGGAAGCCCGGCCAGGGCGTTCGCTCCGTCGCTGACGTCTTCAACCTGATCGTTGAGGAGAACGGCCTGCTCGCCGACGCGCTCACGGGTAAAACGAGTACGGGGGCAGAGCCCGCGCCCATTACCGATCCGGGGAAAATGCAAGACGCACTTAAGGCTTCTTACGCCAATTTACAAAAAGCTATCACGGGACTTCCCGACAACGACCTGCAGACACACGTGAAACTGTTCGGAGAAGACATGACCAAGCAGGACGCGCTGATGCTGATTCTCGAAGATCAACACGAGCATCTGGGGCAGTCGATCGCCTACGCGCGCAGCAACGGCGTCGTTCCGCCCTGGTCTAAGTAGGAGCGCCGCGTCGTGTGGGACACTCATTTCGCGTCGTCTAGAAAGGAATATCGATGACACTCAACTGCTGGAAACTCAAAGGCGGGAAATCCAGGGGATGCAGTCTTTGCGCCATTGCCCTGCTTTCTTTCGCCGCCGGATCGCTCATGACTGCGCGCCTCGCTCACATGGACCACGTGAGGGCCGCCAGCGATCGCGTCTTCGAGCTTCGTGTTTATCACGCCATGCCGGACAAACTGCCGGCGCTGGAGTCTAACTTTCGCAACACATGGTCCAAGCTGCTCGCCAAACACGATCTGAAGGTTGTAGGTTACTGGGTGCCCGAGGGGGCGCCCGCCTGGGACAACACATTCATCTACCTCGTGGCTCATTCAAGCCGGGAGGAAGCGAAAAAGAACTGGGATGCGATGCGGGCCGACCCCGCAACTCAAGAGCTGCTCAAATCTGAGCAGGCCGACAAGCTGCTTGAGAAAGTTGATTCGACTTACATGCGGCCGGAGGATTTTTCGCCGATGAAGTAGCGTCGCATTTCGCGAAAGGAAATGCCATATGAAGAAAAAGAGAATGAGCGCAGTATTCGTTGCACTTCTTATGTGGGCTTTGGCCTCTCAAGTGTCAGCGCAGGTCGCGGAACCCAAATTCAACTCCAATGCCGATGACCTCGCGAAGATTCGCGACGTATTGGAGGAGTACCGTCAGGATATTATTCGCAAAGACGGCTACGCGATAACCAAGCTCGTGCTGAACCATAATGTGCTCTTTCACCACATCAACACCCAGGAAGAGATTGATAGCGCCCGCAAACGTAACGCTCAATTCGATGGGATTGGCCCGAGCCATCTCGATGAACTTGTGGAAATCTTTGCTACGTCGAAGGACAAGCTCGAAGGGAAATTGCAGAACATCGAGATTCGCCAGGACGGTCCTCTGGGGATGGTGACATTTAACTACGATTTTTACGTCAACGACAAGCTTACCAATTCAGGCCTCGAGCACTGGCAGTTGTGCAAAATTGATGGGCAGTGGAAGATCTTGTCTGTTACCTGGACGAGCTATCGTCGCAGCTGACAGACAACGGCGCTCCAGAGAACAAGGCGAGCTTGTGCCTGGTGATTGCGGCGGACGGCTGCGGAAGGAAATGCGGAGAACGGCCTGCGACGCGCGTGATGGCAGGCAAGTACGACTGGAACCCCGGCCAGGGCGTTCGCTCCGTCAGCGACGTGTTCAACCTGATCGTTGAAGAGAATGGCCTGCTCGCCGATGCTCTCTCGGGCACACCGAATAAGGGGGCAGAGCCCGCGCCCATTACCGATCCGGGGAAAATGCAAGACGTTCTTAAGGCTTCTTACGCCAATCTACAAAAAGCGATCACGGGACTTTCCGACAACGACCTGCAGACACACGTGAAACTGTTCGGAGAAGACATGACGAAGCAGGACGCGCTGATGCTGATTCTCGAAGATCAGCACGAGCATTTGGGGCAGTCGATCGCGTACGCGCGGACCAACGGCGTGGTTCCGCCCTGGTCTAAGTAGAGCGCCGCGCGCGGTCTGGCCCGGTTCTTATCGCGTAGCGCACCGGTTGACTTAATAAAACCAAGGAGATGATCTCATGATTCGTAGCTGCAATCTTATATTGTGTTGTTTTCTTATGGGACTGACGCTCAATGCGAGCGCGCAGCAGTCTACTCCTGCCGCATCTGCGCCGCCTCCGCCAGTGGGAACACTTGCAGGGCATCCTGACTGGCCTGCGGCAAGGAACCCCGGCGACGTGGACACTGTGGACCACCTGGTAGCTTCGCTCTATGACGTGGTCTCCGGCCCAGCTGGACAGCGCGACTGGGACCGCTTCCGCGCGCTGTTTGTGCCCGACGGTCGGCTTGCCTGGATTGTTCCGGAGTCTGCGGCCACAAAGGATGCACCGGCACGCAAGGGTGATGCCGTTTTCCTGACTCCCGACATGTTCGTGCAGCAAAACGATCCCTATTTCAAGACGAACGGTTTCTTCGAGCGCAGCATCGGGAAGCGAGTCGAGGAGTTTGGCAATCTTGTCGCGGTGTGGAGTACGAAGGAAAGCCGGGATGCGAAGGACGACGCCCAGCCATCCTCGCGAGGCATCGATTCGTTCCAGATTGTGCATGCTCACGGACGCTTCTGGATCGACAGCCTCATCTTTGATGATGAGCGACCAGGGGTGACGCTGCCCGCGAAGTACCTGAAAACGCCCGGGCTATGACGCGAGCGTTACCAGAGTCCCGCAACAGCGTCCTCCGCCCATACCGAAGCCAGCCGTCCAGACGCTCATTCGTGGAGGGTCTCCGCCAAACTTTCGGGCAGTTATGGCGGCGAGGAGAGTTTCAAGGAAGGAGGTGTCGAATACCGCGAAGCAGGAAAGACCGAGTGCTTCAATGATGGATGCAGCCGGGCTACGGACGCCAATGATCAACGTTTTGGGGGTGAAACTAAAACTCCACTGAAGCCCGGTATGCACTGGATAGTGAATTTACAGCAGCCTTGGGAACTCGGACCTCCCGGCCAACAGGCCTTCACTGTAATCACGGTTGACCCAGCTTCAACCCCAGCTGCTCCTGGATAGCCTCGAAGAAGCTCGGAGCATTCGCAGCCAGTTCCGTGATCGCCCGGTACGCCTGGTCGATCGCTGCATCGGTGTATGCCGAAGCTCCCGCGTCAGAGTTGGCGATTGCAATCTGGCCAAACCGCTTGCGTCCGACCACCCACGGCTTCTCGTCTTCCGTCCAGTCCGGATCAAACAGAGAATTGTAGGAGTAAGCGTAACCATGCGCCCATCGGTTCACTGTAAGGCCATCAATGTCGCGCGCGGGATCGAAGCCCGCGCTACCCAGCATCCGCCCCAACTGGTCGCGCACATTGCGTTCGAACGTCGAGAATGGCGTACCTATTAACTCTGCTCGGCCCAGACGATTTTGATCGCGCATAGGCAATCCGGGACTGCACGGTGTGCGAAGCATGAACAGCACCATCGGTTCTTCCGGTTTGCCCGGAAAGATGTATTCGCCCAGAGTCACCGGAAAATCGAGCGCGGTGTATACGTGATAACTCCCCGGCGACTCAATTTGCCGTACGCCGAGCTTCTCAAACGATGCCCAATTCCGGATGGCAACGTGCGTATACACCAGCGGCGCTTTGACCAGATACGCGAGTGCTTCTCTCTGCTTCTCCGGCAATTCCGGGCAGATATAGGGAATCATCCCGTTGTAACAAGCGAGAACGCACTGCTTGGCTCTGACGCTTTGTAACTTGTTCCCACGGACATACGACACCGCAACTTCCTTCGCCGGCCCCGAGTTCGCGTGTTTCACATTGACCACGGTACTGTTAAGCCGAATGCGAACGGCCGATCCGGCGCGGTCCAGGCGGCTGTAGTCAGCGCGCGCCGTCACCACATCTTCCATCGTGTACCCGGGAATCGATCCCGGTATCAGAGCCCGCACCAACAGCCGGGCGATGGAAGCATTTCCATCCGGAAAGTGAAAGATGTACGGTTCTTCTTTTTCCTCTTCGCCAAGTTTCACTGCCTGGAAGCCGGCATAGGTGACTCCACCGTAATCGTCGCCAGCCATGTAGCATTGGATCGCCGGCACGGCATCGATCCCAACCGCAAACAGATCGTGGGTGTAGCTCTGAAAAAACTTCAACGCGTCGGGATGGACGTTGCACATCTTGGTGAGAAAATCCCCGTAGCTGATCTTCGACAACTTCGCGATCTTCTGCTCCCGCGATAGACCAGGCAGGTAATCCACTTTTTCCGTGTACACGCGCGCAATGTCCCGCCGCACCTCTGCGCTTAAGGGAGTCTTGGCCAGCCACTCCGGCCAGGGTGTGGTTCCCATATCAGCGACCAACCGGTCTTCTCCGAACGTCTCCTTATCGAAGAAACAGCCTGTGCCCAGCTTCCGCGATGAATAGAGCTTCCGGTCGTATGCTTTGTAGAACTTCTGCGTGTCGATGCCCAACTCTACGAGCAGTTTCTTCGCCTCGGCGCTGTAGGCTCCCGGGCTTTCGATCGACTGCGTTCCTCCGTAGCCGAGCAACATCCGGCCGCCCGCATGGAACTCGTTTCGTTTCGCGTGGCCACCAAAGTCGTCGTGGTTGTCGATCACCAACACGCGCGCCTTTTCGCCCGCGCTCTTGCGGAAGAAGTAAGCCGCCGCCAGTCCGCTGATTCCGCCCCCGACCACAACCAAGTCATAGATTTCACCGGTCGGCTGTGGACCGCCATCGGCGTCCCAGGCCTCGCTATCGCGCAGGCGGTGGGCATACGTGTATGTGCCATCGTGGTTTCCGCGCATTCCGGTGAGCGCCGGCGGATAGTAATCCGTCGCCTTCTCCGGCGCGAACGGCTCCGCGTTCGTCTGCAGCGCGAACTCGGCCGGTACCAGTGCGGCCAGCGCCCGGTGACTGGCCAGCACTCCTCCGATCCCAATCGCCGCTCCGTTCAGGAAATCCCTTCGCGAAATCGAGCGCCCCATCCCCAATTCACGGTCCCGCTTTTCGTCACCCATTCGCGAACGCCTCCCGGAAACCAAGCGATTATAAAGAAAGAGGTCAACCCACATAGGCGACCAACGACCTGATAACCGCAGGTCCTCGCCATGCAACCCGCGGCAAATCTTATGCAACTAATTTACTAGTTGACAATCCAATACCCTGTACGTCTAATACAACGGGTCGAGGAGGATGGCATTTGCCCCCGAGAAAGTCTCCAACTCTTACGGAAGCGGAATTGCGCCTGATGGAAGTGCTGTGGCAGAAAGGCGCTTCGACCGTCCAGCAGGTGCAGGAGTTCCTTCCCGAGAAGGAGCCGCTAGCCTACAACTCTGTGCTAACCACGATCCGCATCCTCGAGAAAAAGGGTTACGTGAAGCACGTGAAGGACGGTCGCGCCTTCGTCTACTCTCCGCTAGTGGAGCGCCAGGAAGCGACCCGCTCTGAGATCGGGCGTTTGGTTAACCGTTTTTTCGGAAACTCTCACGAATTACTCGTTCTGAACATTCTTGAAGACCGCGGTATGGATACCGCTGAGCTGACGCGTCTGCGAAAGATGCTGGAAGGGAGCAAGTGATCAGATGGCGCTAACAGGTCACTGGCAAGCCTTGGCTGAAATTCTTGCCGGCAGAGTGCTGAACAGCACGGCGGAGGGAATTGTCATTGCCCTGTTCATCTGGATAATGCTGCTGGCCCTGAGGCGGCAGAACTCCAGCACTCGCTTCGCAATGTGGTTTTCAGGCATGGCGGCCATCGCGCTCCTGCCGATCGTCGAGAGCGTGGGATCTCATCCAACCAGCGCGGCTGCCATGGCTTCCCATTTCACTTTCCGTCTGCCCGCTTCTTGGGCGATGGATGCCTTCGCTGTATGGGTCGTCATCGCCGGTATAGGCTTGGCGAAAATCGGCATGAGTTTTTGGCAGCTGGGTAGGTTGCGGCAAAGTTGTGCGCCCATCAATTCCGCCACTTTGCATCCGCTTCTGCGCGAAACTCTGAACGAATTCGGTTCTGCGCGGCGCGTAACTCTCTGCACCTCTGACCGCGTGCGCGTGCCCACGGCAATCGGTTTTCTCAAACCGGCCGTCGTGATTCCGGCGTGGGCGCTCGAGGAACTCTCTCCCGTCGAACTCAATGCGATTCTCCTGCACGAATTGGCGCATCTGCGACGCTGGGACGATTGGACCAATCTCGCGCAGCGAATCTTGAGCGCGCTTCTGTTTTTTCATCCCGCCATTTGGTGGATCGGCGATCGGCTCTCGCGCGAGCGGGAGATGGCTTGCGATGACTTCGTCCTGGCGGCCACCTCGAATCCGCGCGGATATGCGCAGTGCTTGGTCACAGTCGCGGAGAAGAGCTTCTTGCGCCGCAGCGTTGCGTTAGCCCAGGCTGCAGTCGGAAGAATGCAGCAGACCGCGCACCGCGTCGCTCGAATTCTTGATGCCGACCGTTCCACTACGACCAAGGTCTGGAAGCCCGCTCTGGGGTTAGTCTCCGCGATTTCAGTGGCTTGCTTGATTTCAATGCCGCGTATGCCGAGGTTCGTGGCATTCGACAGCTCAAAGCCCGGTTTCTCAGAATCCGCTTCCAGGCAAACTCCCACACTGGCGAATAACGCTGCCAGCATCGGGGCGCGAATAATTCCGGCCTCGCTCCACGTTTCTGGCGGAACTGTCCGAAGACACGATTCTCTCGCGCGAACGGTGAAGGTACAAAGTCGAAAGCACGGCGAACTGTCGGTCGCAGCCGTCACGCGGACGAAAGTCGCGCAACCTCAAACCAGAATGGTCAACGCGAGCGCGAATAGCTCCCGCGACGACGTCAGTGAGCCGAATTCCGTGTTGCTCGTGATGCACACGCAGCAAATCGACGAGTATGGCCAAGTCTGGAACATTTGCGTTTGGAGCTTGACCGTATTTCATCCCGTGGATCGCGAAGTTCACAAGGCAATCACTCCAAAATCCACTTAACCAACTTTGATAACGAAAAGAGCATTTGTTCGTCTTTAGAAACTAAATAATTAGTTGTTGCCCAAGGAGAAAACTCGAATGAAAACCTGGTTTGCCAAAGCATGGTTCACCGGAAACTTTTTGACCCGCCGCCTGATTGTTCCTGTCATGGCAGTCGCGCTGGCGTTGTCGTTAACCACTTACGAATTCATCAAACCGGCGTACGCCAAGGGAGCGGGTGCGTCTCCCACCGCTACGCCGCTCGATGACAATAGCGTCAGCGCTCTGCTCTCGCTCGACCAGGCAATGGAAACGCTGGCTGCGCGCGTCACACCCGCGGTCGTGAATGTTGCCGTCACGTCGCATTCGAAAACTGAAGTGGCGGATAGCCAGATGCCCGGCATGCCCGAGGGCGTACCCCCAATGTTTGCGCCATTCTTCAACCATCCGGGAAGGCAGCAGTCGCAGATCGAGCACGGCATCGGCAGCGGCGTGCTGATCTCGCCCGACGGATATATCGTCACCAACAACCACGTCATCGATGGCGCCGTCGATATTCGCGTCACCCTCAAGGATCGCCGAATCATGACAGCCAAGCTGATCGGAGCCGACCCGCTCACCGATCTCGCCGTGATCAAGGTCGACGGAACCAATCTTCCGAATGCGCCCTGGGGCAACTCGACTTCGTTGCGTCCGGGACAGACTGTGCTTGCTTTCGGCAATCCCTTTGGCTTCCGTTTCACCGTGACTCGAGGAATCGTCAGCGGCCTGAACCGTCCGAATCCGTTCTCACGCAACGGCCGCGCGCCGGGAAGCTTTATTCAGACCGACGCAGCGATCAATCCAGGAAACTCCGGCGGTCCGCTGGTTGACGCGCGTGGTGAAGTGATCGGCATTAACACCTTCCTCGTCTCGAACTCGGACGGCTTCTCGGGCATGGGCTTTGCAATTCCCAGCCAGATCGTCCGTCCCACGGTGGAAGCTCTGATCCGCGATGGCAAGGTGCATCACGGTTACATGGGCATCGGAATCAGCGACGTAACGCCGGAGAATGCAAAGTTCTTCCACGTCGAGAACAATGAGGGTGCCGTGGTCACGCAGGTGGAAGATGGCTCTCCCGCCGCGAAGGCTGGTCTGAAAGTCGGCGACGTGATTACCGAACTCGACGGCCAAAAGGTGAGCGATGCCAGCCAGCTTCAGATCGAGGTCGGACAGAAGGAGCCCGGTTCGAGCATCAAGCTGGGAATTCTGCGCGATGGCAAGAACATCAACGTGCCCGTTAGGCTGGAGGAAATGGGCAGCCGCGATCATGAAGGCAAGGAAGTCGGCAGCAACAGCAACGGCAAGCCGCGCTGGGGTCTCGGTCTCACCGACATGACTCCGGAGCTGCGCGACCAGCTGCAGGCGTCCGGTGACGTCCATGGCGCGGTCGTAGAGCAAGTTCAACCCGGCAGCGCCGCCGACAACGCTGGTCTGCAACGGGGGGACGTGATCGTGGAAGTCGATCGCCATCCCGTGCAGAATGCTGCGGATGTTCAGAACGCATTGTCCGCAGTGCCCAAGGGACAAGACGCGCTGGTTTTGGTCTGGTCTAACGGCGGAAACACTTTCCGCGTGCTGCACTCAGCCGAAACCGCGCCGGGCATGTAACGGTTGGTAAAAAAGCGCTGGTAAGCGAATCCCGCGTTCGATGGCCATCATGCCAGTTATGCATGACGGCTTTCGGGTGCGGGATTAGCTTTGCGTGGTGTCTAGTCGCTCTTGGAGTTCGGAGTCAGCCCCATACGGCGAACGAGATCCCCGAATCGCGGGTCCGAACGCAACGAATCAAAGGCAGGATCAACATTCAATAGCGTCCCCAAAGCTCTTCGTTCTTCATAGTTGCGGGCCAGCCATTCCAAAGCACTTTGCTTGTCTCCGAGCCGCGCATATAGTTGCGGATTATCAAATTCACCAATGTTGGCGCCCGATTTCAAAAGTTGCTGCCAGAATCCGGTGGCGCCATTGGCCACGAATGCCTTTCTGAGCGCAACTTCCTGCGATGCTGCATTCTTGACAACGCCAGCGTTGCCCGACAGAAGTCGTCCCTTGGTAAGCTCGCTGATGGCGTTCTGATACTGCCCCACTTCGGAGTACAGCCAGGCAAAGTGATAATAGGTCACAAAGAAATCAGGATTTAACTCGATTGCCTTCTTGAATTGTTCCCCCGCCTGGTCATATCTCCGGGCATAGAAATAGGTGAGACCGAAGACGGTGTTATAGATTCGGGAGAATGGATCAAGTTCCAATGCCTTCTTCATTTCGGCGATGGCTTCTTCTGATTTGCCCAGCGGCGTTAAGTACGTCCAGGCATACCGAAAGTGCGCTTCGGCATAGTTCGGATTGAGTTCAATCGCTCGCTTGAACTCCTGTTCGGCGCCTTGCCAGTCATATTCAAAGTCAGCTTTTTCCGCTCCCAGCGCAGCGTGCGCTTCAGCAAGGTCGCCGTCTAGCTCTAATGCTCTGGAAGCCGCCGCCTTCGCCTTTGGGTAGAAGTCCTGCGGGGAGCGAATGGCGTTAGCCAGGCAGGAATCGGCAAGTCCCGCGTAAGCCAGTGCGAACCCTGGATCCTTCTCGATGGAGCGTTGAAAATACTCGGTGCTTTTATCGATCTCCGCAAAGGTCCTCTGGTTCAAGTAAAACCGGCCTTTGAGGTAAAGCTCATAAGCCTCGGGGTTTGGGGCGTACTTGTCAGTCGAGCGACCTCCGCGAGGCGGAGTGAGTTTTACCTGAACCTGCTGTGCGATGGCTCTGCCCAACTCGTTCTGCAGTGCGAGAAGTCCTCCGGTTTCGCGCTCGTAAGTGTGCGCCCACAGATGGACTTGATCTTTGACCCGAATCAGTTGCGCGCTGACGCGTGCGACATCGCTTTCTCGCCGGACGCTACCCTCGAGAATATAGTCGACTCCCAGCTCGTGCCCGATTTGCGCGATGGTCTTGTTGGTGTGTTTATAGGACGCAGCCGAAGTGCGAGCGATCACGCCGAGTCGCTCCGGGTTGAGTTCACCTAAGTCGGTGATTGTCTCTTCGGTCAAACCATCGCTGAAATACTCCTGCTCCGGGTCATCACTTAGGTTTGCAAACGGCAGGACCGCCAGCATCACCCGGCCTTGGAGAACAGCAGATTGCGACGCAGATCGTTGGCGGAACTTATAAACACCGCCGGCGAGAACCACGACCAACAGGGCCGCCAGCAAGGCAACCCATGGCCGGGACGCCAAAGAGACTCGTGGCTCTTGGCGGCTCGCGGGAGGCGTAGATCCTGCTTGAGCGATTGTGTTCGGGGATTCAAGCTTCTTGTCCCCGCTTTCGTGGAGCGGGACCTCGGCCTCGATCACCGCTGCGATGAACCGATATCCTTTGCCCGTTACGGTTTGTACGAAAACTGGATTCTCAGGGTCGTCTTTTAGAACCTGGCGAATCTTCCGGATCGCTCCGTTGATGCTGCTATCGGTATCCAGGAAGATATCCTTACCCAGATCCTTGCGATGATGTCTTCTCGGGTGACCAGTTGTCCCCTGCGCTCGACCAGCATGAACAAGATGTCGAGGGGAATTCGCTCGAGCTTCAGTGCGCGGCCGCAACGGCGGAGCTCATAGGCCCCCTCGTCCAGTTCAAGACCGTCTCCGAATTTCACGACGTCCGCGGGCATAGCACAACCTAACAACAAGAGGACGACATTCTACATTGACTCGATCCGGCGACCACAACGACCATCTCTTCACTAACTTACGAGGTCACCAAAAGAACATCGAATCGTCAGATACGCGCCATTGCCAATCTTGGCTGATCGCAGCAATCTGCCGGGGACGACTGAGCCCTGTGGGCCCAGCAAATTGATCTTCGAGGAGACAAAAACATGAACACCTGGATCTGCAAGGCGACGTTGGCGGCAGCGGTGGCTTGCCTCACACTTATGGCCGTATCTCCCGCGCAAGCAGCGGCGTGCTGGAATGCGTCGCTAAGAGGCAGATACGCCCAAACCATCTCGGGCGAAATTCTGCCCGGTCCCGGTATCGTACAACCCCAAAACGGAGTCGCAATAACCAACTTCGACGGACAGGGAACCTTCACGCAGGAGGATTTTGTCGTGATTGGCGGGACTCCCGTCTCATTGGGATTTGCCACGGGCGAAACCGGCACATATACGGTCAATTCCGACTGTACTGGGACCGCCACGATTAACTACCCAGACGGTTCATGGATCGATCTGGAACTAGTGGTGATCGACCAGGGAAACGAATTTCGTACTGTGGTATCAGTCCTGAACCTGCGCGGAACCACGCTACCAGCGAACATCGCCAGCAGCGGTCAGCGCCTGGAAAATTAGGAAGTTAGCAAAACTAGCCGTCCAACCCGTGTGGGTATTGACCATCCCCACACGGGGTGCGGCTCAGAAGGAAATCAGAGTCACGGAGGTCAGTGAGTGGATTGCGCCAACGGAGCGATAGGCTACCGGTTGGCTCGGATGACTTCGGGTTTGCCACACCGCGGACGTATGATTAGGTCGAGGAATACGGAGCCGTGACCCCGCGCAAGGAAAAGCTTCGTCAGCCCAAGTCTCGCCAACCCAAGTTTCGTCCACCCCAGGTTCACACTCAACTCGGCCGAGCCGCAGTCCAGATCTTCGCCGCCAATGATCGCATAAACCAGCTTCTCATCGAGAATCTCGATCCCGCGGCCTGGACGGCAAAACCGCCCGGCAATACCCGCACCATTGCGGCGATCTTCACCCACATGCACAATGTCCGGACTAAGTGGATCAGGCTCACAGCTCCGCACCTGAAAGTTCCGCCCCAGCTCAATCGGGTGCATTGTACGCGGCAGCAGGCCCGCGCGGGATTGGCCGAGAGCGCCGCTCGCTGCGTGGAGATGCTCGCGGAGGCGCTCGGCGGTGGCAGGGGCCGCATCCAGAAGTTTCTCAGAGACGGCTGGGCTCGCCCTTGGCCGGTTGGCGTGGAAATGCTGTGCTACATGCTTTCTCACGAGGCTCACCATCGCGGGCAGGTGTGCATGCTGGCGCATCAGCTCGGCGTCCCGTTGTCGACAGAAGTCACGTCCGGCATGTGGAATTGGGAGAAGCTCTGGAAGGAGTCCGGGTCGCCTAGGGGGCCCGGACACGATTCTTAAGTAGTTTAATCGAGGCGATCATGCTCAGATTTGCACGATCCTAAATAACCGTCGCTTCTCCCGATTACGCGCCCGCGAATCTGCAGGCGCTCGATGTTATCCTAGTTGAGATTCATCCCCGATGAGGCTGTAACCCTTTCATGCCGAATTCAACCATTCCCAGGCAAGATATTCCTGACGCTCAATCTGCCACTGAAGCCACCGAATCCTTTAGCGAAATGCTCTCGCAGTATGAGAAGAGCCACGTGCGCCAGCGCGAAGACGGCAGCAAGCAAATCCAGGGAACCGTAATCTCCGTGTCCGCCGACTCCGTGTTTCTCGATATCGGATTCAAGAGCGAAGGCATCCTGCCCCTCGCAGATTTCCAGAGCGCCGGAGAAACTCCGAAGCCCGGCGATAAGCTGCCGGTTTCGGTCAAAGGCCGCGATCCGGAAGGCTATTACCAACTCACGCGCGCCAAAGTCGAGCGCCCGAAAGACTGGTCGGCGCTGGAGAAAGCGTTCGCGGAGAAGTCGACGATCGTGGGCACCGTGACCGGCGTAATCAAAGGCGGCCTCAGCGTCGATGTAGGAGTGCGCGCGTTCATGCCCGCCTCTCGCAGTGGAGCGCACGACGCCGTAGAGATGGAGAAGCTGGTCGAGAAGGAGATTCTCTGCCGCATCATCAAACTCGATGTCGCCGACGAAGATGTTGTGGTCGATCGCCGCGCCGTCGTTGAGGAAGAAGAGCGCTCGGCCAAAGATCGCCGCTACTCGGAGATGAAAGAAGGCGACCTCGTCAGCGGCACAGTCCGCAGCCTCACCGACTATGGCGCCTTCGTCGATCTCGGCGGCGTGGATGCATTGCTCCACGTAAGCGATATCGCTTGGAGCCGCGTCAGCAAGCCCGCAGACGTGCTTTCCGTGGGTCAACAGGTCGAAGCGAAAGTGTTAAAGATTTCGACTGACGCTGACAAGCGCCGCATTTCTGTTGGCATGAAGCAGTTGTTGCCTCACCCCTGGGATGCGGTCGCCGAAAAGTACAAAGTTGGCGAGCGGGTTCGCGGCACCGTAACTCGCGTTGCCGAGTTCGGCGCCTTCGTGGAACTGGAACCCGGCATTGAAGGACTGATCCATGTTTCGGAAATGTCGTGGGGCAAGAAGTTGAGAAGCGCGAGTACGCTGGTAAAGCCCGGCGAGGCCGTGGACGCGGTAATCCTGGGAGTGAATTCATCCGAGCGGCGAATGTCGCTGGGACTGAAGCAGGCGCTCGGCGATCCCTGGGCCGATGCGGCGCAGAAATTTGCCGCAGGGTCGGTGATCGAAGGCCCGGTCGTTAGCCTCACCAAGTTCGGCGCTTTTGTGCAGCTTGCCGAAGGTGTGGAGGGCATGATCCACATCAGCGACTTGAGCGCGGAGAAACGAATCAATCATCCGCAGGAAGTCTTGAAGGTCGGACAGATCGTAAAGGCTCAGGTGCTGGCCGTTGATACGGAGAAGCGCCAGTTGCGCTTGGGAATCAAGCAACTGGTTCCGAGCGGCCTGGATGAATATATTGCCGAGCACAAAGAAGGAGATGTGGTTACGGGCCGCATGATGGAAGTTTCGGATGGGCACGTCCGTGTCGAGCTAGGCGAAGGCATTCAGGCGTCGTGCCGGACGAACCCATCCAAGCAGTCGGACGGCGAAAAAAAGCCAGCCGCATTGGAGCCGTCGAAGTCCACTTCGAAGCCTGACTTGTCTTCGTTGGGCTCCATGCTGCAGGCGCGCTGGAAGGGTGCAACGCCCTCGGTTGATTCGAAACCGGAACCGGTTCGAACCGGCCAGATTCGCAAGTTCCGGATTGCGAAGCTCGATCCAGCTACCAAGAAGATTGAACTCGAATTGGCCTAGCCACGAGCAGGAATCTAAAGTCTCGCGCCGCCAGCCTTAGTCCATTTCCCGCATCTGTCCTTCTTCTCGCCGCATGCCCGCACCCGCAGCCGCGGAAGACTCGTCTCTCTTTTTCTGCCAGTCGGCTTCAGCCAGTACGCTGATCACTTCCAGCTTTTTCTTCTTCAACCCTGAATTGATCGCCGCCAGTTGTTTCTGTGTTAGTTTCTGGAAGTCATCAATCACGTCTTGCAGTTCGTGACCCAGTGACTCGGTCCGCGCTACCTGGTAGTCCGTTGGTTTGCCGTCGTATCCCGTGACCGCGCCGTAAAGCTGGCCCAGGTGTTCGCGGATTCGTTCCTCACCGGTAACCATGCCGCCTTCTTTCGTGGCCACAATCTTCCCGCGCAGCGAATCACAATCCGCGGAAAGTTGCTGCAGTTGTTTGCGCAGAGGATCTTTCTCGGTCAACTTGGCGGCGCGTGCCTTGGCGGCATCTCGCACTCCCTCGATTGCCTCCACTCCGTAGGTCATGTGTTCCAGTTCTTTGTAGACCTTCATCGAGAGATCGAACTGTGCCTTGCGCTCCTCGATCGAATATTTCGCGCGCGAATCCATGGCAACGTCCAGTTTCTCAGTGTAGGTCTGATCTCCTTTGGTCAGCTTCACCGTATACTTGCCGGGTAAAACCCGCGGTCCCTGCGCCGCTTCAAACAGGGCCGACGCCGCAGGCGCAACCGCCGGCGGCTTCACATGCATTCCCCACCCGGCACGATTCAATCCCCGATGTTTGCTGCCTGCCACGGTGTCCACGAGTTTGCCGTCCTGATCAAAGATCTCGATTTTCAAATCGCCGAAGATGTGCCGGCCTTTCTGGTAGTAGGTAATTTGCGCATCCGAAGGCCGGTTGCGTCCGTGGAAAGTCTCGTCCCCCTCCGGCCAGCCACCGCTCACATCGAAATACTGGATCGACGGCCGCCCCGGCAGCAGTGTCGCCTCTTTGGCCATCACGTCCGGAGTGAGCGCGCGCAGCGGCGAAATGTCATCCACGATCCAGATGCCACGACCGTGTGTTGCCAGCACCAGATCGGATTCGCGCGCCTGCAACGCAATGTCATCCACCGGAGCGGAAGGGAAGTCTGCTCCCTTGTATTGCGCCCAGCGCTGCCCGCCGTCCACCGAAATGTAAAGCCCGAATTCGGTACCGAGAAAAAGCACATTGTGGTCGACTGTGTCTTCCTTGATCACATGAGCAAATCCGCGCACGCCGCTTTCCTGCGCCGGAAGTGCCGTCCACGTCTGTCCGTAGTCGGTGGTCTTGTACACATAGGGCTTCATATCACCAAAGGTGTGCCGGTCGAACGTGGCGTAAGCCGTCGCCTCGTAGAAGCGGCTGGCCTCGATGGTGGAGACCCACGAGTTCTTTCCCAGGCCGCTGACATTCCCAACAACATTCGTCCACGTTTTCGCGCCGTCTCGCGTGATCTGCACATTGCCGTCATCCGTGCCAACCCAGATAATCTGCCCATTCTTTGGCGATTCCGAGATCGAGTAGATCGTGGTATGCATTTCCGCGGAAGAATTGTCGATGGTCACGCCCCCGGATTCTTCCTGCTTCTGCTTCTCCGGATCATTCGTTGTCAGATCGGGAGAGATCCGATCCCACGATTGGCCGTGATCGCGAGAACGGAATAGGAACTGCGCCCCGATGTAAATCGTTCCTTTCTCATTGGGGCTCATGTGAATCGGCGTGTTCCAGTTGAAGCGCAACTTTTTCTCGCCGTAGTTCGGCCAGGGATGAATGTCTCGAGTCTCATGCGTGTAACGATTGACCCGGCCGATCTCCCCGCCCTGCGCTTCAGCGTAAAGGTAGTCCGGATCGGAGGTGTCTTCGAACATCCAGAAACCGTCACCGCCGTACATGTTTTCCCAGCGCGAGTTGGTTACGCCGCCCGGATAAGAAGAATCGCCAACCCACGAGCTGTTGTCCTGCAAGCCGCCGTACACGTGATACGGATCCGCATTATCCACGCTCACGTGATAGAACTGCGAGACCGGCAGGTTCATCTGGTGCTTCCAGCGATTGCCGCCGTCTTCGCTGCGCCACAAGCCACCGTCGTCGCCCGCAATCACAATGTTGGTGTTCTTCGGATTGATCCATACATCGTGGAAATCGCCGTGGGCCCCACTCGAAACCACGTTGAAAGTCTTGCCGCCATCGTTGCTGAGCAGCAGAATCAGATCTGGTTTGAAGATCTTGTTTTCGTCCTTGGGATCGACGATTAAGTTTCCAAAATAGAATGGACGCCAGACCATGTAATTGCTGGCATCAAGTTTGGTCCAAGTTTCGCCGCCGTCATCGGACCGATAGAGTCCTCTTCCTTTTTCCGCCTCGATGTTGGCATAGACAACGTTGGGCTTCGCCTCAGCCACTTGTACGGCGATTCGTCCGTATGGCTTCGGAGGCAGGCCTTTGGCGTTGGTCTCGTTGATTTCCTTCCAGGTCGAGCCGCCATCGATCGACTTAAACAATCCGCTGCCGGGACCGCCAGAGCGGAATGTCCAACCCTGTCGCCGGAAATCCCACATAGCCGCATAGATCGTTTTCGGTTCCTGCTTGCTGCGCGCGATCATGGCGCAGCCGCTTGCTCCGTTCACGCCCGCCAAAACTTTCTTCCAACTTTTGCCCCCGTCGCTCGTCTGGTAAACTCCGCGCTCGTCGTTGTCATCCCAAAGATGTCCAGTGGCACAGGCCAGCACGTCATTGCTGTCTTTCGGATCCACCAGAATCTTGGCGATGTGCTCGCTATCCTTCAGCCCGACATTGGTCCAATTCTCGCCGCCGTCGGTCGATTTATACAGGCCGTCGCCCACCGATACGCTGTTGCGCGTCCAGGCTTCGCCTGTGCCGATCCACACTATCTTCGAATTCGAAGGATCAATCGCGACCGCGCCAATCGATTGCACGTCTTCACGATCGAATACCGGCTTGTAGGTGGTGCCGCCGTTCACCGACTTCCACACTCCGCCGCTGGCCGCGCCCACAAACACAGTGATGCGTCCGTTTTCCTCCACCGCATCCAGCGCGGCAATGCGCCCGCTCATCGTGGCCGAGCCGATATTGCGTGCCGGCAATCCTGAAACCGTCGCGGAGTCAAACCGGTACGGAGCCTGTGCCTCGGCCATGGCCCCGAAGGCCAACACTGCTACGGTTAGCCCTGCACTGAGCTGCGTGATGAAGCGTGACTTATGAGCGGATGCTTTCATGTTTACGAATCCTCTTATTTGCAGATGATTTTTCGTCGCGGCTTTCAAGCAGAGCGATTAATGAATCCCAACCAGGCCGGACTTCTTCTCCTCGGTCTTCAACGAAGCCGGAAGCGCAAAATCCGCGGGATCGATGGTGACGTTGGCTTCCATCTTCTGTACGGTCGTCGTCTGGTCGTCCGGATGGCTCTTCGGTCCTTGCGAAATGGAAAAGGGATACATCACGCCATCCACCGGCTTGTAGGAACCGAGTCCCACCACGCGATCCCGCACCGAGCCGCGGATAAACTGCTGAACCTCCTTGCGAATCTCGATAAACGTATCCGGATCGAGGTAGTCATAGATGATGTCGCTATTTTTCAGCGTGATCTTCAACCGCAGGGCGTCATCGCCATCCACTACATCGTGGCCTAGATACTCCACCGTGCTGCCCTTCTCTTTGTAATCGACGAGAGGTCCGTCAAAATCGGCGTCCAGCAGGAGGTCGCGCAGGTCATCCTCGCCCATCAGTTCAGGATCTTTTTTCCCGCCAAAGGGCTGGATCTGCCAACCTATGTTGCCGTCATAAGCCTGCACTGCGGTCATTCCTTGCAGAGAAAACGTTTCGCGAATCAAGTCGGGACGTTCGTTCTCCTGGCCTACGGACGCGGTGAACCCTCCCCCGCCCTCGAACTTGCCGGTCATGCGCATGGTTTTGATGGCCTTCATCTTCTCCAGCCCGCCCCTGGCCTGTATGTTCTTGGCAATCAATTCATCCGCAGTTTGGGAGAAGGAAAACAACGTTCCGCAGCAGCAGACAGCAATCACCACTATCACGACGTGACGCATCGAGCAGACTCCTGTTGGTGAGGGACTTAAAGAACCCGAAAACGGAAGACAGTACTCTACCGGTAGTAGACGAGTTGTTCAAGTGTTGGTGAGCAATAAAAGCCTGCAGGACTGGGACACGGATTTAATTCACAGGCAAGCAAAAAGCCGCCCGTGCAGGCGGCTGTTTGAATCGTCCTTTGGCGAACGAATGCTTAGTGAGCGAACGAGAAGTTCAGCCCGGTCGTGAAGATCACGTCATTATCCTTCGTGGCGATCGGTGGGTTCGACACATAGAGGTCAGTGAACTGGTTCTGCCAGCCCAGCCATTTGCTGATCTTCGTGACCGTACCCAGATCGAACTCTCCGCGATATTGACCGCTATATCCGCTCGACAGGTCGGGATAGATGTAGAGTTTCTCCGTGATCACCGTAGTTTTTCCCGCCTTGTGCATCAGTTCTTCGCCCAGGGTGAGCGCGGCGAATTTGTTCGTCACTCCGTAGGAGACGTAAGTGGGAGGAGCCGTCACCGGCGTATTTACCGCTCCATTCGAATAGGTCTCGTGGGTGTAGTTCACGCCGGCCAGCAGGTCGAATGTGGTATTGGCGGACTTGATCGCGTGGTAGCCGAGGCCGCCCCCATACACGCCGCGCAGATCCAGGTCTTGCAGCGCGTTGCTCATGAAGTCAGCGCCCACGAAGCCGAACATGCGCGGGTTGATATTGCGATCGTAGCGAATTCCAGCCGTGACCAGATTGGCCACCGTACTGGGAGTCGCCAACTCGTTGTTGGTCTCGATCGACGTCGTATAGATCGTGATCTTGTC
>Ga0181519_10001288_pt1 | contig 22070 bp, 21 predicted proteins | sample PEATcosm2014_Bin_26_FD_121102 | JGI IMG/M metagenome (GOLD analysis project Ga0181519, IMG submission 121102) | Peatland microbial communities from MTU Mesocosm Facility, Houghton, MI, USA - PEATcosm2014_Bin02_10_metaG | ecosystem: Environmental > Terrestrial > Soil > Wetlands > Peat | place...
ACGGTGATCGACGTCAACACCGGCAAGAACGTGGGGAAGACCAACCTGGAGGAGACCGTCTACCGGAACAACCTGGAGGCGGCCGAGGAGGTGGCCCGCCAGCTGCGGCTCCGGGACATCGGTGGGATCATCGTCATCGACTTCATCGACATGGAGATCCGGGAGAACCGCGACAAGGTGTCGAGCGCCCTACGCGCCGCGCTGGCCAGGGACAAGACCCGTACCCAGGTCTTCGACATCTCCGAACTGGGCCTGGTGGAGATGACCCGCAAGCGGGTCTCCGAGGGTCTGATCGAGTCGCTCTCGACCACCTGTACGGTCTGCGAGGGGCGGGGAATCGTATTCTCCGACCCGGAGCTGTAGACTCCTTCCCTTATGTACGCAGTCATCCGAACCGGAGGAAAGCAGGAGCGCGTGGCCGAGGGCCAGCAGCTCCGAGTCGAGCTGCTCGGGCAGGCGCCCGGCACCGAGGTGGCGTTCACCCCGGTGCTGCTGGTCGACGGCGACACCGTGCTGGCCACCCCGTCGGACCTGGAGGGTGCCTCGGTCACCGCCCAGGTGGTGGGGGAGGAGCTCGGCCCGAAGATCCGGGGCTTCACCTACAAGAACAAGTCGAACCAGCGGACGAGGTGGGGTCACCGCCAGCAGTACTCCACCATCGAGATCACCGCCATCACGGCCGCCGGCTGACCACGGCGCCGGCGAGCACAAGGAGCAACAGCGATGTCCAAGACCAAAGGCGGCGGCTCGACCCGGAACGGGCGGGACTCCAACGCCCAGCGCCTCGGGGTGAAGGCGTTCGGTGGCACGACGGTGAAGGCCGGGTCGATCCTGGTCCGCCAGCGGGGCACCAGGTTCCATCCCGGCCTCAACGTCGGCATCGGCGGCGACGACACCCTCTTCGCGCTGGCCCCGGGGACGGTGCAGTTCGCCAGCCGCAAGGGCCGCAAGCTCGTGGACGTGATCGCGCCCGAGTAGGTGCGGCACCCCGGTGCCGGCGGCCGCTCCGGGTGACCGGCCCGTCCGGCCGGACGGTACGCTCCGGCCCATGAGCGACGTCACCGACAGCCCGGGCCACCTCGACCGTCGCGGCCTCCCCCCCGGGCGCCGGGTCGTCCTCGAAGGGTGCGTCAACTTCCGTGACCTCGGTGGCTACGCCACCGCCGACGGACGGCGCACCCGCTGGCGACGGCTCTACCGGGCGGACGGCCTCAGCCGGCTGAGTCCGGCCGACCTGACCACCCTCACGGACCTCGGCCTGGCCACCGTGATCGATCTCCGGACGCGGGACGAGGCCGAGGTGCGGGGGTCGTTCCCCGTCGACGAGGTGCCCGTCGCCTACCACGGCCTCCCCCTGATGGACCTCCTCCCCACCGAGGCGGAGCTGCCCGACTGGCACGAGTCGTCGTACGTGGCCTCGCGGTATCTCGAGATGGTCACCGCCAGCGGCGGCACCCTGGCCGCCGCCATCGAGGTCCTGGCCGGCTCCGGCGCCCTCCCGGCGGTGGTCCACTGCAGCGCCGGCAAGGACCGCACCGGCGTCCTCGCCGCCCTCCTCCTCGCCTTCCTCGGGGTGCCCGACGCCACCATCGTGGAGGACTACGCCCTCAGCGGGCCGGCCATGGTCCGCCTGATCGAGCGCCTGAAGGCCGAGTACCCCGAGTCGGTCGAGGCGGTCACGCGGTTCGCCCCGGCCATCCTGAACGTGGCGCCCGAGACCATGGTCGAGCTCCTGGCCTCGGTGCGTGCCGAGTTCGGCTCCTACCGGGGCCTGGCCGACGCCCTGGGGGTCGGCGAGGCGGTCGACCGCCTCGGTGCGGCGCTGCTCGAGCCGGCCTGACCTGCCCGTCCCGCGGGCCGCCACGGGGCGGTCGGTAGGATCGGGGGATGTCCGGATTCGTCGACGAGGCCCAGCTCCACGTGAAGGCGGGCGACGGCGGGGCCGGTGCGGTGGCCTTCCGGCGCGAGGCACACGTCGACAAGGGCGGCCCCGACGGGGGCGACGGGGGACGCGGCGGGGACGTCTGGCTGGTGGCCACCACCAACCAGTCCTCCCTCCTCGGCTTCCGTGACCACCCCCACCGCGGGGCCGACGACGGCGGACACGGCGGGGGGAAGAAGAAGCACGGGGCGAGGGGGCGCGATCTCGAGGTGCCGGTCCCGGTGGGGACCCGCGCCCGCTCCGCCCAGGGCACCCTGCTGGCCGACCTGGTCGGGCCGGGCGACCGGTGGCTGGCCGGTGAGGGCGGTCGGGGCGGACGCGGGAACGCCAGCTTCCTCACGAACCGGCGCCGGGCACCGGCCTTCGCCGAGCAGGGGGAGGTCGGCCACGAGGAGTGGTACGACCTCGAGCTGGCCCTGGTGGCCGACGTGGCGCTGGTCGGGTACCCGAACGTGGGGAAGTCCACCCTCATCTCCCGCATCTCGGCGGCCAGACCCAAGGTGGCCGACTACCCGTTCACCACCCTCGAGCCCCACCTCGGCGTGGTGCGGGGCGACGACGGGGCGGACTACACCGTGGCCGACATCCCCGGCCTGGTCGAGGGGGCGGCGGAGGGCAGGGGACTCGGCCACCGCTTCCTCCGGCACATCACCCGGGCCCGCGTCCTGGTGGTGCTGATCGAGCTCGACCCGGTGACCGGCGTGGAACCGGCGGAGCAGCAGCGGGTGCTCCTCGACGAGCTCGGCCGCTACCAGCCCGCGCTCCTCGACCGGCCGCGCCTGGTGGTGGCCTCCAAGGCGGACGCCGCCGGGGTCACCGACCTCGGGGAGGTGGCCGACCTCTTCGGCGACGGCTTCCATCCCGACCTGGTGGTCTCGGCCGTCACCGGCCTCGGCGTCCGGGTGCTGGTGGGGACCCTGGGCCGGATGGTCGACGAGGCCCGGGCGGTCGAGCCCGGGTCCACCGGCACCATCGTCATCCACCGGCCGCTGCCCGAGGGGTTCACCGTGGAGCGGATCGGCGACGGTGTCTTCCGGGTGGAGGGCAAGGTGGCGGAGCGGGCGGTCGCTCTCAACGACGTGACCACCGACGAGGCGGCGGCCTACGTCCAGGAGCGCCTGAAGAGCATCGGGGTGGACCGGGCCCTCGCCCGGGCCGGGGCCCGCGACGGCGACCTGGTCGAGATCGGCGAGCTCTCCTTCGAGTGGTTCCGGGACCAGCCCGAATTCGTCGGCGAGCCCGCCGCCCGCCGACGCCGGTCGTCGTGACCGGCACCGGGGAGGCGGCGCGGACCGGACGGACCGTGGTGGTGAAGATCGGCACCTCCTCGGTGACCACCGCCGCCGGCGGGGTGGACGCCGCCGCCATCGCCAAGCTCTCCGACGAGGTGGCCGGTGTCCGGCGCACCGGCGTCGACGTGGTGGTGGTGACCTCCGGGGCGATCACCGCCGGGTGGGCCACCCTGGCCCCCGGACGGCCCCGGCCCTCGGATCCCGCCACGCTCCAGGCGGTCGCCGCCGTCGGGCAGCACCGGCTGATGCGGGTGTGGAGCGACGCCCTGGCCGAGCGGGGCCTGGCGTCCGGCCAGGTGCTGCTGGCGCCGCTCGACTTCGTGCACCGCAGCCAGTACCTCCATGCCCGCCAGACCCTGCAGCGCCTGCTGGAGCTGGGGGTGGTCCCGGTGGTCAACGAGAACGACGCCGTCGCCGACGAGGAGATCCGGTTCGGGGACAACGACCGGCTGGCCGCCCTGGTCGCCCACCTGGTCCACGCCGACCTCCTGGTGCTGCTCACCGACACCGCCGGCCTGCTGACCGCCGACCCGCGGCGGACCGCCGAGGCGTCCCTGATCGAGGAGGTGGTCGAGATCGACCACGAGCTCGAACGCATCGCCGGGGGCCCGGGCACCGCGGGCGGCAGCGGCGGCATGGCGTCCAAGCTGGCCGCCGCCAAGATCGCCGTGTGGTCGGGTGTCGAGGCGGTGATCGCCGACGCCTCGAGGCACGGCGTCCTCGCCGCGGTGACCGACGGCACGCCCGGGGTGGGCACCCGCTTCCGGCCCCGCGACCACCGGCTCCCGGCCCGCAAGCTCTGGATCGCCTTCGCCATCGGGGCCTCGGGGACGGTGACGGTGGACGAGGGCGCCCGCCGGGCCCTGGTCGAGCGGGGCACCTCGCTGCTCGCCGCCGGCGTGGTGTCGGTGGCGGGCGAATTCGGGGCGGACGAGGCGGTGGAGATCGCCGGGCCGGACGGCGCGGTGTTCGCCAAGGGCCTGGTCCGGCACCCGGCCGCCGCGGTGGCGGGGTGGGCGGGCCGCCGGTCGGCCGACCTCCCCGAGGACCTGGCCCCCGAGGTGGTCCACCGGGACGACCTGGTGGTGCTGGCCCCCTGACCGAGCCGTCCGGCACCCGGAACTACGCTGTGCCGGTGCATGCAACCACCGCCGCGACCATCGGGGAGCTGGGACGTTCCGCCAAACAGGCGTCGCGGGAGCTGGCCCGGTCGTCCTCGGCCGAACGTGACGAGGCCGTCCTCCGGGCCGCCGACCTGATCGAGCAGGAGGCCGACCGCATCCTCGAGGTCAACGCCGAGGAGGTCGGCCGGTTCGCGGGGTCCGGCGGCGACGCCACCGCCCTCGACCGGCTCCGGCTCGACGCCGCGCGGGTGGCCGGCATGGCCGGCGGCCTCCGTCAGGTGGCCGCCCTGGCCGATCCGGTCGGCGAGGTCGTCGAGGGATGGGTCCGGCCCAACGGCCTACGCATCTCGCGGGTCCGCGTACCGCTGGGCGTGGTCGGGATCGTCTACGAGAACCGCCCGAACGTGACCAGCGACGCCGCCGGCCTGTGCCTGAAGTCGGGCAACGCCGTGCTGCTCCGGGGCTCGTCGTCGGCCGTGGCCACCAACGCGGTGATCACCGACCTCCTGCGCCAGGGTCTGGAGAAGGCCGGCCTGCCGGTGGGTGCCGTCGGGCTGGTGGAGGACACCTCCCACGAGTCGGCGGTCGAGTTCATGCGCCTGGACGGCGTGATCGACTGTCTCATCCCGCGGGGCGGTCCCTCCCTGATCGCCGCCATCCGCGAGCACGCCACGGTGCCCTACGTGCTGGACGGTGAGGGGAACTGCCACGTCTACGTGGACGCCGCCGCCGACCTGGACGCCGCGCTGGCCATCGTGGTCAACGCCAAGACCAGCCGGCCGGGCGTGTGCAACGCCATGGAGACACTGCTGGTCCACCGCGGGGTGGCCGCCGAGTTCCTGCCGCGCCTGGCGGCCGCCATCCCGGCGGTGACCCTCCTCGGCGACGAGGCGACCCGGGCGGTGCTCCTCTCCGCCGGCACGGCCACCGAGGCCGACTACGCCACCGAGTTCCTGGGTCCGGCGATGGCGGTGGCGGTGGTGGCGGACCTCGACGGGGCCATCGGGCACATCGCCCGCTTCGGCTCCGGCCACTCCGAGGCGATCGTCACCCGCGACCTGGCGACCGCCGACCGGTTCGCCGTCGAGGTCGACGCCGCCGCCGTGGTGGTGAACGCCTCCACCCGCTTCGTGGACGGCGAGGAGTTCGGGCTCGGGGCGGAGATCGGCATCTCCACGCAGAAGCTCCACGCCCGCGGGCCGATGGGTCTCCGCGAGCTCACCTGCCTGAAGTACGTGGTCCGGGGCGACGGGCAGGTGCGGGCGTGACCGCCGCCGGGGACGAGATCGCCACCGGCTTCCCGGAGCCCGGACCCCCCCGCTTCGACAGCATCGACGCCGTCCGCCAGGGGTTGGCCGGCGTCGACTACCTGGCCGACGAGGGCATCGCCGGCGTCGTCTACCTGGCCGACCGCCTGGCCAAGCCCGTGCTGGTGGAGGGCCCGGCCGGCACCGGCAAGACCGAGCTGGCCAAGTCGGTGGCCAAGCTCACCGGGAGCCGGCTGATCCGCCTCCAGTGCTACGAGGGTCTCGACGAGTCGAAGGCCCTCTACGAGTGGAACTACAAGAAGCAGCTCCTGCGCATCCAGGCCGGCCAGGACGAGGTGTGGTCGGAGCTCGAGGACGACATCTTCTCGGAGGAGTTCCTCCTCACCCGCCCGCTGCTCGAGGCCATCCGGTCCCCCGAGCCGGTGGTGCTCCTGGTCGACGAGGTCGACCGGGTCGAGCTCGAGACGGAGGCGCTGCTCCTCGAGATCCTCTCCGAGTACCAGGTGTCCATCCCGGAGCTGGGCACCGTGCGGGCCACGCAGATCCCCCTGGTCTTCCTCACCTCGAACAACACGCGGGAGCTGTCGGAAGCCCTGAAGCGCCGGTGCCTCTACCTCCACATCGACTACCCCCAGCTCGATCGCGAGCGCGCCATCATCGAGACCCGGGTGCCGGGGATCAGCCAGGCGCTGGCCGACCAGATCGCCAGGATCGTCCGCTCCATCCGCACCCTCGAGCTCAAGAAGGCGCCCTCGGTCTCCGAGACGCTGGACTGGGCCCGCACGCTGGTGGTCCTCGGGGTCGAGTCGATCGATGCCGAGCAGGCCCGTGACACGCTGCACATCCTGTTGAAGTACCGCTCCGACATCGACCGGGCGTCCAAGGAGCTGGCCGGCGTCGAGCTGGACGACTGAGTCGGCCCCTGGTGCTCGACCTCCTGACCGGGTTCATCGCCGAGCTCCGCGCCGCCGGCATCCCGGTATCGCTCAGCGAGCACCTCGACGCCGCCGAGGCGATGCGCCAGGTACCTCTCGAGGACCGGGAGGGGCTGAAGTACGCGCTCGGCGCCACCCTGGTGAAGTCGTCGACCCACTGGCGTTCCTACGAGACGGCGTTCGAGATCTACTTCTCGCTGCGGGGACCGGAGTACCGGATCGACGACGACGGGACCGAGGGGGACGACGGGTCCGACCGGGCGTCGGACCGGGCCGGTCGGGGCACCGGTCCCGGCCAGGGCCGGGGCGGCGGCGGGGGTGGCGAGGGCATGACGCCCGAGGAGCTGGCCGAGCTGCTCTACAAGGCGCTGTCCTCCCCCGACCCGGCGCTCCTGCCCGCGGTGGCCCGCCAGGCGGTGGCCCGCTACGCCGGCATGGAGCCGGGGCGCCCGGTGGGCGGGACCTACTACCTCTACCGGACCCTGCGGAACCTCGATCTCGAGCGCCTGCTCGAGCGCCTCGTCGACGAGGCCCGCCCGGGGGGTGACGCCGGCGCCGGGGGTGCCGGGGGTGCCGGGGGTGCCGGGGGTGCCGGGGGTGCCGGGGGTGCCGGGGGTGCCGGGGCACAGGGACTCACCCCGTTGGAGGAGCGGCTCCTCCGCGACGAGCTCCAGACCCGCGTCGACCGGCTGAAGCGCGAGATCGAGGACGAGATCCGCCGCCGCCTGGTCGCCGACCGGGGGAGCGAGGCCCTGGCGAAGTCGCTCCGCAAGCCCCTGCCGGAGGACGTCGACGTGATGCACGCCACCCGCGAGGAGCTGGTCGCCCTGCGCAAGGCGCTCCAGCCGCTCTCGCGGAAGCTGGCGGTCCGACTGGCCCGGAAGCGTCGGCACGGCCGCAAGGGGCCACTCGACTTCCGCAGCACCGTCCGCCACTCCCTGTCGACCGGCGGCGTGCCCCTCGAGCCGCGCTTCCGCTACCCGCGTCCGGCCAAGCCGGAGATCATGGTGATCGCCGACATCTCCGGCTCGGTGGCGTCGTTCGCCCGCTTCACCCTCCACCTGGTCCACGCCATCAGCACCCAGTTCTCGAAGGTCCGGAGCTTCGTGTTCATCGACGGTATCGACGAGGTCAGCCGGTTCTTCGAGCACGTCGACGATCCGGCCGACGCCGTCCACCGGATCAACACCGAGGCCGACGTGGTGTGGGTGGACGGCCACTCCGACTACGGCCACGCCCTCGGGGTGTTCTGGGAGCGGTGGGGCGAGGAGGTCACCCCCCGCACCAGCGTCCTGCTCCTCGGCGACGCCCGGAACAACTACCACGCCTCCCAGGCCTGGGTGGTCAAGGAGCTGGCCGACCGGGCCCGGCACGTCTACTGGCTGAACCCCGAGCCCCGGGCCTACTGGAACTCGGGCGACTCCATCGTCGGCGAGTACGCCGTGCACTGCGACGACGTCATCGAGTGCCGCACGCTCCGCCAGCTCGAGCGATTCGTCGGGGAGCTGGCCTGATGGAGGCGGCCGCCGACGGCTTCGACCGCCTGTCCGGTGCGGACGCCGACGCCTCCCCGCCCGACGGGATCCGCACCGTCCCGGCCATGGCCACGGCCCACGCCACCCGGGTGGTGCTGGTCCGCCACGGCGAGGCCGAGTGCAACGTCTCCGGGGTGTGCGGGGGACCGAGGGGCTGCCGGGGCCTCACCCCCTACGGGGTCCGCCAGGTGGAGGCCCTCCGTGACCGGCTGGGTTCGACCGGCGAGCTGGCCGGTACCGACGCCCTCTACGCCAGCGTGCTGCCCCGGGCCATCCAGACGGCCGAGCTGCTGGCCCCGGTGCTGCGCGCCCTGGGCCCCGACGGGACGACGGGGCCGGAGCCGACGCTGCTGGTGGACTGCGGCCTCTGTGAGCTCCACCCGGGCGAGGCCGACGCCCTCAGCTGGGGGGAGTTCACCGCCCGCTTCGGCGACCCGGACTGGGACACCGATCCGGACCGGCCGATCGCCCCGGGCGGCGAGAGCTGGACCGGCTTCGTGTCCCGGGTGTCCACCACGCTGGAGCAGCTGGCGGCCCGACACCCCGGGGAGCTGGTGGTGGTGGCCTGTCACGCCGGGGTCATCGAGGCCTCCCTGCTCGGCATGCTGCCGATCAGCGGCGGCCGGGAGGGCGCCCGCCTGCAGCTCCGCACCCACCATGCCTCCATGACCACCTGGGAGATCGACGCCGGCCGCTGGCGGCTGCTCGGCTACAACGACGCCACCCACCTGGTCACACCCGGGCCCCCGGTCCCCGTCGACCGCTAACTGGGTCGGCCGGCGGACGGTGCGGTCCCGGGGGACGGGCGCTCAGCAGGCGTAGTCGTTGTCGAAGCCGTTGGTGTTCGCCCCGTCCGTGAACTGCACCAGCCAGACCGGCCCGGAGGCGAAGTTGTAGGTGCAGTACTGCGCGGGATCGAACGGGGGGACGTTGCTGCCGTAATTGGCGACCCACTCCGGCAAGGAGGGGGAGTAGCTCCCGACGATCGACGACCAGTGCGACTGCTGGGAGTAGATGCCGACGTTGGGGACGCCCTCGGCCTGGAGGCCGTCGACCGCCCCCTGGACGAGCGAGGCGTTCGCCGCCGTGTCCGGGCTCCACGACGGGTCGCTCTCGACGTCGAGCCACCAGGTGACCGAAGTGTCGATGCCGGCGTTCTGGGCCTGCTGGAAGGCGTACTGGGCGGCACCGTACCCCGTGTTGCAGCTCGTCGGCGTGGCGGTACCCAGGCAGTAGGAGGGGCCTCCCTGCTGGGCACCGTAGGTGAGGTAGAGGTACAGGTTGAGGCCGGCGCCGGCCCAATTCGCTTCGGAGGCCAGGCACGGGTTGACGCTCCCGTAGGACTGGCCGGCCACCTCCACGATGCCGATCTGGTGGGGAGCGGGGGGGAAGGCGGGGCACTGCCAGTTGGAGATGTCGAAGCCGTAGCTCCCGGAGGGGTAGGACGGGTCGTTGAACGTCCCGGTGCCGAGGCCCACCGTCATGCCCACCACGGGCGCGTTCAGGTTGGGGGGTGCCGAACCGAAATAGCCGGCCGAGCCGAAGTTGAAGATGAGGCCGGCGCTGTCGGTGAACCAGTAGCCGTCGCCGGCCGGCGTGGTGCCCATGGCCACGATCGGGTGGGCGAGGGGCGAACCGCCCTCCGAACCGTAGAACTTGGCGTCGCCGAAGGCGAAGATGCCCCCGTCGCTGGCCACCAGCCAGTACCCGCCGCCGCCGCCCGACGGGGCCATCGACACCACGGGCCGGTTCAGGGTCAGCGACCCCGTGGAGCCGTGGAAGGAGGCGTCGCCGAAGGCGAAGATGCCCCCGTCGCTGGCCACCAGCCAGTAGCCCTTGCCGTCCTTGGTGGCGGCCATCGACACCACGGGCCGGTTCAGGGTCAGCGACCCCGTCGACCCGTAGAAGCCGGCGTCACCGAAGGCGAAGATGCCCCCGTCGGTGGCCACCAGCCAGTAGCCGCCGCCGTCCGGGGTGGCGGCCATGCCCACCACCGGCTTGTTGAGCGGCTGTCCACCCATGGATCCGTAGAAGCCGGCGTCGCCGAAGGCGAAGATGCCCCCGTCGGAGGCGTCGAGCCAGTAGCCCTGCTCGTCGGCGGTGGCGGCCATGCCCACGATCGGCTTGTCGAGGTGCTGCCCGCCCATGGAGCCGAGGCTGGCCAAGCCACCGAAGGCGAAGACCCCGCCGTCGGAGGCCACCAGCCAGTAGGACGGGACCTTCTGGGTGGTGGTCGCCGCGCTCGGCGCCGTCGGGGTGAGGACGGCGGCCGGGACGAGGACGGTGGCGATCACGATGGCGAGCGCCCCGGCCACGACGAGGGTCCGGCGCATCCCGGGGAGGGGTGACCGTCGGTGCGTTCGTGGCTCGGTGGGGTGCTGCCGGGCGCGGGTCACACTCATCAGCGGCGGGCTCTCCCTGGGATCGTGGACGACGTCCGGCGGTGCGGGTCGGGCTCGAGGTGCCGGTCGATCGAGCGGCTGTCCAGGCGACCATTCTGGTGGCCGGGCACCTCCGGGTCAATGACCCCCCGGCCGGTTGGGGACGGCGGGTCAGCCGCGGAGCAGCTCCGCCACCGCGAAGGCCAGGTCCAGCGACTGGCGGGCGTTGAGCCGGGGGTCGCACGCCGACGTGTACCGCTGGCCCAGCTGACCCTCCACGATGTCCTCCACCCCGCCGAGGCACTCGGTGACGTCGTCACCGGTGAGCTCCACGTGGACGCCGCCGGGCCACGTCCCGACCTCCCGGTGGGCGGCGAAGAATCCCCGGAGCTCGGCGACGATGTCGTCGAACCGCCGGGTCTTCCGACCACCCTCGGCGGTGAAGGTGTTGCCGTGCATCGGATCGCAGACCCACACCACGGGGTGTCCCTCGTCCCGCACCGCCCGCAGGAGGGGCGGGAGGCCGGCCTCGACGGCATCGGCCCCGAAGCGGGTGATGAGGGTCAGCCGGCCGGGGACCCGCGCCGGGTTCAGGCGCTCGCAGAGGGCGAGCACGTCGTCGGGGGCGGCGTCCGGCCCGACCTTGGAGCCGACGGGGTTGTGGATGCCGGCCAGGAACTCCACGTGGGCCCCGTCGGGCTGGCGGGTCCGCTCGCCGACCCAGAGCATGTGGGCGGAGCAGTCGTACCAGTCCTGGGTGATCGAGTCGCGCCGGGTGAGCGCCTCCTCGTAGTCGAGGATGAGCGCCTCGTGGCTCGTCCAGAAGTCGACCTCGTGGAGGGTGTCCTCCCCGGTCAGGTTGATACCGCACGCCGCCATGAACCGGAGGGCCCGGTCGATCCCCTCGGCGATGTCCTCGAAGCGCCGACCCTCGGTGGAGGATGCCACGAACTCCTGGTTCCAGGCGTGGACCTGGCTGAGGTCGGCGAACCCGCCCTTGGTGAAGGCGCGCAGGAGGTTGAGGGTGGAGACCGACTGCTGGTAGGCGGTGGTCAGGCGGTTCGGGTCGGGGACGCGGGCCGCCCGGGTCGGGAGGTCGTCGTTGACCATGTGGCCCCGGAAGGAGTCGAGCACCTGGTCGCCGACCTGTTCGGTGGGGGAGGAGCGCGGCTTGGCGAACTGCCCGGCGATGCGGCCCACCTTCACCACCGGCACCCCCGCCCCGTAGGTCAGGACCACCGCCATCTGGAGGATCACCTTCAGCTTGTCGCGGATCCCGTCGGCGGTGAACTCGCTGAACGACTCGGCACAGTCACCGGCCTGGAGCAGGAACGCCCGGCCGTCGGCGGCCTGCCCGAGGGACCGGGTCAGGTGCCGGGCCTCGCCGGCGAAGACCAGGGGCGGGAGGGACGCCAGCTGGGTGTGGACGCGCTTCAGCTCCGCCTCATCGGGCCAGGCCGGCTGCTGGGCGGCGGAACGGGACCGCCACGAGTCGGGGGCCCAGGTGGACGGCCGGGGGTCGTCGTGCACCCCCCCAGCGTACGGCCTCCGGCTCTAGGCTCGCACCATGCAGCCCTTCCGCTTCGCCGTCCAGCTCTCGAACGCTTCCTCCGGGCCGGCCTGGCGCGACCTGGCCCGCCGGGTGGAGGGCCTCGGCTACTCCACCCTGTTCATCCCCGACCACTTCGAGGACCAGTTCGGGCCGCTGGTGGCGCTCACGGTGGCGGCGGAGGCCACCACCGACCTCCGGGTGGGCTCGCTGGTGCTCGGCAACGACTACCGCCACCCGGTGGTCCTGGCCAAGGAGGTCGCCACCCTCGACCTGGTCTCCGAGGGCCGGGTGGAGTTCGGGCTCGGGGCCGGCTGGATGACCAGCGACTACCGCCAGGCCGGCATCGACGAGGACCCGCCCGCCGTCCGGGTCGACCGGTTGGCCGAGAGCATCGCGGTCCTCCGGTCGCTGTGGACCGACCCCGTCACGACCTACGAGGGCGAGCACTACCGGATCACCGGGGCGGTGGGCTCGCCGAAGCCGGTCCAGCGGCCCCACCCGCCGATCATCATCGGCGGCGGCGGGCGCCGGGTACTGGGCATCGCCGGCCGCGAGGCGGACATCGTGGGGGTGAACCCGAGCCTGGCCGCCGGTCACATCGGGACGGAGGTCATCGCCACCACCGCCCCCGAGTACTACGACCGGCGCCTGGCGTGGATCCGTGAGGCGGCGGGGGACCGGTTCGACCGGCTGGAGCTCCAGTGCCTGACCTTCATGGTCCAGGTCGTCCCGGACCGGGCCGAGGCGGTCGGGCGCCTGGCCCAGCTGCTGTCGATGGACCCGGCCCTGGTGGCCGAAGCCCCGGTGGCCCTGATCGGGACGGTCGACGAGATGGTGGCGGACCTGCGGGCCCGCCGCGAGCGCTGGGGCTTCTCCTACATCGTCGTCCACGAGGCGGAGATGGAGGCGTTCGCCCCGGTGGTCGCCGCCCTCGCCGGAACCTGAGGTGACCGGGCCGGCCCACCGGATCGGCATCTTCGGGGGGACGTTCGACCCCGTCCACCGCGGTCACCTCGAGGTGGCCGAGGCGGTCCGGCAGGCCCTGGCGCTCGACCGCATGCTGCTGGTGGTGGCCAACCAGCCGTGGCAGAAGGAGGGGACCCGCCCGGTGACGCCGGCGGCCGACCGCTACGCCATGGTGGAAGCGGCCACCGAGGGGTACCCGGGGCTCGAGCCGAGCCGGTTGGAGCTCGACCGGGGCGGGCCGTCGTACACGGTCGACACCGTCGACGAGCTGCACCGGGCCCACCCGGGGTCCGAACTGGTCCTGGTGATCGGATCGGACGTGGTGCCCGACCTGCCGACGTGGAGGGAGGCCGGCCGGCTGGCCGGCGAGGTGACACTGGCGGTGGTCGGGCGTCCCGGGGCGGCCGCGGCGCCGGTACCGCCGGGGTGGCGTTCGGTGGGGGTCCCGGTGGCCCCGCTCGACGTCTCGAGCACCGACCTCCGCGCCCGCCTGGACGCGGGGCTCCCGGTCGACGGACTGGTGCCCGGGGCGGTCATGCGCTGTATCGCCCGGCGGGGTCTGTACGCTACGGGGAGATGAGCGTACGGATGACGCTGGCCGAGGACGAGCCCACCCTCGTGGTGGCCGTCCCGGTCCCCCCGCCGGTGGGGGCCGTCCCGGACCCGCGGCCCGTCCCGTCCATCGGTGCGGTCACGGTCCCCGGGACGCCGGACCCGGCGAGGGCCGGGCGTCGCGAGCTCCGCGAGGCACGCCGCGAGCGGCGGCGCCTGGCGGGGATCTGTGCCGCACTCGTCGCCGCCTGCCTGATCATGACCGTGCTGATCGTGGGGATGGCCCGCGACCGCCCGGCCCAGGGGCTCCCGTCGGGGCCGGCGCCCGTCGGGGCGTCCGCCCTCGCCGCCGGACGGGCACACCAGCACCACACCGACCAGCACCACCCGAACCAGCACGGCGCTCCGGCGCCAGAAGGAGGCCACCGTTGACCACCGTCTCTGCCGCACCCCTCACCGAAGTCCAGGACACCAGCGGGCCCGACCCGGCGGTGGTGGCGGCGCGCGCCGCGGACGCCAAGTCCGGCGAGGACACCGTCATCCTGGCCATGGGCGAACTACTGAGCGTCACCGATGCCTTCGTGGTCACCAGCGGGCACAACCCGCGGCAGGTGCGGACGATCGTGGACGAGGTGGAACTCCGGGTGAAGGAGTCCGGTGGCGGGTCGCCGGTGCGGGTGGAGGGCCTCGACGACGCCCGATGGGTGCTGCTCGACTACGGCGAGCTGGTGGTCCATGTCTTCCTCGACGAGGCCCGGGCGTTCTACGACCTCGAACACCTCTGGGCCGACGCCCGGCGGGTCCCCTGGGAGGAGCCGACCACGGCCTGACGCCCGGTCACGGTCCCGGTCCCGCGGCCACCGGGGCCTCGGCGGCGTAGGTGGCGGTGGTGACCGGTCCGGACACCTGGACCCCACCGTCGGTCGGGACCCCGATGGGTTTCCCGGCGATCTGGAAGAGCACCCCGACCACGCCCGGCTGGGCGGCGGCGGTGTAGACGACCTGGGCCACCGCCAGGGTCTGGTCGGGCCCGACGATCTGGAAGGGGTTGGTGGCGAAGTCGACCGTGGCGATGCCTCCGGCCACCGTGGCCTGCACGTCGGCCGGCTTTCCGGTGAGGAAGCTCTGGAGCCCGGCCGACGCTTCGGCGTCGGTCGTGCCGTCGAGCAGCGCCCCCATGATCTCGGTGAGCGTCGCCGGCGGGGCCACGTCCCGGATGACCGGGATCACGTGCTGGGACGTGTCGACCAGGTAGACGTCTTCGCGGGCACCGACCTGCGGGGTGATCGGGGCGGTGGTCGGGGCCGACGCCGGGTCGAGCAGATGGAAGGGGACGGCCGACGGGGAGATCCGGCTGGGGGCGGCATCGTCGGGGATGCCGCAGGCGGCCGCCACCACCGCCACCGCCACCACCGCCACCAGGGCGAGCGCGCGCACCGACCGGCTCACGGTGCCGCCCGCCGCCCGGTCGGTGACAACGGGAGCTCCACCACGAACCGGGCGCCGCCCGACGGCGCGTCCTCGATCCGGACCGACCCGCCGTGCAGCCGGACGTGCTCGGCGACCAGCGAGAGGCCCAGGCCGGTCCCGTCGCCGGTGGCCGGCTGACCCGACCGGTCGCCCCGGTAGAAGCGGTCGAACACCCGGACCCGCTCGGCCACCGGCACCCCGGACCCCCCGTCCTCCACCGCCACCCGGACGGCGGTCGCCGGACCGTCCCCTTCCCCGGCCGGGGGTTCCCGGTCGATGACCACCCGGGTGACCCCCCCGGCGTAGGCGGCGGCGTTGTCGACCAGGTTGGCCATCACCCGCTCGAAGCGGCGCTTGTCCACCTCGAGCCGCAGGCCGGGCACCCCGGGACCGACCTCCACCGGAAAGGCCGAGGGCACCCGCCGGCCGTCCTCACCGATCGGGGCGGTGGCCAACACGGCCCGTCGGACCAGCTCCACCGGGTCGACCACGTCGAGGGAGAGCTCGGCCGAGCCGGCATCGAACCGGGAGATCTCCAAGAGGTCGTCGACCATGCGCTTGAACCGGTGCAGGTCGCCGTCGAGGAGGGCCAGCGCCCGCTGGGCCCGCGGGTCGAGCTCGCTCCGATGGGCCTCCAGGACCCCCACCGAGGCGGACAGGGTGGTGAGGGGCGAGCGCAGTTCGTGGCTGACGTCGGAGGTGAAGCGCGCCTCGCGCTCGATCCGGGCCTGGAGGTTGGCGGCCATCCGGTTGAACGCCTCGGCCAGCTCCTGGAGGTCGGTGTCGTCGCCCGCCTCCACCCGGGTGTCGAGGTCGCCCCCGGCGATGGCCACCGCCGCCTCGGTGATGCCGCCGAGCGGTCGGAGGGCCCGGCCGCTGGCCCAGCGCCCGACGGCGATGCCGGCCACGGTGGTGACCAGGGCGGCCGCCGCCAGGGCGTACTCCAGCGTGCGGAGGGTGTTGGCCAGCTCGTCCAGGGAGAAGACCTCGAAGTAGGCGGCGTGGACGGCGGGGAGCGGTACGCCCACCACGACCTGGGACGATCCCCCCGCCGAGAAGAGCTGGGAGGCGGGGGTCCCGGCCAGCACCAGGTTCCGCTCGGGCGCCGGGATGGCGCTCTGCCCGACCGACACCGAGGTGGCATACCACTGGCCCTGGTAGTGGAGGACCGAGCGTGATCCGGGCAGGGTGTCCACCGACTCGAGGAGCTGGTTGACGGCGATGCCGGGGGAGCGGAGCGAGTTCTGCACCAGCGAGGCGTTGACGAACGCCTGGCGTTGGACGGCGGTCTGCCGCTCGGAGAGGAAGCTCTGGCGGGCGGCGAAGTAGGTGATCCCGGCCATCATGGCCGAGAGGGCGAACGCCCCGACCCCGAAGGCGGCGGTCACCCGGGCGCGGAGACCGAGCCGCGCGGAGATCCGGGTGGTCCCCCCGCTCCCGCGGCCGGGTCCGGGGCCGGTCGGCACCGCGGGGTCGCCGACGCTGGCCGACGTGCGGGCCGGGGCTTCGGACGCCGCCACGGGTCAGACGGCCAGCTTGTAGCCCATGCCGCGGACGGTGAGGATGAACTGTGGGTTGGCGGGGTCGGGCTCGACCTTGGTGCGGAGCCGCCGGACGTGGACGTCGACGAGCCGTCCGTCCCCGAAGTAGTCGTAGCCCCAGACGCGCTCGAGCAGCTGCTCGCGGCTGAGGACCTTGCCGGGATTGCCGGCCAGCTCACAGAGCAGCCGGAACTCCGTCCGGGTGCAGTGGACCTCGGCGCCGGACCGGCGGACGACGCCGGCGTCCGGCTCGAGCTCGACGTCCCCGAAGGTGAGCACCGACGGACCGTCGGCGTCGGGCCGGCTCCGGCGGAGGAGGGCGCGGATCCGGGCGGCGAGCTCCTTGGCCACGAACGGTTTGGTGACGTAGTCGTCAGCGCCCGCCTCGAGGCCGGCCACCACGTCGTGGGTGTCGGAGCGGGCCGTCACCATGATCACCGGCACGGTGGAGTGTCGCCGCAGGCTCCGGCAGGTCTCGAAGCCGTCGATACCGGGCAGCATCAGGTCGATGAGCACCAGCTCGGCGGGCTCCCGGGCGAACCGGGCCACCGCCTCCTCGCCGCTGGCCACGTCGTCGACGGCGTAGCCCTCGTCCTCCAGCGCCAGGCGCATCGACTGGCGGATCCGCTCGTCGTCCTCGACGACCAGGATGCGGCTCATCGACCGATCATGGCACGGGGAGCGCCCGGCCGGAGGTGCGGTCGGGCGCCGTCAACCCATCCAGATCTGGGTGGGCCAGACAGCGCCGTTGATCATCCCGAAGGCACCGCCGCCGCCGGGGAGGGTGGGATTGTTCCAGTTCTGTGCGTTGGCCTGTCCGGCCACCGCCCAGACCGCCCGGGCGTTCCAGATGTAGGGGATGTCGCTGCCGAGCAGGCTGCCGACCTGCTGGTAGGCGGCGACCTGGTCGGACATGGCCGGTGACCGCCGTCCGTTCAGGAGGGCGGTCTCCATGGCGGGGTCGGAGTTCCGGGCCATGTTGATGGAGAAGGTGGGGTTGATCTGGGTGGGGCTCCAGAAGATGTAGTTGAGGTCGGGGTGGACCGCCCCGAACTGCCGCCACACCTGGGCCTGGAAGTTGCCGAGCAGGGCGGTGTTGATCAGCTGGTCCTGCTGGACCGGGTTCAGGGTGACCTGGAAGCCGACCGCCTGGAGCTCGGCCTGGAGGAATTGGGCCTGCTTGGTGGTCTCGGAGTCGGGCACGTGGTTCAGCTCGAACGACACCGGATTGCCGGTCTCCGCCCGGACCTCCTTCACCAGCTGGGCGGCCTGGGCCGGGTTGGGGGCCGGGTAGCCGGTCGGGGCGTAGAAGGGCGACTGGGGGGTGAACGGCCCGTTGGACACCGCCTCGACACCGTTCGAGATGACCTTGGAGTACTCCTCCGAGCTGAGGGCCATGGCGGCGGCCTGACGGACCTTCAGGTTGTCGAAGGGCGCCTTGGACAGGTTGAGCAACACGCACTCCATGTCCGGCTCGCCGGCGAGGTGGGTGCTGTCGTCGACGTAGGCGACCGAGGAGTTGGCCCGCAGCTCCTGGATGACGGGAGGGGAGGAGGTGTGCATGAGGTCGACGGAGTTGGACAGCAGGCTGTCGTAGAGCTGCTGGGTGTCGACGATCGGTCGGTACTCGATGGCGTCCAGGTACGGATAGCCGGGACGCCAGTAGTGGGGATTCCGGGTCGAGGTGAAGTTGGCGTTCTGGTTCCACTCCTGGAAGACGAACGGGCCGGTCCCGACCGGGTGGGTGGTGCCGTTCGGGTTCCGGAGCATGCTGGGGGCGGCGATGAAGGAGATCTGCCCGCCGCCGATCCCGCCGGCCAGGTAGTAGTCGAACGTCACCCAGGGGGTCTCCATGGCCACCACCACGGTCTGGCTGTCGGTGGCGGTGATCGAGGAGATGGTGCTCACGGCCGTACCGACCAGGAGCGACTCCTTCTGGGCCTGCATGTTGTAGGCCACCGCGGCGGCGTCGCAGGGGGTGCCGTCGTGGAAGACCACGTTCGGGCGGACCACGATCGTCCAGGCCGTGTACTCGGCGTTGGGGGTGATCGACTGGGCCAGGTAGGGGGCCACGGTGGTGCCGTCGGCGGCGATGGCGGCCAGGGGGTCGAAGACCGTCCGGGCGTAGAGGATGCCGGTGGTGTCGTAGGTGGCGGTGGTGGGGTCGAACCCCTTCTCCTCGGCCTCGGTGCCGAAGACCAGCTTGCCGCCGGGTTTGGGGGTGGCCGAGGAGATCCCGTCGGGATGCGCGGCCGTGGTGCCGGTGCCCGACGTGCCCGAGGAGCCGGAGCTGCAGGCGTCGAGCAGGGCACCGGAGGCGCCGATGGCCAGGGCGCCGCCGGCGACGGCAGCTCCCCGCGCCAGGAACGACCGGCGGTCGATTGGGTCTGACATGGGCCCCCCTCGGGATGATGGATGCTGCACGGTCGGACGGTGGGGCAGGTTAGGCCCCTTCCGGCTCCGGGCGGCGTCGGAGGCTTGCCGACCCGATGACCGCGCAGCGTGAACTTTTGTGTACAAATAGTGGTCGCAAGCAGGGTACCCCCGGAGCGGCGCCGTCGCCGGTGACCCGGAAGTGAGCCGGTGGTGACCCGGTGGTGACCGCTGGTGACCGCTTGTGACCCGGGACGACGGGACCCCCGGGGATACGCTGCTGACATGGCCTGGGAGCTCGATGCCTTTCAGCGTGCACTGGGGGGCATGTCCCCGGCGACCCAGAAGGCCTACGCGTCGGATCTCGGGGGCTTCGTCGAGTGGGCCGGCCGGGGGGGCGTCGAGTCCCCGGCGGGCGTCGACCGGGTGCTGCTACGCCGCTACCTCGCCTACCTGGCCACCCGTCGCTTCGCCAAGTCGTCGATCGCCCGCAAGGCGGCATCGCTCCGTGCCTACTTCGGGTGGTGCACGCGACGGGGGATGATCACCGCCGACCCGTCGGCCCGGCTGTCGGCACCGAGCCGCGAGTCGCGGCTGCCCAGGGTGTTGGGCCATGCCGAGCTGGCCCGCCTGCTCGGCGACGATCGGTCGGCGGACGCACCGGCGGCCCGCCCGGTGGACCGGCGCGACGACGCCGTCCTCGAGCTGCTCTACGCCGGTGGCCTCCGGGTGGCCGAGCTGTGTGCCCTCGACATCGACGACGTCGACCTCCGGCACCGGGTGGTGACGGTGGTCGGCAAGGGCTCCAAGGAGCGCCAGGTGCTGGTGCACCAACGGTGCGCCACCGCCCTCGACACCTGGATCCGCGAGGGCCGGCCGGGGATGGTCAGGCCCGATGGCCCGGCCGCCGCACTCTTCCTCAACGCCCGGGGGAACCGGCTCGGCCCCCGGGACGTCCGCCGCCTGCTCGACCGGCGATCACCGGTCCCGACCCATCCCCACGCCCTGCGTCACACCTTCGCCACCCACCTGCTCGACGGGGGCGCCGACCTGCGGGTCGTCCAGGAGCTGCTCGGCCACGCCAGTCTCCAGACGACGCAGGTCTACACTCATGTCAGCAAGGACCGGTTACTCTCGGTCTACGGGAGCAGCCATCCGCGTGCGTAGGGGGGAAATGGTCTCACGACTCGACACCGCTGACGGCGACCACGGCGTCGTCCGGCTCTGGTCCGAGTACAAACGCACCGGCGCACGCGACCTCCGCGACCAGCTCATCGTCCAGTACGCCCCCGTGGTCAAGTACGTGGCCGGACGGGTGTCGGTGGGGCTGCCCCGCCACGTGGACGAGTCGGATCTGGCCAGCTACGGGATGATCGGCCTGATCGACGCCATCGAACGGTTCGATCCGGTCCGCAACGTGAAATTCGAGACCTACGCCATCCCCCGGATCAAGGGGGCGATCATCGACGAGCTCCGGTCGATCGACTGGGTGCCCCGCTCGGTCCGCACCAAGGCCCGGGCGGTGGAACAGTCCTACGCCAAGCTCCAGGGGGTCCTGCACCGGACGCCGCTCGACACCGAGGTCGCCGCCGATCTCGACATGACCGACGGCGAGTTCCAGAACGTCCTCCGCCAGGTGTCGTTCGTCGGCGTCGCCGCCCTCGACGAGGTCTTCCGGGGAGGCGACCGCTCGGAGCGGTCGACCCTGGGGGAGACCCTGGCCGACAGCGGGGCCGGCCCGATGGCCACCTTCGAGGTGAAGGAGACCAAGGAGGCCCTGATCTACGCCATCAGCCAGATGGGCCAGCGGGAGAAGACGGTGCTCACCCTCTACTACTACGAGGGCCTCACCCTGGCGGAGATCGGGGAGATCCTCGGGGTCACGGAGAGCCGGGTCTGTCAGATCCACACCAAGGCGGTGCTCCAGCTGCGGGCGAAGCTGGCGGACCGGCCGGAGCACGACCCCCGGCCGAACGTCCACTCCCGGGTGCACGTCGCCAGCTGACCCGTCGCCGGTCGGGACCCGAGTGGGCGGTCCCCGGGTGACGGCACTACACTGAATCCGCTCCTCCGTCCCGGGGGAGTACTCGCGAGAAACCATCACGCACCCGGCCGCGTCTGCGGTCGCCCCGCCGAGCGGGGTGCTGCGGCCGGGGAGGACCAACCGTCAGAAGGAGCGTCACATGGCCGTCGTCACGATGAAGCAGCTGTTGAACGCGGGCGTCCACTTCGGACACCAGACCCGCCGCTGGAACCCGAAGATGCGCCGGTTCATCCTCGGGGAGCGCAACGGCATCTACCTGGTGGACCTCCGCCAGACGCTGAAGGGCATCGAGGAGTCCTACGCCTTCACCCGCGACCTGGTCGCCGGAGGCGGCACCATCCTCTTCGTGGGTACCAAGAAGCAGACCCAGGGACCCATCGCCACCTACGCCGACGCGTGCGGCATGCCGTATGTCAACGAACGGTGGCTGGGCGGCATGCTCACCAACTTCCAGACGGTGTCGACCCGGGTGAAGCGGATGAAGGAGTTCGAGGCCATGGAGAAGGCCGGCGACTTCGAGGCGATGCCGAAGAAGGAAGCGCTGCGCCACAGCCGCGAGCTCGAGAAGCTCCAGCGGAACCTGGGCGGTATCCGGGGCCTCGACAAGCTCCCCGACGCCATCTTCGTGATCGACACCAACAAGGAGCACATCGCCGTCACCGAGGCCAACAAGCTCGGCCTGCCGATCGTCGCGGTGGTGGACACCAACTGTGACCCGGACGTGATCTCCCATGTGATCCCGGGCAACGACGACGCCATCCGTTCGGGGGCCCTCCTCTGCCGGGTCATCGCCGACGCGGTGGCGGAGGGCCGCTTCATCGCTCAGCAGCGCCCGGCGCCGAAGCCGGCGGCTCCCGTGGCCCCGGCCCCGGCCCCCGCCGCTGAGGCCCCGGCCCCCGAGGCCCCGGCCCCCGCCCCCGAGGCTCCCGCCGCTGAGGCCCCCGCCCCCGAGGCTCCCGCTCCCGCCGCCGAGGCTCCCGCCCCCGCCGCCGAGGCTCCCGCCCCCGCCGCTGAGGCTCCCGCCGCTGAGGCTCCCGCCGCTGAGGCTCCCGCCCCCGCCGCCGAGGCTCCCGCCCCCGCCGCCGAGGCCCCGGC
>Ga0181519_10001289_pt1 | contig 22065 bp, 19 predicted proteins | sample PEATcosm2014_Bin_26_FD_121102 | JGI IMG/M metagenome (GOLD analysis project Ga0181519, IMG submission 121102) | Peatland microbial communities from MTU Mesocosm Facility, Houghton, MI, USA - PEATcosm2014_Bin02_10_metaG | ecosystem: Environmental > Terrestrial > Soil > Wetlands > Peat | place...
ATCGTCGCCGGCCTGCCCTTCGGATCGGTCGTCTCGACCCCGAGGCACCACACCGGCACGATCATCACCGAGTTCGGGTCCGTCGAGCTGCGCGGCCTCACGGTCCGCGAGCGCGCGTTCAAGCTCGCGTCCATCGCGCATCCGGACTTCCGCGACGACCTCGTGGCGGCGGCAGATCGGCTCGACCGCTAGCGCCGCGCCGGGAGTCGCGTCGGCATGGGGCAAACTTGTGCCATGACCCCCGTCACGATGAGCCCTGGCGAAGCCGCGCGCCAGTTCCGATCGGTCGACACCTTCGGGATCAGCCTCGCGTCGGGGAACCCCCAGGTGCTGATGGCCGCGCTGTCCGAGCGGGACGACTTCGAGGACCTGACGATCATCGGTGAGCACCTGCTCGGCCGCTACGACCTGCTCGCCCACCCGAACGTGCACTACCGGTGCTGCTTCTTCGGCCCGACGGAGCGGTACTACAAGGCGCGCGGCGCGGACATCCAGCTGGTGCCCGCGGGCTTCCGCCAGTTCTCTCCGGTGCTCGAGCGGTTCGCGCCGCGCATCATGGCGGTCCAGGCGACGCCGCCCGACAAGGACGGCAAGTGCAGCCTCTCGCTGCACTACGGCGCCACGCGCCGCGAGCTGCTGCGCGCCGGGCACGACCCGAACCGCGTCCTCATCGTCGAGGTGAACCACAACCTCCCGAGGACCGGCGTGCTGGAGGGCTTCGACAACACGATCCCCGTGGACCTCATCGACGTGATCGTGGAGTCCGACCTGCCCCCCTTCGAGGTGCCGCCGGTCACGCCGGTCCGCGAGGACAACTCGATCGCGGAGTTCGCGCTGTCGCTGATCCCCGAGCGTGCGACCCTGCAGACCGGCATCGGAGCGATCCCCTCGATCGTCGCGACGAGGCTCGCGGAGCGCGAGGGCGACGGCTACGGGGTCCACTCCGAGCTGTTCAGCGACGGCCTGATGAAGCTGCATCAGTCGGGCAAGGTGACCAACGAGCACAAGGGCCAGTTCCCCGGGGTGTCGGTCACGACCTTCGCGCTCGGATCCGCCGAGCTCTACGCGTGGCTCGATCGAAACCCTCAGGTCGCCTTCGCGCCCGTGTCGCTCGTGAACGACCCCTCGGTCATCGGGAAGAACGATCGGTTCGTGTCGATCAACGGGGCGATCTCGGTCGACCTCTACGGCCAGGTCGTCGCGGACTCGGTCGAGGGACGCCAGATCTCGGGCGTGGGCGGGCACGAGGACTTCGTCGCCGGCGCCGAGGTCGGCCTGGAGAACCGCTCGCTCATCTGCCTGCACTCGACGATCGAGGTGGACGGCGAGCTGCGCAGCAGGATCGTCGCGGAACTGCCCCGGCGCTCGATCGTCGCGACCCCGCGGCACCACACGGGCCTCGTGGTCACCGAGTTCGGCTCCGTCGACCTGCGCGGCCTCACCGTCCGCGAGCGCGGGCACGCGCTCGCCTCCATCGCGCACCCCCATTTCCGAGACGACCTCGAGCGCGCTGCGCACGAGCTCGACGGGTAGTCCGGTGCTCAGGGTCACAGGGCTCACCATCGAGGTGGGCGGGCGCGCGCTGGTTGAGGACGCGTCGTTCACCGTCGCCGACGGCGAGAAGGTCGGGATCGTCGGGCGCAACGGGGCGGGCAAGTCCTCGCTGCTCTCGGTCCTGTTGGGCGAGCCCGCGAGCCACGTGCGCCACCGGGGCGAGGTCTCCCAGATCGGGTCGCTGACGTACCTGCCCCAGGTCCCGATCGAGGGCGGGCTGGGCGTCGAGCCGATCGGGCTCTCCCACGTGCTCTCCGCCCGCGGGCTCGACGCGCTCGACGCGGAGGTCCACGCCGCGCGCCACGCGATGGCCGCGGACCCGTCCGCCGAGCTGATCGAGCGGTTCAGCTCGCTCGAGGAGGAGTTCACGACCCGCGGCGGCTACGGCGCCGAGGCCGAGGTCGCCCGCCTCGCCGCGGGCCTGGGGCTGCGCGAGGAGCTCCTGCTCGAGGACCTCGGATCGCTCTCGGGCGGGCAGCGCCGCCGGGTCGACCTGATGCGCGTCCTGTACGAGGACGCCAAGACGATGGTGCTCGACGAGCCCACCAACCACCTCGACCGCGCCGCGAAGCGGTGGCTGTTCGACGAGCTGAGCCGACTGCCGGGCACGCTCATCCTGATCAGCCACGACCTGGCACTGCTCGACCAGGCGATCGACAAGGTGCTCGTCGTCGCGGACAAGCGGGTGACCGAGTACAAGGGCAACTACACCGCCTACCTGCGGCAGTCCTCGGAGGCCCGCGAGCGCTCCGAGGTCATGGCGAAGCGCGAGGATGCCGAGATCAAGCGGCTGAAGAAGCTGGCCGACGAGCGGCGCCACTCGACCGAGAAGCGCGCCCGCCAGGCCAAGGTGTTCGACCGCAAGGCCGAGAAGATCGCCTCCAACCGCACCGTCGTGGCGGCCAAGGACCGAAAGACCGCGTTCAGGCTCCCGACCCCGCCGCGCAGCGGCGACGACGTCCTCGAGCTGTCGGGGCTGCGCGTCGCCTACGGCCGCCACGTCGTCCTGCACGGCACGTCGATGCTCGTGGGCCGCGGCGACCGGATCCTCGTCGTCGGACGCAACGGGGCGGGGAAGTCCTCCCTCCTGCGCTGCCTCGCCGGCGTCCAGGAGCCGACCGACGGCAAGCTCCGGCTCGGGGCGAACGTCGAGCTCGGGTACTTCGCCCAGGAGCACGAGCAGCTGGACACCACCCGCACCGCCCTGGAGCACTTCGACGAGGGGCCGCTCAAGACCGAGGTCGAGCGCCGCAAGCTGCTCGGCGCGTTCGGGCTCTCGGGCGAGACCGTCGAGCACACGCCCGATGCCCTCTCGGGAGGCGAGCGGGCGAAGCTCGCGCTCGCGCTGCTCGCCGCGGGGACCGTGAACCTGCTGATCCTCGACGAGCCCACGAACAACCTCGACCCGGCCAGCGTCGTCGCGGTCGCCAGGATGCTCGTGGGCTGGCCGGGGACCGTCATCGCGGTGAGCCACGAGCGCGCCTTCGCCGAGGCGCTCGACCCCACCCACGCGGTGATCCTCCCCGAGGAGCACGTCGACCTCTGGCGCGACGACTACCTCGACCTCGTCGAGCAGCGCTAGCTAGCGCGAGCCCGGCCGCGCTCGGACAGACTGCAGCGATGCACGGCGGGCACGAGCACGGGGCAGGAGCGGAGAGGTCGGCCAGGGAGCGGATGCTCGCGGGCGAGCCCTACCTGGCGGACGATCCCGAGCTCCGCGCGGCGAGGTTGCGCGCGATCCTGCTCATGGAGCGGTTCAACGCGAGCAGCGTCGCGGACCCCGTCGCGCGCCGCGCGCTGCTCGAAGAGCTCCTCGGGTCCGTGGGCGAGGACGTCGACGTGCGACCCCCGCTCTACGTCGACTACGGGGTGCACCTCTCGATCGGGGCGAGGACCTTCGTGAACTACGGCCTCGTGGCGCTCGACGTGGCGGCGATCACGATCGGCGAGCATGTCCAGATCGCGACGAACGTGCAGCTGCTCGCAGCCCGCCACCCGCTCGAGCCCTCGCCGCGCCGGGCGTTGTGGGAGTCGTCGGCCCCGATCACGATCGGCGACAACGCGTGGCTGGGTGGTGGCGTCATCGTGCTGCCCGGGGTCACGATCGGCCGCGACACGGTGGTCGGGGCCGGTGCCGTCGTGACCCGGGACCTGCCCGCGGGCGTGCTCGCGGTCGGCAACCCCGCGCGGATCGTCCGCGCGCTCTCCGACGAGGACCCCTCGTAGTGCCGGCGTGACGACCTTCGACGCCATCGTCATCGGCCTCGGGGCGATGGGCAGCGCGGCCACCTACCAGCTGGCTGCCGCGGGGGCGACGGTCCTCGGCCTCGACCAGCACGCGATCGGCCACGACCTGGGCTCCTCGCACGGGGAGACCAGGGTCACGAGGCGCGCGGTCGGCGAGGGCCCCGCGTATGCGCCGCTGGTCGCGCGCTCGCACGTGCTCTGGCGCGAGATCGAGGAGGAGGCGCAACGCACGCTGCTCGTCGAGTGCGGCGGTCTCATCATGGGGGTGCCCGGCGCCACCGGCCAGCACGGGGCGGCGGACTTCGTCGAGGCCACCCGCGCCGTCGCGGTCGCCCAGGGGATCCCGCACGAGGTGCTCGGTGCGGCGGAGATCCGCGACCGCTTCGGGGTGTTCGAGGTGGCCGACGAGACGGCCGTCTACGAGCCAGGCGCCGGCTACCTGCGTGCCGAGGCGTGCCTCCGGGCCCAGCTGGCCCTGGCGGTGCGCCATGGCGCGACGGTGCGGACGGGCGAGCGCGTGCTCACGTGGCGCTCGGACGGCTCCTCCGTGCAGGTCGTGACGCCGGAGGCCACCCACACGGCAGGGGCGCTCGTGATCGCGGCGGGGCCGTGGATCGGACAGCTGGTTCCTGAGCTCGCGCGCGTCGTCAGCGTCCAGCGCGAGGTCCTCTACTGGTTCGGCATCGAGCGCGACTTCGAGCGATGCAGCGACCTGCCCGTCTTCATCTGGATGCACGGGACGGTCCCCGGTGAGTTCGCCTACGGCTTCCCCGCGATCGACGGTCCGTCGGGCGGCCTCAAGCTCTCGACGGAGGTGTTCGGGGATGCCACCACCCCCGAGACGGTGGACCGGACCGTGTCGGCCTCCGAGATCGCCCGCATGCATGAGCGCCACGTGCGCGGGCGGCTCCCGGGCCTCGCGAGCACCTGCGTGCGCACGGAGGTCTGCCTCTACACGGTGACGGCCGACTTCGGCTTCGTCATCGACCGGCACCCCGCGTACGCCAACGTGATCGTGGCCTCGCCATGCTCGGGGCACGGCTTCAAGCACTCCGCCGCCATCGGCGAGGCGGTCGCGCAGCTGGCGACCGGCGCGGAGTCGTCCGTCGACCTCTCCACGTTCCGGCTCGATCGGGTCGCGCTGGCCGGCTGAGCGGTCAGCCGCCAGCAGGCGGCCGGCGCCCGAGGTCGCCGGCGACGCCCGCCCGGTCGGATCCGAGGGGCATCAGCGCGGAGATCCGCTCGAGGATCACGAGCGTGAGGGCGACCCACGGTGCCCATCGGGCGACGACCACGGCGACGAGCACGACCGCGATGAAGAAGACCCAGATCCGCAGCGCGGTGCGCCGGCCCGCCGGCGCCGACTCCGCGATCATGAGGTCGTGGTCGTGCGAGTACCACGAGGACAGCGCACTCAGCACGTTGCCGACCAGCAGGACGAGGCTCACGGCGAGGACCCCGACCCAGAAGTCCGCGTGGCCGTAGCCCTCGGCGAGGAGCAGCGTCGCGAAGGGGATCAGGGTGATGTCGAGGGCGGCGGCGATCACGAGCAGCGTCATGTAGTGGTCGACGCCGCGCAGCTGGCGCAGCGTCCGGTGCGAGAGCAGCCACTGGCCGGTGATCCAGACGAAGCCGAGCAGCACGCTCGCGAGCTGGTAGCGCTGCATGTTGATCTGGTGCACGAGGCCGTTGGAGCTCGTGTCGACGCGCACGGTGAGGTCGAGGACGAGGACGGTGGCCGCGATCGCGAGGATCGCGTCGGTGAAGCTTGCGAGGCGGTGCGTGCCGTGCACCGCCTGGTCCTTCGCCCGGAACGTGTAGATCCGCTCGAGGAAGTGGCCCTCCGTGTGCCCGCCCTCGGTCATCGCCCCCCGATCCGTGCGCCCCCGGCGTGTGCACGGTTGCGCGGTGACCGAACGATATCGGGAGGTCGGCGCGGCCCTCGGTGATCCACGAGCGCGATCAGGCGCCCTCGGCCACCGACCAGTCGATCGCTGCGGCCCAGTCGTTCGCCCGGTCGAGCAGGTCGAGGATGTACTCGTTCTTGGCGTAGGTGTAGCCGAGCCGGTCGTCCCCCCACTTCGCGGCCGCCTCGCGCTTCATCGCCGCGTACCCGTCACGCTCGTCCGCGTGCGCGAGGAGGAAGTCACGGAAGAGGAGGTGGTCGCGCTCGAACGCCCCGCCCGAGGCGCAGACGTGGAGGTGCGCGGTGCGCGCCATCGGCGGCGCGATGTCGAAGAACCGGTGCGCGTCGTCGCGCGTGTACAGCTCGAAGCCCGCCTCGGCGCACCCCGGGACGTAGGCGTCCTCGTCAGCGAGGTCCGCCACGCTCACCTGGAGGTCGATGATGGGTTTGGCGGCCAGGCCCGGCACCGCGGTGGAGCCGATGTGGTCGATCCGCAGCGCCACGGGCCCGAGTGCCCCGGCGAGCCGGTCGCGCAGGTCGACGAAGGCCTGCACCCACTCGGGCCGGTACGCGGAGATCCTGATCGGCTCGGTCTGCCGGATCGGGGCCACCTGCTCGAAGCCCGGCCAGATCACGAGGAGCGCACGCCGTGCCAGGGCCTGGCGCTCATGGATGGGGAGGTCGTCCGGCGCGACGTCGCGGGCATCGGCGACCAGGGCGTACAGGTCGTGGAGGTCGACGCGCGCGCCCTCGCGCTCCCTGCGGTCGCGCCACTCGTCGAAGAGCGCATCGACCACCCGGTCAGATTCCCTCACAGGTGCATGCTTGCAGAGGGAGCCGGGACCTTCTGGTCGGCGACCCGCCCCGCGCACGATGCACGCACGATGCACGCGACTGCCGCGCGCCGTAGCCTTCCGGTCGGAAAGGGGGCTCGATGCGCTGTCCAGCATGCGAGGGGGAGACACCGGACGGCAAGCGGTTCTGCGCGAACTGCGGTGCCGTCCTCGTCCAGGCGTGCGCGGGCTGCGGCGCAGAGCTCACCGAGGGGCAGCGGTTCTGCGCCGACTGCGGGACGCCGGTCACCGGTACGGTGCCCCAGGGACGGCCCATCGTGTCCGGGCAGGCGAACCGCGGGAGTGCGGCAGTCGACGACGCGGCGGTCGCCGAGCGACGCCTGTGCTCCGTCCTCTTCGTCGACCTGGTCGGGTTCACCCCGCTCGCCGAGAAGCGGGACCCCGAGGAGATCCGCGAGCTGCTGACGCGGTACTTCGATCGGGCGCAGAACGTCATCACGAACTACGGCGGCACCATCGAGAAGTTCATCGGGGACGCCGTCATGGCGGTGTGGGGCGCCCCGGTCGCGAACGAGGACGACGCCGAGCGGGCCGTGCGCGCCGCCCTCGAGGTCGTCTCGTCTGTCGCGGACCTTGGCCGGGAGGCTGGCATTGAAGGCCTGGCGGCCCGCGCGGGGATCGTGACCGGCGAGGTGGCGATCACGATCGGCAAGGTGTCCGAGGGCATGGTGCTGGGCGACACGGTGAACTCCGCCTCGCGGGTGCAGGGCGCGGCCGAGCCCGGGACGGTCCTCGTCGACGAGGCGACCTGGCGCGCGTCCTCTGAGGCCATCGCGTTCGAGGAGTTCGGCGAGCTCACCCTCAAGGGCAAGGAGGACGTCGTCACGGCGTGGCGGGCGATTCGCGTCGTCGGGCAGCGCAAGGGCCTCGGCCGATCCGAGCGGCTCGAGCCCCCGTTCGTCGGTCGCGACGACGAGCTGCGCCTCATCAAGGACCTCCTCCACGCGACGGCGCGCGAGCAGCGCGCCCGTCTCGTGTCGGTGACCGGCGTGCCCGGCATCGGCAAGAGCCGGCTCGCCTGGGAGTTCCTCAAGTACGTCGACGGGCTCGCTGAGACCGTCTACTGGCACCAGGGACGCTCCGCCTCCTACGGCGAGGGCGTGACCTTCGGTGCGCTGGGCGAGATGGTGCGGATGCGCGCGGGCATCAACGAGGCCGAGGATGCCGAGTCCTCCCGCCAGAAGCTCGCCGCATGCGTCGCCGAGTACCTCCCCGAGGAGGACGAGCGGCGGTGGATCGAGCCGAGGCTGGCGCACCTGCTCGGGCTCGCCGACGCCACGACGGGCGGCCGCGAGGAGCTGTTCAGCGCGTGGCGGACGTTCTTCGAGCGCATCAGCTCGTTCGGCCTCACCGTCATGGTCTTCGAGGACCTGCAGTGGGCGGACCCGGGACTGATCGACTTCGTGGAGTCGATCCTCGAGTGGTCGCGGAACTACCCGATCATGGTGGTGACCCTCTCGCGGCCGGAGCTGCGGGACCTGCGGCCCGACTGGGGCGCGGGCCAGCGGAGCTTCACGTCGCTGCACCTCGACCCGCTCGTCGACGACGCGATGCGCGCGCTGCTCGACGGCTTCGTCCACGGCCTGCCCGATGCGGTGACGGCCAACGTGCTCGCGCGCGCCGAGGGCGTGCCCCTCTACGCCGTCGAGACCGTCCGGATGCTCGTGGATCGCGGTGTGCTGGTGGAGGACGACGGCATCTACCGGGTCGAGGGGGAGCTGTCCTCGCTCGAGATCCCCGAGACGCTCCACGCGCTCGTCGCATCGCGACTCGATGCGCTGCCTGTCGAGCAGCGCGCACTGCTCCAGGATGCGGCCGTGCTGGGCACGACGTTCCTGCCCGAGACGCTGGCGGTCATCCACGGCTCGGATCGTTCCTCGCTCGACATCCAGCTCCGCGACCTCGTGCGCAAGGAGTTCCTCCGGTTCGACACGGACCCGAGGTCGCCGGAGCGGGGCCAGTACGGGTTCGTCCAGGGGGTGATCGGCGAGGTCGCCGTCTCGATGCTCTCGCGCAGGGACCGCAGCACCAAGCACCTCGACGCAGCGCGCTACTACGAGTCCCTCGAGGACGAGGAGCTCACTGCGGTCGTCGCGGCGCACTACGCGTCCGCGCACCGGGCGGCGCCGGAGGGTTCCGAGACCGACGCCATCGCGGCGAGCGCGAGCGAATGGCTCGAGCGTGCTGGGGAGCGGGCCCTGTCGCTTGGCTCCCCCGAGCAGGCGCGCGAATTGTTCGAGCAGGCATCCGAGGTGACCGGACCCGGGCCGCGCCACAGCGCCCTCCTCGAGCAGGCGGCGGAGGCAGCCATGCGCAGCGGGAACGCTGACCGGTGCGTCGCGATGCTGGAGGCCGCGATCGCGGAGTACCAGGAGGCCGGCGACAGCCGGGCCATCGGCCTCGTGACGGCGAAGATCGCCCACTCGCTGGGAGCCCTGGACAGGTACCTGGAGGGTGCGGCCCTCGCCGAGCGCGCCTATGAGGAGGCGCGCGAGGGCGGCGACCCCCTCGTGCTCGGCCAGCTCGCCCTCGCGATCTCGGACAGCCTGAACCACGGGGGGACCGACGTCGCTCGCTCGCTTGAGTGGGCGGAGCTGGCGCTCGCCTACGCCGAGCGACTCGACGACACGCTGCTGTTCGCCCGCGGACTGGGATCGAGGTCACTCGCGCTGTACAACCTCGGTCGTCACCGCGAGGCCGTGATGCTGGCCCGCGGGATGGTCACGCTCGCGATCGAGGCGGGCGAACTGCGCGAGCAGGCGGTGGCCACGCTCGGCCTCAGCCTGTACGCGCTTCCGGACGACCCGAGCGAGTCGTTCCGCGTCGCGCTCGAGTCGGCCGAGATCTCCAAGCGCGCGGGCCTTCGAAACATGGAGAAGACGAACCGGCTCAACGCGGCCGAGACGGCGATCTCGCTCGGCCTGTGGGAGGAGTCACGCAGGATGCTCGCCGAGGTCGCAGCGATCGAGAGCGACCGCGAGAACCTCGGGAGCTGGATCGCGTGCCTGAACGCCATGCTCGCGGCGCTCATGGGCGACGTCGAGACCGCCAAGCAGGTCGTCGCCGAGGAGCAGGCGAACCTCGGGGCGGCGCAGCACACGGCATCCATCACGACGTTCCTGCACGCCAGCGCCACGGTGCACTACGCGTCCGGGGAGTTCGAAGAGGCGCAGCGCCTTGCGGCTGAGTCCGTGGCACTCGATCCCATGGGCATCAACAGCTCGGTCGCCCTCGCGCTCCACGGCCGGGCGTCGCTCTGGGTCCGCGACACGGAGTCCGTCCGCGAGATCCTGGAGGCAGCGCGCGGGTTCCGGGGACGGTGGATGGCGGCGGTCCGCCTCGAGCTGGAGGCCGGCTTGGCCGCGCTCGAGGGTCGCATCGACGATGCAGACACCATGTACGTCCGGTCCATCGACGCATGGCGGGCCCTCGACTGCCTGCTCGATGTCGCGCTCACCGAGATGGAGCTGGTCCACCTCCTGGGCGCCGACCACCCGGCGGCCGTGGTGGGCAAGGAAGCCGAGGACATCCTGGCCAGGCTCGAGGCAGGGCCGTTCCTCGCACGCCTCGATGCTGCTCGGTCCGGCGCGAGCTGATGGCCGTGGATGCCGCGGAGGTCGCGCTGCGACGAAGCCAGATGGGCAGGAGCGTCCGGTCCTTCTTCGTGGCCGGACCCCGACCGAGCAACGACCAGGGGGACGGGTACTGGATCTTCCTCTCGGGAGCCTCGAGTCCCGACGCCAACATGGCCCTCGTCGACTCCGCGGACGCGGCGGTGCTCGCGTCGGCGCTGGACTACGTCGAGGCGGCCTCGGTCCCTGCGATCTTCATGCTCGCGGGCGATGCCCGGTCCGAGGTCCTGAGGGAAGGCTGGCAGCACGTCGGGTCGATGCCATTCATGGAGCTGGCGCTCGAGGGCGCGCAGCTCGGCCGCGACGCCCGGGTCCGCCAGGCGGGGGCGAGCGACTTCGATGCCGTCAGCGGCCTGCTCGCCGACGCCTACGGCATGGACCGCGAGATCGCGGCCGTCATCGCCGTCCTGGTCCGCGTCGATCTCGACGACGCCTGGATCTGGGTCCTGGAGGACGCCGGCGAGACGGTCTCGACGGTGCTGACGTCGCGGATCGATGACTCGGTGTGCGTGTGGTGCATGGCGACGCCCGAGCGCTTCGGGCGCCGGGGCTTCGGTCGCGCGCTCCTCGGAGACGTGCTCGCCCGCGCGCGCGACGACGGTGCCACCATCGGGCTGCTCGGCGCCACGCCCGCTGGCAAGCCGATCTACGAGGCGACGGGGTGGCGGACGATCGAGGAGTGGGAGCTCTTCCTCAACGCCGACTCGGTCCAGTTCGAGCACTGACGGGCTCCGCGTCGCTCCCGGAGCCGAGACGCGGACATGCCCGCGTCACTGCGACGTCCTGTGCCGGTCGAGGCCCTCGAGGATGAGGTCGAGCCCGAACTCGAACTCGCCGAGCTCGGGTTCCTCGGACATCGCGCGATGCACCGCCGCGTGCTCCAGCAGGTAGGGGAAGGCGGAGAAGTCTGTCTCGCGCATGACCCGCTCGAGGAAGTCCGGCGGGGCGTCGTCCGGCAGCCGGTGGCCCAGCTCCCAGAGGGTGAATCCGAGGACATGGCTGTCGATGGCGTGATAGCCGCGAGACGCAGCCGCCGGTGAGAACCCCGCCGCACGGAACCGGGCCAGGATCGACTCGATCCAGCGCATCCGCGCGGGCAGGATGCGCGGCGGCCGAGGCGCGAGGATGAGCTCGCAGGACCACGGGTGCCGCAGGAGGGCCTCGTGCGCCGAGATGGCACTCTCCCGGGTTGCTGTCCTCCAGTCCCGGGCGGGTGGACGGATGTCGAACTCGCTGAGCACGAGATCGGCGATCCCAGCCAGGATCTCCCCCTTGTCCCGAACGTGGTTGTAGAGGGACATCGCCTCCACGCCGAGCTCATGGCCGATGGACCGCATCGTCAGGGAGTCGAGACCACCGGTGTCGGCCATCGCGACGGCCGTGACCAGGATCCGGTCTCGGGACAGCGGTGTGCGCACCGACCCATCGGCTGTCTGCCCGGTTCCCACGGTTGACAGTCTTACAACGTACGTCTAGACTTACAAGATAAGTTTGCAGTGAGGGTTGGCGTGAGCAGGGGGGATGCGCATGAAGGCAGTCGTGAGGCACCACTACGGCGCGCCGGAGATCCTCGAGTTGAATGACGTCGACACGCCCGTCCCCGGCGACGGGGAGGTCCTCGTCCAGGTTCGCGCCGCGTCCCTCAACCCGTATGACTGGCACATGGTCCGGGGGGAGCCGTACGTGATCCGACTCATGGCGGGCCTTCGGGCTCCCAAGGACCACGGCGTCGGCATCGACGTGGCGGGCATCGTGCACGCGGTCGGATCCGGGGTGACGGACCTCGCGGTCGGGGACGAGGTCTTCGGCCTGGGCGATGCGACGCTGGCCGAGTTCGCGGTGTCGAAGGCGATCCGCCTCGCGCGAAAGCCGGAGCGTGTCTCGTTCGAGTCGGCGGCCGCGGTGCCCTGCGCGGGCGTGACCGCGCTCCAGGCGCTCGGCGACAAGGGCTCGCTGGTCGCTGGTCAGCGGGTGCTGATCAACGGTGCCGCCGGCGGGGTGGGGACGTTCGCGGTGCAGATCGCCAGATCGATGGACGCGTCGGTCACCGGCGTCTGCAGCACCCGCAACATGGGATTCGTCCGGGACCTGGGAGCCGACGATGTCATCGACTACACGGCCGACGACTTCTCGAGGGGTGCCCACCGCTACGACCTGATCCTCGACGCCGTCGGGAACCGCAGCCTCGCCGAGCTGCGCCGAGCGCTCGCGCCCCAGGGCACCCTCGTGCTCTGCGGTGCCCCGAAGGGAAGGTGGGTGCGCCCCTTCTCCCTGCTGGCAGGGGCCGCTGTGCGGTCGAGGTTCGCACGTCAGCGGTTGGTCAGCTTCATGGCGAGCGTGACGACGAGTGGGCTCGACGCGCTCGCTGCATCGATGCAGGACGGTGCCCTGGTACCCGTGATCGAGCGCACCTGCGAGCTGGCGGACAGTGGCGAGGCCCTCGCGCGCGTGGAGGAGGGCCACGTGCGCGGCAAGGTCGTCATTCGGGTCTGAGCGTCGACCCGCTCGAACTCGGTTGCATGCGCCCTGCGCGCCGTGCAGTCATCAGACCGGGTAGGATGATGGCTTCAACGCGTCTGGGCATCCCGTCCGCGCGAGCTGCTGGTGGCCGGACACTTCGTTTCTGGGTTGCGAGTTGCTACCCGAAGAAACGGAGTTCACATGTCATCCCCATCCACGCCCGTAGACGTCCACGCGTCCACGTTCGAGTCCCTCGGCCTCTCGAGCGACCTCGTCAAGGTCCTCAAGCACAAGGGCATCACCGAGCCGCTGCCGATCCAGGTTGCGACCATCGCCGACGCCCTCGAGGGCCGTGACGTCTCCGGCAAGGCCCCAACGGGGTCGGGCAAGACGCTCGCCTTCTCCCTGCCGATGGCAGCACGGATCTCGAAGGGCCGCTCGCGGCGTCCCGCCGGCCTCGTGCTGGCGCCGACGCGCGAGCTCGCCGCCCAGATCGCCACGGTGCTCGCGCCCCTGGTCGCGTCCCGCGGCCTGAGCGTGCACGCCTTCTACGGCGGCGTCGGCTACGGACCCCAGATCAAGGCGCTGCACCGCGGCGTCGACATCGTCGTCGCCTGCCCGGGCCGTCTGGAGGACCTCATGGGCTCCGGCCACGTCATCTTGGACTGCGTCGAGATGGTCGTCATCGACGAGGCGGACCGCATGGCCGACATGGGCTTCCTGCCCGCCGTGCGTCGCATCCTCGACGCCACGCGCGCCGACCGCCAGACCCTGCTCTTCTCCGCGACGCTCGATGGCGACGTGGACGTGCTCGTCCGGCGCTACCAGAACGACCCCGTCCGCCACGAGGTGAAGGTCGACGAGGACGAGGTCTCGCGGATGACGCACAAGTTCCAGTACGTCGCGCACGACGACCGCGTCGCATCGTGCGCCAAGGTCGTCGCGGACACGGGCTCGACCATGGTGTTCGTCCGCACGCGCCACGGGGCCGACCGCCTCGCCAAGCAGCTCTCCAAGTCCGGCATCGAGGCGGCCGCCATCCACGGCGACCGCAGCCAGGCCCAGCGCGAGCGCGCGCTTCGTGCCTTCGGGTCCGGATCCGTCCGCGCCCTCGTCGCCACCGATGTCGCCGCCAGGGGGATCCATGTCGACGACGTGTCCTGTGTGATCCACTTCGACCTGCCGGCGGACTCCAAGGACTACGTGCACCGCTCGGGGCGCACCGCGAGGGCCGGCGCCGAGGGCATCGTCATCTCGATGGTGACCCCGGAGCACAGGGCCGCAGCCGACAAGCTGCGCATCGCGCTCGGTGCGTCCTTCGAGATCGAGGGTGCGCCCATGCCCGAGGGCCGCTCGCGGACCGCATCGCCAGAGCGTCCGGGCGGCCAGCGCCCGAACGGCTCGAGGGGTCCGCGCGGTGGAAGGGGCGCGTCGGGCCGCCGTCGCCGCGGCGCTGCCCCGACGGGTCGCCCCCGGGGCTAGTTCCCGCCCGGGGCGTCCGCCCCGGATGCTCCGACGGCGTAGGCCGTCATCGACAGGGAGCCCATCGTGCAGCCGTCGACCAGGACCTGGGCGACCCTGCTCGACGAGGCGGCGATCCCGGCCACATAGGCGAGGGGGAGGAAGTGGTCCGGCGTGGGTGCCGCGGCCCCGTAGTCGGGGTGCTCCACCAGGCTCGCGAAGTCGCCCGGTCGCTGCGTCATGACCTCGCGGGCCGCGTCGTCGAAGCGCTCCGCCCAGTCGTAGCCGCGCTCGTCCGCATTCCAGTCCACCCGGCGCAGGTTGTGCACCACGTTGCCGCTCGCCACGATGAGGACGCCCTGGTCGAGGAGCGGCGCGAGGCGGGCGCCGAGGTCGACGTGGTACTCGACCGGCTTGCCCGCATCGACCGAGAGCTGGACAACGGGGATGTCGGCATCGGGGAACATGTGCGCGAGCACCGACCAGGTGCCGTGGTCGATGCCCCAGCTGTCGACGTCCATGCCGACCCAGACGGGTTCGGCGACCTCGGCGACCTCCTCGGCGAGGGCCGGGGACCCCGGCGCGGGGTAGTCGAAGTCGAACAGGGCCTTCGGGAACCCGTAGAAGTCGTGGATGACCCTCGGGGTCGGCATCGCGGTGACGACCGTGGCGTTCACGTACCAGTGCGCCGAGACGCAGAGCACCGCCCGCGGGCGTGCCGCGGATTCGGCGAAGGCGGCCCAGGACTCGGTGTAGCGGTTGTGCTCGATCGCGTTCATCGGGTTCCCATGGCCGATGAAGGCGGCGGGCATCGTCGGCATGCGCCCGTTCTACCGGGTTGGTGGGCGAGGGGGGACTTGAACCCCCACATCCTTTCGGACACAGGCACCTGAAGCCTGCGCGTCTGCCTATTCCGCCACTCGCCCCGAGGACGGGCGAGCCTACCGCAGCCCCGCGACCCCTCCGCTGCACGTAGCGGGCAACAGGGATGAAACTAGGCTCTTGGCGTCATGGGCCTCAGGGGTTTCGAGGATCGACTCGAGCGGTTGGTGGAGGGATCGTTATCTATGCCGTTTCGAGGGCAGTTGCAGCCCATCGAGATCAGCCACCGGATGCTCCGGGAGATGGATCTCGGTCGCCGGGTGGGTGTCCGGGGCCTCATCGCGCCCAACCACTTCGCCGTCTCGGTCTCCCCGGCTGACCTGGCCCGGTTCTCGGGGTTCACCGACGCCCTGGTGCGCGAGCTCGCCGAGTCCGCCCGCCAGCACGCCGCGAACGAGGGCTACTCGTTCCCGGGCCCGGTCGAGGTCGAGCTGTTCGAGGACACCCGGCTCAAGGCGGGGCGGGTCGGGATCGCAGCCTCCTTCGTCGAGGGCGACCTCGTCCCGAGCCTGATCCTGCCGGACGGGGGGGCCGTCGCGATCGGCAGGACGCCGGTCGTGATCGGCCGGCTCCCGGAGTGCACGGTGGTCCTCGCGGACACCAACATCTCGCGTCGCCACGCCCAGGTGACCGTCGAGGAGGGCGACGTCGTGGTCACCGACCTCGGGTCGACGAACGGGACCTTCGTGAACGGCCGGCGCATCGCGCGCGCGGTCGTCAAGCCGGGCGACGAGGTGCTCGTCGGGGCTTCGCGGCTCCGCATCGAGATCCGATGACGTTCGCCCTCGAGAGGGCGGGAACGCAGTACACCTCGCTGATCAAGCCATTGCAGTGGCTGGTCGTCATCGTCATCTTCCTCTTCTTCCTGCGGATCGCCCGCGCCGTCACGGTCCAGGCGCGGACCCCGCGCGACGCGGTCGCCCCGGCCAAGCAGCGCCGACGCCGGCGCAACCGGCCGTTCGCGCTGGAGTTCGTCGAGCCCGCGGCGCGCGAGGGCGAGCGCGTGGAGCTCGGCTCCACCCTGTCGGTCGGCCGCGGCCCGGCGAGCGACCTGCGGCTCGAGGACCAGTTCGTCTCGGCCAAGCACGCGACGGTGGTGAACGACAAGGAGGGCCTCTTCGTCACCGATCACGGCTCCACGAACGGCACCTACGTCAACGAGAAGCGGATCGAGGGGAGGACGAGGCTCAAGCGCGGCGACGTCGTGCAGGTCGGCGGCTTCGTCCTCGAGGTCGTCCGATGACCACGTTCAAGGCCGCCGGCAGCACCGACCCGGGGCAGGTGCGGTCCCAGAACCAGGATGCGTTCGTCGCGTCGGAGGCCCTCGTCCTCATCGCGGACGGCATGGGCGGGTACGCCGGCGGCGAGGTGGCCGCGGCCATCGCCGCAGAGGTGGTCGAGGCCGAGTTCGGGGTGGACCGCACGGCGAGGGGGCTGGGCGCGGCGGTCCTCGACGCGAACCGCAGGATCTTCGAGCGGGGCGGGGAACCGGGCCTCGCGGGCATGGGCACGACGCTCGTCGCGGTCGCCGTCATCGCCGCAGGCGGGTCCGAGCGCCTGCTGCTCGCCAACGTCGGCGACTCGCGCTGCTACCTGCTCCGCGACGGCAACCTGCGCCAGCTGACCGAGGACCACTCTGTCGCCGCCGAGCTGGTCCGCCTCGGGAGGATCGACGACGCGGAGGAGGCGGAGCACCCCGGGCGCCACGTCCTGACGCGCGCGCTGGGCGTCGACCACGACGTCGAGCCCGACATGATCGAGATGGAGCCGCGTGCGGACGACCGCCTGCTCCTGTGCAGCGACGGCCTGAGCAACGAGCTGTCCCTGGAGGACATGCGGGGCCTCCTGGCGGTCGGCGAGCCCAGCGATGCGGCACGCGCCCTGGTCGCCGCGGCCAACGCCCACGGCGGCGTGGACAACATCACCGCTGTCGTGGCCGACGTGCTCGAGGCGCCGGCGCTCCCGCCGGACGCCACCGGCGTCGTCGCGGTGGCCGCCGGCCCCGCCGCGCTCGAGCCGCTGCCGCGGCCCTCGATGTGGGACCGCCGGCGCCGGCGCCGCCAGGAGCGCCGCGAGCGGCGCACGTGGAACAAGTGGGTGAGCCTGCGCGGCGCGGTGTTCGTGATCGCATTCGCCGCCGTCCTCGTGGGCGCGTGGTTCGTGCTGCGCTGGTACGCGACGTCGAGCTACTACGTCACCGAGAAGGACGGCCACGTCGTCATCTACCAGGGGAGGCCCGGGGGGTTCTGGCGATGGAAGCCCGTGCTCGTGACCGTCGAGCCCTACAAGGCGAGCGAGATCCCGCCGGCGGACGTCCCGATGCTGAAGGGCAACGTGATCGAGGCGACGCGCGCGGACGCGACCAGCTACGCGAAGAACCTCCACGTGATGTGGATGGCGCAGACCGGGGCGACGACGACCACGACCACCACGACCACCACGTACCCGGCCTACGGCTACCCGACGACGACGTCGTCATACGCGACGACCACCACTGTCGCCACCACGACCACGACGACGAAGGTGGGCTGAGTGCGACGCCGCATCACCGGGCTGACGCTGATCGTGCTGGTGCTGCTCGCCACCGTCCTCGTCCAGGCCGTCTACGTCCAGCTCTACCGGGCGCCCGCCCTCAACGCCGACCCCGCCAACCCGCGCAACCAGCAGTCCGCGACCCAGTTCCCGCGCGGGGACATCACCTCGGCCGAGGGCACGGTGCTCGCCGTGTCGGTCCCGAGCAAGACCCCCGGCTACCCCTGGAAGCGGATCTACCCGCTCGGATCGCTCACCGCGAGCGTGGTCGGGTACAACTCGGACTACTACGGGACCGCCGGGATCGAGTACCAGTACGACCACTACCTGGTCTCGCACCCCCAGCCCGCGCAGAGCATCTCGCAGCTGCTCTCCCCGGTGCGCTCCACGGACAACGTGAACCTCACGCTCGAGATCGCGCTCCAGCGGGTGGCCGAGCAGGCGCTCGGCGGGAAGGACGGCGCGGTCGTGGCGATCGACCCGCGCACCGGGGCGGTGCTCTCCATGTACTCCAACCCGACGTACGATCCCGCACCGCTCGCGTCCCCCGTGACCGCGGTGCAGCAGGCCGCCTGGGCGCGGTACACGAGGAACAACGCGGAGGGCTTCCCCCCGCTCGGGAACCTCGCCATCCAGCAGACGTTCCCGCCGGGCTCGACGTTCAAGGTGGTGACGACCGCCGCCGTCTACCGGTTCGATCCCGCCCTGCAGTACAAGAGCTATCCGTCGACCGTCTGCATCCCGCTGCCCGAGTCGAACAAGAAGCTGTGCAACGACGGGCTCACCGCGTGCGGCGGGACGATCGCGATCATGCTGCCGGTCTCGTGCGACCCCGGCTACGCCCAGGTCGGGATGGACCTCGGCGGCACGACGCTGTACAACCAGGCCACCCTGTTCGGATACAACGCGATCCCGCCGCTCGACCTCCCCGGTGTCGTGCCGTCGAGCTTCCCGACCCCCACCGAGCTGCTCCCGCAGAACCTCGGGCCACCGGGCGTCGCGTACTCGGCGATCGGCCAGCAGAACGTCCGGGCGACCGCGCTGCAGGACGCGCTCGTCGCCGCGGGGATCGCCGACGGCGGCCGGGTGATGGCGCCGCACCTGCTCAACACCGTGACGGACCAGAACGACCAGATCATCTCGTCGTGGAAGCCCTCGGTCTGGCGCCACCCGCTGTCGGCGTCGCAGGCCGCCCAGGTCGTGCCCCTGATGCAGAACGTCGTCAAGTACGGCACGGCGTCGGGGGTCGGCTTCCTGTACCAGGACGACGTCGCGGCGAAGACCGGCACCGCCCAGACCGGCAACGCCGTGCAGAACACCGACGACTGGATGATCGCGTTCGCTCCGGCGACGGACCCCGTCGTCGCGGTCGGCGTCGTGGTGCCCTTCCAGGCCAACTACGACTACGGCGCCACGGTCGCGGGCCCCATCGTCAAGTGCGTCATCGAGGCGCAGCTCGCGATCGACGCCCACGAGCCCCCCACCGGCACCGCGACGACGTGTCCGTCGTGATCGCAAACCCGACCACCGCAGAGAAGCGGAATAGGCTCGGCCGCTGATGGAGCCCGTCACCACCCCCCGGATCTTCTCCAACCGCTACGAGGTGACGCACCTGATCGCCCGGGGCGGGATGGCCCAGGTCTATCGCGCGCGCGACACCCTGCTGGGCCGCTACGTCGCGCTCAAGGTGCTGTTCCCCGAGCTCTCCGTCGACCGGACGTTCGTCGAGCGGTTCCGCCGCGAGGCCCAGGCGGCCGCGAACCTCAGCCACCCCAACATCGTCGCCGTCTACGACTGGGGCGAGGACGAGAACTCCTACTTCATCGTCATGGAGCTCATCACGGGCCGGTCGCTCGCCGGCGAGCTGCGCGACGAGCGCACGATCCCCGCGCAGCGCGCCGCCACGATCGCCGCGCAGGTCGCGTCCGCCCTCGCCTACGCGCACCGCAACGGCGTCGTGCACCGCGACATCAAGCCGGGCAACGTGCTGCTCACCGACGACGGCCAGGTGAAGGTCACCGACTTCGGCATCGCCCAGGCGGTCAGCACCGAGGAGGGGCTGACGATGGCGGGCTCGGTCATGGGCACCGCCGCCTACTTCTCGCCCGAGCAGGCCGAGGGCGCGGTCGTCGATGGCCGCAGCGACATCTACTCGCTCGGCGTCGTCCTCTACGAGATGCTCGCCGGGAGACCGCCGTTCGTCGGGGACTCCCCGGTCGCGGTCGCCTCCATGCACGTGCGCAACCAGCCGCCGCTCCTGCGCGACCTCAACCCCGCGGTGCCCGCGGGGATCGAGCAGGTGACGATGCACGCGCTCGCCAAGTCGCCCCAGGACCGCTACCAGAGCGCCGAGGAGTTCCGCGCGGATCTGCTGCGGTTCTCCGAGGGGCTGCCCGTGCTGGCCGGCTCGGTCGCCGGCGGCGCCACCGCGATGCTGGCCGCCCAGGGCGCGACGTCGGTCGTCGCGGCCCAGGGCTCCACCCGCGCGAACCCCCCCGTGGAGGTCATGGGCGGTCCCGTCACCGGGGTCGCGACCAAGAAGAAGTCGACCCGGAACGCCACGATCATCGCCATCGTGCTCGTGCTGGTGCTCGCAGGCGTCGGATTCGCCATCTGGCACGCGACGAAGGGCTCGAACAAGGTGGCCGTGCCGAACGTCGTGGGCCAGACGGTGATCGCCGCGACCTCGGAGATCACGGGCCACGGGCTGGTCGTGGGCAAGACCGTGTCGGTCGTCTCGACGGCGGCGGCGGGGACGGTGACGTCGACCGACCCGGCGGCGGGGACCGAGCTCAAGCCCAAGGGCGCCGTCACGCTCGACGTCTCCAAGGGTCCCGTCACCACCGTGACGGTGCCGCCGGTGACCGGGCTCAGCCTCGCGACCGCACAGAACACCCTGTCGGCCCAGAAGCTCAACTTCACGACCACGAACGCGGTGACCTCCACGTCCGCGGCGCAGATCGGCACGGTCGTCGCCCAGACCCCCGCGGCCGGCTCGACGGTCAACACGGGCACCTCGGTCACGCTGTCGGTGGTCTCGTCTTCGACGACCTTCCCCGTCCCCGACGTGACGAGCCAGACCGCGATCGCCGCGGCGGCGACGCTCGGCCAGGACGGCCTGAAGGTCGGCACCCAGACCTCGACGTGCTCGAGCACGATCGCCAAGGGCCTCGTGTCCGCCACCTCGCCGACCACCAACACCCAGGTCGCCTCGGGCACGACGATCAACCTCGTCGTGTCGTCGGGCGCCTGCCCGGTCCAGGTGCCCAACGTCGTCGGCTTCACCCAGTCGGCGGCGACGTCGGCGATCACGTCCGCGGGACTGAGCCCGGTCGTCATCACCCCGACGTGCCAGATCGGTCAGAACCCGACGAACAACGTCGCGTCGCAGTCGCCCACCGCACCCTCGACGGCGCAGCCGGGCTCTCAGGTGACGATCACGATGGGCTGCGCCTGAGCGACGCGAGGAAGTTCGCCAGGATCGCCGGGCCCTCGCCCGTCAGCACGCTCTCGGGGTGGAACTGGATGCCCTCGACGGGCAAGGACCGATGTCTGACCCCCATGACCACGTCCTCGGTCCACGCGGTGACCTCGAGCACGTCGGGCAGCGTCGAAGGCTCGATGACGAGCGAGTGGTATCGAGCGGCGGAGAACGGGTTCGCGATCCCCTCGTAGATGCCGGTCCCCACGTGGCGGACGTCGCTCGGCTTGCCGTGGAGGATCTCGGGGGCTCCGACGATCATCGCGCCGAACACCTGGCCGATGGCCTGGTGGCCGAGGCAGACGCCCAGGATCGGGACGGACCCGGCGAGCTCGGCGATGACCGCGGTCGTGATCCCGGCGTCCTCGGGACGCCCGGGGCCCGGGGAGATCACGATGGCGTCGGGCTCGAGTGCCGCGACGCCCGCGACGTCGACCCGGTCGTTGCGCCGGACCTCGAGGACCGCGCCCATCGCGCCCAGCGCCTGGACGAGGTTGTACGTGAACGAGTCGTAGTTGTCGATCACCACGATCCGGGGCGCCACGCGGCGAGCGTACCCGGCGCCTCTGGGGCACCCCCGCGCGGCCGGTAGCATTGCCAGCCATGGCAAAAGCGCAGAAGGCCGCCAAGTCGACGCCGAGGCACCGGGGCAAGACCACGGGCCGGTACATGCCGGCCGAGCAGACGGGCCGCTACACGAAGCCCATCCCGAAGGACGTCCGCACCTCGCCCAGGTGGTTCGGGACCGTCGGGGTGCTCGGACTCGTGCTGGGCGGCGTCCTGCTCATGGGGAACTACCTGCAGTTCCTGCCGGGCTCGGTCAGCCCGTGGTATCTCGTGGCCGGGTTGGGCGCCGTGCTCGCGGGCTTCATCCTGCTGACCAAGTACCACTAGCGTTGCGTGCCGGCTGCGCCGGCGCCCCGCTCAGCCCAGCCGCTCGATGATCGTCGCGTTCGCCATCCCGCCGCCCTCGCACATCGTCTGGAGGCCGTAGCGGCCGCCCGTGCGCTCGAGCTCGTTGAGCAGGGTCGCCGCGAGCTTCGCGCCCGATGCGCC
>Ga0181519_10001290_pt1 | contig 22051 bp, 22 predicted proteins | sample PEATcosm2014_Bin_26_FD_121102 | JGI IMG/M metagenome (GOLD analysis project Ga0181519, IMG submission 121102) | Peatland microbial communities from MTU Mesocosm Facility, Houghton, MI, USA - PEATcosm2014_Bin02_10_metaG | ecosystem: Environmental > Terrestrial > Soil > Wetlands > Peat | place...
CAAGGAGGCCGAAACCTATCTGGTCCAGGCCGCCGGCCAGTACAAGCAACTGCTGGAGGCGATGCCGACTTCGCGGTAGCGGGCGGCGCCCGCGCTTGTGTGTCGCGCCGGGACAATGGTGTGTCCAGGCGCCAATTCCTGTATCGTCCAGACGGTCGTCGCTCGGAATGGGAAGGCACAGCCGATGAAACGCGCCCTGACCGCTGCTATCGCCGGAATTGCCCTGCTGGGTTTCGCCGGCTTGGGCGTCTTCGGTTATGAGCGCTTCGGCGCCGCCGCGGACAGCCTCATGCCGAAGATCGGCGGGCCGTTCACGCTGGTCGACGGCGCCGGTCAGACCGTTACCGACGCGCAATTCCGCGGCAAGCTCATGCTGATCTATTTCGGCTACACGCATTGTCCGGATGCCTGCCCGACCGCGCTCAACACCATGGCGGTGGCGCTGGGCAAGCTCGGCGACCAGCGCAAGCGCGTCCAGCCGCTCTTCATCACCATCGATCCCGAGCGCGATCAGGGCAAGGATCTCAGCGACTACACCGCCGCCTTCGGCGCGGATTTCATCGGCCTGACCGGCACATTGCCGCAGATCCAGGAGGTCAAGCGCGAATTCCGCGTCTACGCCGCCAAGCACCCGACCGACAATGGCGGCTACGACATGGATCACAGCTCGATCATCTATCTGATGGATGGCGAGGGCGGCTTCCTCGCGCATTTCACCGATGCCAGCACGCCGGACGAGATCGCGGCGAGACTGGTCGCGGCAACGTCTTAAGTCCTCAGGTCGGGTTGAGCCCGGCGGCCAGATCGCGCTATGGTCGCGACCTCGTGATCATAGGTCGGCGCTGACGCCGACGCCTGCAGGGAGCCGCCGCCATGACACTTAAGACAATCCTCGCCGCTTGCTTGCTGGTCGCGGCCGCCGTGCCGGCCTTGGCGCAGTCGCTCGAAGCGCGCAAGATGTACGCCGACCAGGAAGCCCAACTGGCAGCTAAGGCGGAACTCACCAACAAGGCCTGCGGCTTCCAGCTCCAGACCAAGATCGACTGGCCGAGTTTCAACGCCGACGAGATCCTGCAGAAATCCGTCGTGTCCTGGTGCACGGCCGGCCTCGATGCGATGGAAGATCTGTGCAGCGAGAAGCTCGGCAAGGAGGCGGTGGCGGCCAAGGTGAAGGGATTGACCTGCGCCGGCGGGGCGGCGGTTTCGGCGACCTTGACGGATGGGGTCTTGACCTATGCGTTTCCGTTCTCGTCGGCGTCGAACCAGAACAAGCTGCTGATCCGGAGCTATTTGGAGAAGAATTTGTAGAGGTAAGGGGGAAGTCTTCCACGCCGCCTGTAATTTTCGATACTCTGATCTGGAGAACGCTATGGAACTCGAAGATTTTATCCGCAGCTCAGTCCTCCAAATTATGGGCGGCATAAAGGCGGCGCAAAGCGAATGGGATACGTCGCATGGCTCCGGCGGGGGTGTTATCAACCCGGCATGGGAAGGTCCCGACGATTTTATCAACCGGGTTCAAGAGGTAAAATTTGATATTGCGGTAACTGTAACTGGCAAGAACGAAAGTGGCGGGGGCGGCGGTATCAAGGTTATAGCGCTCGATGTTTCCGGAAAAACCAGCCACTCTACCGAGAATAGCACAGTCAGCCGTATCGCATTTTCAATCCCGATTCTGCCATCAACTACCGTAATCCTCAAGCAAAGTGGGACGGAAGGATGAACTATATTGCGCTTATTGTTGTCTCTGACTTGAGGTCAGGGCGACCGTCGCCGACGATCTTGGGGCAATTATAGAGAAGGAATCTTAGGTATGCCGCGGCATACCCTGCAATCCTGGCTAGCCTAGGGGCGACGATACAACTAGTCATAACCGAACGCCCGATACTCCCGCTTCCGCCACAGCCGCCTCAATCGGTTCAGCATCGATGAGTTCGAGGCGGACATGCTTTCCGAGCAGGGCGGCTGCCTTCTGCAGCGTCTCGAGGGTCACCGCGTCATTGTCCGGATCAAGGAGACGGTCGAGCTGGGACCGGCTCGTCCCGAGCATCCGTGCGAACTCACTCTTGCTCTTTCCGGCCTTCCGGCGAGTCTCGTCCAATTGCCAAGCGAATACCGCCTTGACGGCATGAGTTGTACACTCTTCGAGAATGCCGTGTTCCGCCAGGAAATCGTCGAAGGAACTCCCGATCGGGCCGGGATCCGTCACCCCGTCCTCGATCCGCTCCGGTGCGCTCATTGCCTTGTCCCCTTCACCTTGGGCGCCGCTTGAGCAGTTCCCTGCGTCGGTCGGCGGCAACATCGATTTCATGCTGAGGCGTCTTGATCCCCTCCGTCGACTTCTTCACGAAGCCGTGGAGCAGCACCATGTTGCTTGCCTCGATCGAAAAAATAATCCGTGTAATCCGGTTGTTCGGGAGGTTCGACCGGATGACATACAACCCGTCGCCGAGAAGCTCGCAAGTCGGCATTCCAATGGGCCAGCCGTACTCGGCCTTGGCAACGTCTCTCCCAATAGCGCGACGGTCGTGTTCATCGAGTTCTCGGCCGTTCAGCCAATCTCTCACCAATTCGTTTCCAGCCGCGCTCCGATAGAATACGGCGGGGAGTTTCTTCATTTTGTGTACCATATAATGTACACTCAGGTGCGAGTCAACGGGGTTTGTCAGGCGGCCGGATGTCGCCTGCTCCCCTCACTCCGCCTGCAACATATGCTTGATCCCCCTGACCGCCTGCCTAATCCGGTCCGTATTCTCCACCAGCCCCAACCTTACATGCCCGTCGCCGTATTCCCCGAACCCGATCCCCGGCGCCACCGCGACCTGCGCCTGTTCCAGGAGCTTCTTCGAGAACTCCAGGCTCCCCAGATTGCGGAACCGGTTCGGCAGCGGCGCCCAGGCGAACATCGAGGCTTCGGGGGACGGCACCGGCCAGCCGGCGCTGTTCAGCCCGTCGATCAGCACGTCGCGCCGGCGCTTATAGGTCGCGCGGTACTGCGCCACGCAATCCTGCGGCCCGTTCAAGGCAGCGATGGCGGCCACCTGGATCGGCGTGAAGGCGCCGTAATCCAGATAGGATTTGACCCGCGCCAAGGCCCCGATCAGCTTCGAACAGCCGACGGCATAGCCGATGCGCCAGCCCGGCATCGAGTAAGTCTTGCTGAGGCTGCCGAATTCGACCGCAATGTCGCGGGCGCCTGGGATCTGCAGGATCGAAGGCGGCGGCAGATCGCCGAAATAGATCTCGCCATAGGCCAGATCCGACAGCACATAGAGGCCGCGCGAGCGGGCGAAATCGACGACCTGGCCGTAGAAATCGAGATCGCGGAGTTCGGCGGTCGGGTTCGACGGGTAGTTGACGATGAGGGCGATCGGCGCCGGCACGCTGTGCTTGTAGGCGCGCTCGACCGCGGCCACGAAATCCTCCGGCGGCACCGGCGGGATGTGGCGGACCGCAGCTCCGGCGATAATGAAGCCGAAGGCGTGGATCGGGTAGCTCGGATTGGGCACCAGCACGACATCGCCCGGGCTGGTGATCGCCTGCGCCAGATTGGCCAGGCCTTCCTTCGAGCCCAGAGTCACGATGACCTCGTTCTCCGGGTCGAGCTCGACATTGAAACGGCGGGCGTAGTATCCGGCGATCGCCTTGCGCAGGCCGGGGATGCCGCGGCTATTCGAATAGCGATGCGTGCGCGGGTCCTGCACCGTTTCGATCAGCTTCTGGACGACATGCGGCGGGCTCGGCATGTCCGGATTGCCCATGCCGAAATCGATCACATCGCGCCCGGCGGCTCGGGCCGCGGCCTTCAGCCGATTGACCTCGGCAAAGACGTAAGGCGGCAGGCGGCGGATGCGGTGGAACTCGGACTCGGCCATGATCGAAGCGTCCAGGGGCAACGGGGGCGGAACATCAGCACCAAACCCGTCGCCACTGCAAGAGACTCGTTCAGGAACTGCCGAGCGCCGCGATCTCGGCCGCGTCATAGCCTAACCGCGCGAGAATCGCGGCTGTATCGGCGCCCGGATTGGGGGCGGGGCCGGCCGCGCTCGACGGCGTGCGCGAGAACAGCGGGTGCGCGGCCGGCTGGGTCACGCCGCCGATCTCGATGAAGCTGCCGAGCGCCTGATGCTGTGGGTGGTGCGGCGCCTCGGTCCAGTCGAGCACCGGCGTCACGCAGGCATCGCTGCCCTGGAAGCGCCTTGCCCACTCGTCGCGTGGTGCGGTGAGGAACGTCCGGGCGAGCACCGCGGCGGTCTCGCCCCAGCGCGCCTTGTCGTGTTGCTGCACCGGCGGCAGGGTCTCCGCGAGGCCCAGCTTTTCGATCAGGATGCGGTAGAATTCGTTTTCGAGCGCGGCGACCGCGACATATTTGCCGTCGGCGCAGGCATATGTCCGATAGAAGGGCGCCCCGCCGTCGAGCAGATTGTCGGCGCGCGCCACACTCCAGCCGCCGCCCGCCAGCAGCCCGTAGAAGAGCGGCGTCAGCGCCAGCGCCGCACCGGCGATGCTGGTCTCGACCACCTGGCCTTTGCCGCTGCTGCGCGCCTCCAGCGCCGCGGCGACCACGCCCAGCGCCAGCATCATGGCGCCGCCGCCATAATCGCCGACCAGGTTCAGGGGCGGCGGCGGCGGCGCATCTTCCGGCCCCATCGCGGCCAACGCCCCTGAAAGCCCGAGGTAATTCAGATCATGGCCGGCCATCGCCGCCATCGGCCCGGTCGTGCCCCAGCCGCTGATCCGGCCGAACACGAGGCGCGGATTGGCGGCGAGGCAGGCGTCGGGGCCGAGGCCCAGACGCTCCATGACGCCGGGCCGGAATCCCTCGATCAGGATATCGGCGGAGGCAATCAGCCGGCGTGCGGCGGCGATCCCGGCCGGCAATTTCAAATCCAGCGCCACGGATTTCTTGCCGCGCGCCGGCACGTCGAAACGCGGCGCCACCGCAATGCCGAGGCCGCTCGGCTTTGTCCGATCGAGCCGGATCACCTCGGCGCCGAGATCGGCCAGCACCATGCCGGCGAACGGCACCGGGCCGATTGCGGCCATCTCGATGATGGTGATGCCGTGCAGCGGTCCGTGCGCCATCGCCTTCGCTCCCCGGATGATGGAGATGTCTTTGCCGGCCTCTCTATCCCAGTTTCGCCGTTCTGTCTCTAGTGCCGCGCCCGCCTTTCGGCCGTCCCGCCGACATTCATCGATCGTGCGATATGCGCCGCCGGCCGGGTCCCGGCGGGCTGAGATGCACGCCTATTTCGCGCGCATTTCTGCGAGCTGCGTCCGCAGCTTCGTGAACATGCCGACCCCCTCGTCGGCGAGCTGAACCCCGGCCTGGGTCTTGACCCTGTCCGCGAGCGCCTCGTCGGTGCTCCTGGAGGAGCCCCAGCCCCAGGCCGATTCAAGCGAACTCTGCTTGTCGACGACCGTCTGGATGGTGCCGTAGGGATAGCCCTGGACCACGTCGATCAGCATGCCCTCGGCAAAGCCCTGCGCGTCATGGCTTTCGGACGGCAGAATGAAGCCGCCGACGATGGTGAGTTTGCCGAGAGCAAGGAGATTGTCATGGGTCTCCTGCTTGCTGTGCTCTTCATAGATCAGCACGGCATCGAGGTGCTGGCGCGCCGCGCCGAACCGAATTTCGGCGATCACGCCCTCGATATATCGCTCGAAATAGCCTTGTTGATCGCGGATCGCGCTCGTCACCATGCCGACGACCATCGGGCTCAATGGGACGAACTCGCCGAAGCCGTCGCCCAGCTTTTCCCTCGCCTTCTGCCAAGCCAGGGCTTCTTCCGGGGGAATGGCGGCCAGCCTGCCGTCGTCGAGGCGGGCGAGGCCGATGCGCGCGGGAAATTTCAAGACCGGTTCGACCGCAGCGGCATCGCGCACCATTTGATCGATGTTCTTCGCGCCGAACCCGGCGTCCGCCGGGGCCGAGATCGGAACGTCACGGTATTTGGCCAGATAGTCGCGGCCTGAACTCGTCTGGGTCTCGGTCGCGCAGCCCATCAAGGCGACGGTCAGGACCAGCGGAATTGTCATTGTCTTCATCACACTCTCCTTGGTTCGGTCGATCCGAGGGAGAGTCTAGAAGAGCCGCGCTGAATCCCGGTGGAACGCCACATTCCACCAAAATTCAACGATGAATCGGCAGCCGGACGATGACCTTGAGGCCGCCGAGCACCGAGCCGGCCAAGGCGATATCACCCTTGTATAAGAGGATGATGTCACGGGCAATCGCCAGGCCGATTCCGGTTCCGGGCTTGGTTGCGTCGAGCCGCGTGCCGCGCTCCAGCACGGCGGTCCAGTGCGACGGCGGTATCCCCGCGCCATCGTCCTCGATCACGATCGTATCGTCGACAGTGCCGATCTTGACGGTAGATCGGGCGAACTTGCAGGCATTCTCGATGATATTGCCCAGAATTTCGTAAAGGTCTGCCTGGTCGCCTTTGAACCGCAAACCTTCGGCGGCTTGAACATCGATCGATTTCCCATGGATCCTGCCGAATTCGGCCGCGATTTCGTCGATGATCGGCGAGATTTCGACGGTTGCCGCCAGGATATGGGTCGACGGCGCCGCATGCAGGCGGGCGAGGTTGCGGTCGACGATATCGATCATCTGGCCGATCTTCTCCCTCGTGACGGCGGGATCGTTGCGAATTACCGTCAAGGGTCCCTTGAGAGCGTGCGCTAAATTGCTCGACAAATCGCGATGTTTGGCGACGACACCCGCCGCATAGTCCAGAAGATGGTTGATTTCATCAGTGAGCGCGCGGATCTCGTCCGGATAGCAACCGGTGATGCGTTCCGCCCGTCCTTGCCGGATCTCGGCCAGGGCCGCCTTGACCGCGCGGATCGGGGCAATCGAATGGCGTGTCAAGACATAGCTGGCGGCGACCAGGAACAGACCTTCGATCAGTAGAATCACGGCGAGCGGCGATTCGAGGTGAAGGCGCTCCGCCCGCAGATAGGCGCCGACAATATTCGCGTCCAGGCCGGAGATCAGCGTAACCGTGACGCCGCCGGGGAAGATGAAGCTGGACTGGATGGCATCGATGGCCGTGCCGTCGCGGTCGGTCACCGAGAGACGCTGGGTTTCGCCGGCGCGTTCCGGTTTAGGCGCGATCCAATCCTTGAGCCGGTCGGATTTATACAGATTCCTGCCGTCGGCGCTGATCTGCCAGTAGCGCGGTATCTGCGAAAGCACGGCATTTTCATTCAACACCACCGCGCCATTCTGCAGAGTGATATTGGCGATCAGAATGTCGGTATAGGCCGCCAGGTGATTGTCGACAATCCGGCCAAGCGAAGTCTCGAACGACCAGAGCAACGTCATCGCCGAGGCGGCGATCGTCAACGACACCAGGACGATCGATAAGATCGTGACCCGGCCGACGACTGTTCGGTCAATCCTTCGGAACACAATAGCCGCGATTGCTGTCGGTGCTGATGATGTGCGCGCCGATCTTCTTCCGGATGTTGGAGATATGGCGGGCGATGATGCTGGAATCGTGGTCGAACTCGGCATAGGCATGTTCCGACAATTCCGTGACGCTGACGATCTTGCCCTGGTTCATGAACAGATATTGAAGTATGAGAAATTCGGTGCGCGTCAGCTTGACGTAGCAGCCATCGACCAGCACCCGACCGGCGAAGCCGTCAAAAGTCACGTTTTTGCATTTGACGATGCTGGCGAGCTGTCCTTTCTGTCGGCGGATATTGGCATGAATTCGCGCCGTCACTTCTTCGAGGTCGTAGGGCTTGACGATATAATCGTCCGCTCCGGCCTTCAGGCCCCTGATGACTTCCATCTTGTGGGTCCGCGCGGTGAGGATGATGACGGGCATGCTCCGCCCGCTCCTGCGCCAGCGTTCCAGGATCTCGAACCCGTCCAGGTCGGGCAGGCCCAGATCGAGCAGGACCAGGTCGAATTCCTCGGTATCGCCTTGAAAATGCCCTTCTTCACCGGAATGCTCGACATGCGCTATGTAGCCGCATTGCTCCAAATGGCCGCGGAGTTGCCGGGCAATGTCTCTGTCATCTTCGACGATCAGTATGCGCATGCGGTGCAGGATACCAAAGCGTGTGGAAGTTTCGATGAAGATCTGCCGCGTCGTGCTGCTTTGCCTGTTCGCGGCAGGATGCGCCGCCGGGCCGGGCAAGGCGTCCTTTGACAATGACGAACGTCTGCGGTTGACGACGGCGGCGGAACAGGGCGACCGGGAGGCGCAATATCAGCTCGGCAATGCCTATTGTTGCGGTGCTGCGGGCGGGTTCTGGGACACGGCCGAAGCGGTGACCTGGTGGTGCAGGGCGGCTGCGCAAGGGCAGGCGGATGCAGCGGCTGCGCTGCTGCGAACCGGCCGCACCTGCTCGGTCCCGGCCGCCTCGGTCGCGCCGCCGCCCCGGTCGGGTCAGTGAACGAACCCGTGCCGCGCGTCGCGGTGCCGTTATTTCGCCGGCGGAGGGAAGCCGATCGTGTCGTCGAGCACTGCTTCGGCGAAATCGGCGCCTTCGGTCAGCGCGCCGTGCAGATTGGCGGCCGAGAGGTCTGCCGCGCACAGGCTGGCGCGGCGCAGATTGACGCCGCGCAGATCGGCATGGCGCAGCTCCGCCTGGTCGAGCCGGCTGGCCAGCCAGCGATCCTTGCCGAGTTGCAGTGCGCCGAGATTGCTGTCACGCAGTTCCGCGAAATTGAGCCGGGCGCCGCGCAAATTCGCGCCGCGCAGATCGGCGCGCACCAGCCGGCAGGAGCGCAGATCAGCGCCCTCGAACTGTACCGCCTGAAGCGCTGCGCCTTCGAGATCCATGCCGAGTAGAATGGCGCGATTGGCCTTGAGCATGGTGAGCCGGGCGCCGCGCCAGCCCTGGGTCTTGCGCAGATCGAAGTCGCTGACATCGAGCGGCTTGCCTTCGGCCCCGTCGCTGGCGACGAACATCTCATGCTTGTGGATCAACAGCTCGACCGATTCTTCGAGGAGATCGATCGACTTGCCGGCGATGCGGTCGGTCATCATGCCGGTCATGTCGGCGCCCGCGGTTTCGATCATCGTCATATCGGCGCCGGTCAGGATCGCATTCTTGAGGCTGGCGCCACGCAGATCGGCGCCGCTGAGTTCGGCGCCTTCGAGGTTGACGCCGTTCATCACGGCGTTGCGCAGATCCGCGCGCACCAGCTTGCAATTGCGCATCAGCGCGTCGCTGAAATCCGTGTGATTTGCGACCGCGCCCGACAGCCGCGCCTGGGTCAGATTGGTATTGACCATCTTGGCGCCGACAAGGTCCGAAGCGGCGCTGTCGACGACCAGAGTCTTGAGGTCGCCGCCGCGCGTGCGCTGCGCGATCGTACCGTCGCGCAGATCCGCGTCGAACAGATCGGCGCCGGTCAGATCGGCCGCGCGCAAGCTGGCGCCGCGCAGATCGGCGCGAACCAGCTTGGCGCCGCGCAGGTTGATCTGCGCCAGATTGGCGCCGAACAGGACGGCGCCGTTGAAGATCGCGCCGGCGCAGCAGGCGCCCGAGAGATCGGCCGCGGTCAGATCGGCATCGGTCAGATTGCGGCCATGCAGATCGAGGTTCGACAGGTCGCGATAGCTCAGCAGCGCGCGCTGGCCGCCGGGCCGGCCGACCATGTACATGTCGTGCCGCTTGAGCACGCCATCGAGCTCTTCCTGACTCATCGGGATGCGCTGGCGCACCACCGTCTGCTGGGGCATTCGAACCCGCTGCGAAGCCGTCGATCCACGGGGAAGCTTGGACATTCCGGCTGGTGGCGGCAAGGAAAATGCTCAGCGGGCGGTCAACCGAAAGCGTAAAGCTTTACGAATTCCGGGGGTCGACTCGGGCCCTAGTCGAGCGCGATCCGGTCACCGGCTGCGCATCAGCCGCCACAATCCGACATCAATCGCCTCGGCGCGAAAACCCGCTTCGCAGTAGCAAAGATAATAGTCCCAGAGCCGGCGGAAGCGCTCCGGGAAGCCCAGCGCGGCGATGTCGGGCCAGGCGGCTTCGAAGCGCTGGCGCCACGCACGAAGCGTGCGCGCATAGCTCGCGCCGAAATACTCGACGCGATCGAGAATCAGGCCGGTCCGTACGATCTGGCCGCGCATCGCCGCCGGCGACGGCAGCATGCCGCCGGGGAAGATATAACGCTGAATGAAATCCGGTCTGCGCCGGTAATCTTCGAAGCGGTCATCCGCGATGCTGATTGCTTGCAAGACCGCGATGCCGCCGGGTTTCAGCCGGGCGTGGAGTTGCTCGAAATAGTGCGGCCAATAGGCTTCGCCGACAGCCTCGACCATTTCGATCGAAACGATCCGGTCGTAAGCGCCGCCGACGTCGCGGTAATCCTGCAGGCGGACATCGGTCGACCCGGCCAGCCCGGACGCCGCCAGCATCGAGATCGCATGGCCGCGCTGCGCCGGCGAGAGGGTGAGGCCGGTCGCCTTGCAGCCGCGCGCGGCAAGCCGGGCCAGCATCCCGCCCCAGCCGCAGCCGATCTCCAGCACCCTGTGTTCCGGTTCGACGTCGAGCAGCTCCAGGACCCGGTCCTGCTTCGCCGTCTGCGCCGCCTCGAGGTTCATCTCGCCGTCGAGGTAAAGGGCCGAGGAATAGCTCATGCCCGGATCGAGCCAGAGCGCATAGAACTCGTTGCCGAGATCGTAATGCCGCATGATGTTGCGCCGGCTGCCCGATCTCGTATTGGCGCGCAAGCCGTGCAATAGCCGGTTCAGCAGCCGCGCCGGCAACCGTGCCTTGAGCCGGCCGGCAAGTGCCGCTTCATTTTTTGCAGCGAGTTGAATCAGGGCGACGAGATCTGGGCTCGACCAATCGCCATCGATATAGGCTTCGGCGAAACCGATATCGCCGCCGAGGATCATGCGCCGGATCGCCCGCCAGCGATGCAGCACCAGCGTCGCTTCGGGCGCGCCGCCGGCCCGGCTGGCCAGGCGCGCACCCTCCGGCGTGACGATCGTCAGCGTGCCGTGGACCAGCCGCGCGCACATCCATCGGAGCACCGCCCCGCCGGGGCTGAAGGCCGGGAGGGCGGGGCGGTCGGATGTCGTGCACTCGGTCACGGCTCACCGGCGGTCGCGATGGTGATGGGATAGGGCGGTGGGGCCGGGCGCGGGCGCAGCGCCACCCCTTTGCGCCACAGTTTCAGCGCTTCCCAATGGATGGCGCCCAGCACTTGCAGCGCCAGCAGCGGGTGCCGCAGAAACGCCCGCCATAAATTGGCGTCGCTGAGCGGGCGCCGCTGCCCGGCGAAGGAAGCGGTCATCACGGGTCCGGTCTCATCCTCCGTCGAGATCGCCACGGTCACGCGCTCGGCGGGCGGCATCACCTTGAAATGATACGTCATCGCGATATCCATGAACGGAGACACATAAAATTGCTTGGCGCAGCGCTGCCGCACCAGCGGCGCCGCCGGCTCGGTGATCGGCAGCAGATAGGAGTGCCGCTGGCCGAAGGTGTTATTGACCTCGTAGAGCACGGCCGACAAGGCGCCGTCGCTGCGGTGACAGAAATACACGCTGAGCGGATTGAAGACCCATCCGAGGACGCGCGGCATGCAGAGCAGGCGGATGGCGCCGCCATCGGGCTCGATCCCGGCGGCCCGCAAATGCCGCTCGATCTGCGCTCGCAAGGCGGTTGCGCCGCCGTCGCCGTGATCGCGGTCGCGGAACCCGAACAGCGCGAAACCGTGCGTCGAGAAGAGCCGCAAGCGGCTGGGCAATTCCGCCAGTTCGTCCAGGTCGAGCAGCAGATAGAAGCCTTGGTAGCGCAGAAGATGCCGCGCCGGCCGCAATCGCTCGTGGCGGATCTCGCCGGTATAGATCGCGGATTTCATCAGGCGGCGGCCTGGTTCAGATGGATGCGGCCGGATTCCCCGTGCACGGTCCAGGGCCGTCGCGTGCCGCCCAGCGCTTCGGCGACGGCGAGACCGGCCTGCAGCCCGTCCTCATGGAAGCCGGCGCCGAAATAGGCGCCGCAGAACCAGGTGCGCCGAACGCCTTGCAACGACCAGAGCCCGCGCTGCGCCCGCATCGCCGCAGCATCGAAGCAGGGATGGCTGAAGCGCACCCGATGAATGACGCAGCCCTCCGCCGGCGCGCGATCGGGGTTGAGAGTCACGAAGATCTGCCGGTCCGTCGGCAGGTTCTGCAAGACATTCATCCAGTAGGTGACGCGGAGCGCGTCGCCCTTGCCGCCGAGATAGTTCCAGCTCGACCAGACTTTCCGCCGGCGCGGCATCAGCGCCGCATCGGAATGCATAACCGCTTCATTTTCGACGTATCGAAGTGCGCCGAGCAAATTCGTCTCTGCCGCGGACGGATCGGCGAGCAGGCTCAGCGCCTCGTCGGCATGGGTGGCGATGACGACATGGTCGTGGCGGTGGCGTTCGCCCGCTTCGTCCAGCAGCGCCACCCCGCCATCGTCGCGCCGGATCGACCGCACGCCCCTGCCGAGGCGGATGCGGCCGGCGTAGCGCGCGGTCAGGCGGGTCACATATTCCCGGCTGCTGCCGGTGACACTGCGCCAGAGCGGCCTTCCGGTAATCCGCAACAGGCCGTGATTGTCGCAGAAACGGATGAAATTCGCTGCCGGATACTCGGCGACCTGATCGAGCGGCGTCGACCAGATTGCCGCCGCCATCGGCAGCAAATGGTCCTGCGTGAATGCCCGCCCATAACGCTTGGCGTCAAGATAATCGCCGAGGCTTTGCAGCGATGCCGCAAGCGCTGCGGCATCGCGCGGGGCCTCGCGGTAGAAGCGGGCGAGATCGCGCAGCATCGACCAGAAGCGCGGCCGCAGCAGATTGCGCCGCTGCGCGAACAGGCTCGGCAAGTCTGTGCCGGCATATTCGAGGGCGCCGCCGTCGAGCGACACGGCAAAAGTCATTTCCGTCTTCTGGTTCGGCACGTCGAGATGCCGGAAGAGGGCGGTCAGATTGGGATATGTCGCCTCGTTATAGACGATGAATCCCATGTCGACCGGCACGGCGCCGGTCGGCGTCGGGGCGTCGACCGTATAGCAATGCCCCCCGGCTCGGCCCATTCGTTCATAGACGGTGACGCGATGCGCCTCGCTCAACAGCCAGGCCGCGGACATGCCGGCGATGCCCGTGCCGATCACCGCGATATCGAGTCCGCCAAGGCTTTGGCTCACACAATTCTCCCGTGGCTCGCTGCCGGGCAACGAGAATGCCGAGTGAAATACGCCGAGCGGCTTGTCAGCCTCCAGCGTCGCGCGTCACGGTTCCGGCGGATCGAAGCGCGTTCCGGCCGGAAACACGAGGCCGAATTCCCGCTCCAGAAGGTCGAGGCGTTCCGCCTCGCCGGCAAGATCGCGCTCAGTCACGGTCCCGCCCCTCTGTTCCGTCAGCCGATAGCCGCGCAGCGCCAACCGGCGCTCGGCCCGCACCGATTGTACGGTCACAGTACGAAGGAAGGGCGAGGTTGGATGCGTTGCGCAGAAATGATTCGCGACCTCGACATCGATCGGATGGTTCGGCGTCAGCGGGAAGGCGTAGTAGTCGGAAAAATCATCCGCGCCGACATCGCCTTCGAGCACCCATTCGCCGCCTTCATGACGCAGCCGATAGGCCGCACCCGGCACGTGATGGACCAAATCCGGCAGCAGCGGGATCGGCCGCAGCAGGCCGTTCGCCCCGAAGCCGACATCGGCGATGGCGACGCCGTTCGCCCATTCGACCTTGAGCAGCATATGCGCGCGTGGCGCTATCTGATCGCCATCGAGGCGCACGCGCGCGAGCAGGATCTGTGTCGCAAAGCCGATGCGATCGAGCACGGCCTTGAACAGCGAGTTCTGCTCGAAGCAATAGCCGCCGCGCCGCGCGGCAACCAGCTTGGCTTCGAGGCTGGGCAAATCGAGCTTGATCTCGATGCCGCGCACGACATCCAGGTTCTCGAACGGAATGGCGGCGAGATGCGCCTCGTGCAATGCGGCCAGGCACGCTTCGGTCGGGGCGACCGGGCCGTCATAGGCGATGCGGCTGAAATAAGCGTCGAGGTCGACCATGGCGACAGATTCCTCTGCGATGCCGTCAGTAAACGCCCGCCTCAGGCGATCGGCAAGCGCCCCGGCGGTCTTCAGCCAAAGCCTTGTAAAGCGCGGTCCGCTTCCACTACCGTGCGCGCGCCGATCCCGCCGTTGTGTCGTTCCGCGCAGCCATGACCCAAGGTCCCCACCGCAACAGCCCAATCGCACAAGCCGTGGCGCTGCACCAGGCCGGCCGGCTGGACGAGGCGGCGCGACTTTACCTGGGCATTCTGCAGCGCGCGCCGCGCGACTTCAATGCGCTGCATTTCCTCGGCGTTCTGCGCCTGGCCCAGGGCAAGCCGGGCGAGGCGGTGCGGCTGATCCGCCAGGCGCTCACGGTCGATGCGCGCTTCGCCGATGCGCATCTCAATCTCGGCAATGCGCTGGCATCCCAAGGCCAGATAGAAGCCGCGGCGGCGAGTTTCTGCGCCGCGATCGCGCGCGAGCCCGGCCTGGCGCAGGCGCATTTCAATCTCGGCAACGCGTTGAAGTCGCTGGGCCGGCTCGACGACGCTGTTGCCGCCTACGCCCAGTCCGTGACCTTGGCGCCGGCCGTGGTCGAGGCGCAGTACAATCTCGGCAATGCGCTGAAGGCGCTCGCCCGCTTCGATGAGGCGATCGCCTGCTACGACCGGGCGCTGCAGCTCAAGCCCGATCACGCCGAAGCCTGGCTCAACCGCGGCGACGCGCTTCGCCTCGCGCAGCGGATCGAGGCGGCGGCCGAGAGTTTCGCGCAGGCCTTACGTTGCGACCCGAGCTCGTCGGCAGCGCTCAACAATCTGGGCAATGTTCTGGCCGAGCTGAAGCGCTTCGACCCCGCCATCGCTACTTTCCGCCAGGCGCTGAGCCTTGCGCCGAATGCGGCGGCGACGCTGGTCAATTTCGCCGCCTGCCTGCGCAATGCCGGCCGCCACGACGAGGCGGCCGCGAGCTGCCGCGCGGCGCTGGCGGTCGAGCCGGCGAACGCCGATGCGCAGTACAATCTGGGCCTGGCGCTGCTCGAACTCGGGCGCCGCGAAGAAGCGCTCGCCTGTTTCCGGACCACACTCGCGCAGGCGCCCGACCACCAGGACGCGCTGTCGATCGCGCTCTCGACCGCGGACGCGGCGTGCGACTGGTCGGCACTCCGGGATCTGGAACGGCGTTTCGCCGAGCGCCTGGCCCGCGGCGATCTGGCGATCGATCCCTTCTATTGCCTGAACCGGGATTGCGATGCGGCGGCGCAGCTGCTCTGCGCGCGCAATTACCTGGCGCGGCGCGGGATTCGGCGCCGCGACGCCGGCTTCGGTTCTGCCCCGCCGGGGCCGAAGCTCCGCATCGCCTATGTCTCGGCCGATTTTCGGGCACATCCGATGAGCCTGCTGATCGGCGAGATGATCCGCCGTCACGACCGGGCCGAGTTCGAAATCCTTGGCATCTCGCACGGTGCCGATGACCACAGCGAGGCGCGTCGGGTGATCGCCGCCAGCTTCGATCATTTCATCGATGTCGGGGCCGAGAGCGACGAAGCGATCGCACGTCGCCTCCATGCGCTCGGCATCGATATCGCGATCGATCTCGGCGGCCACACCCGCAACAGCCGGATCGGCATCTTCGCCTGGCGGCCGGCGCCTGTGCAGGTGGCTTATCTGGGCTTTGCCGGAAGCTGCGGGGCGGATTTCATCGACTATATCCTCGCCGATCGCTTCGTCCTGCCGCTGGACCAGCAGCCCGTCTACAGCGAGCGGATCGTGCACCTGCCGGACTGCTATTTCGTCAACCATGCGCGCCGGCCGCTGGGCGGCGCCGTGCCGAGCCGTGCCGAATGCGGGTTGCCTGAGGCGGGTTTCGTGTTCTGCAGCTTCAACAACACCTACAAGATCAAGCCGGAGATCTTCGCGATCTGGCTCCGGCTGCTGCATGCCGTGCCCGGCAGCGTGCTCTGGCTGCTCGGCGACAATGCGGCGGCTGAACGCAATCTGCGCGCGGCGGCGGCGTCCGGGGGTATCGATCCGCTGCGCCTGGTCTTCGCGCCGCGCCGCCCGCAAGCCGAACATCTGGCGCGGCACGGCCAGGCCGATCTCTTCCTCGACACCTTGCCGGCGAACGCGCATACGACCTGCGCCGACGCACTTTGGGCCGGCCTGCCGGTCGTGACATGCCCGGGCCGCACCCTGATCGGCCGAACGGCCGGCAGCATGCTGACGACATTGGGCCTGCCCGAGCTGATCGCCCCGGATCTGGCGGGTTACGAGGCGCTGGCGCTGGCGCTGGCGCGCGATCCCGGGCTTCTGGCGGGCATGCGCCGTCGGATCGAGGCGGGGCGGGGCGCGTCGCCGCTCTTCGATGCGGCGCGCTATGCGCGGGGTTTCGAGGCGGCGTATCGCACGATGGCGGCGCGGTATCGCCGCGGGGAGAAGCCCGAGGGCTTCGCTGTCTAGTTGCGCCATGACCGCGCGGTCGCGCGGAAGCTCGGTCGTTGACGCCGGCCTTCCGCTTTTGTTACGGTCCGCTCCATGGAACGGATGGCAATCATAGCCTCGGTGGGCCCGCGAATTATCCGCCCGATCCTCTTCGAGGATCGGGTCGAAATTGCGTGCCTCTATGCCTGCCGGGAGTGCCATCATGTCTGCGGACCAAGCCTGTCCTAACGCCGTCACCGTTTCGCCGATCGCCTGTTTCGCCATCCGCGCGGCGGCGGAGCCCGGGATCCTGTCCCGGCTGATCGAACTCTTCGCCAAGCGCGATCTGGTGCCCGATGCCGTGCAGGCGCGCCGGATCGGGGCCGAGCGCGATCTTCTGGCGATCGATCTGCAGGTCGACGGGCTCGATCCCGGCCTGGCCGAACGCGTTGCCGAGAGCATGCGCCAGATGGTCTCGGTCGAGCGCGTGCTGCTGACCGAACTCGGCGCCGCCGCCGAGGCGGCGTCATGACCAGGATCCATCTCTACGACACGACCTTGCGCGACGGCGCGCAGACGCAGGGTGTCGATTTCTCAGCAGCCGACAAGCGCGCCATCGCATTGGCGCTCGACCGGATCGGCATCGACTATGTCGAGGCCGGCTGGCCCGGCGCCAATCCCAGCGACACGGCGTTCTTCGCTGCATTGCCGCCGCTCGAGCGCGCGCGCTTCGCCGCCTTCGGCATGACCCGCCGGCCGGGCCGTCTCGCCAATTCCGACGAAGGGTTGGAGGCTGTACTGGCGCCGCGAACGCCGGTCGTCTGCCTGGTCGGCAAGAGCTGGGATTTCCAGGTCGAAGTGGCGCTGGGCGCCACGCTCGGGCAGAATCTGGAGATGATAGCCAGCTCGATCGGCCATGTCGTGGTGCAAGGCCGCGAAGCCGTGTTCGATGCCGAACATTTCTTCGACGGCTACAAGGCCAATCCGGATTTCGCTCTGAGCTGCCTGCGGGCGGCGGACGAGGCGGGCGCCCGCTGGCTGGTATTGTGCGACACCAATGGCGGCACCTTGCCCGAAGAGATCGAGCGCATTGTGGGTGCGGTCGCGCGAATCGTGCCGGGCGAGAAGCTCGGCATCCATTGCCATGACGACACCGGCAACGCCGTCGCCAATTCCCTGGCCGCAGTGCGCGCCGGGGCGCGGCAGATCCAGGGCACTTTGAACGGCTTGGGCGAGCGCTGCGGCAACGCCAATCTCATCACCCTGATCCCGTCGCTGGTGCTGAAGCTGGGTTACGATGTGGGCGTCGATGTCGAGGCGTTGACGCAACTGACCGCGCTGTCGCGCCTGCTCGACGAGCGGCTCAACCGACCGGCCAATCCGCGCGCGCCCTATGTCGGCGCCCACGCATTTGCGCATAAGGGCGGGCTGCACGTCTCGGCGATGGCCAAGGACACGCGCTGCTACGAGCATATCGATCCGGCCGCGGTCGGCAATTCGCGGCACATATTGGTTTCGGACCAGGCCGGGCGCTCGAACATCCTGGCACGTCTCGCCGAATTCGGCCTGGTGCTGGACGGGCATGATCCGCGCGTCGCCGATCTGGTCGATCTGGTGAAAACGCGCGAATCCCAAGGCTTCGCCTATGACGGTGCTGCCGCCAGTTTCGAGCTGCTGGCGCGCCGGCAGCTCGGCCAGGCGGCGCAGGAGTTCTTTCGTGTCCAGGGCTTCCGCGTCGTCGACGAGCGCCGTCACACCGAGGACGGTGCTGTCGAGACCTTGTCGGAGGCGAGTGTCGAGCTCGACATCGCGGGCCGCCCGGCGCTGGTCGTGGCGCGCGGCAACGGCCCGGTCGATGCGCTCGACACAGCCCTGCGCCGCGCGCTGGAGCCGGTCTATCCGGCGCTGCACGGCGTCAAGCTGACCGATTACAAGGTCCGCATCCTCACGCCGGAAGACGGGACCCGCGCCGTCACCCGCGTGATGATCGAAAGCAAGGACCCGGACGGCCACCGCTGGTGCACGGTCGGCGTCGCCGCGAACGTCATCGATGCGTCGTACCGGGCGCTCGAAGACAGTCTTGTCTATCGGCTGATGCGCGGCTGAGGCCCGGCGCTCACCGGTTCATATGCACTTGCAGCAAGGTCTCGTCGGTGCTGCTTACGCTGCAGGTACCGGTACCTTGATACCAGACGGCGATGCCGGCGGCGCTGGCGGTCAACAGCAAGGCCAGTTGCGACTGGCCGCCCGGGCTCGTCGTGTCGATCGCATAGCGTATATCGGTGCCGCCGATATTCGTGACGCAGCTTGCCTGGGTCGGCTTCGAGGCGGGCTGGAAATAGACGAAGGCGACGCCGCTGTTCAACGTCGACACGAAGAGCGGCAGCAGCGGGCCGCCCGAGGTCGCCTGGGCCATCGAGGCGGACGACCACAGCAGCGCGGCGAGGGCGATCAGGGCACGCATTTTCTTCTCCTCAAGGCTGGACGATCGGGGCGGGGCGGCGCTGGCGCGGCCGTCGTCGATCAATGGCGGAAGATCGACAGGATCGCGTGTTGCACGGCAGGCGAGACACGGCCGACCGGCAGGTTGAAGGCTGCGGTGCCGCCATTCGAAGTCGTGGCGCCGCAGGTGATCTGGTCCGGGTCGACGTTGAGCATGATGCAGCTCGGCACGCTGTCGACCGCGGAAGCGGCCGAGAAGAACGGGCCGGTCGGGCCATACAGCGTTCCGGCGCGCGGGTCGAAGGTGACGACGAAGGCCGCTTCGGCGCTCGACAGCGCAGTACAGGTGACGAGGTTGGCGGCGTTCTCGGTGTCGTTCGGCGGCGCGCAGCCGACCGTGCCCGCCCATTTCCCGGTATCGGCCGGCGTGCCGAGCGTCTGATAGGCGCCGGGCGCGAACGCACCGCCCTGCACATACGGAATGGCAAAGCCGCGCAGCGTATCGCTGCCCGCGATGGCGCAGATCGCCGTCAGCGATTTGTCGAGCGGCGGCGTGCAGCTCGGATCGCCCGTGAACGGCTCGTCCGCCAATTGCTTCGAGCCCAGCACACCCTTGGCGTCGAAGGCGAAGGCCAAGAGGCCGCCAGTGTTGCGGACGGCGCACAGCGCTACGAAATCCAAGGTCGCCGTCGGTTGGACGGTGGCGCAACCGGGTGTGCCGGTGAAGCCCGAGCCCAGCGACGACAGCGCGGTAAAGCTCGGCGCGGCGGGCGCGGCCAAGGTGTCGTTGACGGCATAGAGCGCGCCGTTGATCACGAGGACGCACAGCGCCTGCGGCCCGAATGGCGCGTTCTGGCCGGCATTGCCGCCATTGGTGCAGCCGGGGTTGCCGATGGTATCGGAGGCAGGCAGGGTCGCGACCGTGGTCAGCGCGCTGCTGGTCGGCGTGGGCTGGGTCAGCGCGAAGGACAATGCCTGCAGCAGGACATTGGAGCCTGAGGTGATTTCGACGAGGCAGATCAGGGTGCCGGCGCCGTCCGCGGCCGTGGCGCAGCCCGGCACGCCCTTGGGCGGCCCGGCCGGTGTCGCCAGCGCGAGATGATCGACGGTGCCGACCGCCTCGGTTGCAGCCGGCGCGTTCGGGACGCCGTTCGGTCCGGGCGGCGCCTGCCACGACACGGCCGCCAGACCGTTGCCGGCGGTGTATTCGGCGCATTCGAGATGCCCCGTGCCGTTGTTCGACGGCGCGCAACCGATGGCCCCCGCGGCGATGCCGCTGGCATCGAGGACGGCGCTCTGCCCCGCCGCCGGGCGGAGCGGCAGCAGAGCGCCGGCCAGACTGCAGCACAAGAGCGCCGCGAGGCCCGCAATTCGGCCATACCGATCGGCGGCGCCGATCCGGTTACCGTGCAATGCCATGGCGTTTCCTCCCGGAAGGCAGCGGCTTTACGCCCGCAGATGCGCCGTTGCCGCTTGCCGTCAAACTAACAGCAACGCGCCGGAATACGCAACCAAATAGCGATTTATCTCTTCGTAGTTACAACTATATACGAATAAACTCAACTACCGAGGGATTATCTATATTCATTCTAAGAAGTATTTGGCGTCAGGCCGCGCGAAATCCTGCCGCGCCGCAGCGCGCGCCCGTGCAGTGTTGATTTCGCGAAGGGTGCGCCGCTAGTCTGCCTGGTCTTTCTTGCGACGGGATTCGAATCGATGCCTCGCCTGCTGCCGATTCTGCTCGCCTTCCTCGCACTGGCGCAGCGGGCCGAGGCCGCGTCCTGGCATCCGCTCGATCCGGCGACGAGTCTCGTCATCGACACGACCAAAGGGCTGATCATCGTCGAGCTGCGGTCGGATCTGGCGCCGCATGCGGTCGAGCGGGTGATCCTCCTGGCGCGCGAGCATGTCTATGACGGGCTGCTGTTCCACCGCGTCATCGACCATTTCGTCGATCAGACCGGCAATCCGAACAACCGCGACGGCGGCACGTCGAGCCATCCCGATCTGGCGCCGGAATTCACCTTCCGCCTGGCGCCCGACGGTTTCGTCCCGGTGACGAATGCCAGCGACGGCGTTACCGGCTTTGTCGGCGCCGTGCCGATCGCCGGCGAGGCCGCTGCCGCGCGGCGGTCCGATGGGACGATCCGCGCGTGGGGCGCCTATTGCCCCGGCGTCGCCGGGATGGGGCGGCAGGCGGCGCTCGACAGCGCCAATAGCGAAATCTTCTTCATGCGCGATGCGGCGCGCCGGCTCGACCATGACTACACGGTGTTCGGCCGCGTCGTGGTCGGGCTCGACGTGGTCCGCGCCGTCGCCGTGGGCGAGCCGCCGGCCGCGCCCGACCGGATGGAGCGCGTCCGCCTGCTCGCCGACATCCCGGAAGCGGAACGCCCGCGCTACGAACGCCTGGACGAGCATGACCCGGATTTCGCCGCGGCGATTGCGAAGGCGCGGGGCGAGAAGGGCGCGGATTTCACGATCTGCGACGTCGAGGTGCCGGTGCGCGCGGCGCGGTGAAGAACATGTGCCTGCGCAGGCGCATGTTTGCCTCGTTCAGCGTGGGGAATGATTGATGCCGGTGGCCGGGTCTCCTAAGGGGTAATGCCGCCGAATTCGCGCGCCATACCGCAGTCACGGTGACTTCACCGGGCGCGGGCGAAATCGCTTTGTCATGCCGGGCTTGATCCGAAAGTTACGGCCTAACTATTTGTTCTCAAATACTTAGTAGAATGCTTAACGGCATCGCCGATCCGGATCGCGGCCGACGATGCGGCCGCAGGAACCAGCCCTCATCTTCTATGCGTGCCCGCTCGCCGACGATCTCGACCGGCTGGCGGTCCGGCCCGCGGCGCGCCGGGTCATCCGCGTTTCACGAGCCCGGCTTTCCGACCACCGTCCTCAGCCCTCCGGCCGCTGCCGCAACCGCAGCCGCGCATCGTGCAGGATCTTGTGCGTGCGCACGAAGAAATCCTTCAGCAGCGCGAGTTCTTCGTCGCTGTACTCGCTCCAGAGCTGCCGAACCTGTTCGGTTGCGCGGGCGAAATGCGGTTCGATGCGGTCGTGGTTGCACGGGTTCGGCCGGACGAACACCTTGCGCCGGTCATCGGGATCGCGCCGCCGCTCGACGAAGCCGGCTCTTTCCAGCCGATCGATCACCCCGGTCA
>Ga0181519_10001295_pt1 | contig 22018 bp, 20 predicted proteins | sample PEATcosm2014_Bin_26_FD_121102 | JGI IMG/M metagenome (GOLD analysis project Ga0181519, IMG submission 121102) | Peatland microbial communities from MTU Mesocosm Facility, Houghton, MI, USA - PEATcosm2014_Bin02_10_metaG | ecosystem: Environmental > Terrestrial > Soil > Wetlands > Peat | place...
AAGAGAGAACAAACGCTCTCCTCCCCCTTTGGGGGGGGGGGACCGCGAAGCGGTGGAGGGGGCTTCGGCGGGGCTGAGGCGTTGGCGCCAGGCTGGAGCCCCCTTCCCGGCCTTCGGCCGGACTTCCCCCAGGGGGGGAAGAGAACGAACGCGCCCTGCCCCCAAGGGGCCGCTCCCTAAAGCGCCAGGGCCTGGTCCGTCGCCCGCACCAGGGCGTCGACGATGCCGGGTTCGGTGGAGGCGTGGCCGGCGTCCCAGATGATCTCGAAGCGGGCCTTGGGCCAGGCGGTCTTGAGCGCCCAGGCGCTTTCCAGGGGGGTCACCACATCGAAGCGGCCCTGGACGATCCAGCCGGGGATATCGGCGATGGCGGCGATGTTTTTCAGGAGCCAGCCATCCTCGGGGAAAAAGCCGCCGTTGGCGAAATAGTGGCATTCGATGCGGGCGAAGGCGACGGCGAACGCCTCCTCGTTGAACTTCGAGGGCCGGGCCTGGGGTCCGCGCAGGGAAAGGGTGTCGCCCTCCCATTGGCTCCAGGCGCCGGCGGCCCTGGCCCGCGCCTTGAGATCGGAACCCGTCAGGCGGCGGTGATAGGCGCCGATCATGTCGCCGCGCTCGGCCGGCGGGATGGGGGCGACGAACCGCTCCCAGGCGTCGGGAAACATCATCGAGGCCCCGTCCTGGTAGAACCAGTCGAGCTCGCGCCTGGTGAGCAGGAAGACGCCGCGCAGGATCAGGGCGGTGACGCGCTCGGGGTGGCGGATGGCGTAGGCCAGGGCCAGGGTCGATCCCCAGGAGCCGCCGAACACCGTCCAGCGCTCGACGCCCAGATGGCGGCGCAGGCGCTCGATATCCTCCACCAGATCCCAGGTGGTGTTTTCCTCCAGGCTGGCGTTGGGCCGGCTGCGGCCGCAGCCGCGCTGATCGAACAGGGCCACGCGCCAGCGCGCGGGATCGAAGAACCGTCGCATGGTGGGGTTGATCGCCCCGCCCGGCCCGCCGTGCAGCACCACCGCCGGCTTGCCGGCCGCCGATCCGCACTCCTCGTAATAGATCTCGTGCGGGCCGCCGGCGGCCAGCCAGCCAGACGCCAGGGGCTGGGTCTCGACATAGAGACCCCGCCGGCCGGCGGTGGAGGCGGGAGCGGGGCTGGGAGTGGCGCGGTCCATGCGCTCTCTTACGTCGGAAAGCGCCGTCCTAGCCAGTCGAGTATCACGCGATTGACCTCATCCGGCTTCTCCTGCTGCGTCCAGTGGCCCGATCCCTTGATCAGCGCCTTTTCCAGGTCGGGCACGTAAGTCTCCATGCCGTCGGCGGCGGAGGGCGGCAGAACGGCGTCCTTTTCGGCCATGACCATCAGGGAGGGAACCTTGACCTTCTGGTCCATCCCCTCGGAGGCGCGCCAGTTGCGGGTGAAGTTGCGATACCAGTTGATGCCGCCGGTGAAGCCGGTGCGCTGGAAGGTCTCGACGAAAAACGCCATTTCGGCGTCCGTCAGGAAGGTTTCGCGCGGATCGACGGCGGGATCATAGGCCTGGAGGATCTTGATCAGGGGGAAGACCGACTCGCCCTCGGCCGCCGCCGCGGCGCCCACCCCGCCGCTTGGGGGCGTATCGCCTGGCAGGGGCCGGCGCAGGAAGAAGGTCATGGCCTTGGCGACATCGCCGTCCAGCACCGCGTCGGCTTCGCCCGGCTTCTGGAAGTGGACGATGTACATCTCCTCGCCCATGCGCCTCCGCATGATCTCGATGGGATCGGCGGGCGATCTGGGCATGAAGGGGGTGTTGAGGCCGATGACCCCGGCCACCCGGCCGGGATGCAGCAAGGGCATTTGCCACACGACAATGCCGCCCCAATCGTGGCCGCAGAAGATCGCCTTTTCGACGCCCAGATGGTCCATGAGCCCGACCATGTCGCCGGTCAGATGGGCCATGTCATAGTCTTCCACCGGCCCCGGGCGCGAGGTGAGGCCATAGCCGCGCTGGTCCGGCGCGATCGCCCAGCGCCCGGCGGCCTCGAACGCCGCGAGCTGATGGCGCCAGGAAAAGGCCAGCTCGGGAAAGCCATGGCAGAAGATCACCGGCACGCCGGTCTTGGGGCCGACTTCGTAATAGGCGAGCCTGACGCCATGGGTGTCGGCGTACTGAACGGGCGGCATCTGGGCGGACATGGCGGGCTCCGGAGGGGTTGGTCGTCTGGCGAAGGTTGGTAGCACGCCGAGACTGGATTTGTCGGCCAGAGTGGAGCGGCCCTCAAGCCACCAATAGCAGCAGCGGGATCGCGGCCCCGGCGATGAGGAGGGCCAGGGCGGCACGCCTGTCCCTGGGCCGCGAGAGGCCCATCCAGACGCCAACCAGTGTCGAAGCCGTCAGGCCGGCGGCGACGGTCAGGAAGAAGATTTTCAGCAGCAGGGTCGGGATGCCGGGTTTGTCGTCGTCATCGTGAGGCGGCGGCGCGGCCTTGGGGCCCGCGCCCGACGACCCGGCGTTCGCGGCGGCGGGCGGCGCGTGGTGGTGTCCGAGGGCGAAGACCTGGTCCTTATGCACCGAGCTCAGCTCTTCGACGATCGGCGGCGGCGCATAATCGCCGTGAGCCTCATGCAGGCTGAAAAGCTGCGCGGCCCCGGTCAGGGCGAAGAAGAGCACGCTGGGGGCGATGAACATGCCGACGTAGAAATGCCAGCGCCGCAGGGTCGCCATCGTCATTCGCAAGATCCTGTCCCAGAGATTGCCGCCGCCGCCGGAGCGCGGAGACCGGATGTGAGGTCTTTCATCCGCGCTTCGAACCCGTGGCGACCGATTCCGCCGGGAAAATGGTTTTGTCGCGGCGAACGCCGCCGACGGGCGCAGTTCTCCTCCACCCGCGCCTTATTGGCGCGACGCCGCTAGGCGCCCGACGACCGCGCTCAGGTGGAGGCGCGGTGCGTCGACTCGACTTTCTCAGGGGCGAAGCCTAGCCGCCAAACGAACCCTAGAACCCCTTGCGGATATTGATCCCGAAGTAGGTGTCGTCGTCGCGAGGGACCCAGCGGACCACGCCGGCGAAGGTGCCGTAGGCGAGATAGGGCGAGTAATGCTGGTTGAGGATATTCTTGACCAGGAACCTGGCCTGCCAGTCGTTGGTGGTGCCCAGCAGGGCGATGGACGCGTTCCAGATGCCATAGGCCGGCTGGATGGTGTCGGGGGTTTCGGCCAGCTGGTACTGAACCTGACTTTGCCAGCTGTAGTCGGTCTCAAGGGCCACGTTGAAATAGTGGGTCGCCTTGATCGTATAGTCGCCCTCGAGGTGCAGCTTCCAGGTCGGCGCGAACGGCAGCGGCTGGCCATTGATGTTGCAGCTTGTCGGCGCGCCGATAGGGCAGTTGAAATCGTCCACCTTGGCGTCGTCGTAGAGGAAGTTGAACGAGAGATTGACCGGATCGATCGGCTTGGCGAGCAGGTCGCCCTCGAAGCCCTTGGTCGACACCGATCCGGCGTTGATCAGGTTGCTGACGATCGCCCCGCCGATCAGGGCGGTGAAGTTGGCCTGATAGTTATCGAAATCGGTGATGAAGCCGGCGAGGTTGGCCCTCAGGCGCTGGTCGAACAGGGTCGCCTTGATCCCGGCCTCGTAGTCGTTGGAGGTTTCCGGCGCCAGGGGCGGCTGGTTGATCTTCGACATGTTGAAGAACACATTATAGGCGGGGCCTTTATAGCCGCGCGAATAGGTGATGTAGGTATTGATGTTGGAGCCGAAGTCGTATTGCAGGCCGAAACGATCGGCGTAGCCCTGCTGAATCTCCGACCCGGGGCCGTTGACTGTGCTCACACCGATGCCAGGGAGCGGGGTCGGTGAGGTCGAAACCCGGGAATGGTAGTAGGAGAGCCAGTCCCAGATTTCGCGGAAGCCGACGATGGCGCGGAAATTACTGGTGAAATTCAGGTTCGCCTCGGTGAACACCGAGAAGTTGGTGTCGGTCGAGCCATAGGGCGCGATGCCGCTGTTGAGGATGGGAACCGGAGGCGTGGCCGCCGAGAGCTGGGTCAGGTCCCGCTCATAGGTTTCATTATCGACCGCGTTGAGGAAATAGACCCCGGCGACATAGTCGATGAACTGGCCCTTGGGCGTGGCGATGCGCAGCTCCTCGGACGTCTGATGAAAGTCGAGATGGCCGGTGTCGATGCCCTGGGCGAAATTTCCGGGCGGCACGGGCGAAGCCGGCGGCGGCGTCGGCGCCGGCAGCATGTCGTAGTCTTGGTACTGGACATTCTTCCATTGGCGGTAGGCGGTGATCGAGGTGATGGTGCTCCCGCCGGGAATCACCCAGTCGGCCTGCAATGAGACGCCGCCGTTCTTGTCGTGCACGGAGCTGTTGGTGTTGGTGGCGATGGTGCGATTGTCGGACGACGGTGTGACGCCATAGGCGCCCAACAGGTCGGCGAGCGCCGGGTTGGGTGTGACGACGCCGGTGGGATAGGCGACGCGGTTGGTCGAGACGAACACGCCGGTGGGGGTGCTATCCTCCGAAAAGGTGTAGTCGGCCCCGAGGGTGAGCTTCAGGTTGCTGGTTGGCGTGGCGATGAATTTCGCCCGGACGCCGGTGTGCTGGTATCCGTTATCTTCCTTGTCGACGCCGTTGTAGATATTCTCGACGTTGCCCTTGTATTGGGCGGTGAAGGCCGAGATCAGGCCGTCAAGCTTGTCTTGAATGATCGGACCGGACACACCGCCCAAGAGCCGGAATTCCTGACCCGTATAGGCCTGGGCGTCGATATAGGCGTTGAATTGAGGGGTGGGATTGCGGGTGACGACATTGATCACCCCGGCGGAAGAATTCTTGCCGAAGAGCGTACCCTGCGGCCCTTGCAGCACCTCGAGGCGTTCAAGGTCGAGCAGATCGAGCGTGGATTGGCCGGCCCTGGCGAGAACCACGCCATCGACCACGGTGGAGACCGAGGGCTCGACGCCCGGCGAAGTGGAGATGGTGCCGATGCCGCGGATGAAGACGGTGCGATCCTTGTTGGACGCGCCGGTGCGGAAATCGACCGCCGGCACGATCTGGCTGATATCCTTGATGTTGTTGAGGTTCTGAGCGACGGCCTGAGATCCTTCGACCACCGAAATGGCGATCGGGACCTTTTGCAGCGACTCCGTGCGGTGCCGCGCGGTGACGACGACTTCGCCCACCCTGGAACTGGCGGGCGTATCCGCCGTCTGGGCCGCCGCGGCGGAGGCGAAGGCGGTCAGCGCCGTGGCGCACATCATCCAGCGCCCGCGACGGACGCGATCCTGCCTTGTCATTCGTAAGCTCCCCTTACCCTCGTTGGCTCGACGCCTCTAATCCCTATCTCCGGAATAGGAAATAAGAATGTGAACAGAATCGTTAAAAAACAGCGCGCAGGCCGCCTTCAATCGCCGCCAGCGGTCGCCTTATGGAGAAGCGCCTCGGGAAAGGGGGCCAGATCGCCGCCGTCGACGTCCCGCAGCCGGTTCACCTCGCCGGCGTCGCGGGCCAGGGGGATCTGCATGCCGCCGGTGCGCTCCAGCTGATCGAACAGAGCTTTACGCAGGGCCGCGGCCACCTCCTGGTGCTCGGCGCTGAAGATCAGATTGTTGGTCTCGAGCGGATCCTCGCGCAAATCATAAAGCTCATCGATATCCCAGACGCCGTGGCAGTGAATGTATTTGTACCGATCCTCCCGGATGGCGTGGACGGTGGGCGTCTGGGGGAAGTTTCGCTCCCAGTAGTATTCATAGATGAACGACCGCCTCCAAGGCGTCGGTTCTCCCCGGGTCAGTGGCAGGAAATCGGCGCCTTCCATGTCGGCCGGGGCCTCGAGGCCGGCGGCGGCCAGGAGGCTGGGGGCGATGTCGATATTGGCCACCACCGCCTCGACCGTCGTTCCGGGCGGGATCAGTTCCGGGCAGCGCGCGAGCATGGGAATGCGCATGGATTCCTCGTAGGCCGTGCGCTTGTCGATCAGGCCGTGCTCGCCGAAGGCGAAGCCGTTGTCGCCCAGATAGAGCACCAGGGTCGAATCGAGCTCGCCCCGCGCCTGAAGGTGATCGAGGATGCGGCCGACGCCCTCGTCGACCGACAGCATGGTCTCGGCGTAGCGCCGGTAATAGTCGGCGATGTCGATGTTGGAATGGTAGGGGAAATCGGCGCCATGCCAGCTGTTGCGCTGGTTCTGGACCCACATCGGTCGGCCTTGGGCGGCGGCGTGCGCGCCATCCATGCTCTTGGGGTATTGAAACGGCGCGCCGTCGTAGCGGCCCAGGTGCCGGGGCGCCGGATAGAACTCGGCGTGCACGGCCTTGTGGGCGAGGAAAAGCAGGAACGGCCGCTCCCTTGTGCGGCTCTCGAGCCACGCCATGGCGTAGTCGGTGAGTTCGTCGGTCAAGTATCCGGCCTGGGGAACGCGGACGCCATTGATGTTCAGGCCATCGCCATTGGGCCAATAGTCGCCCTGGCCCTTGAAGCTGATCCAATGATCAAACCCCGGCTGGGGATCATCGCCCGCCTCGCCCATGTGCCATTTGCCGATGAAGGCGGTCTCGTAGCCGATCCGCCGCAGATATTGAGGAAAGAACACCAGCCCGGGGGCGATGGGATGGTTGTTGTCCACCACCTTGTGCTGATGGGCGTAGAGACCGGTGAAGATCGACGCCCGGGAGGGCGAGCACAGGGCGGTGGTGACGAAGGCGTTCTTGAAATGCGCCCCCTCCCGCGCCAGCCGATCGAGGACCGGGGTCTCGACAAAGGCCTGGGCGCCCATGAAGCCCATGGCGTCGTAGCGATGGTCGTCGGTCAGGATCACGACGATGTTGCGCGGGGCCACGCCGGGCTTTGCTGGAAGATCGAGGTCGGGCGGCCGGCTCACGAACTCTCCCCTTCCATCCTAGGCATCCTTGAGGTCCTCCGAGGGTTCCGCCGGGCGCAGGCGCGGCAGCAGGAGCTGAAGCCAGCCGATCGCCAGGAGATAGGCGCAGGCGAGCCAGGCGAAGAGCGGGCCGTAGCCGAAACCCCGCGACAAGACCTCTCCGGCCACGAACAGTATCGCCATGCCGCCCAGATTGCCGCACAGGGCGCCGAAGCTGGTGACCCTGCCGACCCGATCGGCGGGGATGATGTCGGTGATCACGCCGAAGAGATTGACCGAAAAAGCCTGATGCGCGGCGAGCATCAGCCCGATCAGCCCCACCGCCAGCCACGCATCGTGGACATGCAGCGCCAAGGGCAGGGGCAGGACCAGGATCGCCGCCAAAAGCAGCATCCCCTTGCGCACGGTGTTGACGCTCAGGCCTCGGCTTAGGAGCCGCGAGGCGGCGAAACCGGCGGCCAGCGAACCGGCGGCGGCGCAGCCATAGATGGTCGCCAGGGGGGCGCCGAATTTGGTCAGTCCCATGCCGAACACCCGGTGAAAGAAGTCGGGCGCCCAGAACAGCAACAGCCACCAGCCCTGGTCCGAAAGGGTCTTGGCCCCGGCGATGGCCCAGGTGCGCCGGTCGACGAGGATCGAGGCCTTGGGCCCATCCGCCAGCGTCGCCGGTGGCGCGGGGTCGTTGCGCAGGCCCGCGGTCGCCGCCAGCCACAAGATCACCCAGCCGAAGCCCAGGGCGCCGACGATGACGAAGGTGGACCGCCAGCCATAGGCGGCCGCCACGAAGGGAACGATCAACGGCGTGAAGATGGCCCCGAAATTGCCCGAGGCGTTCAGAACGCCGATCGCCCAGGAACGCTGGCGCGCGGTGAAGAGGCTGGCGAGGGTCCGCATGCCCGACGGCGTTCCCATGGATTCCGACGCGCCCAGGGCGACCCGGGCGACGGCGAACTGGGGAAAGGTGGTCGCCCATCCGTGGGCCATGGCCGCCAGGCTCCAGGTGGCGACGCCCAGGGGATTGGCCCATTTGACGCCCAGCCGATCGATGATCCAGCCGGTGAAGACGAAGGCGAAGGCGGCCGATGTCTGGAACGCCAGGGTCAGGCGGCTGTAGTCGCGATCGGTCCAGTGAAGATCGCTTTCGATCACCGGCTTGAGGACGGCGATGATCTGACGATCGACGTAGTTGAGTATGCCGGCGGCGATGATCAGGCCGAGGATCAGCCAGCGCCGATGGACCAGGGAGCGCCCACCGGCGACCGAAGGCGCCGCGATCTCAGCCAAGCGTGACGCGCCGGCCGGCTTGCAGGAGGGGAATGGCGTTGCGGCGAAGCTGCCGGGTTCCGGGGTTGAGCATCACCTCGGAGGTGTACTGCGCCAGATAGACCCGGCGCATATCGGCGGTGTGGTTGGCGCCGGTGGCGTGCAGAAGGAGACTGGAGAAGGCCACGACGCTTCCGGCCTTGGCCTCCACCACCACGCCCGGGTCGGTGGCGTCGCCGGCCACCAGGTCGTTGGTCCCAGGCTGTCGTTCGTGAACCAGGATGCCGGCGCGGGAGGCGGGGGCGCGGGAGAAGGGAACCAGACGAACCGTGCCATTGGCCTCGGTGGCGTCGTCGAGCGGACACCAGCAGGTAAGGTAGGGCGCGTGATCGACCGGGCCGCCATTGCCCACGACGTAGCCTGAATCCTGATGCCAGCCGAAGCCGAGGCCCTTCTCCGGGCCCTTCACGACATATTGGTCGAAGAAGAAATAGGCCGTGTCGCCCAAGGTCGCGCGGCAGACATCGGCCATGGCTTCGCTGAACAGGACCTGGCGGAGGGCCGGCTGCTCGCGCTGGCACTCATTGGCGAAATAGCGCCGGCCCCGATGACTGATCCCCAGGGTGTCGACGCCGGCCTTGTCCATGCGTTGGTCTTCCCGCGCGACGAACCAGGCGCATTCCTTGCGAAGCAGCTCCAGCGCCTCACCGGCGAGCAGGCCCTCGAAAACGGCGTAGCCTTCGGCGGCGAACTGCTCGCTCTGTTGTTTGAAACGGGTCATGAATCCAATTCTCGATTGGGCTGGCGCCGGCGGCCAGCCAAAAAATCTCTCTCGCCCTATAAGCCGATCTCTTCCAGGGTCACCACCCTGCGTTCCTTCGCGCTGAGCTCGGCCGCCGCGCCGATCGCCACGGCCTTGAGGCCGTCCGCCGCGGTCACCTGAACGGGGCCGCGACCGGCGACGGCGTCCAGGAAGGCGGCGAGTTGATAGTAGGTGGCGCCGTGATGGCTGCCGGCGCGCAGCGCCGCCTCATCCACCGGCACATGGACGATGCGCGGCGTCTTGGGTTGGTCCCGGGGCGTGCGCGGCGAAAGAACCAGATTGCCGGAAGGAATGGTCACCTCCAGCTTGGCTTTGTCTCCCACCGCGGCGACCGCCTCCTGCTCGCGCTCGCCCTCGGCGAACATGGAAAGATCGAGCATGGCGCGCGCGCCGCCCGCGAAGTCGACCACGGTGAAACTGTTGTCGATGATGTCCGGACGCTCGCCGCCGTAGCGTTCGTCTAGATGGTTCACGTCCATGGCCCCCGAGCAGAAGACGCTGACCGGCTCGGCGCCGACGATGAGCCGCATCAGATCGAAGAAGTGGCAGCACTTCTCCACCATGGTCCCGCCGGTGTTGCGGTTGAACCGGTTCCAGTCGCCGACCTTCTCCAGGAACGGAAACCGATGCTCGCGGATCGACAGCATCACCAGACGGCCGACGTCGCCGGCCTGGACCGCCTCGACGAAGCGGGTCACCGGCGGCATGAACCGGTATTCCATGCCGGTCCAGAACACGGACGGATGGGCCTGGGCGCGCTCGGCCGCCCAGCGCGCGTCCGCCACGGTGGCGCACAGCGGCTTTTCGCAAAGGATGTGGACGCCGGCGTCGAACAGCGGTTCGAGCACGGCGCGGTGTGTATGGTTGGGCGAGACGACGATCACCGCGTCGACCTCCGTCCCCGCCAGCATGTCCTCGACGGTCCCGAAGGTCAGAACCCCTTCGGCTTTTGAACCGAGGGTCTGCAGGGAGGTGTCGAGCGAAGCTTGAACCGGATCGGCCAGCGCCGTCACCCGCGCCTCTGGGAAGAGTTTGAGGTTGCGAATATGCTCGCGGCCCATCATCCCCGCGCCCACGACGCCAAAACGAATCGTCTCACCCATGTCCAGTCTGTCTCCCGCCGTTCTCAAGCCTGTCACATCGAATCGGCGCCTTCTGGGGCGCACGACGCTGGAGGTTTCCGCCCTGGCCTGGGGCATGTGGCGCCTCGCGGGAGACGACGTAGCGTCGGCGGCGGCCCGGGTCGAGACGGCCCTGGAGGCCGGCATCAATTTCTTTGACACGGCCGATATCTATGGGCCGGACAATGGCGAGCCTTTCGGCGCCGCCGAGGCTTTGCTGGGCCGGGCGCTGGCCCACGCCCCCTCCCTGCGCGCGCGGATGGTGATCGCCACCAAGGGCGGCATCGAAATGGGCGTCCCGTACAATTCCAGCGGCGATTATCTGGTGGCCGCCTGCGAGGCGTCTCTTCGGCGCCTGGGCGTGGAGCGGATCGAACTCTATCAGATCCACCGCCCCGACAGCCTCGCCCATCCCGCCGAGGTCGCCGCCGCCCTGGAGAAGCTGCGCGCCGCCGGCAAGATCGCCGAGGCCGGCGTCTCCAACCACACCACCGCACAGGTCGCCGCTCTGGCCGCCCACATGCCCTTTCCCCTGGCGAGCGTTCAACCGGAGTTTTCCGCCCTCGCCATCGAACCCCTGAGCGATGGCGTGCTGGACCAGGCCATGGAGCTGAATCTGGGGGTGATGGCGTGGTCGCCGCTGGGGGGAGGCCGCCTGGGCGGCGGCGGGGGCGATGCGCGAACCATGGACGTAATCGCCGCCCTCGATGCGCTGGCCCAACGCCATGGCGCGAGCCGCGAGGCGATCGCCTATGCCTGGATCATGGCCCATCCGGCGAGGCCGATCCCCATCGTCGGATCCCAGCGTCCGGAACGGATCGCGGCGTCCGTGGAAGCCTTGAATATCGCGCTTTCGCGGACCGAATGGTACGGCGTGCTCACCGCCGCCCGAGGAGAGCCGCTGCCGTGACGTCATCGCCCTGCGAAGTTTCCTGGTTCAGCGCGCTCTGCGACGACGACTATGAATTCCTGGGCGTTCCCGACCCTGGCCTGCTGGCCAGTTGGGAGCATTGCCGCGATATCGCGCTCACGGCCGAAGCCGGTGGGTTCGACAATCTGCTGTTGCCTTCGGGCTATGCGTTGGGCGTCGATTCCTTCGCTTTCGCCTGCGCCATCGCGCCTCTGTTGCGGCGCATGCGCCTGTTGGTGGCCACCCGCTGCGGCGAGATGTGGCCGCCGCAATTGGCCCGGCAACTGGCCAGTCTTGATCAAATGGCGCCCGGCCGCCTGACCGTGAACATCATCTCCAGCGATTTGCCGGGCGAGACCCTGGCCAGCGCGCCACGCTACGCCCGCACCGTCGAGGTGATGACCATTCTTCGGACTTTGCTGAACGGCGAAGCGCTCGATCACCAGGGGGAGTTCTATCAGCTCAAGCTGGACCCGCCGCGCCTGCGCACGGCGTCTGGCCGCTGTCCGCCGCTCTATTTCGGCGGTCTTTCGCCGGACGCTCGTGAAGCCGCGGCGGCCGGGGCCGATGTCTATCTGATGTGGCCCGACAAGATGGAAGCGGTGAGCGAGATCATCGCCGATCTGAAGGCCCGCGCCGCCGCCAAGGGTCGAACCCTGCGCTTCGGCTATCGCGTGCACGTGGTCGTGCGCGAGACCGAGGCCCTGGCGCGCGAGGCCGCCGATCGCCTTCTCTCGCGGCTCGACGACGGCCAGGGCGAGGCGATCCGCAACCGCTCGCTCGACAGCCAGTCGGTGGGCGTCCGTCGCCAGGCGGAGCTTCGGGAGGCCTCGGCCGGGGATGGTTTCATCGAAGACAATCTTTGGACCGGCATAGGGCGCGCCCGGTCCGGCTGCGGCGCGGCCATCGTCGGCGATCCCGACCAGGTGCTGGCCAAGCTGGAGGCCTATCGGCGCCTGGGGATCGAGGCCTTCATCCTTTCAGGCTATCCGCACGCCGCCGAGGCGGACCTGTTCGCGCGCCATGTGCTGCCGAGGCTGGACCACGGGCCCCTCATCTAGGAAAGGACGAGGATGGCTGTCGATCCGGCGCGCGTTCGGGCGTTGGCCCTGGCTTTGCCCTTGGCGAGCGAGGCGGCGCACTTCGATCGGCTGGCGTTTCGCACGCCGCGCAAGATCTTCGCTACTCTGGCCGCCGGCGGCGGCGATCTCAACCTGATGTTCGACGCCGATCTGCGCGACTTCTATTGCGAACAGGCGCCGGAAGCGTTCGCGCCGGTCCCCGGCGGATGGGGCCGCAAGGGCGCGACGCGGTGCGATCTGCGCGCGGTGGACGAGGCGACATTGACCTCGGCCCTGATTGCGGCCCATCAACTGGCCGCGCCGAAACCCAAGAAGCGCTGACAACCATTCGACCCCGCGCGGAGGAGCGCATGCCCAGGATGAAACTCTATTCCGGAGACCTCAGTCCCTATTCGGCGCGCGTGCGCCTGCAGATCTACGCCAAGGGCCTCACCGACATCGCCATCGAGCGGCCGGCGCATTTCGGCACGCCGAAATTCCGCGACGAGTTTCCCATCGGCCGCATCCCGGTGCTGGATATCGGCGGCGGCGATACGATCGCCGAATCCGAGGTGATCGCCGAATATCTGGAGGCGATCTATCCCGAGCCTTCGATGCTGGGTGCCACGCCGCGAGAGACCGCGCATATCCGCACCATCGCCCGCATCGGCGACATCTACATCATGAACAACATGTTCATGCTCTCGGCCCAATCCCGCGCCGAGACGCGCGACGAAGGGGTGGTCAGGCTTCTCGGCGGCCAGGTGACGCGCAACGTCAAGGCGCTGGACAAGCTGATCGGCGGCGATGGCTTCGCCTGCTGTGGCCGGATCACCATGGCCGATTGCGCGCTCGTCCCGGGCCTCTTCATGGTGGAGAACGTCTTGCCCGCGGTCGGCGTCGCCAACCCGATACCGGCCAACGCCAAGGTCGCCGCCTATTGGGCCGCGATCCAGACGAACGCGCACGCCGCCAAGGTTCTGGCGGAGCTGCATCGCGGGCTGGAGGAGCGCCGCGAGATGATCCGCAACGGCACGTTCCAGAAAATGATGGCCAAGATGGCCGCCGATATGGCCGCCGCCGGGCACGCCTAGGGGCGGCGGGTCCTGGACGGCGTCGTCTAGGACCCGTGTGACGACGGCCTGGGCCGCGCCCCGGCGCCGGTTATCGCGGCGCCATGCGGATGGCGCCGTCCAGCCGCACATCCTCGCCGTTGAAATAGCCATTGGTGACCATGGTCAGGGCCAGCTGGGCGTATTCCTCGGCGTTACCCAGGCGCTTGGGGAAGGGGACCGAGGCGGCGAGCGCCTCCTTCACCTGCGGCGGGGCGCCGTTCATCAGCGGGGTGGAGAAGATGCCGGGCAGGATGGTGTTGACCCGGATGCCCTCGCTGGCGAGGTCTCTGGCGATCGGCAGGGTCATGCCCACCACGCCGCCCTTGGAGGCCGAATAGGCCGCCTGACCCATCTGGCCATCCTCCGCCGCCACCGAGGCGGTGTTGACGATGGCGCCGCGCTCGCCGTCCTCCAGGGGCGGCAAGGTCAGCATGCCCGCCGCGCTCTTGGCGATGCAGCGGAAGGTGCCCACCAGATTGATCTGGATGATCATGTTGAAGGCCGCCAGGGGGAAGTGTTTGATCTCGCCGGTGTTGCGGTCGCGGCCGGCGGTCTTGGCGGCGTTGCCGGTGCCGGCGCAGTTGATCAGGACGCGCTCCTGGCCGTGGGCGGCTCTAGCCTTGGCGAAGGCCGCGTCGACCTCCTCGTCGGAGGTGACATTGCACTGGCAGAAGACGCCGCCGACCTCCTTGGCCACCGCCTCGCCCTTGGCCTCGTTCATATCGAAGATGGCGACCTTGACGCCGTGAGCCGCGAGGGCCCGGGTGGTCGCTTCGCCCAGGCCGGAGGCGCCGCCGGTGACCACGGCGGCGATGGATGAATCGAGCTTCATGGAGGTTTCCTTTTATCCCTTGGAACGGTTCCGGGCGGTTTAACCCTCCTGGGCCGATCCCAAAAGCGTCACCTTGCGTAAAGGATGGAAAGAGAGCGCCTAGCCCGCCCGCGCCGTCCAGCGATCCAGATCGGCCTCCAGGCCCATATAGGCCAGGCCCGAGGCGATGGAGACGAGTTCGGCGCCGCCCTCCAGCTTGACCTCGCCGAAACGCCGGGCGAAGAGGCGGCGCACGGCGGGGACGAAGGACGAGCCGCCGGTAAGGAAGACGCGGTCGATGCCGTCGGGCTCAAGGCCGGAGCGCGCCAGCGCCTCGTCCACGGCGCCGTCGATGGCGGCCAGCTCCGGCGCGATCCAGCGCTCGAAATCGGCCCGGGCCACGGCCTTTTCGATGCCGACCGAGCCGGCTTCGAACCGGAACGTGGCCGCCTCCGCCGCCGACAGCGCCTCCTTCAGGCGCGAGACCGCCTGGTAGAGGCGATAGCCATGGTTGTCGTCGAGAATCTCCACCAGGCGGGCGATCTTTTCCGGTTCCAGCGCGGTGCGCATGAGGCCGCGGATATCGCGCATATCCCGCGAGGCGCGCAGTAGGGCCAGCTGCTCCCACCGGGCGAAGGCGGTGAAGTAACGATTGGGGATCGGCAGGATGTGGTCGAAGGCCTTGTAGCTGGAGCCGCGGCCGAGCTCGGGCGAAACCAGATGGTCGATGATCCGATAGTCGAAGGCGTCGCCGGCCAGGCCCACCCCGGCGTTGGCCAAGGGTTCGGCGCGGATCTCTCCCGCCTGGCGATGGAATCGCACGATGGAGAAATCGCTGGTGCCGCCGCCGAAATCGCCGACCAGCACCGTGGCGTCTTCGTGGAGTTTCCGCGCGAAGAAGAACGCCGCCGCCACCGGCTCGAAGGCGTAGCGGATATCGGTGAAGCCCAGGCGCGCGAAAGCCGCCTCGTAGCGGGCCATGGCCAGGGCGGGATCGGGGCTGGCGCCGGCGAAATTCACCGGCCGGCCGACGATGGCCGTGGTCGGCAATTCGGCCATCGCCTCGCCGGCGTGGGCGCGCAGCCGCAGCAGGAAGGTGGAGAGCAGATCCTCGAAGGGATAGCGCCGGCCGAGGATCCGGGTCTCCCGGAAGAGGGGGCTGGCGGCGTAGCTCTTGAACGACTGGATGAAGCGCGTCTCCAGCGGCTCCTCCACATAGGCCTCGATCGCCCATGGACCGGCCTCCACCACCCGGCCGGCGGGGTCTTCCGGCGGGGCGTGAAAGCTGAGCGCCGAGCGAAAGGCGACGATCTCTCCGCCCTCGGCCGGGAACGAGACCAGATGCGCCTCGCCATCGGCGCCGATCGCCGAGATGACGGTGTTGGTGGTGCCAAAATCGATGCCGATCGCGCGCGCCAGGGCGGCCATGGCCTGGGTTCCTTTTTAATCACCTCTCCTCCCCCTTTTTGGGGGAGGGGGACCCCGCAGGGGTGGAGGGGGCTTCAGCTGGGCTGAAGCATTGGCGTCAAGCTGGAGCCCCCTTCCCCGGCTTCGCCGGTACTTCCCCCAATGGGGGAAGAGAAAAGGACGTCAGCCGGCAAGCCGCTCTGTCATGAAGCCATCTTCGCCTCTTGCGCGCTGGCCTCCGCCAGCGGCCGCTCGAACGCGGCCATCTGGGCCATGGTGAGGATCTTGGACACCGACGCCGAGAGGGGGCAGATCTGGACCGGCTTGGAGAGGCCCACCAGCACCGGCCCCACCACCGTCGCCCCGCCCAGGGCCTGCACCAGCTTGGTGGAGATCGAGGCCGAGTGGATCGCCGGCATGATCAGCACATTGGCCCGGTCGGTCAGGCGCATGAAGGGGTAGTTCTCCCGGCTTTCGGGATCAAGGGCCAGCTCCGGCGGCATCTCGCCCTCATATTCGAAGTCCACGCCCCGGGCGTCGAGCATCTCCACCGCCTGGCGCACCTTGGCCGAGCGCTCGCCCATGGGATTGCCGAACGCCGAATAGGAGAGAAAGGCCACGCGCGGGGTGAAGCCCAGCCGGCGCACCGTGCCGGCCGCTTCGCAGGCGATCTCCACCAGATCGTCCGCCTCCGGCATCTCGGTGACATTGGTGTCGGCGATGAACAGGGTCTGGCCCTTGGCCAGCAGGATCGACATGCCAAGGACCCGTCCGCCCGGAGCCGGATCGATCACCCGGCGCACCTCATCGAGCACCTGGTCGAAATTGCGCGTGACCCCGGTCACCATCCCGTCGGCATAGCCGAGCGCCAGCATCGAGGCGGCGAAGGAGTTGCGCTCCTGGTTGATCAGGCGCTGCACGTCGCGCTTGAGATAGCCATGGCGCTGCAGCCGGCCATAGAGGTGATCGACGAACTCGGCGTTATGCTTCGAGAGGCGCGCGTTGATCACCTCCAGATTGGCTTCGGCCGGATCGAGGCCGGCGAGCCGCATGTTGTCCCGCACCAGGTCCTCGCGGCCCACCAGGATCGACTTGCCAAGGCCCTGGGCCTGGAAGGCGTAGGCCGCGCGGATCACCGCCGGCTCCTCGCCCTCGGCGAAGACGATGCGCTTGGCCGGCCCCGACTGCACCGCGCCGCTGATCTTCTGCAGGAAGCCGGCGGCCGGATCGAGCCGCCGCGCCAGGCTCTCGCGATAGGCCTCCATGTCGGGGATCGGCCGGCGCGCCACGCCGCTATCCATGGCCGCCTGGGCGACGAACGGCGGGATATAGTGGATGAGGCGCGGATCGAATGGCGTCGGGATGATGTACTGCGGGCCGAACTTCAGGTGCAGGCCGTGGTAGGCGGCCGCCACCTCGTCCGGCACATCCTCCCGGGCCAGGGCGGCCAGGGCGTTGGCGCAGGCGATCTTCATGTCCAGGTTCACGCGCCTGGCGCGCACATCCAGGGCGCCGCGGAAGATGTAGGGGAAGCCCAGGACATTGTTGACCTGGTTGGGATAGTCCGACCGGCCGGTGGCGACGATGGCGTCGGGCCGCACCGCATAGACCTCTTCGGGGCTGAGCTCCGGATCGGGATTGGCCATGGCGAAGATGATCGGCTTGGGCGCCATGCTCGCCACCATGTCCTGGGTCAGCGCCCCCTTCACCGAGAGGCCCAGGAACACATCGGCGCCGACCAGGGCGTCGGCCAGGGTGCGGGCGTCGGTATCCACCGCGTGGGCCGATTTCCACTGGTTCATGCCCTTTTCGCGGCCACGGTAGATCACCCCGGTGTTGTCCACCGCGATGCAGTTGCCAGGCGCCACGCCCATGGCCTTGACCAGCTCCAGCGAGGCGATGCCCGCCGCCCCGGCTCCGCAGAGCACCAGCTTGATATCCTCCAGCCGCCGGCCGGTAATGGCGCAGGCGTTGATCAGGCCGGCCGCCGAGATGATCGCCGTGCCGTGCTGATCGTCATGGAAGACCGGGATATCCAGCAGCTCCTGCAGCTCGGTCTCGATGCGGAAGCACTCGGGGCTTTTGATGTCCTCCAGATTGATGCCGCCGAAGCTGACGCCGATGTTCTTGACCACGGTGATGATCTCGTCGGCGTCCTTGGAGGTGATCTCGATGTCGATGGAATCCACATCGGCGAAACGCTTGAAGAGCACGGCCTTGCCCTCCATCACCGGCTTGGCCGCCAGGGCCCCAAGATCGCCCAGGCCCAGGATCGCCGTGCCGTTGGAGATCACCGCCACCAGGTTTCCCTTGGAGGTGTAGTCGTAGGCCAGGTCCGGATCGCGCGCGATGGCGAGCACCGGCGCCGCCACGCCCGGAGAATAGGCCAGCGAGAGATCGCGCTGGGTGGCCATCGGCTTGGTGGCGGCGATGGCAACCTTGCCGGGCGTGGGATATTTGTGGAACGCCAGGGCCTCGTCATCGGTGAAGCTGCGTTTTTCGGCGTCGCTCATGGGGCGTCAATCGTCTCGAAAGGAATGCGGGGGCCGCCGGCGGCCCGGCGAAAAGGCGCGCACCCTAGTCGCCGAGGCCTCGGCGGACAACCGAAGGCGCGGATTCTTTATGGGAGGGCGCTCCACAGACCGGCGGCCGCGGGCTGCGCCGCCATTCCGATGATGCTAGAGCCCGAGCGTAACAGGAGGATGGCGGCCTTGAACGATCGATCGGCGCCGATACGGCTGGGGGTGGGCGGCGCGGGCGGACGCATGGGCGCCGCCGTGATCGCGCTTGTCGAAGCGCGCGCCGACCTCGCCCTGGCCGCCGTGTTCGATCGGCCCGGCGCGCCCGGCATGGCGAGCGCTGAGGAGGCCATCGCCGGGTGCGACGCCATTATCGATTTCTCCACCCCCGCGGCCTCGGTCGAGCTCGCCCAAGCCGCGGCCGCTCACGGCGCGCCGGCCCTGGTCATTGGCGCCACCGGCTTTTCCGGCGCCGAGGAGGCAGCCGTCGCCAGGGCCGCGGCCAAGGTCGCCATCGTCAAATCCGGCAACTATTCCCTGGGCGTCAATATCCTCGCCGGCCTGGTGGAGGAGACGTCCCGGCGCCTGGCCGCCGCCGACTGGGATATCGAGATCGCCGAGGCCCACCACCGGCGCAAGCTCGACGCCCCTTCCGGTACGGCCCTGATGCTGGGCGAGGCGGCGGCGAGGGGCCGAGGCCAGGCGCTCCCCGACCTCGCGGTGCGCGGTCGCGACGGCCTGACCGGCCCGCGCCCGGCCGGCGCCATAGGCTTCTCATCCCTCCGCGCCGGCGGCATCGTCGGCGAACACGCCGTGACCTTCGCCGCCGAGGACGAGATCCTCACCCTCTCACACTCCGCGCGGGACCGCGCCCTGTTCGCTCGCGGCGCTCTGACCGCCGCGCTGTGGGCCATCGGGCGAGAACCGGGACTCTACGACATGGCGGATGTGTTGGGTTTTGGGCGGAAAGCGCCGGCCGGAATTTCTACCGCCCGGTAGACCCGAAGCCGCCCGCCCCGCGCTCGGTCTCATCCAGGCTATCCACCTCGGCCCAGCTGGCCTGGATCACCGGGGCGATCACCATCTGGGCGATGCGGTCTCCCCGGCGCACGGTGAAGGGCTCGGCGCCGTGGTTGATGAGGATCACATGCACCTCGCCGCGATAGTCGGCGTCTATGGTGCCGGGCGCATTCACCTGGCCGACGCCATGGCGCAGGGCGAGGCCCGAGCGGGGCCGCACCTGGGCCTCGAAATCCGGCGGCAGGGCGATCGCCAGCCCCGTGGGGATGGCCGCCCGCGCGCCAGGCGCCAGGGTGATGGGCGCATCCTCGGCGACCGCCGCGCGCAGATCCATGCCCGCGGCGCCGGCGGTTTCATAGGCCGGCAAAGGCAGGCCCTCGGCGTGCGCCAGGCGCATCACGCGCACGATGGTGGTCAAGGCCGGGTCGTCATTATGTAAGTGTCCCCATTATTTAAGCGCCTCGGCGATCCGCTCGGCCAAGCGGGCGGCTATTCGCGTCTTGCTGGCCCGCGCCCACCGCTCGGTCCCCTTGGCATCGATCAGGAGCACCTGGTTCTCGTCACCGCCCATGATGGCGTCCTCGCTCACATCATTGGCGATGATCCAGTCGCAGCCCTTGCGCTGCAGCTTGGCCTGGGCGTTGGCTTCCAGGTCGTTGGTCTCGGCGGCGAAGCCCACCACCAGGGCGGGGCGCTCCGGACCCTTGGCCGAGAGCGCGGCCAGGATGTCGGGGTTTTCCACCAGGGCCACGGTGGGCGGGCCGCCATGACCCTTCTTGAGCTTCACCGGAAAGACCGTGTCCGGCCGCCAATCCGACACCGCGGCGACGCAGACGGCGGCGTCCGCCGGCAGGGCGCCTTGGCACGCCTCCATCATCTGGCGCGCCGTCTCCACATCGATCCGGTTCACGCCGGCGGGGGTGGGAAGGGCCGTGGGGCCGGAAACGAGGCTCACCCGCGCGCCCAGGGCGGCCAGGGCTTCGGCGATGGCGTAGCCCTGCTTGCCGCTGGAGCGGTTGGTGAGCACGCGCACCGGATCGATCGGCTCGGCCGTGGGCCCGGCGGTGACCAGCACATGCTTGCCGGCCAGAGGCTTTGGCCTGGGATCGAGCGCGGCCATCACGCGCGCGAAGATCGCTTCCGGCTCGGCCATGCGGCCAGGACCATATTCGCCGCAGGCCATGGCCCCCTCGTCGGGGCCGATCAGGGTGACGCCGTCGGCGGCGAGGATCGCGGCGTTGCGGCGGGTGGCCGGGTGCAGCCACATGCGCACATTCATCGCCGGCGCCATCAGCACCGGCTTGTCCGTGGCCAGCAGGACGGTGGCGGCCAGATCGTCGGCCAGGCCCGCGGCGGCTCTGGCCATCAGGTCGGCGGTGGCCGGGGCGACGACGATCAGATCGGCCGAACGCGAGAGCTCGATATGGCCCATCTTCGCCTCGTCGGTGAGGGAGAAGAGATCGGCCCGGGCGTCCTCCTCGGCCAGGGCCGAGAGCGCGAGGGGGGTGACGAACTGGGCCCCGGCGGCGGTAAGGATGGGGGCGACACTCACCCCGGCCTTGCGCAACAGGCGGACGAGCTCAAGCGCCTTATAGGCGGCGATTCCGCCCCCGACGATCAGCAGCACGCGCTTTTGAGCCAAGGGCCGCGCCCTCCTGGTTGGCGCCCCGAAGGGGCTTGGCGCCCTTTACGGCAAAAAAGGCTCTGGACAAACGCCGGGCAGGTGTGTTCTTTGTTTGTTCCAGCTTCAGCGTGGGGACCTATATACGTGCTTGACCCAACCGAGGAATGGGCGTAGGGTTTTCTCATACCGGGAGACCCACCATGCTTCGCCATTTCGACAGCCTCATCGACCTTTGCGACACGTTCCCCACGGAACAGCATTGCATCGACCATTTGACCGCCATCCGTTGGCGCAATGGGAAATTCTGCCCGCTTTGCGGCAATGCCGACGAAGCGAAGATCGGGACCCTGACGGGCACGAACACCCATAAGTGCTACGTGTGCCGCCAGCGCTTTAGCATCCGGGTCGGCACGATCTTTCAGGACACGAAGCTCCCGCTCCGCAAATGGTTTATCGCCATTTGGATGATCACCAGCCACACGAAGGGGATCGCCAGCACCGTTCTCGCCAAGGATTTGAAGGTCACCCAAAAGACGGCGTGGTTTGTCCTGCATCGCCTTCGCCATGCGTCGCGCACGCCCTCCTTCAACGCTCCGCTTGAAGGGATCATTGAGGTCGATGAGACGTTCGTGGGCGGCAAAGAGAGCAACAAGCACGCGAACAAGCGCCTCAATGTGCGCTCTGGCGTGGGCGGCAAGACCCCTGTCATGGGGATTGTCGAGCGGGGCGGCGAATTGCGTGCTGGTGTCGTCCCTGACACGGCCTACGAAACCCTTCAGGACGCCGTTGAGGATCACGTCGCCAAGGGCTCTACCGTCATGACTGACGACGCCATGGCCTACCGGAGCCTGAACCGGCGCGGATACAAGCACTACGTCGTCCGCCATGGGCGTGGCGAGTATGTGCGGGGTGAAGCCCACACCAACACCGTCGAGGGCGTCTGGGCGCTTCTCAAGCGCCAGATCATCGGCATTCACCATTGGGTGAGCCCGAAGCATTTGGACGCCTACGTTGCGGAGATGACCTTTCGATATAACACTCGCCACGAAACGTCCGGCGAGCGGGCCAACGACCTTATGAGCCAGATCGAAGGCCCGCTTCCCTATAAGGTGCTGATCGCATGACAGAGCGTAAGACGGAGCCCCCCCTGCATCTCCCCATGACGTGGGGCGAGGCGCTGTCCCGAAGTATCGAGACGAAGCCCCATGAGGTTGAACCGCCAAAGGGGCGCGCGAGAAAGGCGCCCAGGCCGAAGGTGGGCGAAAAGCCCACGAAGTCAGCCGGTGCCTAACGCTTGTTAAAGAACCTACGAGAGGACGGAAGCGAGAGCGTGCAGCTTCGGGCGCGGCGCATTTTTGCCCGTTTGAGGTCATTTGCCCTCTCGTTCATGGGATTTTACCTGGCATCCCTCGTTGGTATCGCGATCCTGTGGTATTTCGAGAAAGAATATTCTGAAAGATTCCAGAAATGCGTAGGATATT
>Ga0181519_10001297_pt1 | contig 21985 bp, 17 predicted proteins | sample PEATcosm2014_Bin_26_FD_121102 | JGI IMG/M metagenome (GOLD analysis project Ga0181519, IMG submission 121102) | Peatland microbial communities from MTU Mesocosm Facility, Houghton, MI, USA - PEATcosm2014_Bin02_10_metaG | ecosystem: Environmental > Terrestrial > Soil > Wetlands > Peat | place...
AAGTCTCGACGGCGCGCCGGCTCATCAGCCGGTAATCGGCGTGATTGTGGATCGATTCGGCACCGAGCGCGCTCATCAGGCGATAGAAGAGCTCGGCGGTCGAGCGTTTGAACAACGAATCGGTGCGGCGATCCTGCCGCACGCCGTAAACGATTTCCGCCCCGGCGGCAAAACGATCGACCATCTCGTAGATTGCGCCGACATCGTCCTGCAGATCGGCGTCGATGCTGACGATGGCGTCTCCCTCGGCGGTGAACAGGCCCGCCAGCAGCGCGTTCTGATGCCCGCGGTTGCGCGACAGCTTGATGCCGGCGACGTGCCGGTCATCCGCAGCGAACTGTTCGATCAAGTGCCAAGTGCAGTCGCGGCTCCCGTCATCGACGAAATAAACGGCGCTGTCCGGGGAAATCTTATCTGACTTGATCAGCGATCGGATCAGCCCGACGATCCGACGGTAGGTTTCCGGCAATACCTCTTCTTCGTTATAACAGGGAATAACTATGGAAAGCGTCGGATTGCTCATGAAAGACCGTCCGTGGCCGGGAGTTTGAATGTCATAGTTCTTTAGGCTGCGGAAATCGATAATCCGGCGTCTATCGACGCCCGGGCGCCACGAGACTACTACTGCTTGCCAAACTATCGCCGGTGCGCTCGCCGCAGCAAGGGGTATTCAGGATAATCGCGGGGCAATCGGATGAAGTAGTTCGCGACAAGGGGCGAAAGTACTAATCCGGGCTGTTCCTCCAATCGACAGGCGAGCAAATGGATTCTCAGATTGTGGGGCGCTGCCGTCGCGGCTTGCTAGTCAGCGTCGAGACCTTCACGCCCATCGCGCGCCTTTGGCGACGATACGATCGAGCTTCCGCGCCGGCTTCCAGATATCTTTGACCGACCGTTTCCAGCGACCTCCTTGACCGATCGCCGCACCCGCTGGCGCCTTGCATCGTCATACTGCATCGAGTCATAATTCTATAATCCTCCTGCTGGTTCCCTCGATGCCCAATTCCGGATATCGTCTATAAGGCGGTTTAGCGTGAGCGATTCGCGGCGCCTATCCGATCGATCTGTCGACTGCCCTTCGCGCGCGCATATCATGTTCCGACGGATGGCGCCGGTGGCCTGACATCACTTCGATGGGGCTGGATCGTGCTGAGGTGAACGATGCGACGCAACGCTCATACAGCGCTTTGGATCGGGGCCAGCTTCGCAGTGGCGGCTCTCCTGGCCGGTTCCACCTTGGCCACGCTCGGTACCGATGGCGGGGCGATTGTGACCGCGCTACGCCTGACCGCGCGCTGGGCGTTCCTGCCGTTTTGGCTCGCCTATACCGGCGGTGCGCTGGCGAAATTGTTCGGCGGCGCGCTGGCACCGCTGGCGCGGCGCGGGCGTGAACTCGGCCTCGCTTATGCTGCGGCCCAACTCGTCCATCTTGCGCTGGTCGTGTGGCTCTTCTGGATCTCGCCCCAGCCGCCGGTCACAGGACGCCTGTTTCTGTTCTTCGCAATCGGCATCCTGTGGACCTATCTCCTGGCGGCCCTCTCGTTCGGGCAACTCCGCACGGTGATCGGCCTGGGCTGCTGGCGCCTGCTGATGCTGGCCGGCATGAACTACATCCTGCTCGCCTTTGCCCGCGATTTCCTGTCTCCCTTGCTGCATGAAGGGATCGGCCAGGGCGGCGACATCGTGCGGGCAGCGAGTTTACTCCCCTTTGCGGCTCTCTGCGTCGCAGCGCCGATACTGCGCCTGGCCGCGGCGGCGCACGGTGCCGCAGACTTCAAAGCCGGTCCTGCCGCAGGCGGATCATAGGCTCACAGCCATTTTCCGCCGATGCCGACGGCTCGAGGAGCGCGCCCTATTTCGGCACAGGCTCGAGCCCGGCCTCGCGCCGGTGATCCCGGACGAGCAGCCGCCGCAGGAACGCCGCACCGGCTTGCCGTGACGGCCGGACAAGATGGCCGCTATCAAGTCATGATCGGGCCAATCGTCGATGCGGACGGCGACCGCGTCCCGCAGCAAGTCGCCAGGGCGCGTCGCGTCGCCGACGCCGCTGTGCCGGGACCGCGACACCGTCTCCGGGATGCCCGCGTGACTCAGGCGACAACGCTTCAGGAACTTTTCCGCCGTTCGCCGCGCGGCGTGCCCCACTTCGCGTCCCGGAGCGCGGCCGATACGACCGACGCGAGGGCTTTGACATCGCGATTGACCCGGCTTCGATCGTCGGCGGCAATGTTGCGAATGGTCAGTTTGCCGGCGCGACCGCCCCAAAGGAGTCGGGCATGGAACGGCGCGCGGGCGGCGAGCGTTGCCTCGACAAAGACGATTTCGCCGGCATAGAATCGCGGTCGATATTCGCGGAACGCCCGGCGCCCGGCATTGGCGACTCGCTCCAGATCCACCGGCAGCGCCGTGCGGCGCGTCCGGTCGTCCGGGCCCGCCGCTTCGTTCGAACCGCTGAGCCGCCGCCAAGCCCTGAAAGACGTCTTCAGCGTAACCGGCATAGACCAGTTCCAGAGCCGGCAGAGGAGCGGCCAGTGGCGCGTGTGCGGAAATGTGTCAAGCAGGGCGAGCAGCGCGATCTTGTGGCCGGCCTGCGACAATTGTTGTGCGAGTTCCAGCGCGACCAAGCCGCCGACCGAAAACCCGATCAGCGCGTAAGGGCCGGATGGTTGGATCCGGCCGATTTCCTCGGCATGGGCTTCCGCGATCGCTTCGACGCTGTCGAGCGGCGCCGCCAATCCGTCGAGGTCGCGCGCCTGAATGCCATAGACTGCATAGGGCGTGTCGAATGCACGCGCCAATGCGCGCAACTCGACAACCGAATCGCCGACGCCTTGGAGCAGAAAGATCGGCGCAGCCGCGTCGCCTGGCTTCAGGAGGACGAGAGCTGAACGCGTCGGCCGTGCGCGCTCGCTCAAGAGCTGACCGAGGGTTCGAGCGGTCGGCGCCTCAACGAACGCGGGCAGCGCCAGGGCGAAACCCGTGACCTTCTCGACCTCGTACATGACCGCCAGCGCGAGGATCGAATCGCCGCCGAGATCGAAGAAGTCAGCGTCCCAGCCGACCGGACCGCAGGCGAGTATGCGCTCGAAGGCGGCGGCGGCGATCGCGGCGAAAGCCGCCGCGGGATCGCTCGCCTCAGCAGGCACGGTTACCACCGCCAAGGCACGGCGGCGCTCGGCCTTCTGCTCGCCGATCTGGGTCAGCCAATTGCCGTAGATCGTCACGGCCGTGTCGCGCCAAGGCGCAGCGGCCGGCACCGAATCCTGCGTACAGGGCAACTCGACCACGAGTTCCGGCCGCGGCTCCGCGATGGCGCGCGCGCGAAACACCGCCAGCCGCTGTTCCATTGCGGGGTCGAAATAGCCGACCGGGATGTCCGGATAAGTATTGCGCACTCCGTCCAGGAAACGCTTCACGTCGCGCCGAAATTCGAGCAGCAAAGTGACGGGCTCGTATTCCGGATGACCTTGGAAGTGTGTGAAGAGGCGGCGGCGCGGATCGATGAAGAGGTCGATTCCGGCGATCGGCGAGCGCGTCAACACATGGTATCCGCAATCGGCCAAGGCGCGGTCATCGAGTTCGTTCCAGCGAGAATGCGGAACCCGAAGCGATGGGCCGAGACCACGCAGCAGCGGATCCGATCCGACCGGCGCGTGGTCGTACACGCCGAACCGCTTTTCGGACAGTTTTCGGCGCGGGATGCCGTCCCGGTGCAGGACCGCCGCATGGGCGGCAAGGCAGGAAAGGATCGTTGGCACGGCATTGGCCTCGGCCCAGTCGAACAACTCGGCAAGCTTGGCCCAGAAGGGTTCGTCGCGCAGATCGGTCGCGCGCGGCTCCGTGCCCGTGATGATCAGACCGTCCAACCCGGCATCGCAGATCTCGTCGACGCCGGCATATTTCGCACTCGGGCCGCTCAGCGAAAATGGCCGCAGGCGGATCGGCCTGGTCGAAGCCGCGGCCGTCACGATCCGGCAGAATTGCCGCTCGGTGGCCGCGATTGCCGCCTCCGGCATATTGTTCAGGAAACCGATCGTGAGAACGTCCGAGGAAGCTGGCCCATCCGGCCCTGGTGCGGCGCGGTCCAAGACCAGCCCATCTTCGTTGACTACAACCGCCACCTTGTCTCCTCCTCTCGATCGGGATCCGGTGCGACCGCCCTCAGGTCGGCACTGCCTCGCGGAGCGCGCGATCCAGGTCTGCCAGGCTCTCGTCGACGTGTTCGAAGCCGATCGCCAGACGCGCAGTCTTCGGCGAAACGCCGCCCTTCGGCAGCTTGTCGGGCGTCCGTGCCGGCTTCACGCGTCCGATCCCGACAGGCCGGCCCGACCACCCGCGAAAACCGGCGCTTCTTGCGCCGGCCGGCGCACCCGGGCGAGATGTCGCGCCAGGCGGCCGGCGGTGTAATTCGTGCCGTAGGCAAAGCGCATCATCGGGCCGAAGCTGTTCGCCGATGCAACGCCCACGAAATAGAGGCCGGGCACCGACGACTCAAACCGGGTCGACAAAATCGGCGTCTGCTCGACGCTGCGGATCCCAGCCAGCAGCGACGGATCGAGAAAGGCCAAGCGGCGCAGATCGACCTTGAATCCCGTCGCGGCGATGACGCGGTCGGCGGAAAGGCTGATCGCTTTTCCGGACGGGTCGGTCAGGTCGAGCGCGACACGCTCGCCCTCGCTCGTGGTACGGCGCATGGTCATTCCCAGGTGGATCGGCACCTTCCCGACGATTTCATCCTTGGTCCACCAGCACGGCGCCGGCCCTAAATGCCGGCGGACGACCGCCAATCGGAAACTCTCCGGCATGGCGTGAAAGACGAGCGGAAGGTCTGTGCACAGACGCGATCGCCAGCCCGGACCAAGCCCGGACATGGGCGCGCGGATACGATCGATCAGTGATCGCGGGCCCGGCGGCGTGTGGAACAGGAGTTCCGGGCGGCGCGTGACCAGTGTGACCGAGGCACCGGCCTTGCGCAGCAGAACCGCGCAATCGACGGCGGAGGCACCGCCGCCGAGCACGGTCACCTCTTTACCGGCAAATCCATCAAACCCGGCATGGCGGGAACTGTGGGTCAGGAGCGGCTCCGGCACCGCAGCGAGTTCAGGAGGCAAATAGGCGAAATGGCTGAGCCCGGCCGCAACGACGACCTGCGTCGCTGCGACCTCGACGCCGTCCTGCAGCGACAGCCGAAAGCCGGCGCCGCTGCGCTCAACCTTAGTCACAACCGTCTCTTCGAGCTCGGGCAGGAATCTCCGCTGGAAAGCGAGGCCGTAGCGCCAGAACGTCTCAAGAGCGACGGGGAGCCCGACGTCCCGGTAGGGAATGCCGTTCGCTTTGCAATAATGCGCGAGCGTGAAGCTATGCTGCGGCGCAGCAAGGCTTGAGGCGAACCCCTCGGATTTCAGGAACATGCCGGCGGGCATTTGCGTCCGCCAAGTCTCCATCGGTCGTCCGAAGATCCGGAAGTTGAGTCCGCGTGCCTTCAGATGAGCGGCAATAGACAGCCCATAGGGGCCGGCGCCGATGATCGCGATTTGCGAGATCACTGCCATTCTTTCAATAGTTATCGGCAGTTATACTAAATTCAGGGTATAGTGGCGGCAATTCATCCTAATGAGGTAAGCTTATGTGATGGTACCCGGCCACCTATTCTTTATCGTGGCACTTTAGATATTTCTCGCTAGGCAAGATTGGCGAAATACCTCGGGCCATTCACTAGCCAAATTGAAATTGGTGGCAAAAATGGCCCGTTATTTCGCCTTGACTCTGAAATACGGGCTTGGAATTGGCGGGCCGACTCGGCGCACCGAGGCGTGCTCGCCTCGGCGCCGGCCGCCACACTTACTCTCAGGCAGGAATCCTGCCGAACATGGATGAATCGGCGAGCGCATCGTATTTGACGACGGGCTTCTGGGACTCGAGGTGATGCGAGTCATGCCGTTTCGGCCGGGTCAGCGTCGAGGCGTTCTTCATCGCCCAGATCGCTGCCTGCGTGCGGTTCTGCGCCTTGAGCTTGCGCAGCAGCGCGCGCAGATGAACTTTGACCGTCGCCTCCGCCATATTCAGTTCACGGGCGATCAGCTTGTTCGAAAGCCCGTCTACCAAGCATTTCAGGATCTGGTTTTCGCGGCCGGAAAGGCCGACCGGGATCTCGATTTCCGGTTCGGCGAGGATTCCGGACACCGAGTCGGGCAAGGCAACCGTCTCCGAATCCATCGAATCGGGTGCTACCTCGACGCTGGGCTCGATCATTTCCGGCGCGGCCGAAAGCGGTAGGGCACTGCGTGCGCGCTGCACGACGACAATCGGTATGACCGGCTCACCCATAAGGACAAGCTCGAGCGAATGGCGCAGCGCTTCCGACGAGATTTCCTTCGAAAGGAAGCCCACGACACCATTGCGCAGCGCCGCTTCCGATCGCACGGTCGGCCCCTTGTCGGTCAGGATGACCACCTTCACAGCCGGAAATTGCTGCCGAATCGTATCGATCGCCTCGTATTCCCGTTGATTGTCCACCCCGGGGTCGCCCACCACCAGGTCGAAGCCGACTTTTTCCGTTTGCATCAGCGAAAGCGCCTCGCCGAAGGAATCCACGTCGTTTTGGATCGTGAATTTCCTGTTGCACAGGATACGCTTCAGCCCCTCCCGGAAAAGGCGATTGTTGTCGACAATCAACAATACTGCACTCTCCATGATCAACCTCTCCAGCATCTACGTAAGTCCGATACACATTGGGTTGGGTCTCAGAATCGGCAGTTCCTCGAGCGCTTTTGGTTTTAGTTAACGCCTTGCTAATTGGTTAATTCTTGTGATTTAATAAAATTGTACGTATCTGGCCGACATACTCCGGTAGCTTGGAACTACCCTCATTTTAGTTGAATTGGATCAAACGAACCTTATCACCATGTCCGGAAAACGGACGCACCACGTAATACGCCCGCCTTCCGATCGGCACCAAGCCTGCTTGACGGCCGCCCCACTCCAAAGGGGTAAGGAGTAGAAAACTGTGTTCTCCTTCGGAGAGAACCGTCAACGATTTGACCCGAAAGGAGCATAGCTGAAGAATGTGACCCTTTCACACATTTTTTTTCCCAAGCGGCTAATACGAAAAAGGAGTAGCTCAGGAGTCCTTAGTTGTAGAAATAGACTGCGACCGCCACTTTCCCCGGGATTCTGTACATCGTCGCGCGCATCCGGGTACTCATCCCTACGCAAAATCCGAGAGTTTCCCGTGTTCACCCTGCGAAATCCGCGCCAAAAACACGAATTTACGCCCGCAGATTTACACGGAAAGCTTGTCAGCCGCATCGCTTTTCCGGCATTTTCGCCTGATTCAGCGCAGCACCGGCACCGGGACTCCGGGCCGCCGCAGCACAGCCGCCTGAGCCAGACAGCCCGGCGGTATGCTGCAGCGCCGCAGTGCGGGTTGTCGCCGGGTCGGACATTGTCCCTCCGGGCGAGACCCCGCGCGGCGGTAGTCGCGGCAGGCCGGATCCGCTCCGCGACCGCCCGAACCGGCACCGCCCCCGACAATCTACCCGCATGGTGAAGCTTCCGCCGTCCCGCACGCACAAGTTAATCCTTCGTTGCACTGCGGGAGACCCGCTTCTCAGCCTTATGCGCAATGGCGGCGCCGCGGCCCATCGTGCATCGATATAGGCTCTCGAACCGCAAAGGCGAGCGCGCCGCCGCGCGACAGTTCGGAACCGCGAGAGCAGCCGAATACCGCTGAGGTAGGTCGACCGCCATCAATCGCCAAAAGGGCCCGCTGGAATGACCGAAGCACTGAGGCAACCCGTCCTCGAAGCGAGACCGCGGGCCAGCGGCGACAAGGGACCCGTGGGGCTAAAGGATGATTTGCCGATCTGGCGCGTCGACAGTCGTATCTTGACCAGTGCCGGGCTACGCTTGGCCGATGCCGGCATCATCGTGTCGATGGGCGTCTTGCCGTGGGCGCTGCGCTGGGAATCCGAGGCTTACGGGCAGGCGGTCGGGCTCGACATCGTCCTGACCCTCTTGTTGGCTGAGATCTATTTCGGTCGCGCCGGGCTCTACGAGGCGTCCCAGCCGCGGGCGGCCGGATCCTGGCTGGCGCGGCTGGCCCTTGCCTGGGCCGGCGTCGGCGGCACCGTCGTCGCGCTCGATTATTTCCTCGGCGTCGGTTGGCCGGTCGCCGGGATGTGGTCGCTGGCTTGCTTGGCGCCCGGATTCGCGGCTTTCGCCGCGACCCGCGCCGCGGCCTTCCGATATCTGTCGGGTCTCTATCGGACCGGTCGGCTCGCTCGCTCCGTCGCGATTGTCGGCTCGCGCAATGCCGCGCGGCGTCTCATGGCGCAATTGGCGCCGCGTTTCGGTACCGATGCGGCTTTGGCGGGCGTGTTCGAATTGGCCCCAGGCGATCGCAGGCCGCTGGAGGAACTCGTCAAGCTGTGCCGAAACGGTCAGGTCGACGACATATTCGTGGCCCTCGAATGGCGCGAGGTCGGCTTGCTGGACGCGATCGTATCGCGGCTGCGGAGCTTCTCCGTCAATGTTCGCCTCGTCCCGGAGCTGCCGGAGATGCCGCTGCCCTATCTGGGGGTCGGCGAGTTCTGCGGCATGCCGACCATATCGATGGTCGAGCGCCCGCTGACCGATGCGCAGGCCGCCTTGAAGCGAGCGCTCGATATCGTCGTCACATCGGCGGCGCTGGTCGCAGGATTGCCGCTGATGCTGATGATCGCTGCGGCGATTCGGCTCGACAGCCCCGGTCCCGCCCTGTTCCGTCAGGAGCGGTGGGGTTTCAATGCCCGTCGGATCACCGTGCTCAAGTTCCGCACCATGTCGGTCGATGCCGGTGCCGACGCGACAGCCGTGCAGGCGCGACGCGGCGATCCGCGGGTGACCCGGGTCGGAAGGCTGCTGCGCCGCACCAGCCTCGACGAACTGCCGCAGCTCATCAACGTCCTGCGCGGTGACATGTCGCTTGTCGGGCCACGGCCGCATGCCGTCGCCCATAATGAATACTACGCGTCATGCATCGATAATTACCTTGCGCGCCATCGCTTGCGCCCGGGGATCACCGGTTTGGCGCAGATCAACGGCTGCCGCGGCGGCACCGACACCCTGGAAAAAATGCAGCGGCGCGTCGAGTACGACATGCTCTACATCGAGAACTGTTCGATCTGGCTGGATCTGAAGATCCTCTACCTCACGCTCTTCGTCGGATTCACGCATCCGAATGCATATTAAACGCAGTATTGCGAAATCAGTGAAGTTGATTTTGCATCGCAATTTGCAAAACGCGAATTTTTAGTCAGAATCCTTCAGGTCTGTGACTAATTTAGGACCGCCTATGAAGTAGTCAGCGGGAAACGGCAGCGGACTAATCCGTTTTCCTGCCGGCCGGTGACCGGATGTGCTTTGGCTCTTCCCGGGAGTTCTCTGCACAATAAGTCATCCGCGCAGTTCACCGCTCGCCGAGGGTGGACACCGCCGATCATCATAAGAAGAGGAATCGTGCAAACCGATCTTGTCTGTCGGTTGCCCAAGCCCCGGCACCGCGTCTCGGTTGTCGCGCTTCAGCGGACAGCGGAGACAGCAACGTTATGACCGAACTCGGCCGCCGCAAGCATAGTTGGGTGCGTTTCACGGGTCGCTGGCAGCCTGTAACCGCCCGCTTCACGGGGCGGCGCGCGCGTGCCGCGCGGCTCGGCTCTTCGGCGCATGGCGATCTCGCCCGGTTTCCCCATGACGGAATACTCAAGGGCAAAATCGTCCCGAGCACCCGTGTCGATGCCCGTCCCGTGCTGCCCGGCTCTTACTATCAACTCGCCCGGAGACATTATTGGGACTTGGCCTGTTCTTGACGGCCGCCACAGCGGCGGCACCCCCCCACCCCCGCGAACATTCAATTCGGAGCGGCGACATGAATCGCAGCCGACCAGGCGCTCGCCAAACGATCCTGATCACCAGCACTTCTTGGTGGGCCTTTCCATCTCGGCTTGCGATGGCGTTCAACGCAGCCGGCTTCCGGGTGGAGGCGGTCTGCCCCAGCCATCACCCGCTGCTCAAGACCGCGGCCGTCGCGCGAAGGCACCGCTATCTGCCATTGCGTCCGATTTCGGGCTTGGCCGGCGCCATCCGCCGCGCCCGGCCGATGCTGGTCGTGCCCTGCGATGACCGCGCCGTCGGTCATCTGCATGAGTTGCATGCGCAACCTGACTCGATCGAGACCGCTGCACTCATCGAGCGGTCGCTCGGCGCATCGGACGCGTTCGACATCGCGGAACACCGCGCCAAGGTCATCGCAATCGCGCGGGCTGAGGGCGTGTGCGCACCGGAAATGGTGGCGGTGCCGTCGCAGGACGGGCTCCAAGCCGCGCTTGCGCGAATCGGGCTTCCGGCGGTCATCAAGGTCGACGGCACCTGGGGCGGCATGGGCGTATTCGTCGTCCACACCGCTGAGCAAGCCGAGCGGATTTTTCGGCGCCTGGACCGCCCGGTGAGCTGCGCGCGCGCGATCAAACGCCTGCTGGTGGATCGCGATCCATTTTCACTGCGGCCCTGGTTGCGGCGCGACCGGCCGGTAGTCAACATCCAGCGCTTCATTTCCGGCCGCCCGGCCAACTCGGCCGTCTTCTGCTGGAACGGCGAGGTTCTGGCGCGCATCGCCGTCGAAGTCTTAAGTGCCCGGACCGAACTCGGCGCCTCGACCATCGTGCGGATCGTCGAGCATCCGGAAATGGCGGACGCTGAGACGCGGATCGTCCGGCGATTGCGCCTGTCCGGTTTCTGCGGCTTCGACTTCATGATCGAAAACGGCACCGGTGCTGCGCATCTGATCGAGATGAACATGCGCAGCACGCCGCTCAGCCACATGGCGCTCGGGCCCGGCCGCGATCTGGTCGCCGCTCTGGCCGCGCGGTTGCTCGGCGCCACCGCGGCGCCACCGCCGGTCACGACAAAGGACACCATCGCCTTCTTTCCGCAAGCCTGGCAGCACGATCCGCGCGGCGTGCTGTTGCGCGACAGCTTCCACGACGTGCCGTGGGAAGAGCCGGAGCTGGTGCGGGAGTTGATCAAGCCGCCATGGCCGAATCGCGGCTGGGCGTCTCGCCTGGCGAGACGGCTGCGTGCCGCCGCTGCCGCAATGGGCCGGGCTTCGACACTGGTTCAGGACGGCATCCCCTTCGGGCTTGCGCAAGCGCCGCCACGTTTCGACCGCAGCCGGTTGCCGCCCGGTTGAAGCCCCGATCGCTGCTATCGAGGTCGAACCGGCCTTCGGGATACAACCATTACCGATCACCCGCCGCAGCATCGGCCGGGCGCCGTCGGCTCGCGGACCGTCTTACTTCCACATTCAGGATACCTTCACTACAAACATCGACGCAACTCTCAAATCTCCCGGAAGAACCGCGATCGAGATTAGTCCTAATCCGAAAGCGCAACCGCCTCTACACGCAAGTTATATTGCCGATCCCGGATTTTGAGTGCCAATTGCTGCAGTGCGGAAACGACTGGAGCAGGCGGATGGCGGAGATTTACCGGGCCTGGAAACGGCAGAGCGCGAGCTCACTCGCCCGCGCCGACGCCCACCACATCGTCGGCCGGTGACGCCGCCGTGGTTGTCGCTGTAACCCGCAAGGACCGCTCACCGGCGCAGCTGCGGGCGGAGGCCGAGCGCTGCCCGGATGAAGCGGCCGCGCGTCGCATGCGTGCCCTGGCACTGGTCCTCGAAGGACGGTCGCGGGCCGACGCCGCCCAGCAATGCGGCATGGACCGCCAGACCTTGCGCGACTGGGTACACCGCTACAATGCAGAAGGGCTGGACGGGCTGCGCGACCGACAGCATTCCGGCCGACCGCCGCGACTGGCCGAGGCGCAGCAGGCGGAGCTGGCGCGCATCGTCGAAGCCGGTCCCGACCCCGCGGCGGCACCGGCTTCGGTGCGCTGGCGGGCGGCCGACCTGCAAGGCGTGATCAAGGCGCGCTTCGGCGTCGACCTGACCGAACGCACCGTCGGCAGGCTGCTCGTCAAACTCACCGCACAGCGGCGGTGAAATCGGGAATGGTTCAGGTCCTGGGTGACCCGGCCGAATGCCGATTTCCGCCGGCAGCCGGCCCCGCCTGATCGTGCAGTATGGCGGATGCCGATACCGTCGCGGTTGGAACCGTTTCTGGCGCCGGCCATCGGACTCGCCACCGGCATTACGACCGGCATGACCGGATCGGTCTCTACGCATTCAAGGTGCGCAGCGCCGCGGGGTCTTTCAGGCGGATCTGGCGCAACGCCGGCAGTTCGATGACGGCATCGCGTTCGAGCTGCGACAAGGTCCGCGAAACGGTCTCGATGGTAAGGCCCAGATAATCGGCAATATCCTGGCGCGTCATGGCCAGATTGGCCATCTGCCCATCCGGAGAATGCTCGGCCCATTCGATCAGGAAGGCCGCCACTTTTTCGACGGCGCTGCGGCGGCCGAGCAGCAGGGAGTGCTCGCGCGCCTGCTTCAGGCTGCGCATGGCATGAGCGAACAGCTGGCGGGTCAGCACCTCGTTGCTCGCCAATTGCGCGTCGAGTCCGCTTCGGCGATAGGGGACCAGGGTGCAATCGCAGACCGCTTCTGCAGTGAGGGTGTACTCATCGCCCTGCTCGAAGCCGATGAGCTCGCCGGCGACGTGGAAGGCCTGAACCTGACGACGCCCGTCGCTCATGAACTTGCACGTCCGGACGACGCCGGTCACGACCCGGAAGAAGATGTCGGCATCTTCGCCTTGACCGAAGATCTGGTCGTCGGGCGAGTACTCCTGGACCGGACCGGCCGCGCGCAAGCCGCCCTGGCGCGACGGCGAATAATCGGAGGGCTTTGCCAATGGGGTCGCGGCGATCGCGGATAGATGGGACGGCGCGGGGGCGAATTGGACCGACATCGGGCTCTCCTGCGAGAAGGTGTGTGGCCCTTTGTCTAATGGCGCCGGCCCTTCGTTGATATTCGGTTAGATTCTAAGGGAAACTACCTACCGGCCCGCGACCTCGCGAAGATCGCTCCGGCCGGGCGAAGCGGCGCTCGGTCAAGATCGATCTCGGATGATCACATCTGAAATCACCTTGATTCAGCTGCGGCCGCCGATCGCGTGAATGGAGTCGACGAGCGCGCTGTCCATCAGAGGTTTTTCCAGCAAGCGATGGACGCCCGCCGCTTTCGCGCGGCGATGCAGGCTGTGGCTGGGCTGCGCGGTGATGAGTATGGCGGGAATATTGAGCTGCCGCTGCGCCAGATGCTCGAGAAATTGCAGCCCGTCCATTCCCGGCATCCGGTAATCGACGACGATGCAGCATGCCTTGGCCAGATCGGGGTGCCGCAGGGCCTCCGCGCCGCTGCGGCACAGGCGAACCGATAATCCCTCGAGTTCGAGCGTGAACTTGAGGGCTTCGCAGACCGCGAGGTCGTCGTCGACAACCATGACGATGCCCTGTTCGACGCACATGTTCCAGTTCCGCTCCGCTCGTCTTGGCCTAATTTGGTAAGATCGAGCATGGCAGCGACTCATGCCCGCCGCTTTGACGTCTGTCAAAACGGCCGCCGAGCCGGCCTCATTCAGAGAGGAGCTGCGCCTGGATCGCCATGCGGACGAGGTCTGACAGGCTGGTCGCCGCCATCTTGGCCATGACATTGGCGCGATGGATTTCCACGGTGCGCGGGCTGAGACCGAGATCATAGGCGATGGTCTTGTTGGGATGCCCGGCCAACAGGCCTTGCAGCACCTGCCGCTCGCGCGCGGAAAGGCTCTCCAGCCGCGCCCGGAGCTGCACATTCTCGGCATCGCGCCGGGCGCTGCCGTCCTGCCGGTCGATGGCGAGGCGGACCGCCGCGATCAGCACCTCGTCATCGAACGGTTTCTCGATGAAATCGACGGCCCCCGCCTTCATGGCCTCGACCGCCAACGGAACATCGGCATGACCGGTCATGATGATGACCGGCAGCGTGATCTTCAGCTCGCTCAACCGGTGCAGCAGGTCGAGGCCGCTGACCCCCGGCATGCGGACATCGCTGACGATGCAGCCCGCCTGCAGCGTGGCGACGGTTTCGAGAAACACCACGGCCGATTCATAGGCCCTGACCGCCAGGCCGGCGGTCGCGAGCAGGAAAACCAGCGAATGCCTGACACCTTCGTCATCGTCGATCAGATGGACGACGGAATTATTGGGCATCGGCTTCCTCCAGCCTGACAGTCTTGAGGGTAAGGCTGAACACGGTGCCGCCCCCCGGCCTCGCTTCGAACCACAGCCGCCCGCCATGCGCCTCGATGATCGTCCGCGAAATCGACAATCCCACGCCCATACCGTGCCGCTTGGTCGTGACGAAAGACTGGAACAGATGATCGGCAATGTCCTCGGCAACACCGGAGCCGGTATCGGCGACGTCGACCCGGATCGTCGCCCAGTCGATCTGGCGGGCCGAGATCACCAGTTCCCGTATCGGATTGTCCAGCATGGCTTCGATCGCATTGCGCATCAGGTTGAGCAGCACCTGCTGGACCTGGATCCGGTCGACCAGCACGAGTTCGACCGCCGGGTCGAGATCGAACATGACCTTGACGCCGGCTTCCTTGGCGCCGACCAGCGCCAGGGCGCTCGCCTCCTCGATCAGCTTCGGCAAATTCTCGAGCTGCCGCTCACTGTCGCCGCGCGCCACGAAATCGCGCAGGCGGCGGATGATCTGCCCGGCCCGCAACGACTGCTCGGCCGCCCGCTCGATGGCGTCGCGCGCCGTCGCCACCGCTTCGGATCGTTCGCCGGCCAGCAGGCGCCGGGCGCCTTTCAGATAATTGGCCACCGCGGTCAGCGGCTGGTTCAACTCATGCGCCAAGGTCGAGGCCATTTCGCCGAGCGCGGTGAAGCGCGACATATGGACGAGTTCGGCCTGCAGCTCCTGCAGCCGCTGCTGCGTCTGCTGCCGTTCGGTCAGATCCCGCACGAAGCCGGTGAAGAAGCGGCGCTCGCCCGTGCGCACCTCGCCGACCGCCAGCTCCATGGGAAAGGTCGAGCCGTCCTTGCGCTCGCCGACGACCAGCCGGCCGACGCCGATGATGCGGCGTTCGCCGGTCGTCCGATAGCGCTCAAGATAGTGGTCGTGCTGCTGACGGTAGGGCGGGGGCATGAGAATGTTGACGTTGCGGCCGATCGCCTCGGCCGATGAATAGAGGAACAGCCGCTCGGCCGCGGCGCTGAAGGATTGGATGATGCCGGCCTCGTCGATCACGACCATGGCGTCCGGAACCGTGTCGAGGATCGATTGCAGATGCGCCTCGCGATCGGCCAGCGCCGATTGCGCGCTTTTTCGCTGGCTGATGTCGCGCGCGATCTTCGAGGCGCCGAACAGCCGCCCCTCCTCGTCCCACATCGGCGAGATGGTGACCGAGACGTCGATGATGGTCCCGTCCTTGCGCCGCCGCCGGGTCTCGAAATGCTCGATCCGCTCGCCGCGCCGGATCCGCTCGAAGATCGCATCGGTCTGCGTCTCTTCGCCCGGCGGCGTCAGCAGCTTGATCGATTTGCCGATGATCTCATCGGCACGATAACCGAAGATCCCGTCGGCGCCGCGGTTCCAATCGATGACGGTCCCGTCCAGCGTCGTCGTCATGATGGCGTCTTCCGACGACATCACGATCGTCGCCAGACGGCTGGTCGCCGCTTCGATCTCTTTTCGCCGCAGCACGTCGATCAGGATGCCGCAGATCGCCCCCGCGGCCGGACCGCCGCGCATGCGCAGCCACTTGCTCTGGCCATCGGCGAGGACGACGCGAAAATCGACGTCGTGCCGTTCGCCGCCGCGGCAGGCCGACAGCACCTGGCCCAGCTTGGCGCGATCGGCCGGATGCAGCCGGTCAAGGAAAGCCTGGCCGCTGAGCGCCGTATCGGCGACGCCGAGAAGCTGGCACGCGCGCGGCGACAGGGTGAACTGCTCCCGCCCGGCATGCCATTGCCAGGTACCGGCGCCGGAAGCCGCCAGTACCGCAGCGGCTGACTCCGGTGCCGTGTCGTCGAATTGGTCCGTCGCATCGTTCATCGCAGCGCCCAGGGCGAACTCGGTCGGCGGCTTCGGCGCAAGCCGGCCCGTGCCTGGAGGCTCGAGCAACCCGGCGGGGCGCAAGCCGCAACTATCGCCATCGCGCCGACGATAGCAGCATCCGAAGGCAGTTACGAGCGAGACCGGTAGACGGCGGCGCGGCGGCGCGCCGCCGGCGCGCTATGCTGCCGGCAGCCGCGCCGCGCCATCCGCGCCGCGGATCGCGGCGAGCGTGTGCCGGGCGATCATCGCTTCTTCATCGGTCGGCATGACGCGGACCTGGACGCGGCTCGACGCCGCGCTGATCACGAGATCGGACCGGCGGTTCGCCTCGGGATCGATGACGACGCCGAGCCAGCCGAGCCGGGCGCAGACGAGTGCGCGGATCTCCGGCGAATGCGCCCCGATGCCGGCGGTGAAGACCAGCCCGTCCAGCCCGCCGAGCGAAGAGGCCAGGGCGCCGATGTCGCGCCCGATCCGGTACACGAACAACTCGATCGCCTCGCGCGCGCGCGCATCCGCGCTCGCGAGCAATATACGCATGTCGCTGCTGATGCCGCCGGACACGCCGAGCAGCCCCGATCGCTTGTAGAGCAGGTCCTGGATCTCGGCCGGCGACAAGCCCCGCTGCTGCTGCAGATAGAGGATGACCCCCGGATCGATGGCGCCGCACCGCGTACCCATCACCAGCCCGTCGAGCGCGGTAAAGCCCATGGTCGTGTCGACACTGCGCCCGTCCCGCATGGCGCACAGGCTGGCGCCGTTGCCGAGATGGGCGGCGATGATGCGGCCGCGCGCCAGGTCGGGCGCCGCCTCGTGCAGGCGATTGGCGATATATTCATAGGACAGGCCGTGGAAGCCGTAGCGCCGGATGCCGGCCGCCTCATAGTCGCGCGGCAGGGCGAACCGGGTCGCCACGACCGGCATCCCGTGGTGAAACGCCGTATCGAAGCAGGCGACCTGCGGCAGGTCGGGCCGGGACGCCGCGATTGCGAGGATCGGCACCAGGTTGTGCGGCTCGTGCAACGGCGCCAGCGGCTTCAGCCGTTCGAGAGCGAGCAGCAGTTCGGGCGTGACGCGTTCCGGCCGGTCATGCTCCGGCCCGCCATGCACCACGCGATGACCGACGGCGACCAGCCGGTCGGTCCCGATATGCGCCTCGACCCAGCCGATCGTCTTGCCGAGCCACTGGTCGAACTTCCCGTCCGGCCATTGCTCGTCGGCCAGTGTGGCGCCGGCTTGATCCGTGGCCTGGAAATGGGTCGCGATACCGCCGGTTTCGACCTCGCCCTGCAGCACCGGCGTCAGCCAGGCCGCGCTGCCGATCCTGAAGAGCGAGAATTTGAGGCTCGATGAACCGGCATTGAGGGTGAGAATGACGTCAGTCATCGTGCTGCTCCGTTGCCCCGGCGAATTTATTGGCGATCGGCCCGCTTCCGGTCAGCGCTCATGGACATAGGTGCCCGGCGCGGCGTCGAGCGCCGGGTAGCCCAGTTCCGGGGCGCCGAGCGGCGGCGGCGCCGTGGACGGGCCGGAATGCTCGGCCAGCCAGGCAGCCCAGGACGGCCACCACGAGCCCGGTTGTTCCGGCGTCGCCGCCTGCCAATCCTCGGGTGCGAGATAGGGGCGGCCGGGAGTCCGGCAGCCGATCCGGAAGTGGCGGCGCGGATGGCCGGGCTCGCTGACGATGCCGGCATTGTGCCCGCCCGAAGTCAGGACGAAGGTCACTTCGCCCTGATAGAGCAGGTGGATCTTGTAGACCGAACGCCAGGGCGACACGTGGTCGGTCTCCGTGCCGACGGCAAAGATCGGCGGCCGGATCTCGCCGATCGCGACCGGCCGGCCTTCGACCGTGAACCGTCCTTCGGCCAGGTCGTTGTGCAGGAACATGTGATGCAGATATTCGGAATGCATCCGGTAAGGCAGCCGGGTCGCGTCGGCATTCCACGCTGCCAGATCGTTGATCGGCTCCCTTTCCCCCAGCAGATAGGTCTTGATCAGGCGCGACCAGATCAAATCGTTCGAGCGCAGCATCTGGAACGCGCCGGCCATCTGGCTGCTGTCGAGATAGCCTTGGGACCACATGACGTCGTCCAGGAGGCTGACCTGGCTTTGATCGGTGAAGAGCTGCAATTCACCGGCCTCCGTGAAGTCGGTCTGGGCGGCCAGCACGGTCAGACTGGCCAGGCGATCATCCCCATCGCGTCCCATGGCGGCAGCGGTGGTGGCCATGAGCGTGCCGCCGAGGCAGTAGCCGCAGGCATGGACCGGGACCGGGCCGCAGATCGCGCCGATCGCCTTCAGCGCCGCCAGCACGCCGAGCCGCCGGTAGTCGTCGAAGCCGGTCTCGCGCAATTCCGCGCCCGGATTGCGCCATGAGATGCAGAAGACGGTGAAGCCTTCGGCGACCAGGAAGCGGATCAGGGAGTTTTCCGGCGACAGGTCGAGAATGTAGTATTTCATGATCCAGGCCGGCACGATCAGGATCGGCTCCGGCCGGACCTGCGCGGTCGTCGGCTGATACTGAATGAGCTCCATCAGCTCGTTGCGCAGCACGACCCGTCCCGGCGTGACGGCGACATTCTCGCCGACCTTGAAGCGGCCGAATTCGCCGTCCCTCCGGCCGCTTCTCAGGTCCTTCCAATCCTGCAGCAGGTTCTGGAAGCCGACGACGAAATTGCCGCCCATCTGACGGGCGGTCGCGTGCAGCACCTCAGGATTCGTCCCGGGAAAATTCGACGGCGCGACGACGTCGAGCATCTGCCGTGCGGCAAAGCCGACGGCATCGCGATGCGAGCGCGCGACGCCGGCCGGGCCGGTCGTCGCCTCGCGCCACCAATCCTCCGCGAGCAGGAAAGCTTGAGAAATCGAATCGAAGGGCGGCTCCGCCCAGGCTTCGGATTGGAAGCGATGATCCTGCGGCGGCGCCGTGAGCCAGCGCGACGGATCGGCGAGGCGGCTCCAATTATCAAGCGCGCGGTAACCGAGTTCGAGCTGGCGGCCCGGCGAATTGGCGAGGTGCAGCCACCAATCGAGCCCGGCCAGCGCCAGCGATTGCAGCGAAAGCGAACCGGTGAATCGAGCCTGCAGCGTATGCAGCACGCGGTCGAACGGATCGGCGGCCGGCGTCGGCGGCCTGACGCGGTCGAGGGGGACGGTCGAATCGGGCATTACGGCTCCTGGTCGCTGAGGCAAGGGAATACCGGGCGGATTCACCCGAAATCGGCAGCTTGCTCCAGATCATCGAGGTATGGCGGCGGCCTCGCCGCCTCGGACGGGGGCGACTATACCGGCCCGCGGGACGCCTGCCTTGACACGGATCAAGACCGATTCGCCGCACGCCGCGGGGCCGGAACTCATCCCGGCATCAGCCAGAGCGCCGCCGCGATCCCGCCCGCCGTCAAGATGCCGAGCGATGCCGCCGGCAGCAGGCCGGCCCGGCCGCCGGCGAAGCCGATCGTGTACGCTCCCTTCAGCAGGTTGTTGGACGCGGCCGCGATCAGCACGGCCATGGCGGCGCCCGCCACTGGCAGGGCGGAGGAGTCGCCTTCGGCGACGCTCAGCACGAAAGGATCGACATCGGCGAAGCCGACGATCGCCGCGAGCGCGTAGAGGCCGCCGGACCCGAACGAAGCCTTGACCCAGGCGGAGACGAGAGACACCGCGACGAAAAGCGCGGCGAAGACCAGGGCGGCGGTCAGTTCCAGCGGATTGCCCAGTGGTTTCCCGGCATCGCCGGCCGGCACCGAGCCGCTCCCGCGGTAGAGGGCGAGCGCCATCGCCCCGCCCAGCCCGGCCAGCGCCAGGAGCGGCGGCGCCAGGGCCAGCGCCAAGGGCCGGTTGAACACCGCGACGATCGCCAGCAGGCGCAGGAACATGATCGCCGTGGCGGCGACGATGCCGCTCTGCGCCTGATGCCGCACCGCCGGCTCGGCCGCCATCCGCCGCGCCAGCACCACGGTGGTTGCGGTCGATGAATAGAGCCCGCCCAGGATCGCCGTGGTCAGCAAACCGCCGCGCGGCGCCAGATAGCGCTGCACCAGGTAGCTGGCATAGGAGACCGTGCAGACGGCGAGCACGGCCAGCCAGGCCTGGCGCGGGGTGATGGCGGTCAGGCTCGTGACCGGATGATCCGGCAGGAGCGGCATGACCAACCCGGTCAGCGCCAGGAACTTGCCGGCGGTCACGATCTCGCCGAGTTCGATCCGGCTGGCCCAGTCATGCAGCCGCTCGCGCGCGGTCAGCAGCAGCACGGCGGCGACCGTCGTGCCGATCGCGGCCCAGGGCGGCTGCGACAACCCGATCGGACCGATCACATAGGCGAGCAGGCTGCACAGCGGCACGACCAGCCCGGCATTCGAGCGGCTCTCCTCATCCGGCTCGCCCAGATGCCGCCGGTAATAGAGCGCCAGCAGCACGCCCAGGAAGGCCAGCCCGGTGCAAAGCGGCAGGAGATGCGTCGGATCGAGGAGGTAGAGTTCGGCGCCGATCAGGCCCAGCAGCGGGAAGGTCCGGATCCCGCCCGGCCGGTCGACGCCCTTCCGCTTGTAGAAATCCTCGAAGGCGAGGCCGAAGAAGAAGCCGAGGCCGAGGACCAGCAGCAGCCGGGCGAAGAGCGGGTCGATCGGCATCCGGTAATTCTCACTCCGACGAGGCGCCGCCGTTCTTACGGTCGGCGCCGTTGCGGTGAAGCGGCCGGGATTGTCATGCCGAATGCGACGCCCGACCTTGACGCGTATCAACCACCTGCGTGGCTCAGTGAAAACAGCCGCCATAATAGGATGAGGGCGTCCACGGCAGGCAATTCAATATCGCCCGGCCTTCACCGATGCTCGCCCCGGCCGCGCAAGCTGTGGGTAGGGGCGCGGCGCCGGGACTCCGGCCGGGTCAGGCTCGATCATCACGGATGCGCCCCGAAACGCCAAAAGGAGATTGCGGAACGCTTCGGGTCGGCCTTGCGGCGTCATAGCGATCGGCGAGCGCCGCAATCTGCCTGCGGGCGCGACGGCTGAAGGGAATCAACGGCGCGTGACGGCCGGCGCCGGCTTCGGCGGATGCGGCCGCTCCTCGAAGCGGGCAAGCTGCTGCTCAAGTTCGGCAAACACGACCTCGCCCGACACGATGTCGCCCGCCTCGATCTCGGCATCGGCGGCGTCGAGGCCGGCAATTCGGTCGTCAAGGGTGAGCTTGGTCGGATCGCGGTCGGTGATGTGGTGGATATGGCATTGCCGGGCGGCGGTGTCCAGTTAGCGGCACGGTCCTCACGAATTCTATCGGGTTATGGTGGTCTGATGCCGATTTCCCGCGCCCTGAACTTCAGCTATGGAAGTAGCCACGCTGAAACGAGATAAATAGCCAACAAAATGGGGGAGAATTTCACCATTGTGTAGACAATGGCGGCAACCGTAAGAGAAAATGGCCCCGGCCTCTTTGTATAAAAGTCACCGGAAAGCCCAAGAAAAAGTAAAAATAGAGGAATTAGCAGATATATATCGAGATCGTAGCGATTTTTTACAGTCTTTACATCATATAGACAAATTATGCTGTATATAATCATAAACAAAATCTTGCGATAAGAAAAATTCTGATATAGTCTATGGAAGATAGATGAATTAGAATTCATTTTTCCGCCCTCCGATCATTTGTCCGGATCTTCCAATCCGCGCCTAAGCATCTCTACTCTGATAGCATCCCTTCTCTTGCCAAAATCCACATTGCCATGACCAAGCATCATAAGACCGAAGCCGACGGCCATCCCGCCAAATCTTGTTTTCCCAAATTCGCTGGCTTTGTTCAATATCGGATTAACCACTGGCTCAATCGACGCGATAATTTGTAATTGCTCACCTTACCGCCGTGGTCTGGGTCGGAGCGCGGGGATGCCGTCCGTCCGGGGTCAGCTTCGGCTGAATTTAGCCTTGAGAACGGTGTTGGCGA
>Ga0181519_10001299_pt1 | contig 21979 bp, 21 predicted proteins | sample PEATcosm2014_Bin_26_FD_121102 | JGI IMG/M metagenome (GOLD analysis project Ga0181519, IMG submission 121102) | Peatland microbial communities from MTU Mesocosm Facility, Houghton, MI, USA - PEATcosm2014_Bin02_10_metaG | ecosystem: Environmental > Terrestrial > Soil > Wetlands > Peat | place...
CTCACGTTCCTCGGCGGCAGCTTCTATTCGACGAGCATCCTGCCGCCGTTCTGGCGCACGGTCACGCTGTTCAATCCGGTGGTGTATCTCATCAGCGGCTTTCGCTGGAGCTTCTATGGGCTGGCGGACGTGAGCGTGGGCGTCAGCCTGGGCATGACGCTCGTGTTCCTCATCGTATTCCTCGCCATCGTCGGCTGGATGTTCAAGACAGGCTACCGTCTCAAGAACTGACATCGCGTGCCGGGCGGCGATCCGATCCGTCCGGCACGTCTGCCGACTGCGCTGTCCTGGTGGCGCAGTCCTGCCGTCCGGTTCAGATCGGCGGCGTCTCCAGGAACGCCGGCAGCGTTTCGGCTTGCGCTGAGAAACGGGCGACCTCCGGAAAGTCGGCGCCAAAGTCGATTTCCGGCACCATCATTTGATGGAAACGCCACGCCACGGCAATCGTTACGCCGTGCTCGCCGATACCGTCCGGCGTTGCCAGAACAGGCTTGTGCGCCAGCTCGAACTCCAACGCCTGAAACGCCGCTCGCAACTGGTTGTGCACGCGATCCGTCCACGGCGCGTGGCGCTTCTCGCTCGGACGCAACTCGCGCTCGTACACCAGTTGCACCGACTTCTCGCACGCCGCCAGCGCCAGCCCCGTGAGGCGCAATGCGCGCAGGTGCTCGACAGGATCGACCGGCACGAGCCGGCGCATCGGATCGACCAGCGTCTCGAGGTATTGCAGGATGAGGGTCGAGTCCATGAGCACCGTGCCGTCGTCGGTGACGAGCGTCGGGGCCTTCACGATCGGGTTGATCGCCGAGAATTCGTCGAACGTTCGAAAGACGGACAGCGAGCGATGTTCGTACGCCAACCCCAACAGCTTCAGACAGATCGCCGTGCGGCGCACGTACGGGGAATCCAGCATTCCAATCAATTGCATGTCTCGCTCCTGTGAACGGCACTCGCCGCCCGTGTTCGCACGATCGCTCACGTGACGCCGTGCCACGGGCGATGCCCGCATCCGCACAAGCATAGCGGACGGCCAACGCCCCGCAAATCGAATTCGATTGCGGTTGTCTGTGAATCCGCCTCACAAGCCGGCTGCAAGCGGGCTACAAGCGGATTTCGCACCGGCTACAAGCGGACTCAGAGGTCAACTGACAAGCCGGCTCAGCAGCATGCTTAGCAGCGAGGCGAGGCATGTCGCCGTGGCGCGACGGGAACCTGTCACACGACACAATGTCGGGCTGCGAGCGCGTCGCATGACAGGTAAAATGTGCCGCATGGCTGACTCGACAGGGAGACGTTTCATGGACATCCTGATGGTGCTGACCTCGCACGACCGCCTCGGCGACACGGGCAAGAAGACGGGTTTCTGGCTCGAAGAATTCGCCTCGCCCTATTACGTATTCATCGACGAAGGGCTGAACGTCACGCTGGCGTCGCCCGCAGGCGGGCAACCGCCGCTCGATCCGAAGAGCGACGCGCCCGACGCGCAAACCGAGGCGACACGGCGCTTTCGCGAAGACCCCGACGCCCAGAAGGCGCTCGCCAACACGATCCGACTGGCCGACGTCAACCCGGCCGACTACGACGCCCTCTTCTACCCCGGCGGCCATGGCCCGCTGTGGGATCTGGCGCAAGACCCGAACTCCATCCGTCTGATCGAAGCCTTCGAGCGCGCGGGCAAGGCGATCGGCTTCGTGTGCCACGCGCCCGGCGTGCTGCGACAGGTGCGCAAGGCGAACGGCGAACCGCTGGTACGCGGACGTCATGTCACCGGTTTCAGCAACGAGGAGGAGGCTGCCGTCGGCCTCACCGACGTGGTGCCGTTCCTCGTCGAAGACGAACTCAAGCGGCTGGGCGGTCTGTATGAGAAGGCCGAAAACTGGCATTCGCATGTGGTCGGCGACGGACGCCTCGTCACAGGCCAGAACCCGGCCTCGTCGGAAGAAGCGGCACGCTCCGTGCTGGCGATGATGGAGCCTCGTCTGCGATGAATTCACGGGCACCGTCCGTCGACGTGCGGCGTCTCGTGCCCAGCGACGCGCTCGCCTTTCAGGCGTTGCGGCTCGCAGGTCTGCAAGCGCACCCCGAAGCGTTCGGATCCACCTATGACGAAGAGAAGGACTGGCCGATCGAACGCGTGCGTGAGTGGCTGGTGGCCCGCACGGACGCGGGGGTCTTCGGCGCGTTCGAGAACGAACGGTTGGTTGGCGTGCTGGGGTTAGGGCGCTCACACCGTGCGAACTTCGCGCACGTCGGCTTTCTGTGGGGGATGTACGTGCAGTCGGAGGCGGCGGGACGCGGCGTGGGCCGTGCGTTGGTCGACGCCGCGCTCGCCCTCGCGCGCTCGCAGCCCGGACTGCGCCACGTCACGTTGCAGGTGAGCGCGGAGAATCGTGCGGCCATTGCGCTGTATCAATCGTTCGGATTCGTCGAGATCGGACGAGAGCCCGACGCCATGCGCATCGGCAACCGCTTTCAGGACGAGTTGCGCATGTATCTCCCCATCGCGACCCACTGACCTCACCCGCCTGACTGACTGACGCGCGGGAGCCTGCTGGCTCCCGCGTTTCTTTCTCAGATGCCGAAGATGCCGACGGTGCCGGTCAGATCTTTTCCATCTCGAACGGGCCGAGATAGTCCTTCTTGCCGACTGCCACGCCTTGCGCACGCAGAATGTCGTGTGTGGTCGTCACGTGGAAGTAGAAGTTCGGCAACGCGAACTTGAGCAGATAATCGACCGCGTCCATCGTGGTCTGATATTCCTTGAACTTCAGCGTGATCTGACGCGCTTCGGCCCCGTCGAAGCGATCTTCCAGAATGCCGGCGATGAACGCCTCGGTGTTGGCAATGCGATCGCGCAGTTGGTCGAACGTCGTCTCGTTGTCTTCGAACTTCGGCGCCTCCACGCCGGTGAGGCGTGACACGGCGAACTTCACCGTATCGCTCACGCGCTGCACCTGCGCGACGAAGTCGAGCATGTCGGGCGCGAGCTTCGCCGTCAGAATCGTCTGCGGGTCGAGCGACTTCGCCTCGCAGTGCGCGCGCGCCGTCTTGATGTAGTCGGCCATGACGGTCAGGCCGCGCAGATAGACGGGGATGGTGGCGCGATACAGGGAAATGGGCATCGTGAAGCTCCTTGGGGGGATGGCGTTGCGGGGCACGCGCACAAGTCGCGCAAAGCCCCATGCTATCAGCGGCGAAACATTCTCGCCGTGCACCAGGCGGCTTACGGAAACGCGATCGGAACGCTCGTCTGACGCAAATGCGCGAAGCATTCGCCGTACGCCTCGCAACCCGGGCAGCCCGGCGCAGGCGCGGGTGCGCGGCCGTAAGCCTTTGCGCACGCCTCGGCGAGGAATCGCTTCCAGCGCAGGTTGGCCGTGTTCTCGCTCACCAGCGACGGGAAGAAATGGGTGAGCAGGGCCGTCACATCGTCGCGGCCGGTCAGCCCGAGGTCCCGCCACAGATGATCGGGACGCAGACAGGCCGTGGCGAGAATCGTCGCCATATCGGCCGCGTCCGCTGGATGCAGGATCGGATCGGCCCGGCGGCGCAGCATCTCGCGCATCTCCACGACGAAGACGGCATGCGAGGCCCAGGCGGGCGTTGGCAACTCGGCCGCGAGGGTGTGCCAGCGCTCAGGGACCGGCGCGAAATGGCGACGCAGCAACGCCGCCATGGCCGCCCCCGAGAGCCCCAGGCGCACCACGCGCTCGGGCGCCGCATTCGCCAGCAGCAGCGACGCGAACAGCGCCGCCTCCTTGCGCGAATGGGAGGGGACCAGCGAGGGGGGCTGCAAAGCGCTCATCGTCGTACGTTCCCTCAACACCCCATGAAGCGACGACTGCCCTCAGGCAACCGCCAGGATCACGCTCGACGCCTTGACCAGCGCGGCAGCCTCGCGGCCTGCCGTCAGTCCGAGACGCTTCGCGCTCTCGTTGGTGACGATGGCGGCGATCACGGCGCCGCTCGCGGACGTGATCTCGACTTCGCTGTTCACGGCGCCGGTCTCGACACGCGAGACCTTACCGGGGATCACGTTGCGCGTGGACACCTTGCTCGCGTCGGCATCGACCATGACGATGACCGACGACGCCTTGATCAACGCCACGGCCTCGCTGCCTTCCTTGAGCCCCAGGTTCACCGTGCTCTCGTGCGTGATGACCGCCACAATCTCCTGACCGGCGCTGGTGCGCAACGTGACTTCGTCATTCACGGCACCGCGTTGCAAGGCCACGACTTTGCCGCTGAACTGGTTGCGTGCGCTGGTCTTCATCGGGATTCTCCTGTCGATAAGTTCGTATGCCCTCGAAACGTCGGAACGTCATAACGTCCGAACGTCGAACGTCGAACGTCGAATGGCAATGGGATAGGGCGAGAGGGTCATCGTCAAACCGCAACGATGCGCATCAGTGTGGTGCAGTATAGCGGGTCGACGCGGCGCTCACGGTCATGAGGCGATGATATGCTTCATCAGCGCCGGGGAGCGTATGGCGCATGCCGCCCGGAAGGCAAGGAACCACCAACGGAAGTCGTCAGAGGAGCCGCCATGGGTACGCCCCGCCACATTCCCACGCCGACCGAGGCCGCCACTTTCGCCCGTGCGTGGGTGAGCCAATTTTCCAAACCCGCCGCCATTGGCATGGCACTTGCGTTCGTGGCGGGCTACATCGATGTCGTGGGCTTCATCGCGTTGTTCGGACTGTTCACGGCGCACGTGACCGGCAACTTCGTGATGATCGGCGTGCAACTGGTCGCGAGCACGCATGTGGGCGTGCTGGCCAAACTGCTGGCCCTGCCCGTGTTCGTCGTCTTCGTCGCCATGGTGAAGCTGATCGTGCAGGGCTTCTCGCGTAACGAGCGCAGGCCATTGCGACTGTTGCTCGCGGTGCAGACCGTGTTGCTGCTCGGCTTCATGATCGTGGGCATCGCGGCACAACCCATTGTCTCGGCCGATGCCCCGCTCGCGATTCTGTCGGGCATGTTCGGCGTGGCCGCCCTCGCCATCCAGAACGCCATCGGACGCCTGGTTCTCGCCGACCTCGCCCCGACCACGATCATGACCGGCAACACCACGCAGATCGTGATCGACATGGTCGAGCTGGCGAGTGGGAGTTGCGGCGACGACAAGGCCGCACGCGCGCGTCTGCGCAAGATGATTCCAGCGGTGGCCACGTTCGCCGTCGGGGCCATTCTCGGCGGCTTCGCGTATCACGGTACTGGCTTCTGGAGCGTGCTGCTGCCGGTGGCGCTGCTCGTCGCGCTGGCGGTGGCGAACGAGTGAGCGGCTCACGTTCTCGGGTGTCTCTGCCCGCTCACGCGGGACATGGCACCGGAACGCGCGATAATGTCCGACTTTTTTGCGCTCAGTTGCGTGCGCTTGCGTCTGCTTGCGTCTGCTTGCATTGGCCTGCGTTCGTTTGCATTCGCATGCGTTCCTTTGTGAACGCCCGGCGCAAGGCATCAGAGACACACCTCGAGGAATATCGGAATGAAGCTGGATTCGCAATGGGTACTCGTCACGGGCGGTGCTCGCGGGCTGGGCGCGGCCATTACGCGCGCCGTCGCACGTGAGGGCGCGGGCGTCGTCATCAACTATCTGCGCAGCGATGTGGCGGCCCGCGAGTTGGCCGAGTCCCTCGGCGCGCGCGCCATCGCGTTGCAAGCCGACGTGACCGACGAGAAGGCCGTTGCCCGGCTGTTTGCCGAGGCGCGCGAGCGAATCGGCGCCCCGATCGTGTCGGTGGTCAACAACGCGCTGGCCGACTTCCGCTTCGATGGCGATGCACGCCCCAAGCTGGCCGACATTTCGTGGTCGCGCTTCACGCAACAGTTCGAAGGCGCAGTCAAAGGGGCGCTCAACACGATGCAGGCCGCGTTGCCGGGCATGCGCGAGGCCGGATTCGGACGCATCGTGAACGTTGGCACCAATCTGTTCCAGAACCCCGTCGTGCCGTATCACGACTACACGACGGCCAAAGCCGCCCTGCTCTCGCTCACGCGCACGGCCGCCAACGATCTCGGCCCTGACGGCATCACCGTGAATATGGTGTCGGGGGGATTGCTGCGTGTCACCGACGCGAGCTCGGCAACGCCCGAGGCCGTGTTCGACCTGATCGCCAGCCTCACGCCGCTGCGCCGCGTCACCACGCCCGACGAGTTCGCCGACGCCGTGCTGTACTTCCTCTCCCCTTGGGCACGCGCCGTGACGGGGCAGAACCTCATCGTCGACGGCGGACTGGTCAAGGGCTGATACACGGACTGGCTCGTGGGCTGACTGATGCGCTGGCTCGTGCGCTGGCTCATGGGCTGACTTCGGAGCCACGCGCCGGCCTACGCAATACGGCGAACGCGTCCGTGCTCAGGCCGGACGCGGTAAAATCGCACCTTTCGCGAGCGCACCCTTCGACAGCCTCGCGCTCTCATCCCCCAAGCACCGATTTCCGACAGTGACCGCCACCTCCAACGACCTTCATCCGACTGACGACGCCTCCGAGAGCACCGATGCCATCCACGAAGACCGCCTGTGGCGCGACGACGGGTGGACGGCGAAGGTCGTCAAGAACGAGGAAGACGATGGCTGGGCCGTTGCCATGTACCGTGACGGTCAGTCGGAACCGGCGCTCGTCGGCCCGTGGACGATGGGCCGCGACAAGAAAAATCCGAAACCGCTCGACGTCAACGCGTTCCACACGCTCGTGAAGACGGCGGCCGAAGTGCTGCGTCGTCACGAGCAGCAATTGCGCGCGCAATTGCACAAGCGAGTAAGCGTCGACGGCCCGGACGGCGACATCGACGTCACGCTCGACATCGTGCCCGACGACTACGATCCGTACGCCATGCTCAGCGCCATCGACCGCTTCGGCGAGACACTCGCGTCGGTCAAGGTGCCGACAACGTTCAAGCTCTCGCGCAACAGCGCCCGGGCTTGGGTCGAGAACGACTTCCAGCGGCCCCAGTAAGTACCCGCTCACGCCACACCCGGCGTGGTCTCCCGCGCGCCTCACTGCATATTCGCCCTGCGTTTCATCGGATGGCCGCGCATCATCCCGTTACCCCGGATACCGGGATAACCTGCCGTCTGGTTACGTTTCCGGACACTCCCTAAGATGGGCTTCATCGACGTCACCGGCAGATGGCCCGCATTGCTAGCGGGCACTCACACCGCCTCGCGTCGATGAGCCGCCATCCACGTCAGGAGACCCCATGAAACGCTTTCACATCGCGCTCGCCGTGCGCGATCTCGACGAATCCATTCAAGACTATTCGCACCGTCTCGGTCAGCCGCCTGCGGCTGTCGTGCCCGGCGCCTACGCCATGTGGCGTACCGAGTTGCTGAACTTCTCGATCAACCAGTCACCGGCGCGCGCCGGTGAACTGCGGCACATCGGCTTTGAAGACGACGCCCCCGAGTATTCCAGCAGCACCGATTGCAACGGCCTGCTGTGGGAAGCGTTCTCCGCGCAGGAGCAGGACCGTCGCATAGTGAGCACTTACGGGGTCGCGGTTCAGAGCACGTAATCCCCTGCCCCGCTGCCTCGGGATCCCCCGGCAGCAGCGGGATCAAGCAGGATCAAGCGGGCACCACCCCGGCGACCTTGCGGTGCTCATCAGGTGCTTCTCAGACGCTAATGCCGTGCTTATGCGTTGATTACGCGGGCACTTCGTCGGATTCCTCCGGCACCGAACCGAAGCCCGGCAACGGACGCTGCCAGCGCTGCGCAATGAACACCCCGACAAGCGCTACACCACCGCCGATCAGGTGGAACGTGTGCAAGCGCTCACCCAGCAACACGACCGCAATCGCCGCCGTCATCACGGGCAGCACGTTGATGAACATGCTGCAACGGTTCGGCCCCAGGTGGCGAATGCCCTGAATCCACAGAATCGGCAGCAGGATCGACGCCCCCAGCCCCGCATACAGCACCAGCGGCACCGTGGCGGCGTTGAGCTGCGCCTGACCGGCGGGCACGAGCGCGAGCATCGGGATCATCGTCACGAGCGCCGCCCAGGCTTGCACGTAAGTCGACTGTGCGGGCGGCACGGCCACATGCCAGCGTCTCAGCAACACGCTGTACAGGCCGTACGATGCCGATGCGATCAGCATGAGCATATCCCCCAGATGCACGCCGCCGTCGAGCAGTTGCGACGGATGCCCCTGCCCGATCAGATAGACCAGCCCGGCGAGCGACAGCAGGCCGCCGACGAGCATGCCGAGCGTGGGCGGATCACGCAGCAGCACGACACTCCACAGCAAGGTGAGCAGCGGCGCGAGCGCCGTCACGATGGCCATGTTCGTCGCCGTCGTGCTGTGCGCCGCCAGATACGACAGGCTTTGATAGAACGACATGCTCAGAAAGCCGAGGAAGCCCAGCTTGGCGAGTTGCGGGCGAATGTGCCCCCAGTTGCGCGCCAGCGGACGAATCACGAAGGGTGTCATGACGGCGAGCGCCAGCACCAACCGGTAGAAGGTAATGGCCGACGGCGCGATGGTCGTGGCCGAGAGCTTCGAGACGATGACATTGCCGGCCCACAACAACATGGCGCCGAGCGGATAAAGGAAGTACCCCATGACGATTTTCCGCAAAGGTGAATGTGTGACAGGTGAAAAGGGAAGCGTCATCGTCGGGTATGTCACAACAGGGCGTCTCACGCTAAAATTCCCAAACCTGTCTTGAAAAGGACACTTGTGAATACCGTCCGCCAACCGCGCAATACGGCCCCGGCCCGTACCGCCCGTACCGCTGATAAGACCGCTACGGCCGCGACAGCCTCTGCGCGCAAGACCGATCACCTGCGCTTCGAAAGCACGCCGATGCCGATGGCGGCGATGGCGGTCGACTACGCGCACAACGAGTTCATCGCGTCGCACTCCCATCGCCGCGCGCAACTGCTCTACGCCATCGAAGGCGTGATGATCATTGCGTCGGCGTCGGGTCGCTGGGTGGTGCCTCCTACGCGTGGCGTCTGGCTCGCCGCCGGGCTGGAACATACGGTGCAGATGAGCGGCACCGTCAAGATGCGCACGGTGTTCGTCGAACCCGGCACCGAACCGTTGCCCGACACGAGTTGCGTGGTGGAGATCACGCCGCTCATGCGCGAACTGATTCTCGCGGCCATCGACGTGCCGATCGATTACGCGAGCGACTCGCGCGGCGCGCGCCTCATGCGTCTGCTCCTCGACGAGTTGATCGCCCTGCCCGTCCTTCCGCTGTATCTGCCATGGCCGCGCGACACGCGTCTGGCGCACGTGTGCGACCGACTGACGCAGGCACCGTGCGACGACGCGACCATCGACGACTGGGCTCGCGATGCCGGCCTGTCAGCGAAGACATTCCAACGGCGCTTCGCCCGGGAGACCGGCGTGACGTTCGGCCGCTGGCGCCAGCAGGCGCGTCTGCTACAAGCGCTCGAAGCACTGGCGCGCGGCGAGAAGATCGTGAATGTGGCGCTCGATCACGGCTATGCTAGCCAGAGCGCATTTGCCGCCATGTTCAAGCGGCATTTCGGCGTACCGCCATCGGCGTTTTACCGATAATGCAAGCATCCAAAGGAGACACCCCCATGCACTACTTGCTCACCTACGACCTCGCCGACGACTATCTCGAACGACGCGGGCAATACCGCGACGCCCATCTGGCGCTCGCATGGCAAGCCGCCGATCGCGGCGAGTTGTTGCTTGCCGGTGCGCTGGAGTCGCCCGTCGACACGGCGGCGTTGCTCTTCGAAGGTGATTCGCCTGCGGCGGCAGAGGCGTTTGCGAAAGCCGATCCGTACGTTGCGAATGGTCTGGTGAAGGCGTGGCGCGTGCGGCCGTGGAAAACCGTCGTGGGGAAATCGGCGAGTTCGCCAGTGCGCTGAGCGTGAGAAGCGCCCTCAGCGTGAGGGGGATAGCGACGGACAGATGCGGGGGGACAAACGCGGCGCAGCATGCCGCGCGCCCCTTGGCAGAGGGAGAATTCCGGCGCAGAAAAACAAAACGCGCTTGGCGGTTAAGCCAAGCGCGTTTGTCGACAACCGATTTTACGTCGTGTGTTCGGACATTTCCGAGCATCACGCCGCTGAATCTGGCGTCCCCTAGGGGATTCGAACCCCTGTACTCACCGTGAAAGGGTGATGTCCTAGGCCTCTAGACGAAGGGGACATAAAGTCTTCCGTTTGGTGGAGGTAAGCGGGATCGAACCGCTGACCTCTTGCATGCCATGCAAGCGCTCTCCCAGCTGAGCTATACCCCCGTACGGCGAAGAAACGAGACTATAACGCGGTTTTCGAAAGTTGGGAAGCCCCCGACCGAAAATTTTTCGATGCCCCCGGCCGTCACTGACTGAGTCCACGCGCCTCGATGGGCCACAGCCCTTCGACACGGCCATGCCGCACGGCCACGTACCGATCATAGAGATTGACGGTCGGATCGCAGTGCCCCGGCACGAGCAGAATCGGCTCACCGAGCCACGGTGCGCTGTCTTCATCGGGCGAGGCCAGTTCGAGCACGCCGTGCTCGTCCGACGCCGTGCGGTAACGCGGCTTGCCCGCCTGCTGCGACGACCAGAAACGCGGCAGCCCCGAATCCGTCGCCACGCTCTTGAGCCCCGCGTCGCACACGATGATGCCCGCGCGCGCCGTGCTCATGACCGTCGACGCGAGAAACAGACCATGACGGAAGCGCCAGTCGTCGCGCCATTCGAGCGAGCCGTAATGCCCGTCGAGAAACACGTACGAACCGGGCTGGATCTCGGTGTAGACACCACTCTCGATATCGAACTCGGCCGTGCCCGTGCCGCCGCCCGTCACGACCGGACAGGCAATGCCGCGTGCTTCGAGAAAACGCACGTAGGCCGATGCGCGATCCGCGGCCAGTCGCGCCGTGTCGCGCCGCGTCTGCCAGCCATCGATGTGCTGCGCGCTGCCGTGATACGCCTGCAACCCGCCAAAGCGCAGCCCTTCGTAATGATCGATGGCGTCGACCAGTTGCCCCACGGCATCGGTCGAATCGACCCCACAACGCCCCTGCCCCACATCGACTTCGGGCAGCACGGCAATGCGCACACCGGCACGCTGCGCCGCCTTGCCGAGCGGCGCCACCTGACGCACGTCGTCCACGCAGACCGACAGCGCCACGCGCGACGCCATCTCCACCGCGAGCGCCACACGCGCTTCGCCCACGAACTCGTTGCTGATGTGAATGCTCTCGATCCCCGCGTTGACGAACGGAATCGCCTCGGTAAGCTTCTGGCAGCAGATGCCGACCGCGCCCGCTGCCATCTGGGCGCGTGCAATCGTGACGGACTTGTGCGCCTTGGCGTGCGGACGCACCGCAACACCGCGCGCCGCAGCGGCGCTCGCCATGCGGGCGACGTTCGCGTCGAAGGCGTCGAGATCGAGCAGCAAGGAAGGCGTTGCGACGTGGGCGAGCGAATCGCCCACACGGGCGACCGGGGGCACCGCCAGACGCCCGGCGGTGGCATTGGCAGACGTCGACGAAACCGTACTGAGTGAATCGGGCATCACAATCCCCTGAAGGGCATTCGCGGAAAAAACGCAGCAATCATGCAGGCAGCGCCCGGGCCAGCACACACGCCACGTGAAGCGCATCGGTATGCGCGCCGTCGTGAATCTGATGCCGGCAACTGGTGCCGTCGGCGACAACGATGGCATTCTCCTTGCGCTGCCGGATCGCGGGCAACAGCGTCAACTCGGACATCGCGCGAGAGGTATCGTAGTGCTCGGCCTCGTAACCGAAACTGCCTGCCATGCCACAGCATGACGACTCGATCGATGATACCTTCAGCCCCGGCACCCAACCAAGCACCGCCGTTACGGGGGAGTAGGCATCGAACGCCTTCTGATGGCAGTGCCCGTGCACGAGCGCTTCGCCCACGCCGTCCGGCAGCGCCTGCCACGCCACATCGAGACGCCCGGCCGCCTTCTCACGAACCAGAAATTCCTCAAAAAGGAACGCATTGTCGGCCACCTTGCGGGCCGCATCGCCAAAGCCGTAGCCCAGCACTTCGTCGCGCAGCGACAGCAGGCAAGACGGCTCCAGCCCCACGATCGGCACGCCGCGTTCGACGAATGGCATTACGGCGTCCAGCAGGCGTCGTGCTTCCGCCTTCGCTTCGTCCACCAGGCCCGCCGCGAGGAACGTGCGCCCGCAGCACAACGGACGCTCGCCCGCGCGCTGGTTCACATGAACGGTATAGCCGGCCGCTTCGAGCACGCGCTTGGCGGCGCGCGCGTTCTCCGGCTCCATGTAGTTGTTGAACGTATCGACGAAGAGCAGCACCTGACGTTGCGCGGCCCCGCCCATCTCCGGCGTCGGCGCCGCCGGGAGCGGCACCTGCTGCGCGAGGAACGACGACTTGAGCGCAGGCACCGAGCGCTCAAGCGCAAGGCCGAGCCAGCGCTTCGCGGCGTTGCTGCCCGGCAGACGCTGCGCCGCGTCCAGCAGAGCGCCCACGCGACTGGCCCACGGCGCATAGCGCGGCAGGTAGGCGATCAGCTTGTCGCGCAGCGATACGCCGTGGCGCTTGGCGCGCGCGTGACGCGCCTCGATCTTGAAGCGCGCCATGTCGATGCCCGTCGGGCAGTCGCGCTTGCAGCCCTTGCACGATACACACAGGTCGAGCGCGGCCTTGACGTCATCGCTCGCGAGCCCTTCGTCGCCCAATTGTCCGGAGACGGCCAGACGCAACGTGTTGGCGCGTCCGCGCGTGACATGCTGTTCGTCGCGGGTCACGCGATAGCTCGGGCACATCGTGCCGGCATCGAACTTGCGGCAGTGCCCGTTGTTGTTGCACATCTCGACGGCCGACGCGAGGCCGTGCGTGGCGTCGGTGCCGGTATCGGGCGCGCTCTGCTCGCCGGTCAGCGCGTCGCGCTTCACGTTCCATGCGGTCCAATCGAGCGCAGGCGTGATCGGCCTCGCGGCGTAGCCCGGCGCAAAGCGGAACAGCTCGCGCGTATCCATCTTCGGCGGACGCACCATCTTGTCCGGATTGAAACGGTTCTCCGGGTCGAACAGTTGCTTGATCTCACCGAACGCCGCATTGATGCGCGGCCCGTACTGCCACGCCACCCACTCGCCGCGGCACAGCCCGTCGCCGTGCTCGCCCGAGTAAGCGCCCTTGTACTCACGCACGAGCGCCGCCGCCTCTTCGGCGATGGCGCGCATCCTGGCCGCCCCGTCACGACGCATATCCAGAATCGGCCGCACGTGCAGCGTGCCCACGCTCGCATGCGCGTACCAGGTGCCTTCGGTGCCATTGCGATGGAACACTTCGGTCAGACGCCGTGTGTACTCCGCGAGATGCTCCAGCGGCACCGCGCAGTCCTCGATGAACGACACCGGCTTGCCGTCGCCCTTCATGCTCATCATGATGTTCAGGCCCGCCTTGCGCACTTCCCACAGCGCCTTCTGCGGCCCCGCTTCAGGCATCTTCACGACACAGTCGGGCAGTCCGAGATCGCCCATGAGCGTGGCGAGATCGTCGAGCTTGGCGCGCAACGCGTTGGCGTCGTCGCCCGCAAATTCCACGAGCAGAATGGCCTGCGGATCGCCCACGAGCGCCTTCTCGATCACGGGACGGAACGCGGCGTTATCCATCGCCAGATCGATCATCGTGCGATCGACCAGTTCCACCGCCACCGGCCCGAGCTTGACGATGTGCTGCGTGAGATCCATCGCCTGATAGAACGTGGGGAAGTTCACCACGCCGAGCGTCTTGTGCACGGGCAGCGGCGCCAGCTTGAGCGTGATCTGACGGCTGTACGCCAGCGTGCCCTCGGAGCCGACCAGCAGATGCGACAGGTTGGCCACGCCGTCGTCGGTGTACGCCCGCGGATTGAGGCAGTCGAACAGGTCGAGGTTGTAGCCTGCCACGCGTCGCAACACGCGCGGCACGCGCTCGCGCAGCTCGTCGCGCTCGCGCACGGCAATGTCGTGAATGCTCGCAAGCATGGCCTGCGTGCGGGCGTCGGCGGGCGGCGTATGCAGCGAGCCGAAGTGCAATTGCGCGCCGTCGGCCAGCACCGCGTCGATGGCCAGCACGTTGTGCACCATGTTGCCGTACTCGAGCGAGCGCGAGCCGCACGAGTTGTTGCCCGTCATGCCGCCGAGGGTGCATTGCGCGGCGGTCGACACGTCCACCGGAAACCACAGGCCATGCGGCTTGAGCCACGCGTTCAGGTGATCGAGCACGATGCCCGGCTCGACGGTGACGGTGCGCGCCTGCGCATCGAACGCCACCACGCGGTTGAGCCACTTGCTGTTGTCGATGACGAGCGCCTCGCCGACGGTCTGGCCGCACTGGCTCGTGCCGGCGCCGCGGGCGAGTACCGGCACGTGCTGGTCGCGAGCGATATCGAGCGCTCGAATCAGGTCCTCCTGATCGCGCGGCACCACCACGCCGATCGGAAAGATCTGATAAATCGACGCGTCGGTCGCATAGCGGCCGCGGCTCGCGCGATCAAATAGCACGTCGCCGCGCATCTCGCGGCGCAGACGATCCTGCAACGGCGTGAGCGCCACCCCGGCGCGCTGCATCGGCATGAGATGCACGGGCTGGCTGATGAGCGGGGTATGGGGTGTCTCGCGGGAGTTCGATTGGGGATTCATGACGTTGCTGGCCATAAGCTGACAGGGGCTGACACGGGCCGGTGCACAGGCCCGCCGGGCGCTGCAAGGAATCTGGCGAACGTGCAGCGTGCCCGGCAGTTGTTTTGCGGGAGATACCGGCGATGCCGCCTGAAGTCGCTGGCGCGGAAGCTCCGGTGCCAGCGACGTCGGGCGAACCTTTCAGGCGAACATCACATGCACGTCAGGCCGGCTGGCGTGCGTTACTCGCTGCGGCGGCGTCGCCGGCCATCGAGAACTTGCTCTCGGGTTGCATGCGGAAGGCCAGCACCACACCGACGGCCATCAGAATCATGCTGCCCAGGAACGGCAGTTCCCAGTTGCCCGTGCGGTCGATGAGGTAGCCCGAGATCACCGGCGAGAGAATCGCTGCCAGCGCCGATCCGGTGTTCATCATGCCGCTGGCCGTGCCCGAGTATTCCGGGGCAACATCCATCGGGATCGCCCACATCGGGCCAATCGTCATTTCGGCGAAGAAGAAGCCGAACGCCAGGCATGCCATCGACACGTACAGATGGTGCGTGAACATCATCGGCACGAGCGAGATCAGCGTGAGCAGCATGCACACGGACACCATCCAGCTACGTGCGCGCTTCAGACTGCCCGTGCGCTCGTACAGCTTGTCGGTGACGATGCCGCCCAGCGTGTCGCCGATCACACCCGCGAAGAACACGCTCGACGCAAACAGTGCCGACTTCTTCAGGTCGAGGTCATAGCTGTGCAGGAAGTATTGGGGAATCCACGACAGGAAGAGCCACAGTGTCCAGCCGTAGCAGAAGTACACGACTGTGACCGGGATCATGCGCTTGAACAGCGGCCCCCACGGCACCGACGGGCTCTTCGCCTTCAGGGCAGGCAGCACGGCGAGTTCTTCGGTCGTGATGCGCGGATGGTCTTGCGGACGCTCCGTGAACGTGAAGGCCCACAGCACTACCCACACGAGGCTCACGATACCGCACAGATAGAACGATTCGCGCCAGCCGTGCGTCGCCATGATGAACACCACCACGGCCGGGGCCACGGCGTTGCCGATGCGCGACGCCGCGTGCGTGATGCCCTGAGCGAAACCGCGCTTTTCCTTTGGAATCCAACGCGACATGGCCGACGTTGCCGCCGGGAACGTGGCGCCCTCGCCAAGGCCCAGCAACAGACGCGCCAGCAACAACGTGACGAGACCGCCGGCCATGCCGGTGAGAATCGTCGCGACGGCCCACAACGCGCCGCACACGAGCAACGTGCGCTTCGCACCGAAGCGGTCGCTCACCCAGCCGCCGATGATTTGAAAGACAAGATACGGATAAGCAAATGCGGAGAAGACGAGACCGATTTCAGTCTTGCTGAGATTGAATTCCTTGCCGAAGCCGGCCGCAGCCGTACTGACGTTGACACGATCGAGGTAAGTGATGAAATACATGACGCATAGCATCACCAGCACGACCCGTGTCGCTTTGAAAAGCTTCATTGCATGTCTCCTGAAACATCCTGTGAAGCGCACCCGCAGCATGCTGGCAGCGCAAAAGGTGTTGCTGCGTCACGGGCGTCTCTGAGGGAAGCCCTGTTACGCGTGAATGACAATTAAAGCGTTCACTGCCGGGACGCCGGGAACGGTTACGGCTACGGCTATGGCTACGGCGTCCCTCGTCTCCTGATAAGGACGACTAACGGCATGTCATGCGGCGACCTTGAGAGACGGCGTGTCTTTTGCCTGCGCCAGATAGTCCATGGCGGCGACGACACCCGAACCGGCGAGCTTCACGCCCGAAATCTGGAGCCCCATTTCGCAACCTGCAAGCGTTGCCATGAGCGTGAGGTCGTTGCAGTCGCCCAGATGACCGATGCGGAACATCGTGCCGCGAATCTTGCCCAGCGCCTGCCCGAGCGACATATCGAAGCGTTCGTAGATGCGCTTGCGCACTTCGTCGGCATCCACGCCCTGCGGCATGACCACACCGGTGAGCACCGGGCTGTACACCGCCGGGTCCTGACACTGAATCTCCAGACCCCACGCACGCACGGCGCGACGCGTGGCTTCCGCCAGACGCTGGTGGCGCGCGAAAACGTTGTCCAGCCCCTCTTCGAGAATCATGTCGAGCGCTTCGGACAGGCCGTACAGCAGGTTCGTGTTCGGCGTGTACGGCCAGTAGCCGTTCTTGTTCGCTTCGATGATTTCCTGCCAGCCCCAGAAGGCGCGCGGCAACCTGGCGTTGCGGCCCGCTTCGAGCGCCTTGGGCGAGACGGCATTGAAGCTGATCCCCGGTGGCAGCATCAGGCCCTTTTGCGAGCCCGAGACGGTGACGTCCACGCCCCATTCGTCGTGACGGTAGTCGGCCGAGCCGAGGCCCGAGATCGTGTCGACGAGCAGCAACGCGGGATGCCCGGCGGCGTCGATGGCGCGACGCACGGCCGCGATATCCGAGGTCACACCGGTCGAGGTTTCGTTGTGCACCACGCACACGGCCTTGATGTCGTGCGCGGTGTCGGCGCGCAAGCGCGCTTCGATCATGTCGGGCTGCACACCACGGCGCCAGCCGTCGGTCCCCGGCAGACCGATGAACTCGGGCTTGAGGCCCAGGTTCTCGGCCATCTTCTTCCACAGCGTGGAGAAGTGCCCCGTCTCGAACATGAGCACGTGGTCGCCGGGCGAGAGCGTGTTCGTCAGCGCCGCTTCCCATGCGCCGGTGCCCGACGCCGGGTAAATCACCACCGGTTGTTCCGTCTTGAAAATCTTCTTGATGTCGGCGAGCACCTTGCGACCGAGCGCGCCGAATTCCGGACCACGGTGATCGATCGTCGGGTAGCTCATGGCGCGCAGAATGCGATCGGGCACCGGGCTGGGCCCCGGGATCTGAAGGAAATGGCGACCCGAGGGATGGAAATCGAGCTTCAGCATGAACGTCTCTCTCCTCTTGAAAAATTCACTTTTGAATTTTGCATTCAAAATACTTTAGCAGAGCGGAAGACTTTCGCAATAGATGAGAAGCGCTTTTAATACAGTCGTTTACCCTAGAGATACGGGTGCCGGATGCGGTACGTTACAATCGCGACCATGAAGGCTTGATGATTTTGAATGCAAAAAATGGAAAACACGTCGACGATTGCGGCCCCAGAGATCCCGCGTGTGGAGCGCCTGCGTTTGCACGACACCGTTGTCGAGCATCTGCGCAAGCTCATCATCGAGGGGGTGCTCTCTCCCGGGGTCAAGCTCAACGAGCGCGAGCTGTGCGAGACCCTCGGCATCTCGCGTACGCCGCTGCGTGAAGCCTTCAAGGTGCTCGCTGCCGAGGGACTGATCGAGATTGCGCCGAATCGCGGGGCGAGCGTGGCGCGCATGACGGAGAAGGAAATCCGGGAGATGTTCGAGCTGATGAGTGCGCTCGAAGCGTTTTCAGGCGAGTTGGCCGCCGAACGGATGACCCCCGTCGAACTGGCCGAAATCAAAGCGCTGCATTACGCAATGCTCGCGTGCCGCGCGCAGCACGATCTGCCGGGCTATTACGCCCGCAATCAGGCCATTCACGATCGCATCAATGAAGCGGCGCGCAACGGGGCGTTGCGCCAGACCTATGTGTCGATCAACCGCCGCCTCATGGCACTGCGCTTTCGCTCGAACTTCCATTCCGACAAGTGGGATCGCGCCATTGCCGAGCATGAGCAGATGATCGACGCGCTGGAAAAGCAAGACGGCAAACGCCTCGGCGAGATTCTGCGCAAGCACCTGCTGGCCAAGCGCGACGCCGTGCTGCAAATTCATGCCGAACCCGCAAGCGACGCGCCGAACAACTGACACTGTCCTGCCAATGCAAAAAGGCGTGGGGCCATATCCACTGGAAATGGCCCCACGCCTTTTTCATTCGTGCTGCGATACCGCTGCGGCGGGATTTCGCGGACCCGCCTGCCGCTCACGCGCGTTGCTGAATCACCGGAATCAGAGACGGCGCTCGGCCGCTTCGAGCGTACGGCGGGCAAGCACGGCGGGCGATTCGAGTACCTCTCCCGCCAGACGCGCGACGAGTGCGGCGACGTTACGGCCGTACTGCTTGCCGGCGATCACGTCTGCCGGATCGAGGGCATAGGCGGCGTCGACTTCCACGCCCGGCGTCGTCACGGCCGGAAAATCCATCGGATGACGCTGGCTCGCAGACACCCCCGGCGGCACGTCGGACGCTTCGACATCGGCCCATATCATGCCCTGCTGCACAGCCAGTGCCGCGAAGTAGTCGAGGGTGTTGCGCTTGTCGTCGGCCGAGCGGCAACTGAACGAAAATCCGCCCGCCACCTTGTTGCGCCAACTGCGCGCTCGCCACATGCCGGTGGTGGCATCGGCAAACGCCTTGAACGGCGCGGCGATACCGCCCTGGAAGGCGGGCGCACCGAAGATGATGGCGTCGGCAGCGGCCAGACGCGTGAGCACGGCTTCGTCGTGCCATTGCCCGTCGATGAGCTGGTGCGGCTCGATGCTGAGTAATTGTGCGTGTGCGCCGGCGTCGTTCACGCCTTGCGCGACGGAATGGGCAATCATGGCGGTTGCGCCGCCTTGTGAGTAGTACACGATTGCGATATTGGACATGGCGTAATGCTTCCCGAATGGATGTCCGCCCCATGGCACCGCCGGGATCGCGCTTCCCTACGCTTCCTCTGGCTTGTCTGGACATCAGTCAAGGCCAGATAATGCCAGTGATAACCCTTAGGGAATAGCCCGCATAATTGAACATGACTGTTCCGCCAAAGATAACAATCGCATGGCGGCACCACGCTGTCGGTGGGCCGGCACCCGCCTGACGGGATCATGACGCCACGCTGAGCGCGTGGCCACGCCCTAGCGGCGCGCGGTCGCGCCGAGCCGCACGGACAGTTGATCGGCCAACTCGCGCATCTGGCGTCCGATGCGCTGACCGGTCTCCGAATCAATTTCGTTTGTCAGGAAACTGACGGCAAGCCCCGCCACGGCGCGCTCGCCGCTGGCATCGAACACCGGCGCGCCGAAGCAGATCATGCCTTCGCGCATCTGCCCGTTGTCGATCGAATAGCCATCGCGACGCACCTGCGCCATTTCCTCAGCCAACGCTGCATAGCTGGCGACGCTCGCCCGCGTGAGCGGCGCGGGCCACATATCGCTCAGCAGATCGGCGGCCTCGCCCGGCGGCAGCGTCGAGAGCATGGCCTTGCCGGTCGCCGTGTAGGGCGCGGGCAGACGCATGCCGATGCGGAAGGTCACGCCCAGCGGCCGGTTGCCGTTGTGGCAGGCCAGATAGATCACGTCCGCGCCGTCGAGCACCGACAACGTCACGGTCTCCTGCGCAAACGCGCGCGACGCCTCCCAGACCGCCCGGAACTCCTCGGTAATGTTGGTCTGCGACAGAAAGGCGTTCGCCCATCCCATCACGTACGAGCCCATCGTCATGCCCCCATTGGCATGACGTTTCACCAGCCGCAACTTGACAAGCGTGTCGCACAAACCGTGCAACGTGCTCTTGGGCACGCCCGTCTCGCGCGCCAGATCGGCCAGCGCCACCGGCTCTGACGACGCCGCAATCACATCGAGGATGTGCACAGCGCGCACCACGGCAGGCGCCGTGGTCTTGAGCGGTTCGGCGGCAAGCGCGTCGGGAGAGGCGTTGGCGGGTACGTCGAGTTTGCGCTTGGGCATGAATCGGGAGTCGGCTCTGAAATCGTGAGGATGAGGATCGATCGGGTGGCGGGCCACGCCGCGAGCATGGTACGGGCAAGTCATTCTCATTCCGCCCTAGGAAAACCCCTTAGTTGCACCCGAAACGTTCAATACGTAGAATCATATTCAATACATAGAATACCGTTCAATAGATAGAACGGCAAGCGACAAGCCGAGACACTGCCGCACGCCGTTTCGCCAACAGGAAAAGCCGGTCAGCCCGGCCCACTGCCATGCAACTCAAAGACACCACCCTCTTCAAGACACTCGCCTGGGTCGACGGTCAATGGATCGCGGCCGATAGCGGCAAGACGTTCGACGTGACCGACCCCGCCACGGGCGAGGTGCTCGCCAAGGTGCCGGAACTCGGCGAGGCGGAAACCACGCGCGCCGTGGCCGCCGCCGAGGCCGCCCAAAAGCCGTGGGCCGCCCGTACCGGCAAGGAGCGCGCCGCTGTCTTGCGCCGCTGGTTCGATCTGATGATCGCCAACACCGACGATCTGGCGTATCTGATGACGCGAGAGCAAGGCAAGCCGCTGGCCGAGTCGCGCGGCGAGATCGCCTATGCCGCGAGCTTCATCGAATGGTTTGCGGAAGAAGCCAAGCGTGTGGATGGCGACGTGCTCGCCACGCCCGCCTCGGACAAGCGCCTCGTCACGCTCAAGCAGCCGGTGGGCGTGTGTGCGGCCATCACGCCGTGGAATTTCCCGGCAGCCATGATTACGCGCAAGGTCGCCCCGGCGCTGGCTGCCGGTTGCGCCATCGTGGTCAAACCGTCCGAACTCACCCCGCTCTCCGCGTTCGCGCTGGCCGAGCTGGCACACCGCGCCGGCATTCCGGGCGGCGTATTCCAGGTCGTGACGGGTGACGCGCGCGCCGTGGGTGGCGTGCTCACCTCGCACCCGAGCGTGCGCAAGTTGTCGTTCACGGGCTCGACCGGCGTGGGCCGTCTGCTCATGGCGCAATGCGCGCCGACGGTCAAGCGCATGTCGCTGGAGCTGGGCGGCAACGCCCCGTTCATCGTGTTCGACGATGCCGACCTCGACGCCGCAGTGGAAGGCGCCATCGCGGCCAAGTACCGCAACGGCGGCCAGACGTGCGTATGCGCTAACCGCTTCTATATCCAGGACGGCGTCTACGACGCGTTCGCTGACAAATTTGCGAAGCGCGTGGCCGAGATGAAGGTCGGCAACGGTCTGGAAGACGGCGTGGTGATCGGCCCGCTGATCGAAGGCAAGGCCGTGGAGAAGGTCGTCACGCTGGTCGAAGACGCCAAGTCGCGCGGCGGCCGCGTGCTCGTGGGCGGTGAAGCCCATGCGCTGGGCGGCACGTACTACGCACCGACCGTGATTGCCGATGCGACGTCGCAAATGCGCGTGGCACGCGAAGAAATCTTCGGCCCGGTGGCGCCGCTCTTTCGCTTCACACACGACGCCGACGCCATTGCACTGGCGAACGACACCGAATTCGGTCTCGCGGCCTATCTGTACACGCGAGACATCTCGCGCGCATGGCGCACGGCCGAAGCGCTCGAGTACGGCATGGTCGGGCTGAACACCGGCCTGATCTCGAACGAAGTCGCGCCGTTCGGCGGCATCAAGCAATCCGGCGTGGGCCGCGAAGGCTCGCACTACGGCATCGAGGAATACCTCGAACTGAAGTACCTGTGCCTGCAAGTGTGA
>Ga0181519_10001302_pt1 | contig 21964 bp, 16 predicted proteins | sample PEATcosm2014_Bin_26_FD_121102 | JGI IMG/M metagenome (GOLD analysis project Ga0181519, IMG submission 121102) | Peatland microbial communities from MTU Mesocosm Facility, Houghton, MI, USA - PEATcosm2014_Bin02_10_metaG | ecosystem: Environmental > Terrestrial > Soil > Wetlands > Peat | place...
CAACGAAGCGAGTAGGCATCTTGCACCTGCGTGGTGTCGCCGCTATGCGAGGCGACAATGGGCGAGTTAGCGAGCAAGACGCGCATATTCTGGGCACTTCTTTGTTGTCCCGGGTGTGGTCGAAGCGCCTGCAGGTCTTCGCTGAAAACCTGATCGGTTCCAAGGAGCGCTTCAATACTTAGTGAAGCCGTAATGTCCGCCGTACGCATCAACTCACGTGCGTCGTGGAGCGCTAGGACCAACATGCCAAGCATGCCGTCGGTGCCATTGATAAGCGCCAAACCCTCTTTTTCGGCCAAAATGACCGGCGCCAATGTGGCCTTTGTAAGTGCATCAAGTGCCGGTACGAGATCACCTTGAGCGTCTCGTACCATTCCTTCGCCCATCAGGGCAAGCGCGACGTGCGCGAGAGGCGCGAGATCACCCGAACAGCCAAGAGATCCAAATTCGTGGACTACTGGCGTGATCTGCGCGTTCAGTAGCGCCGCGTACGCCAGAGCGGTGTCGGGTCGAATACCCGACACGCCCGAACACAAAGTCGTGAGCCTCGAAGCCATCATGGCCCTGACGACTTCTTTTTCAACTTCGGGTCCCACGCCGGCGGCGTGCGAACGAATGAGCGACTGTTGTAGGCCACGACGTTTCTCCTTGGAAATAAACGTCGTGGCGAGTGAGCCAAAGCCCGTTGAGACGCCGTAGACCGGACGCTCCTGCGCCACGAATTCTTCAATCATTGCTCGACGCTGCTCGAGCATGGCGAGCGTCGAGGGCGCAATGGTAATCGTTTCGCCAAACCGAGCGATGCGAACGATATCAGAGGCACTGAGGGGCGTGGCACCGAGAATCACGCTCATGTCACGACTCGTAGATCGCGACGTTCAAACAAAAGAAGCGTTCGGGGAAAGCGCAACAAGGGCATGCGGCCATGCTAGGCAACGCTCGAACTCGTGCCAACAGATGTCCCCGAGGCTTACTTCTTTTGTTTGACGGCCTTCTTCTTTGGCAAACAGTCCGTACCGAGCAGTTTCACGTTATGAGGAACTGGCGGGCTGGAAAAAGTGGACGCACCGACGGTGCTCGTGGTCACGACACTTGACGAGGGGTTGGTCGGCGTGGTTGTCGGGGTCGTCCAACCGGTGGAGGCAATCGTGCACGTGGCACTCGCCGGCTCGGCCATCGCGACAAAGAAGTCTCTCTCCCAGCCAGTTTCAAATACTTGAGGACTGTGTTCCGAACCTGGCAACGTGACGTCAAAACTTTGACTCGGCGCGTGCAACGGCGAAGACGCGAGGCCCATGATGGGCCAGAACGGATTCATGTCCAACTGCATACCAATAACCGCTCCCGCTTTTACGAGCGCTTGAGCCAGTTGTCGCGGCAGCACGTTGCTCATTGTGGCCACGTAAATGACGTTGCCATTCGCGTCGATGCCAATGCCCGTTCGGGGCTGCAGAGGAAAATGGTTGAGGGGCGATCCCCACACGGGCCAATCGTCATCGAGCGCGGTCGCGGCGATCAGTCCGTGATTCACGAGAATCCCAAGATTTTGTCGGTACACCAATACCTTGGTGTGGTGCAGGGGCATCGTGGTGCCCCACTGGCCAATGCTCAAATGGCCGTACTGATCAATGGCAATCGTGGCTTCACCATTTAGCATCGGCTCTAGTTGGTGGCCATCAAGGATGATGCCTCCCGCGCCTCCAATTGACTTAAATCCGCCGTTGAAGGCACCGACGACACCCACGAGGCCTTCGGTTGCCCAATCGATGCTCGGCGCTGCCTCACTCGTAACGATGTCCGTTGCTCCAGGAGGATCAATGGATCCAACGTGCCAATGAAACGCAGTGGTCGTGGCTCGAAACCGAGCGACGGTAAAGCCAGAAGGTGCAATAGAAGTAGCCACGCCATGGAACGTGAAACTCGAACGAGGAATATCGATGACCTTGGTGTCGACCATGACGCCACGTTTCGACGTCGAAACCACGGTCCAACCAGCCTGAGGTAGTTGGGGTGGCAAGGTCGTCGTTGTGGTCGTCGTCGTGGTTGTCGTCGACGTATCCAGGGTAAAGACCGCACCGGTACCGAGAATGGCGGCGACAACAAGGGCACCACCGATTCGCAGGAGTACGTGGCGTGGCAGGTATCGTTCGAATTTCGCCACGATTTAGGTTACCGAGAGGGAACGGTTCCGATCAGCGCGGAACTGTGCGAACGCCGCCCGAACTCTCAGGAATCTCCGGCTCAACGACAAACGTCGGGACAGGAATGGCTTCCAACTCGTTGTGGACGTCGTCTTCGTAATGAGGAGCCGACACCGAAACGTATTCACCTTCGGGCGTTCGTGAAACGATGTTCGCGGTCTTTCGCTTACCGGCGTTCGCGAATCCCTGCAATTCCTTGCAAATGACATAGGCAATCGGGTAGGCCACGAACGGCGACGCAATAATCAGAATTCGCATAGCCACCAGCACGTCATTAAGCGGCAAGTCCAAAAAGTGGGCAATCACGTCGGTCGCACTAGCGATGAACGTCATGCCGAGCAAAGCCAACATTGCGACACCCGCGGCTGTTCGCTTTGGACGGTCTCTTGGTCGATCAAGCAAGTTATGTAGGGCGTAATCCTTGGTATAGCGACGTTCGAGCGCTGGCCACGCGTAACAAATGTTGAAAATAATGCCCGGGAAGATGACTGACGGGATTGTCACTTCCCAAGGGATCGTGTGTCCAAAGACAACCGTTTCCCATGAGGGGAACACTCGCAGGGCGCCGTCGAGCCAACCCATGTACCAGTCCGGTTGCACCGCGTAGGAAATATGGTCCGCAACGTAGGGACCGAATTGCCAAATCGGATTTATTTGCGCAAAGGCACCAAGGAGTGCGGTAACACCGGCCACGATGAAAAAGAAACCATTGGTCTTCGCAATAAATACCGGGAACATGGGCGAACCCACGACGTTATGTTCAGTCCTACCCTCACCCGGAAACTGGGTGTGCTTTTGGCGCACGAGCAAAAAGAGGTGCGCTCCCACCAATCCCAAAATTATGAGTGGAATGATTAAAACGTGGATAAAGAAAAAGCGCTGAATTATATCCGTGCCAGGAAAATTCCCACCAAACAAGAAGAATGCCACATACGTACCAAGCAGCGGTATCGAAAGAATGATCGAGTACGCAATGCGGATACCGGTTCCTGACACGAGGTCGTCGGGCAGCGAATAACCAATGAATCCATTGACGATTGCGAGTGTCAACAGCGTGACGCCAATAGTCCAGTTGAGTTCACGGGGCTTACGAAAGGCACCCGTGAAAAAGACCCGCGCCATGTGCACGACAATGGCGCCAACAAAAATGTCACACGCCCAGTGGTGCATCTGTCGCATCAACAGTCCGGTGCGCACCTGGAAACTCAGATTGACCGTTGAAGCAAACGCTTCAGATACGCGCTGACCGACGAGGGGCGCGTAACTGCCGTGATAAATCGTTAGCGCCTGACTCGGCGTGTAGAAGAAGCAGAGGAAGATGCCGGTAATCAACAACACAAAGAACGAATACAGAGCAATCTCACCCAACATGAATGACCAGTGGTCGGGGAAGATCTTGTCGAGAAACGTTCGTCCGCCCTTGGCGACACCCAAGCGGTCATCAAGTTCGTTGAGCGTTTGTCCTAATTTCCCGTAGGGACCGAGTGCCTGTTTCTTAGTCCGTTCCGTGTTTACCTCGGTGCTCATGCGCGCTCCCAGAATCCAGGTCCAACAGGCTGATTAAAACCATCTTGCGATCGCAGGTTGCCACTCGCGTCCACGTACAGTGGCAGCTGCGGTAGTGGCCGCGGTGCCGGTCCAAAAATCGGAATCGCCGCTTTAGTAACGTCAAATTGCGATTGGTGACACGGACAAACGAGCAGTTCCAACTGCTGTTCGTAGAGCCCAACGGGACAGCCGAGGTGCGTACAAACCTTGGAGTAGGCAATGTAGCCATGGGGTCCCCAGGTTTCTCGACCCTTACCCGTCACGACATCTTCGTCCGAAATTCGAATAAGCACCGTCTGGTCAACCGCTTGACCATTCTCGCTATTTTCAAATCCCTGAGGAAATACCGTCACGATAGAACCAATACCGAGGTCGCCCACTTGCACGCGTCGTCCCGTGGAGTCAACGAGGTAAGAACCTTTTTTCCAGTTCGTCTTAAAGAGCGTGCCCTTGGGTTGTGGGCCAAAGCTTCGCATCAAAGGAATGAGCGCTACGAGACTGAAAATCCCAACGCCGCCTCCGAGCAAACCAAAGAGGAATCGACGACGTTTGACCGTGCCACCGCCGCGGTCGACAATCGCGGCCGCGAACGCTGTGCGCTCCATCTCAGAACTCGCCAACTCGTGGCGTTCTTCAACAAAAGGTCCACGAGGCATCAAGTACTTGCCCCACGCCACTTGACCGACGCCCATGAGAAATAGACCCATGCCGAGGGTCGCGCCGTAGGTCCACGCCGGCGCGTCCAGGAAGTACGTCACCGCAAAACCAATGAAGCAGGCAATTCCAAGAACGAACAGCAGGCCAATGACCTGTTCTACGCGACGGGGATTCTTCGCTGCGGGTTGCAGGTGAGGATCGTCCGCTCGAACATTCGCCAGCGAGACAGGCGTTCGGTGTTCCATTTCGTCGCTCATTGACGCTCTCCTACCCAGAATCCAACGAGGGCCAAAACGCCGACCCCGAGTGCTAATCCAACAAATCCTTCTGCCACTGGGCCCAGTCCACCGAGTCCGAAGCCTCCAGGATTGTTCGGGTGTTGTATCTCGGTCGTGACGTACTTCACGATGTCGCGCACCTGGGCGTCACTGAGGTTGCCGGTGAACCGCGGCATGTTGCCCGGTCCCGTGCGAATGGCTTCCACCACTTGGTACGCCGGGATGTGACGAAGCGATGGTGCGTAAGTATCGAGCGCCAACGCGTCACCGTCACCTTCAATGGTGTGGCACGCCGCACAGTTCAACGAGAAGAGTGCTTCACCGTCGGAAACATTCGCCGTCTTCAAGTTGGGCGTCGGAATGTACGGGTACGAGGGATCAAGCGAATTCACGTACGCAGCGAGCGCCAGGGCTTGTTTCGCGTCGAGGCGACCGGCCTTACGTCCGGCTTGCACGGAGCGAGGATCAGCGGCGGGCATGCGACCCGAAACGACCCAGAAGTCAACGGTCGCGGGTCCAAGACCGCGAAGATTCGGGTAAGCCCCCGACGTGCCGTTCGCTGGCACACCGTTCGCGTCCGTGCCATGACAGCTCGCGCAGTTCTCTTCAAAGAGCGCCTTGCCCAACGGAATCAGAGCGCTACTTGGCAATTTATAAATAATTGCGCCATCACCGTATTTCGTTATGGTGCCGGCTTTGTTCTTCACCACGATTGAAGAATTTGGCGTTCCCGAATTAGCCCTCGTCGTTTGCAACGGGGAATTGCTCGCGGCACCGGCGCTCGACTCGTAGAGCGAAACCGTGCCCAGCAAAAGAACGAGCAGTGCAGCGACCCAATGGAATCGCTTAGGAGAAAGTGTTCGCACGTTGTTCACTTACTTCAAAAGAAAGAGGGCGGAGTAGAGACCTACCCACACCACGTCGACGAAGTGCCAGTAATAACTAACCCCCTGAAAAGCCGCCAGTTCACCAGGGTCACCCGTTTGACCCTTCATGCGAACGAGCAAGAAGGACATGGCAACAAGACCAATGATGACGTGCAGACCGTGTAGGCCAGTCGTGATGTAGAAGATGGAACCGTACGCGTTGGTGTACCAACGAGTGGTGAGGTGAATCCATTCGTAGGCTTGATTGCTCACGAACAACGCACCCATAATGATTGTCGCGATGATCCAGCGTCGGGCTTCTTCCCTTCGACGATGCTCGATGAGCCATACCGCCCACTGCATGGTGAACGATGAAGCAACGAGGATGATCGTAAAGATCCCCGATTGCAACGTGTCGAGTTTGGTACCGGCGGGCGGCCACGAAACGAGGTGGGCACGAATAGTGAACAGCGCAGCGAAAAGCCCTGAGAAAAACATCAACTCCGAACCGAGCCAAATCATCACACCGACGGCCAACATCGGTGGACGATCGTGGACGATCTTCTCCGGCTTCGCCGAGCTATCGAGGGGAATAGCTTGACTCACCCCATTAGTTCTAATAGAAATCGAGTGACCAATGCCACATTTGAAAATGGATACTCACACCAGCGTGTGAGGAAGTGCCTGAACGTGGACAAGGCTGAGACGTCGGGTGGGACGGGTAAGCGCTACGTAGAGGGTTCGAAGTCCTTGGGGGCTAAGTTCGCCAGAAGCGGCCCCTCGAGAGGCAATCTCAGCAGGCTCCACGACCACCACGGCGTCGAATTCAAGCCCATTTGCTCCTTCCGCGGCCAAAACCACAAGATCAGCTCCGAGACCCTTCGAGTCCGCTACTCGAGGATCAATGGCGTCGAGACCGTTCACGCGCAAGATATCCACAACGTCGGACACTCGCCTCGCCGCGACAATGACGGCGACTCGACCGGGTGCCACGGCCTCGATTTCACGCTTCGTGGCGGCAACGAGCGTGGCGGCAAACATATCCTCACTGGCCGCTTCAACGATCGGTGACGTCCCCGCTCGACGAACCGGTCGAGGTGGCTCGAGATCGGGGGTCGACGCTCGAAGTGTCGCACGAGCAAATTCAAGTACCTCTTCGGGTGTTCGGTAACTCACCGTGAGATCAACTCTCAAAGGAGTCCGGCGTGGATCAAGGAGTCGCAACACGGTGTCCCACGAGGCCGAGGAGGCAGGCGTCGTAGCTTGTCCCATGTCGCCCACGATGGTCATAGAACCCGTGAGATCGCGACGCTTCAAAACCCGTAGTTGCATCGGAGAAAGATCTTGGGCTTCATCAACGACGATGTGGCCGTACGTTATGAACTCTGCTTCGTCAAAGTCTTGACTTTGCGTTGGGGCGTTTCGGCTTGCTTCACGAAGTGCCGCCTGACGAACGTTGCCCTCGTACGCATCAAGATCAATGCCGTCAAGCACGCCCGACGTATCAGTGCTCTTGATTGGAGGTCGGGGCCTGCGTCGTGGTCCGAGTAACACTCGTGCCTCATCAATCAACGCGGCGTCAGCCGTGGTCCAAGGAATCTCCTCGAGTGACGACGAACGAGGTCGAAACAGCATCGTCATCTCTTCGTCGGCGAGGACATCTTTTCCTGCGGCCTTAATAAGAGCGGGAGCACCAAAGAGGTCGTGCAAGAGTTCTTGGCCCGTAAGTCGAGGCCACATACGACGCATGGCGTCGCGAAATTCGGGCGAAAGTCGGATCATCTCAGCGAGCTCGCTCACGACGTTCGTCTCTTCCACCCCTTCTCGAACAAAGCGTTCGTGGTACTCGTTCGCCAATCGATTTGCGAGTTCTCGACCGAGGGCCGAACGTCGCTGATTATGATTACCCGGGCGTCGGCGCGCGTGTTCCACAGCGTCGGCCGTGTATTTCGCCCTTAAGACCACCGTGGCTCGGCCAATGGGAATACGGACGTCCTCACGCAGTGGCCGCTCTCTAATGCGAACCGACCGGGCAATGAACGTCGCCATCCGCTCAGAACCCTTCAAACGGTCGAGTTCTTCAGGCTCTTCCGCGCGCACTTCCACGTTCTTTACGAGTCCGGTAATTGTAGAAAGCGTTACGCCCGACTCGCCCAGCGAAGGTAGGACGTTTTCAATGTAATTAAGAAACAACGGATTGGGTCCGACAACGAGGACTCCTTGGCGCTCGAGCGTCACACGGTGCGTAAACAACAGGTACGCCGCTCGATGAAGGGCCACGGCAGTTTTGCCAGTTCCCGGACCACCCTGCACAAGTAACAAGCCCGCGAGTGGTGCGCGAATAATTTCGTCTTGTTCGCCTTGAATCGTGGCGACGATGTCACCCATGCGACCAGTGCGGGCGCGACCCAGTGCGGCGAGTAAGGCGCCTGGCCCACCGAGCGCTAAGCCACCGTCTACCAGGCCCTCGTGCGTGATATCACGAACGTCGCCATCAGGAAGCACCAATTCACCGTTGGCATCGGCAAAGTATTCGTCTTCCACACTTAAGACCGTGTGTTCTCGAATAGAGACGTGTCGACGTCGCGCGAGACCAAGAGGCTCCACGCCGGTTGCTCGGTAAAAGGCTTCGGCGACCGGCGCTCGCCAGTCGACTACGAGAGCGTTCAGGTTCTCGTCGGACACGGCGAGACGACCGACGTGATACACGGGCGATTCGCCGTCGGCATTTTTGACGTAATCAATGCGGCCAAAAAAGAGAGGTTGATCGCCAATGGCCAATTGATCCAAACGGTTAAGCGCCGTTCCCATAACGACGTCGCGCTCGACCAGATCGCCGGCGCCTCGCATATTGGCCACCATGGCGCTGTCGCGAAGGGACCGGGCCTCTTCGCGCATTTGTTCGAGGGCCGAAAGAGCGCGACGAAGAAAATCCTGCTCTTCGCCAATCTCTCGCTCGTGCGCCATACTTCATTCCTCTCATCGTCTAAAAGACGGATTGACCATTCTAGGGCGTTTTGTCCGTGGAGTCGCCTCGCCTCCCCTAGTCCTTCGCGCCCTACGATGAAAGGGCCAAAGGAGCAGTCTTGAGCGATCCAGTCTTTCTTCGAGCCTGTCGGGGCGAAAGCGTCGAGCACGTGCCGGTGTGGTTTATGCGACAAGCGGGACGGTCCTTGCCCGAATACCGAACCCTTCGAGGCACCGGATCCATCCTCCAAGCCATTGCCGATCCGTCCATTGCCGCCGAAGTCACGCTGCAGCCCGTTCGTCGCTACGGCGTCGATGCCGCAATTCTGTTTTCCGACATTGTCGTTCCCTACCACGCGATTGGCTTTGGTGTTGACGTGGTGCCGGGTCGAGGTCCCGTAATTGCACAACCGTTTCGAAACGAATCCGACCTCGAGCGCCTTCGTCCTCTCACCGACGCCGATATTGCGCACGTCACCACAACGGTTGACCTCGTCGTAAAAGAACTCGCTGAAGATGACACGCCACTTATTGGCTTCGCCGGTGCCCCATTCACAGTCGCGAGTTATCTCATCGAAGGTGCCCCCACCCGCACGTTCGATGTCATCAAGGCGTTCATGCACGAAGAGACCTCGCTGTATGAACGAATGGTCGAGCAATTAGTCGACATCTCGATTTCGTTTCTTCGAGCTCAGGTCGCCCACGGTGCTCGCGCCTTGCAGCTCTTCGATTCGTGGGCGGGATTTCTTAACCCCAGCGAATACGAGCAGTTTGCTTTACCCGCCACCAAACGGGTTTTTGAAGGCGTGGCTGATCTTGGCGTACCATCCATATTGTTTGGCGTTGGAACGAGTGAATTACTCCCACTCATGGCTGATGCTGGTAGCAGCGTCGTAGGGATTGATTGGCACATTGGCATCGACGAAGGACGCCGCCGCGTCGGGAACAAGCCAGTGCAAGGGAACCTCGACCCGAACCGCTGCCTCCACGGCATCGAAGAAGGCGTCGACGCCGCTCGCGAGGTGCTCCGTCTCGCGGGCACCAGCCCTGGACACATCTTTAATCTGGGACATGGCGTGTTACCCGAAACCGACCCCGACGTGCTGAGTGCGGTCGTCGCGGTCGTGCACGAAGAAGGAAAGGCTGGAGTCTCGTGAAGAAAACCGGAGTTTTGGTCATGGCGTACGGAACGCCCACGACACCCGCAGACGTCGAGGCGTACTACACGCGAATTCGACACGGTCGCGCCCCCACCCCAGAACTCCTGGCCGACCTTGTTCGTCGTTATGACGCCATCGGTGGCACGTCACCTCTCGCCGAACGAACCGCCGCACAAGTTGACGGCATACGTCGCGCCCTCGAAAAAAAACGCCCTGGTGAATACGACGTGCGATTTGGTTCGAAGTACGAACCACCCATGCTCGAAGAAACCGCGGCGACCTTCGTAAACGATGGCTTTAGCAACGTCATCGGACTCGTACTTGCGCCACACGAGTCAACCATGTCCACGCTGCAATACATGTCACGAGCCAAAGAAGCGCTGGGAAATGAAATTAATTTTCGAGAAATTGGTGCTTGGTGGCAAGCTCCTGGATTTTTGGAGCTTATAGCCGCGAGAGTCAATGAAGCTCTTGCGCAGATTCCCACGGAGCGACTCGGCACTACGCAGGTGCTCTTTAGTGCGCATTCACTGCCCATGAAAATCCTCGAAAATGGCGACAACTACCCCGAGCAATTGCGCGACAGTGCCGAGCAAGCTGCGAAAATCGCTGACGTTGCGAACTGGGATATTGCCTGGCAATCTGCTGGTCGAACGGCCGATCCGTGGATTGGTCCCGACATTTTAGAAGTGCTCCGCACAAAACACGCCGAGGGAATTACCGACATCGTGTCGTGTCCAATCGGTTTCGTGGCCGACCACTTGGAAGTCCTCTTTGACATCGACCTCGAAGCTCAAGGAGTTGCGAAAGAAATCGGCCTCAATCTTGTGCGCACGAAGTCCCTGAACGACGACGCAACGTTTATGGACATCTTGGCGGACGTGGTGTTGAACGCCGAGTTCAGTGCCGCGTAATTCCGTCGTCATCGTCGGTGCCGGCATAAGTGGACTCTCGGCTGCGTGGGAACTTTCCGGTGGTGCCGATGGACCGAACGAATTGACACCTCGCATTGAGATCATCGAAGCGAGCGATCACCTTGGGGGCCTTATCGGAACAAGGGAATTCGCGGGACGTTCCGTTGATCTCGGTGCCGATGGCTTTTTAGGACGACGACCGGAAGTCGTAACGCTGGCGCGAGAACTTGGTCTCGAAGATCAATTGGAAGCCATCAACGCGAGTGGCGCGTCAATTTTTTTACGAGGAACGATATACGAATTACCAACGGGACTCGTTCTCGGTGTTCCCACGTCTCCAAAGTCATTGCGATCACTTCGCGGTCTCAGTTGGCGTGCTCGTCAAGCGGCACGACGTGACTTCTATCTGCCGCGAAAGTTCAACGTCAATGGCGATGTCAGCATCGGCGCCATCGTTCGCGCGAAACTCGGTGACGAACTCGCACTTCAAGTGATCGAACCGATGATTGGTGGCATCCAAGCGGGTCGCATCGACGACCTAAGTGCGCAGAGTGTTTTTCCCGGGTTAGTAGTGGCGGCAAAATCGGGCGGATCTTTGATGCGGGCCATGGCCAAACTTGGCGCAGCGCAACCCGGTCCAGCAAACGCTGCTCCCGCAAGCCACGGTGCAATGTTTTATTCGTTGCAGTCCGGCGTGGGTTCACTCGCCACTGCACTCGCTGATCAATTGGAACGTCGTGGTGTCGAGCTACGACGTTCGATGCCAGTCACCGCTCTTCGGCGAAGTGTTGACGAGCACTACCCCTGGGAAGTCGATACAGCGTCAACTACCACGCGCGCAAATGCACTCATCGTGGCGACGCCCGTCGGCGTCGCTGGCCAACTCTTGGGGTCGCACGATCTTCGCCTGAAGGCGCTTTTACAAATCGACAGCGCGGGAGCGGCCATGGTGTGCTTTCGCGTTTCGCGCGACCAAGCCAATTTGCCTGACCAGGGGACCGGCGTCTTAGTACCACTCGGCACTCCCTGGCAGGTCGACGAAACGATGATGATCACTGCGGTGACGTTTCTCGATCGCAAATGGCCGCGACTCTTGCACGAAGACGACTGCGTACTGCGTGCGCACGTAGGCCGAATTGACGACAATCGCTGGGAGACAATGTCGGACACCGACTTGACGACACGTGTAGCGAAAGAACTCGCCACCTTGTTTGGAAGTTGGCCTCTCGAAAGCGATTCCTTCGTTGCCCGCTGGCCAAACGGACTGCCCCAATATCGAGTCGGTCACGAAGAACTGATTCGACACGCCAACGACGCTGCGGGGGCACTGCGAGTAGCTCTCGCCGGAAATGCCTACGATGGTGTCGGGATACCGGCCAGCGTTGGTTCTGGGCGTAAAGCTGCTCAGCAAGTTCAAAAGTTTTTGGAAGTTCCCGAATCGAACGTTCCATAGAAGTCAAAGTTGATTGATCCTAAATCGGGTGCAACCTTCATGCCGATAAAGCGAAATTACGATGCAATCTGAATACCACCAGCCCGAAAAAGAGGAACGGGATCGATTCTCTCATTTCACGAAACATCTCCATATGTTCGACAACGCCTTGACGCAAGGTGGATGCAACCTCGGCCACGCTCGAGCCACTGGCAATGCAGCCCGAAACATCAGGGGCGAAGACCGCAAATCAGTGCCGGTATCTTCGATCACGATAATAAATTCGGTCATCATCGCCTCTACTCAAGCCCGGGCTGACTCACATCGTTACCGAGGTTTCTTTAGTGACGCCATCACCCCGTTTCTCCGCAACACCTAACGAGCCTTGGCGCGTGACGCGTTGGTAGTGCCGGTGGCTACCAGTCGGACGAATCTAAACCCAACCCTCTCGATTCAGATCGTTGAAAATTTCTCGGACTTTCACCATGCTTGACGGTCGTGCCAATGAACGAGATGAGCGAGTGACTCAAACGGATCCATCATCTTTCAACATCCGTCAAACTAGGTTCGTGGCGCTTTTTGGCAACAAACTCTTATTGGTAGTAGCCGGAGTGAATGTAAATACAGGGAACGCCCTCGGAAACATACATCGCGTGATTTTTGGGATCATCGTCGAGTGCTAGTCGTAAATCGAAGCCGTAGGCCAAAAGGTCACGCACCACGCGACGTTTGAAGTCATCAACACCGGAGTAATCGCCGTATTCTCGCATTATTAAGAGGTCCCAACGAATTGCGTAGCGAGTGAGCCAACCCAGGGTGTGAGGTTGTACCCGGTGGGGGCGACCCGTCACGAGAATGACCGTGAGAGTAGCGTCCAATAGTTCGAGCAATCGCTCAATTTCTTCAATGACGGGGTCGTCACCGCACGCGTCAAAGAAACTTCGCCAGTCGCCCCAGTCGAGGTAGTGCTGGCGGCCGGCGGCGTCAGCCAGGACACCGTCAATGTCGAAAATTACGGCTGGACCAGCGAGGCGAGCCTCTTTGCGCCAGCGCCAGTTTTCTTTGGAATAGTCAGGTAACTGCGACATTTTCTCAGCGATCTTCTGAATTGGGTACCTCTATCTCTGCGAGAATAGACGGCGTGGCATTGACTGACCGGCGGACACTTCCCGTCCCCTACGGACACCGCGTTTTCGTCATCAACGATCTCCTACTTTCACCGCAGACCGAGCCTTCGTCTCGACCAGTACGGGAACTGGTCAATTTGTTAAATGACACCGACGACGCCGCCATCGTTGTGTTGGCCGGCAATATCTTCGACGTCAGTCCCACGACCGATCTCCGAAAGTTCATCAACGCTACGTTTGCGCAACTTTCCGAACTTGAGGCAGCCGTTGCCCACTTTGTATCCGGCAGCCAACGCGCAATTTTTCTCCTGCCTGGCGAAGTGGACACCGAGATTTCGAGTGACGACCTAGCCCACGCCGTTCTTAACGAACGGCACATTCAAATTGCGAGCGACCTCATGTTGCAGGTGGCGACCGCCCATGACGTTCGCGACGTTGCAATCGTTGCGGGCACCAGTTTCGTCGACGAACTCCGCGTCCATCCCGCCGACCGAGCCGACGCTCGTCGGCTCGATGATCCTGAAGCACTCCAACGATTTGTCGCCTCGCGCGTGCTGTACCGGAAACTTTCAAAATGGGTGTGGTTCCCACTATGGGCCATGGCAATTTTCGACTTGGCGTCGACAATGCTTCGTGTGGTCAATCACTTCACCCGTCATCACCTCAAAGTTCGAACCTTTCACCCGTCCAACTTGTGGGCTGACGTTTTTATTAATTTGATCATCATCGCGGTCTTTGAAGCAGCGGTTGTACTCGTTGCTGGCCTCACGGTGCGCTGGCGTTTTCGAACGGCATCAAAGGTTTCTGCCCTCGTTGCCACAGTGGAACCCTTAAGCGCCACCATGGTCGATGACGTTGACGCTCTCGAACTCGCCCGACGAATAAACGCTCGTGGTGGTGTCGGCGCCGTCGTCGGCGGTGCGCCACGACCTGCGTTAGCTTTTTTAGATAATGGCGTGAGTGCCGCGGCGGGACCATCGCGCATTGTGTTCATTGAACGTGAAGGTCGCCTAGGTCTACCGCCAGTGTTTACACCGGTCGAGCGGGTGGGCATTGTTGAAATTGAAGCCGCGAGCGACGTTCAAGTGCGCTTGTACGTCGGCGGCACCACGCACGCTCCGGCTACGCTGCTCGAACGATTGGTCGGTGGCCGAGCTGCTCAGCCAACACCCCCTGACACAACGGCCATTGTTGGTTCATGGCCTACCGGCGATCCTTGGCCGGTTCCCTTGTCGCGACTGCGACTGCAGCGTCGTCAACGGACAATTCGTCGCTTGGTGAGCTTCCTTTTGTTCTTAACGGGCGTCGCGAACGTCGTCGTCGCGGTGTCGCCGCCTCTTCGTTCACGATTGCACACCGTGCTCTCCGTACTTCCCATTGGCGTTGCTCAGTCCGCCGCCGCCGTTACGGCGGTCGCGGGTGTCGGAATGATCATGATGGCCCGAGGCGTGCGACGTGGACAACGCCGCGCGTGGTTAGTTGCCTCGGGACTTCTCGCGGTCACAATTTTTGCCCACCTAGCTCGTGGTGGCAATCCTCGAGACTCGCTGCTCGCACTCTTCGTTCTTGGTTTCTTGATCGTAGAACGTCGCTACTTCAAAGCCACCACCGACCGAGGCAGCATTCGTTCAACGTTCCCACGTTTGGCGCTCATCGGAGCGACCGCGGTTATTGCAGCGACGATTGGCATTGAAGTTGGACAGCGTCACCATCACCTTCCTTCGTGGCCGATGGTCATGTTGGCGTGCGCCGAACGACTTGTCGGCGTCTCGCTTATTGCACTACCCGACGCGGCCGCAGACTTCGTTGGTCCGGCGCTCTTGTTCGTCGGTGTTTCATTGATTGTTACGGGTCTCTATCTACTAACGCGACCCGTCGTCGACCGACGACTTTCAATGCAAGGAACGAGTACGGAACGTCGCATCGCTGAGCTACGAGCACGCGATATCGTTCGTCGCCACGGTCGAGGAAGTCTCGACTACTTCGCTTTGCGTGACGACAAGCAGTTCTTCTTTTTCCGTGATTCCCTGGTTGCGTACGCCGTCTACGGTGGCGTCGCACTCATTTCGCCTGATCCCATTGGTCCCGTGGCCGAACGCACCGAGGTCTTCAGTAACTTTCGCTCCTTCGCCGAAGCCAACGGCTGGACCATTGGTGTCATGGCCGCTGGTGAAGAGTGGCTATCCATTTACCACGCCGCCGGACTTCGTTATCTCTACTTCGGTGACGAGGCCATCGTCAATTGTTCGACGTTCTCGCTCGAAGGCGGAAAAATGAAGGGGCTTCGACAGGCCTGCACGCGTCTCGAGCGCAAGGGCTACACGATTGAATTTCTTGATCCGGCCACGATTGAACCTCGTCGGGTCAGCGATCTCGTTGATCTCATGGGTCTTCTTCGACGCGGCGAAGGTGAACGTGGTTTTTCAATGATGCTCGGTCGACTCTTTAATCCAAAGGACAAGGGTCTTCTTCTGACCGTTGTCTATGGGCCCGACAATAAACCAGCCGCACTTTGCCAGTTTGTTCCCTCACCCGCGATTAATGGATTTTCGCTCGACATCATGCGTCGTGACCCGGGTGATCACCCCAATGGTCTTATCGACTACGCGCTCTGTTCCACTATTGCGCACTTAGCCCGCCACGGCGGCAGTCACTTGAGTCTTAACTTCGCGGCATTTCGTTCCGTGCTGGACGGCGAAAAGGGCGAAGGGGCCTTCACCAAAGTCGAACGGTGGGCGCTTCGACGCTTGTCGGGTGTCCTGCCCATCGAAACACTCTGGAGTTTTAATGCGAAGTACTACCCGGACTGGCTGCCCAGGCACATTTGTTACCCGGCCGCCGAAAGTTTCGTTCCGGTGGTTACGGCAATCCTTCGAGCCGAGTCACTGACCGAGATTCCCTTGCTCGGTCGATTGTTGACGAACGATCCAACGAATCGACCAGCCACCGTCGTACCCGATGAAATTCTTGCCCAAGCGAAAAATTCCGACTCGTTGCAATAGCCCCAAGTCTTTGATTCGTCGCTAACCATTCGGAAAAATTTTGCCTCGTGGCGCTGACGCTGCATGGCACGTCGAAATTACATTATCTGAAGACAAAGGCTAAAGACCCAGGCGACCACGTATTGCTGATGCCAGGCGAGTAGCGGCGTCGGGCACAAAGGTTAAAAAGAGCGACGGTTCGACGAGTTCAAGTTCCATCACAGCCCAGCCTTGCGGTGTTGAAACAAAGTCAATGCGTGCATACAAAAGGTCCGAGAAACCTTTCGTTACCAGGATATCTTTCGCCATGGCTGCAACGTCAGGTTCGACGGTAGCCACGGACATCTGCTCCATACGAAACAGGAAGTTCCGATCAACCTCCTTCACGTTCAGCATCGCACCCTTGGTCATGGCGTGTGAAAACGTTCCATCGATAAAAACCACCGCTCGCTCGCCCAATTCGTCAACCGACGAAACATACGGTTGAACGAGAACATCACGACCGTGTGCGTGCAGGGCGTTCACGTGTTCACGAGCCGTCGTCACTTCATCGGGTCGATAGCGCGCCGCGTCCCACGAACCCGCCCCCACTGCTGGCTTAACGACAAAATCGCCCGGTGGGAACTCGGGCGTGGTGCCAACATCGAAGAAGTGCCCAGGCACCACTCGAATGCCCCGATCTTCGAGGTCGATCAAGTAATGCTTGTCGCTCGAGTATTCGAGCACGGGATAGGGATTCACGAGTCGAGGAACCAATTTTGCCCAGTGCAAAAACTCTGTCCGACGTGGCGAGTAGTTCCACGTTGAGCGAATGACGTTGAGATCAAAACTGTCCCAATCAACGTTCTTGTCGTCCCAGACAACCAGTTGAGCATCGAGGCCAGCATCCTCAAGCGCCGAGAACAGTATTGGATTGTCCGGATCAACGTTCTCGCCCTCACACGTGACGATGGCCACGCGGTTACTCACGGCAAAAAGAGCAGCGTTGCCTTATGCGCGAGGTCAGCAAAGGGGCCCACCCAGATACCAAAAACAATCGTCGTGACGACACCAAAGGCAATGACCAGAGCCGTCGGCCAAGGCACCACGATGCGTTGTGCATCAAGGGCGTCTTCGGCGTAGAGCGAAAGAGTCCATCGCAGGTAGAAGAAAAAAGCAATGGAGGCAGCCACCATCGCAATTATCGCTATCGGCGCACCACCCGCGTCCACGGCTGCGGACAACACGGAGAACTTGGCGAAGAAGCCCGTTGTAAAGGGTGCACCGGCTTGAGCAAGAAGCAAAATGGCGAAGGCCCCACCGAGCCACGGTTGGCGCCGTGCGAGACCACGGTAGTTTTCAACAGCGTGCGAGGTGTCATTGGGTCCACCTACGAGCGTCACAATGGCGAACGTCGCGATCACCAATGGCGCGTAAGTAATGAGGTAGTACAACGTGGCCGCCGCACCTCGAACGGTTCCCGCCCAAAGCCCGAGCAGCATGAAGCCCGCGTGGTTTATGGACGAATACGCGAGCAGACGTTTCGCGTCACGCTGGACGAGCGCGAGTCCCGCACCAACGAAGGTCGTGAGAACAATGAGGACCCAGAGAATTGGGCGCCAGGTATCTTGCTGGGTTCCCAGAGCCGAAATCAGCACTCGCACGAAAGCGGCGAAAGCCCCTACCTTGACAATCGACGCCATAAATCCAGTTACGGGTGACGGCGCGCCCTGGTACACGTCGGGCGCCCACGAATGAAACGGTGCCGCGGCGACTTTGAACGAAAAACCGACGAGTAATAATGCGCCACCCGCAATCAAAAGACCGGGTCGCAGTAATTCATTTTTTCCTAGGAAATACGAAATGCTCGAGAGATTCGTGGTGCCGGTGGCACCATAGACGAGTGCTGCTCCGTAGATAAACACGGCCGAGGCAAAGCCGCCCATCAAGAAATATTTCAATGCGGCTTCGGAAGATGCGGCACGGTGTCGATCGAAGGCCACTAAAACGTACAAGCCAATTGACAATATTTCGAGCGCGATGAAAATGACCACGAGGTCATTGGCCTGAGCCATGATGACGGCCCCTGAAGAAGCGGCTAGCGCCAAAATGCTGAATTCACCGTTTCGAACATTGGCTCTCTTTGCCCAGTCGTGGGCCACCAGCGTCGAAAGCAGTAAACCAACGCCGACAATCGCGCTCGCGACGATCGAGAATCCGTCGAGCGCGATCGCGTGGTCAATCGTGGTGCGAGCTCCATGGCTCGCCACGTCCGACCACTGAAAAAACGCAATGACGACAACGGCAATCGAACTCGCCGCTGTTACCACAGTGGCTTGTACATTCGAAATGCGAGAAGGACGCAGTGCACTCGCGAAAAGTAGTAGCAGAGCGCCACCAAGTAACGCGAGTTCCGGCGCTATGGCGAGGTAGTGAATTGAAGGGGCGACGAGCTTCACTTACTTATTCCCGTCGGCGCCACGTGCACGATGATTTGCTGCACGGAGGGTGTGATGCGATTAAGCAGCGGCTGCGGAAAGACACCCAGACCAACAATCAGCACGATGAGTGGAACGATAATTAATCGTTCGCGGCCCGATACGTCCTTGATCGTGGCATTGAGACCCTCAGCCTTACCCTGAAATACCTGCTGGTAGGCCCAAAGTAAATAGAGAGCAGAGAAGAGCACGCCCGTCGTCGCGATAATGCCCCACCACTGGTGCGTACCAAAGGTGCCAAGTAAAATGAGGAATTCGGAAATGAAACCCGAAAGCCCCGGCAGTCCAATGCTCGCGAGCATGACAACCGTGAACAGTGCCGCCAACACCGGAGCGGGGCCCTGGAGACCCTTCAAGTCCGCCAACAAGTACGAACCCCTTCGCTTTTCGATGTAACCAATGATGAGAAAGAATGCCGCCGTAATAACACCGTGATTGAACATCAACAACACGGCGCCCACCATGGCCAGTTTCGAACCCGTCACGGTACCCAGCGTGATGAAGCCAACCTGCGCGAGTGAAGAATACGCGACGAGTCGCTTCATGTCTTTCGAGACAGCGGCGAGGGCTGAGCCGTACAAAATCCCAATAACCGCCAGCGTTAGGACGTAGGGCTGAATCGTGTGCAGCGCCAGCGGGAAAAGACCCACGGCAAAAACCAATAATCCGTACGTACCAAGTTTCGCCAATAGTGCCGACAGCACCATCGAGCCCGACGTGGGTGCTTCAGCGTACGCAATGGGTGACCACGTATGAAACGGGAAAATCGGTGACTTAATGGCAAAGGAAATTGCGAACGCTATGAAGAGCCATACTTCCGTGCCGTGTGAGAGTGACGTTCCCGAAAGTATGCCGTAGGAAAAATTGAGATCGCCACCGGCTTGGTGTAGGTGGGCAAATCCGAGATACAAAATTCCAACGAGCAAGAAGCCTGATCCAAAGAACGTGTAGATGAAAAACTTCAGCGCTGCGCGTGCGCGTTCGGGTCCACCCCACTGGGCAATGAGGAAATAGCTCGGGACCAACGTGAGCTCAAAGAATAAGAAGAATTCCAAAAGGTCGTGGGACACGAAAGCACCCATGGTCGCCATCAACAAAAACAGCATCCAGCACACAAACGCAACCTCGTTTTTCGATTCTCTCGCACCCAGCAGTGCCACGATCACGACAATCGCGGTCAGAACAATCATGACAATAGAAATACCGCTAACGGCCACGTCGTAGGCAAGTCCAAACGGTGCCGCGACAATCAGGCGATACGCAAAGTCGAACGTTCCCGCACCCTTAATGCCGGAGTTGTAAAGAAACAGCACAACGAGAGAAATTGCTAGTTCTACTGATGCAGTTGCCACCCCAATGATGTGCGCTCCGTTCGTAACTTTACGAAACGGAATGAGTAGCGCCATACCGAAGAGCGGCACGACGAGCAGTGCGGTGAGCCATAACGAAGAATGCATGGCTACCAGACCCGTCCAACAAGAAACAGCACGATGACAGCGATGCCGAGCACCATCGCCACGGCGTAGTGGCGAACAAGACCGTCTTGCAGTTTTCGAAGACCTTCGGACGACTTGCGAACCGAAACCGCCGCCCCCATCACGGCCCCATCGATGACGTCAGGTTCAATCACGTCACTTGAGAAATCAGCGAATGCAGTAAGTGGTCGACCAATCGTGGCGTCGTAGAAATCATCCCAGTGCCAAACGTGATAGAGGAACGAGGATTCGTAACGAGGCCACGGCTCCGTGCGTCGCCACAAAGTGAACGCCGCCAGGAGACCAAATACCGCCGCGATCACGTCAACAATCCCGAGACTCCACTGCACCGTCGTACTCGCGTGGCCCAACGCCGGCAGGGCACCAAAGACGGGGTTGATGAAACCCTCGATTGACGAAACGTGTATCCAAGGCAAGCCCAGCACCCCACCAAGTACGGACAGAACCGCCAAAATTATGAGCGGGGTCGTCATCACCCACGGCGACTCGTGGGGGTCATGGTCGTTCGTGATTTCACGGAATCGCTCTGTACCTCTGAATGTCAAGACAAACAGGCGACTCATGTAATACGCCGTGAGTACCGCCGTGACAAGGCCAACGACCCACAGGGCCTTGTTGTACTCAAAAGCGTTCACCAAAACGTCTCCCTTTGCCCAAAAGCCAGCGAAGGGCGGAATACCCGAGATCGTCAACCATCCAATGAGAAACGTCGGAAACGTGAGCGGCAAGTATTTACGAAGGCCTCCCATAAGACGCAGATCTTGTTCACCGTTCAACGAGTGGATGACGGAACCCGAACCAAGGAACAAAAGTGCCTTGAAGAACGCGTGCGCAACCATGAGGAAAATTGCGGCCGAATACGCGCCACAACCGACCGCCAAAATCATGTAGCCAATCTGAGAGACCGTCGAAAAGGCCAGTACTTTTTTAATATCGCGTTGCGAGGTTGCAATGGTCGCCGCCACCAATGCCGTCGCCGCACCAATAATTGCAATCGTGAGCCGGCCACTCGAGGAAAGCGCGAGAACGGGGCCCATTCGGCACAACAGATACACACCCGCGGTTACCATCGTGGCCGCGTGAATCAACGCCGACACCGGCGTGGGACCTTCCATCGCGTCGGGGAGCCAGTTGAAGAGTGGAATCTGCGCTGACTTGCCCGCGGCCGCGAGCAAGAGCGATAGCACTACCAACGTGGCCGTTGTCGGTGAAAGCGTTGACGCGTGGCTGAAGATCGTCAGGTACGTCAAAGAACCGGTGTGATGGAACAACAAGAACATGGCAAACAACAGCCCAAGATCACCGACCCGGTTGTAAATGAAGGCTTTCTTTCCAGCAGACGCGGCGGCTGGCTTTTCGAAGTAGTAGCTCACGAGCCAGTAGGAACAAACGCCCACGCCTTCCCATCCCACAAATGTAAAAAGAAGCGAGTTGGCGAGTACGAGCACCAGCATTGAGAAAACGAACAAATTCAGGTAGATGAAGAACTTGTTGAAGTCCTTTTCGCCATGCATGTAGCCAATCGAATATAAGTGGATGAGTGCCGATATACCCGTAACGAAAAGGCACATGGTGATCGAGAGCGGATCGATCAGCAGTGCGACGTGGACGTGAAAATTTCCTACTCGTATCCAAGAAAACAGATTGACCGTTGCTTCTCGCGAGTGTCGGTGAAGTAGCAGGACAAAGGCAATCACCGTCGCGATAAATGATGCGCCCACGACCGACGTCGCAATCCATCCCGACGTCGGTTCCTTGATCTGATTGCCCATGGTGATGAGGATTAAAAAGCCCACGAGGGGTAGTAACGGAATTAGTACGGCTACGTGCGCCATGTCAGTCCTTCAACTCCGTCAATTC
>Ga0181519_10001303_pt1 | contig 21953 bp, 21 predicted proteins | sample PEATcosm2014_Bin_26_FD_121102 | JGI IMG/M metagenome (GOLD analysis project Ga0181519, IMG submission 121102) | Peatland microbial communities from MTU Mesocosm Facility, Houghton, MI, USA - PEATcosm2014_Bin02_10_metaG | ecosystem: Environmental > Terrestrial > Soil > Wetlands > Peat | place...
GACGCGATCTGCGCCGACGCGTTCTGCTGTGACGCGTCCTGCGGTGGCGCGGCCTGCAGCCGGGTTGCGAACTCCGTGACGGCGGCGCCCGCCAGTCCATGCTGCTTGGCGAGTGCCAGCGTCGTACGGGCATCCTCCAGTCGACCGGCCAGAAGCAGCGCCTCGAGATAGCCCAACCAGTAATCGGGAAGTTGCGGACTCGCCTCCAGGGCCGCGAGCAGATACGGCATGGCCTCCAGGGGACGATGCAATTGCACGTTCAACATGCCGAAACAGTGATTGGCTGCGGCATGCCGCCCGTCGATGAGGAGCACGTCCCGATAGAGGCGCTCCGCTTCATCCAGTTGCCCCTCGAGCTGCCGCTGCACGGCGTTGGCGCACAGTTCATCGAGGGCCGACATGGCGATGGCGCCTCCGCAGTCGATGAATCATGGACGTGCGACACCTTCGGGGAATGAATTAATTATGTTAACCCCCGGCGTGCTGCGGCGCCCGTTAAGGGCGTCACACTTCGCGTGCGTTGGTTGCGCCTTACGTTCTGCCATTCGGAGAATGGCCGCTCATTATGTGAACCAATGAGTTGAATAAGGCGAACGCCGGGCGCACGATTCCACGGGCGCCTCGCAGGACTACGGATGGTTGAATCATGATGTGCGCGTCCGGCACGATCAGTGTCTTGATCGTCGATGATCACGCCATTCTGCGTGAAGGCCTCGCCTATATCCTGGAAAAGAATCCCGGAATCGCCGTGGCCGCCGCCGCCGCCTCCGGCACGCAAGCCGTTGCCGCGGCCCGAGCACACAAACCGGCTGTGATCGTGATGGATCTGGTCCTGCCGGAAATGAGCGGACTGGACGCGACGCGGCGAATCCTGGCGGAATTGCCGGATACGCGGGTGATCATGCTGTCGATGCTGGACAGTCCCGAGCAGGTGTTCCATGCGCTGCGCGCCGGCGCGCTGGGCTATGTGCTCAAGCAGTCGGCGGCCACCGAAATCGTACAAGCCGTGCTCACGGTGGTGAAGGGCCGGCAGTATCTCAGTGCAGAGCTGTCGAATGCGCTCGCCGGCATGAACCTGGAGCACGCACGGCAAAGTCCGCTCGAAAGTCTGAGCGACCGCGAACGTGAAGTGTTGTACCTGACGGTGGCGAGCATGACCAGCGGTCAAATCGCCCGGCGGCTGAGCTTGTCGCCCAAAACCGTGGCCACCTATCGCGGCCGGATCATGGAGAAGCTCGGCGTTGCCGATCGGACCTCGCTGATCCGCTACGCCCTGCAAAACATCGGCATCCCGCGCTGACACGCCGCCGGGGTTACGGATTATGTTCCTCATGTGTCGAACTTTCCCTACAGCGCACCCGGCATCCCGGCGCCTAAGCTCGGCATCGCGGGTGGCCGCACCCCATGCAAGGATTGCAATGCGCGACAACCTCAATATCCTGTTCGTCGACGATCATCCACTGGACGTGATGATCGAGGAATTCGAGCTCAAGCGCGAGGGTTTGGTGTTCGTCTCGCGCACGGCGACGAACGAGCCGGAATTGATGCAAGCGCTGATGGAGTTCCGGCCGGACGTGGTGCTGTGCGATTACAACATGCCCGGGCTTTCGGGACTGCATGCCATGCAGTGTTCCCGCAGGCTGCGGCCCGCCACCCCGGTGTTGATGGTCTCCGGCGCCATCGCGGAGTACACCGCCATCGAGTGTCTGAACCGCGGCGCGACGGACTATCTCCTGAAATCGAACCTGCGCCGACTGGGACCCGCGGTGCGGCGCGCCGTTGCCGATGTGCTGCATCGACAGCAGCTCGAGGACCGCATCGAGCGGCTCACCTACTACGATACGGTGACCGGGTTGCCCAACCTGGCCAGTATCGATCAATTTTTCGGTCATTGCGTGGAACGCGCCCGGGTGCAGAACTGTCGATTGGCGCTGGCGGCCTTTGATCTGGATAAATTCAGGTACGTCGATGAAGGCATCGGCCGGCAACTCGCGGACCAGGCGTTGAAGGACATCAGCGCCAGTCTGCAATCGATCTCGCCGAACCCCGGCTGCGTGGCGCGCGTGGGCGCAGACCAATTCCTCATGGTGCTTTCCGACATCGGCACGGACCTGCAGATCCGTCCACTCATCGACCGCTTGCTCGAAGTGATCGCGGGGCCCCGCCGGCTGGCCGGCAGGGATTTGCGGGTCACGGCGAGTGCGGGTGTGGCGCTGTACCCGCGGGATGGCGCGAACTTCGAAACTCTGCTCTGCCATGCCACCGCGGCGCTGCACGAAGCCAAGGACACACGTCCCGGCAGCTTCCTTTTCTACCGGGACGACATTTCCAGCCGCAATAAAAAGCGGCGGCAATTGGAATCGGATCTGCGCCACGCCGTCGAGAGCAACGAGCTCTGCCTGTATTACCAGCCGCAATTCGACATTGCCGGCGGTCAGGTGTGCGGCGTCGAGGCGCTCGCCCGATGGTTCCGCGTCGAGGGCAAGAGCATCGCACCCTCGGTGTTCATCCCCTTGGCGGAGCGGATCCACCTGATCGGCGCGCTCGGCACCTGGGCGCTGCGCAACGCCTGTACCACCATGGCCTCCTGGTCCGGCGACGCAACGTCCGCGCCGCTTTGTGTCAATGTGTCCGTACATCAGATTTGCGCCGGATTCACGCCGGTGATCGCCGCTGCATTGGAAAGCAGCGGTCTTTCCCCCGGGCGGCTCGAACTGGAAATCACGGAGAGCGCACTGCTCGAAAACTCGGGCGCGGCACTGAAGTGCCTGCGGGATTGGAAACGACTGGGAGTGCGCCTCGCCGTGGATGATTTCGGCACCGGCTATTCGAACCTCAGCTACCTGTCGCGATTGCCGCTCGACCGACTGAAGATCGACCGGTCGCTCATTCAAGGGCTGAGCCAGGATTCGCGGGTGGCTGCGGTGGTCAGAACCGTGGCCTCGCTGGGCCGAGAATTGGGCTTCACGGTGCTCGCCGAGGGGGTGGAGACCACGGACCAGCTCCGCCTGGTCAAGGATCTGGGCTGCGATCAGGCCCAGGGATTCCTGCTGATGCCGCCGGTGGCCGCCGCGGAAGCGCGTGCCGTACTGGAGGGGCGGTGGGCCGCCTTCGCGCAGGGCAGGCAACTTGCCGATGTCCGGGAGGCACGCCGAGATGGACTCCACTGACCCACGGCCGCAGCCGCGGCACGGCGAGGCGGATACCGATGACCGATTCGACGTGCTGCGCGCGCGATATCGCCAGCGCCTCGGCGGCGATCGGACGGCCTTGCGCGGACTGCGCACCGAACTGCGGCGCGCCGAGGCGGATGCCGCTCCCGCACAGGAGAAGCTGCGCATGCTCGCCCATCGGATGGCCGGGGCGGCCGCGTTGTTCGCCGACCGCGGAATCTGTAGTGCCGCCAGCGCGCTTGAATCGGCGGCGATGGCCGCCCTGGAGGCCCACGCCGACAAGGACGATGCGAAGCTGTGGCGTGCCGCTCGGGCATTGACGGCGCTGCTGGACCGCACGGACGATGCCGTATCCGCCGTGGTCGATCCCGGAAAAGCCGATCACGGAAGGTTCGATCACGTAAAGGCGGATTTAGACGGGGATTGCCGCTCGCGCTGAGGTGCTGGTCCCGCCCTGGAGGGCCTCGTCCCGCCCAGGGTCACCCGCTGCTACACTTCGAGTGCAAGCAGGAGGTACCCGTGGACGTAGTCTCACCGCATCATCGCCTGGTCATCGCCTTGGTGCTGGCACTGGCACTGGCACTGGCCGGATTTCCCCGCTCCGGCGCGGCCGCCGAAAGCGCTGCGCCGCGGCGCATTCTCATCCGTGCCGGCCACGTGCTCGATGTGCACAACGGCAACGAGGCTGCGGATCAAACCATCATTGTCAGCGGTGAATCGATCACTGCCATCGGCGCCACGAGTGCCACGCCGAAACAGCCGGAGGACGAGGAAATCGATCTGCATGACATGACCGTGCTGCCCGGGCTGATCGACGTGCATACGCATCTGACCATGGACAGCAATTTCGACCCGTACCACGAGCTGTCGACCAGCGTGGCCAAGAGCGCGCTGATCGGTGCGCACAATGCCCGGATCACGTTGCAGGCGGGCTTCACGAGCGTGCGCAACGTCCACGCCGAAGGCTATGCCGATGTGGATCTGCGGGACGCCATCAATGCCGGCCTGATCCCGGGTCCGCATATGCAGGTAAGCGGTCCGGCGCTCGGGATCACCGGCGGCCATTGCGACGAGAACCTGCTGCCCATCCAGTACCACCTGCAGGGCGGCGGGGTCGCCGACGGCATCGAGGCGGTCCAGAAAAAGGTGCGCGAAACCATCAAATACGGCGCGGATCTGATCAAGATCTGCGCCACGGGCGGCGTTCTGTCGAAAGGCGATGATCCCCAGGCTTCCCAGTACACGCTGGAGGAACTGAAGGCGATCGTGGCCGACGCGCACCGCCTCGGCCGCAAGGTCGCCGCACACGCCCATGGGGCGCAGGGCATTTTGTGGGCGACCCAGGCCGGCGTCGATTCCATCGAGCACGGCTCCTACATGAATGATGAGGACATCGCCGCCATGAAGGCCCACGGCACTTACTTCGTTCCGACGGCCTATCTGATCGATTGGATGCAGACCAACGGCCAGTTACCGGCGTTTTATCTGCAAAAGATGAAAGATGTGAGCGCGGTGGAGAAGGCGGGCGCCAAAAAGGCCATCGCCGCGCACGTCAAGGTCGCCCTCGGCACTGATGCGGCGGTCTACCCGCATGGGCTGAACGCACACGAACTCGAGGTTTACGTGGATCAATTCGGCATGTCGCCGCTCGCCGCCATCCAGACCGGCACCTTGAATGCGGCCGACCTGATGGGTTGGTCGGACAAGGCCGGTGCGCTCGATCCCGGCAAGTGGGCGGACATCATCGCCGTACGGGGCGATCCCCTGCATGATGTGAAAATCCTGCAGCACGTCGCATTCGTGATGAAATCCGGCGTGATCTACAAGGGCGGACCGTCGGCGCCTGCGGCCGGCGATCCCGGCACCTGAACGATCGATCAATACCGCCAACTCTGAAGATCCGCGCCGGCCGGAGCACTCGCCTCGATGCGCTTCAGTATGCGCTGAAGATACATCGTGTAGTAGTGCAGGCGCGAGTACGCGTTCGGCGCGCCATGATCGCCGTTCCAGCAATGCTCGGCACGATCGCCGTAGTCCACCTCTCCTTCGTAGGGCGGATCGTGCAAGTCGTCGAGCAGCTGCTCGGCGAGGTAGACGGCGTCATTGAGGTAATAGCTGTCGGCGCTGCCGACGTAGAGGTGAATCTTGCCGCGCAGTTTGGGGCCGAGTTCACCCCAGTTGCGGCGCAGGATCTCGACCAGGTCATAGTGCTCCTTCCAGTAATCCGCAACTCGGCGATCAATCCTGCCGGTTCGCTTGTCGAAGATCGCCGCCGGGTAGCCGTCGGGTCCCTCCGGGCCATAGACGGCCTGCCAGATGTCGTACTGCTCGCCTGAACGGCCGTGATCGCCGAGCGTCAGCTCGTACCGGTTGACGCCGCGCTGCGTGGCGAAGATCTCGCCGAGGTAGTCGCGATAGGCGGGCCGCTCGAGGTGCTCATGCGCGCCGCGAAGTAAGAAGGCGTTGTCATCCTTGTACAGGTCGATGACCGTGAAGGCGCTGAAGGTGACCGGATCCGGGCACGCGGCGAACGCACCGTTGTAATCGTCCGGATAGAATATCTGGGTCGCCAGCGCCTCCCAGCCGCCGGTCGATCCGCCATAGGTGAAGCGCGCCCATCCCTGACCGATGCCGCGGAACGTCTTCTCGATGGCCGGTATCAGCTCCCGGTTGATCGCATCGCCGTACGGCCCGAGATTCGCCGAATTCACGGCATAACTGTCGTCGTAAAACGGATTGGCGTGCTGAATGCTGGCGACCAGGAATCGCGGAAATCCCGGCGAGATCCACTGCTGGTAATTCTTGTACGCCTCCTGCTGGATGATGCGGTTGTATCCGGCCAGGTGAAAGCGCTTCGAGTAATCCGGCTTCAATTCGGGATCCGGGGCCGTTTCGCGAAAATCGATGAGTTCGCGTTCAAAATGGCCGTGGAACACCATCAGCGGAAAGCGGGCCTGCGGGTGTTGATCGAAACCGAACGGCACCAGGACCTGCGCCGCCAGATACATGGGCCGGCCCCAGAACGCGGACAGCAACTCGCTCTTGATGCGGATGTGGCGCACGTAGGGTGTGTCCGGAAGCATCTCGAGCGGCGGAATTTCCTCCTTCAGGGAAATCCTGATCGTCGCAGGTTTGGCGGGGTCGAGATGCATCTTGACGGGCTTCGAATACCAGTTCCCCGGGGCCTCGTTCCAATGCTGGCCCTCGCCGCGATCGGGAGCGAGCTTGATGACCGACCCGTCGGCCCGATGGAACGTCTGGTAGCGGTTGAACAGCGCCTGCACGAAGTAATCGCCCGCCGGCAGCTTCGCCAGGGATGCGATCGGCCACGCGACGGCCTGCGCGCCAACCAGCACGGTGCGCCCGGGCTTCAAGCCATCCACTGTGACGCCCAGCACGATCTGGCTGTCGGGCTGAAAGCTGATCTGGTTGCGCGGTTCATCGCCGGGATCGGTCGACAGCAGGACGAGGATACGACCGTCTGCCGGTTGCGAACTGCGATCCGGCGGAAACGACACCGCGAATTGAAGCGCACCGGGGTCGTCCGCGTGCGAGGCTGCGGCGGACCCAAGCAGAACGACCAGCGCGAAAAACGGCAGAAAGGCTTGCATCGGACGTTGCACGACAGCTCCTTGAAGTTTCCGGACACATAATCAAACGCGGCGCCGCTCATGCCGAATTGTCATTTGACGCTGGCGGTTCGGCCGCGCTAGTTTAGCTGCAGCTGCGTTTGCGCGAATGACCCGATCACCGACGGCGAGGCGATGTCAAAGATAATCCTGATTGGCCTGTCGTTCGCCGTGTTGACGCTAGGCCTCGGGAACGCCTACGGCCAGCAGACCGCCAATCCGTTGTCCAAACCGGCCCACTATGATCCGCGCAACTTCGACGGCGTCTGGCACCTGTCCGAGGGAGGGAAATTCGGGCCGTTTGCCGAAAAGAACGGCGTGAAATACGTCGTCTATCCGTTCACACCGGAATATCAGGCCATTTACGACCAGCGTCTGGCCGACGCCGCCGCCGGAAATCCCTACCAGACCGCGGGAACCACCTGTCTGCCATCCGGCGCCATCCGTCTGCTGACCGGCGGCGGGCCACCGCTGGAAATCTTCCACACGCCGAAGAAGATCGCCATCCTGAAGGAAAACGGCGGCTGGTCGCGCATCTACCTCGATCGCGGCCATCTGCCTTCCGACGATCTGTACCCCATGTTCTACGGCGATTCGATCGGCCGCTGGGAAGGCAACACGCTGATCGTGGACACCATCAGCCTCGGCGGCGCGAACAATATCGATGGGACCGCGCCCCACAGCGACGCGGCGCATCTGGTGCAGCGGATCAGCCGCCCGACCTTCGATACGCTGCGCGTCGAGGCCACGCTCGAGGATCCGAAGGCGCTGCAGCACCCGGTGACGGCGCTCGCGATCCTCAAGCCGCTGCCGGACGAGGACTTCACCGAGAACTTCTGCACCAACGAACGCAACATCCGCGACAAAAATGGCAGACAGACCGTGAAGTTCGGCAAATGACCCGCAGATCGGGTTCTGCGATACCGGGTGGCTCGTTCGCGATCGCGATCGCCCTGGCCGTGCTTACGCTGGTGGCCCGCACCGCCGCGGCACATCATTCCTTCGCCATGTTCGACGCCACCCAGACCCTGACGGTCGCCGGCACGGTGAAAGAATTCCAATGGGGCAATCCGCACACCTGGCTGGAAATCGTGATTCTGGAGCCGGGCGGAACCCCACAATCGCTGAGCCTCGAATTGAACGGTATCAGCGGCCTGCGGCGCAACGGCTGGAAGCCGGGATCGGTGAAGTCCGGGGACAAAGTGACGGTTGCCTATCATCCCATCCGCGACGGCACGCCCGCGGGACAGCTGGTGCAAATGGTGACGGAAGACGGACAAACGCTGAAGGCGCAGTAATCGAATCGCCCGGCAATGCGGGTGGTACTTTGCTATTTTCCGCCGCGGCGCCGGTAGCCCCTTCCGACCGCCGCCGCAACCGCGGTGAGCACGACGGTGACGCCTGCGGCGATCCACCCCCACCCGCCCAAACCGACGCCCAGCCTGCCGACCAGCGCTTGAATCCAGCCCGAAGCCATGTCCGACGCACGGTACAGCGCCGTATCGATGACATTTTTCGATTGATATTTGGCGGCCGTCGGCACGACCGTGTACAGCATGTCGCGCGCCGGTTTGGCGAGGCCGAATTCCGCACAGCGCAGCACCACGCTGACGCCCGTGAGCGTGGCCAGCGTCGGATCCCAACCGAGCGTCAGGAATGCGGCCAGCACCACGAGCGCGGCCGCGATGAGCGCCGATCCCACGCCGAGCCGGCGCGTCACCTGTCCGAGGAGAAATAGCTGGATCAGGAACGCGCCGCCGTTCACCCAGAGGTCGCGGTAGGCAAAAAAGGCGGTCCGTTGCACCGCATCGGGATAAGCCGTCCCCACCAGGCGCGCCATTTCAATGTAGACGATCATGCCGAGAAACGAACCCAGGCTGACGAGCGCGGCGATGCCGGCCAGAAACGGTGTGCGGCCGATCAGCCAGAGTCCGTCCAGGATTGCGCCGCCGCCGGGTTCGGCGGCGGGCGGCGCGGGCGCGGTATTCGCGGAAGCTGCGAGCGCGGGCAAGCTCAGGCCAATGAGCGCTCCCGTCAGCAACGCGGCGCTGATCCACACCAGTCCGCCGACGGCCACATTCGACGCGAGCGTCCGCGCGAGCAGTGGTCCGATCAGCCCGCCCAAGCTGCCTCCGGCGCTCACCACGCCGAAATAGCGGCGTCCCTGCGGTTCGGTCCACACCTCGGCCATCCGGCTCCAGAACACCGACACCGCGAACAGATTGAACACCGTGACCCATACATAGAATGCACGCGCCCACCAGCCGCCCACGCCGGATCCCTGGCGGCCCAAAGCGATGGCGAAGACGGCCAGATTGAGGATGAAAAATGCGTACAGCGCCGGCACCAGCCGCGGCCGCGGTATGCGCACCAGCAGCGCACCGAACACCGGTACGATGAGCAGCATCGTGAAGAACACCGCGGTGCTCAGGTACTTGATGGAATCGGCGCCGAGGGTTGCCGCCAGTGCGTCGCGCACCGGGCGCAGGATGTAATAACAGGCGAGCAGCAACGTAAAGGAGACGCACGAGGCAGCCAGCGGCGCCATCTCCTCCGATGCCACGCCGAATGGACCGCGCCGGAGGCTCGTCGCTGCGCTGTTCGACATGATCCGAAGCTTGAGGCCGCTGCACGGCTTCGCGCAACCACCTCGCGGGGCCGCACCCGACACCGGTGATTGCCATCGGCATGTGCCGGCGCAGGAACCGTCTTGTATGATCAGCGCCATGAGGCGGAGCAACCGGCTGACCAGGGGCGAGGAGCCGACATGACGAAGATCAATGCAGTGCTCGCCCCGGCCGCCCTCGTGCTCTTCGGATTCATGCAACCGGCGATCGCCGAACCCGCCGCCTCGCATCCCATCGTGCTGCACGCCGCACGTCTCTTCGACATCGACACCGGTAAGGTGTCGATCCCGGGAGAAGTTCTGATCGACGGGGAACGCATCACCGCGGTCGGTTCAGAGGTGGGCCGTCCGCGCGGCACCCGGGTCATCGATCTCGGCAATACCACGTTGTTGCCGGGCCTGATCGATGTGCATGTCCATCTGTTTCTGCATCCCGGAGCGGAGGATCTACAGACGGTTCAGGAATCCGTGGCGCAGCGGACCATCCAGGCGACGCTGGCCGCAAAGGCCGACCTGCTCGCCGGTTACACCGCAGAGCGGGACATGGGAACCGAAGGCGCGGGTTCGGCGGATACGGCCGTTCGCGACGCCATCGACCGGGGGCTCATCCCCGGGCCGCGGCTTCGCATCAGCGGCAACGCCATCGACATCCTGGGCGGACACGAGGACGCCAATCGGTTCAATCCCGAACAGCACATGTCGTCAAACGCAAGCTACGCGAACGACGCCGGCGAACTCATTGCGGTGATCCGCCAGCAGCACAAGGAGGGATCGGACTTCGTCAAGATCTATGAGACCGGACATGACCGGCTCGAGGACGGCAAACTGCAGACACCCTTTCAGTACACCGAGCTGCAATTGAAGGCGGCGGTCGACGAGGCAGCCCGCTTGGGAACGCGGGTCGCCGTCCATGCCCAGGGCGAGCCCGGTACCTTGTACGCGGCGCAGGCGGGTGTGGCATCCATCGATCATGCGACCCAGCTCGGCGATCAGACCATGGCCCTCATGAGGCAGAAGCACATTCCCGCGGTTCCCACCTTCGCCGTCTTCGAGTATTTCCTGCCTGCACCGGGAGCGCCTGATCCGCGCGGCGAACGGCCGCTCTACGACTACAAGGTCCGGGAGTTCAAGCGGCAGGTTGCCGCGGGCATTCCCTTTGCGGTGGGATCCGACGTCGGCCCGTTTCCCCATGGCACGCAGGCCCGGGAGCTGGAATTGATGGTCGAGCACGGCATGAAGCCGCTGGCGGTGCTGCAGGCCGATCTGTTGAACGGCGCCCGGTTGCTCGGATGGGAAGGGCAGATCGGCGCGCTCAAACCCGGCTACTACGCCGACGTCATTGCGGTTGCCGGCAATCCGCTCGACGACATGCGCGCCCTCGAGCAGGTGGAATTCGTCATGAAGGGCGGTATCATCGAGAAGCAGCGCTTCACCGGCACCCAATGATGACACCTGCATTGACGGCGGGATGGGATAATTTCTATGTGATCACCGGCTCTTCGGCCGCCGGTCTCACCGGGCTGACCTTCGTCGTCATTGCATTGGCCGCCGATGCGCAACGCGTCAACGCGACCGGGCTGCGCGCCTTCGTCACGCCGACCATAGTCCATTTCGGCTTCGTGCTCGCGCTGTCGGCGTACCTCAGCATGCCGCGGCAGAGTGTTCTCACCCTGAGCATCGGCATTGGAGCCGCGGGTCTCGCGGGGTTGATTTACGTGTCGGTGGTCGCCATGACCATCCGCGGCATCACGAGCAACTACGTCCCGGTAAGTGAGGACTGGATATGGAATGCCATACTGCCCGCGCTTGCCTACGGTGCCTTGTTCGGCGTTGCATTTTCCATATGGATCGCTCCGCAACAAAGCATGTACGGAGTCGCCGCGGTGTGTGTGGCCCTGGTGTTCGTCGGCATTCATAATGCGTGGGATATCGCGGTGTGGAATACCACCACCAGCAAACGGGCCGATTCCAAGTAGCGGTGGATTGTATCGTATGCGTCCCTCAGCCATTCTCGCCGCCGTGCTCCTGATCTCCGGTTGCTCCTCGTCGCGCAGCGGCCAGGAAGCCTATCAATCCGCGCGTGCGCTTTATCTGCGGGACAAGGATCTCCCGGGTTTTGCCGGCTACGTGAACACGTCTCTCGGCTCACGGACCCTGCGCTCGCTGAACAGGGCGAAGTGCCGCGCGCTCGACGGTCCCCAACGCATCCTGCTCATCCTGATGGTCGACCGTTCCGGACGCATCACCGAAGTGGACAGCGACAGCAGTTCGGCGAAGGCGAATTGCCTGCGGGATTCCCTGCAGGGCGCCGGGCTGCCCATTCCGCCGTTCGCACCACTGCCGGTCACGCTGGGGATCGAATAACCCTCAACGTGCGGATGACCCGAAGCCGCTGAATGCCAGCACGAGCGTGATCCAGCCGACGAGGGTGACACCATGGCGATGGCGCCGCCGGACCGCACGTTGTGGACCAGCACCATGGCAAGTCCCGCGAACACGGGTCGAGTTGGACATGGAGATCTCCCTGATCCAGACCGGGATCGTGATCCATTGGCGCAGAACGGGTGCGGCGATTCCCTCGATGCGGTCGCGACGTATCTCAAGGCGCACGACTCGGCCGAGGCTGCAATTTCCGGATATCACGATGCGTCCGGCAGCCAGGGGCAGAATCAAGAGCTCGCGAAGGGTCGCGCCCTGAGTTCACGGTACAGCCAAGTCACGGTCCAGTCGTAATGGGCGACGGGTGCCGACGGTCAGGCGCCCGATTGGATTCGGCTGTATTGGCAGGGTACGCGGTGGTGTTCGCCGGCCATGGCGGCCAGGGCGCCCCGGTTGAGGATGACCTGCACGGTCTGTGAGCTGTTCGACACGATCTGCCAGGCGCCGGGCGCCACATCGTGGTTGGCAACGCAGCGGCTTCGGTGCAGTGCGGCCAGCAGTTCCGTCGGCGCGGGCGAAAACACGATCACACCTTCGGTCGCCAACCCGGCGCGGTTCAATCCAAGCGCCGCGCAAACATATTCCTTGGCGGCGGTGTCGGCGGCATCACGGTCGCGCGAGCGCTGAATGTCGCGGCGGGTCGCATCGTCGATCACCACACCGTCCCGCTGCAGCAGCGGCAGATCATCGGTCCACGCTTCCGGCGGACAGGCCTTGTGCGCCGGACTCAATTGGACGAAGGGATTGATCTCGGCCGGATAGATCCGGCATACCAGCGGGCGATGCGCGTAGATGCCGCAGCGCATGTCCGCCAGCAAATTCGGGCAACGGCCCGCGAGATTGGCCGCCAACATCACGGTAACCCGGGTCGCGAGCGTGCCGCACATCGTCGGGAAGGAGCGGCGTCGCCGGTGCTGGGCCCTCGCATCGCCGGCAGCCGGCTCCTGCGGCCAGGGCTCCGCTTCGCAAATGACTTGCACGTCGTTGCCGTTTTCGAGCCAGCCGATCGCCTCGCTCACCGTCAGCGGCAGCGTGAGGTCCCGGCAACAATTGCCGCATTTCGTGCACGCAAATCGGACCTCCGCAGTCACTTGGGATGCGTGAGGGTATAACTTGCGAACGTCGCCCAGGTGCCGTCTGCCCGCTCGGACTCCAGCAGCAGGGACCAGGAGCGAGTGTCGGTATGCCGGGTGAAGGTGTCGCGGAATGCGCCTTCCGAATAGGGGAAGACCAGCACCAATTCATCATCGCGGCGCTTGCCCGTTGCAACGACCCGGGCGCCGGCGGCGCCGAAGCGATCCAGCCAATGGGCGATGTAGTCCTCGGCCACGGCATCGTAACCGATGTACAGCTCCGCTTCATATTTGGGCGGCGAATCGGCATCGGTCATGTGCAGTCTCAGGAAGCCGCCCTGCAACACGCGCTGTCCCTCGGCACGGTAGCGCACGGGCTTGCCGCCGAGCGTTCCTTCCATGACCCACGCCCCCTGCAGCGCGTCCAAGAACGTGTTGTTGGAATCCGTTGCCGGTTCGGCTGCCGGGGCCGCCCGGCCGCCGGCGACAACGAGGAGGCCAATCCCGACCGCACCCAGGCGACACCGCCAGCCTTCAACCCGGGTCATGGTTTATACCCCGGACCGGCACCACCGGCACCGAGCGCAGATCCATTCGCTTTGCCATGCATACCCCGGTGAATCACGTCGCCTGCCTGCCCTTCAACGCCAAGTGGCGGGACACCCAGAACTGGATTATTGCCGCAAGCGGTGCATTGTGCACGCGACACGTCAGTCGGACTGAGCGGGCAGCGTGACTCACGGGGCGGGACCCGAGCACACGCTTGACCGCCCGCAGCAGCTGCATTTACGCTCGAATGTCAGTCGACATCCGCACGCATCCACTGTTCGAGCGCACCGAAGGTTTGCAGTGCGGCGGCGGCAGCGGGCTCCCAGGCGAGTTGCGCCTGGTCGATTTCCAGCCGCAGGACTTCCTTAAGCTTCTGCCATCGCAGGCCTGCCTGCTCGGCCGTGAGGCCACCGTAGAATGCCCCACCCGCGAACGGGCTGACGCCGAGGCTGCGCGAAACGTGGCGTGCGATGATTCGTCCGCCCAGATTCGAGCCTTCCATGACGTACAGCGCCCCGAGGGCAGCGACAGCACAGGGGAGCGTCATGGGCGACGGCGAGCAGCGCAGAGGGGATGCTCCGAACCACGCCAAATCTGCCTGCAGCGCCCGCAGGTTTCTGCCGTCCAACAGCACCGCGGCGCGCGAAATGCCGAGCAGCCGCGAAGCGAGGCCGCGCTCGAAAGCCGCGTGAAAGGCATGCAGTTTGCGCAGCGTCATCAGATAATCGGCCGCGTCCAGTTCCGGTTCCAGCAGCCGGTGCAGCGCGGGAACGGTTTCGATGGACGCATGCGCCGACCGGGTGGCAGAGCGCAACCGTTCAAACGAGCTGACATCGCGGGTCGCCTCCCCAATGACTGGTGCGTCCAGGCGTCCGGGAGGTCCGGGTTGTCTCTCGGCGTCTTGGGGCATCACTTGCCTTCGGCACCCCGGCGACAAACTTAAGTAAAGACATTCAGGCGGCCGTGGGGGCGCACCACGGCGCTTGTTACGCAGTGCACCATCCTGCATGCGATCTCTCGGTGATCTTCAGATGCGGCCGAGCTGGCGGCGCGTGGCCGTGAGTCCCATGGCGCCGAGTCCCGACAGCATCAGCCAGACCGAGGGCGGCAGAGGCACCGGCGTGCCGTCGATTTGCACGTCGGCGAAGCGCCAGTTGCCGGAACTGTTGTTGTACGCAGCCGGAGTCCCGGCAATCACCGATGAGGCCGATGCGTAATTGCCGAGCGTGGGATTGTAGGCGGAGACCAGTCGTACGCCGAAATTGGGGTCGTTGTTGACCGACGTGATTCCCGCGGCGCCAAAATCGACGGTGTCGGTCTGGTAGGAGCCGCCCGCGGAGCTGTTCCCCACCGTGGCGGTGAGCAGCGATCCGACGTTGGTCCAGGTCGTGCCGTTCGTCGTGTACTGAACCTGCATGTTGGCAATGCCCTGAGCGGTCGAGGCCCAGTTGAACGACAGCACGATGTCGTCATAGTCGGCCGTCGTGGTCGTGAATTGAGCACCCTGGCTGTATTGAGGCGCATTGATGCTCCAGCCATTGGCCCCGCTTTGCGTGGCTTGCGTGCTGCTGCCGCGGAGGCGCCAAACGTTCTTGTTGCCGAAGGTGCTGTTGGTGTCGTTGGTGATGTCGTCGAAAGTGTAGGGTGAACCGGCGGGGTAGCCGACCTCGGAATAGTTATTGGCCATGCCGACGGAGCCGGCCGTCGTGGCGCTGTTCGTGGCCGCGGTACCCCCGGTCGCCGCCGGCGTGTTGTCCGGAGCGACGCTCGCCAAGGTACCGAAATCCCAGTCCGTGATCACCGTGGCCGCCTGTCCTGCGGCGCCGGCGCCGAGGAACATGGCCGCCAGGCCGAGCCGGGAAACTATGTTCGATCGCGTCATGGTCGGATTCCCCTGAGTCTAGATGTGGTGGATTCTGCGGCGGTCGCGGCGATTTCAGGCCGCGGGCAGACGGCGGCGCCGGATGGTGGCGCCCAATCCGCCCAATCCCGACAAGAGCAACCAGAGCGCGGCCGGCAGCGGCACGGGGGCGACCGTCACACCGCGCAGCACCTGTCCGAGCGCGGCGGTCTCGAGCACGGTGTAATTCTCGGCGGCGGCATCGGCGGCGCTGGTGTTCGCCAGGTTGTCGGTGATCGACACCAGTTCGTTCGGATCCGCGCCCGAATCGCCGAGCACGCTGCCTTCGGTCGAGGTGACGGCATACAGGGTCACGGTGCCGTCGGCGTTGACCTTGCCCGCGAGATTGCGCAGACCGTCGGTGGTTGTGGTGAGCGAGTAGCCCGCGAGGGATCCCGTGCCGTTCACGGTATAGCTGCCGCCGATCAGCGAGCCCTTCAATTCATAGTCGAGCGTCCAGACACCATTCACCAGGCTGTACTTGTCCAAGCCGCCCGCCTGGGTGGTCGGATTGGTGCCAAAATCGGTCGATGCACCCGAACCTTCATCCGCTACATACAGTGTGCTCGCGTTCGCGAACCAGATACCGAAGGGATGCGGGGTGTCGGTATCGGTTTTTGCCAGGGCGGTGTTGAATCCGGGCAGGATGGTGATGGGCGTGGCGTTGCCCGCCGCCGGCAGAGAGCCCACTGTGCCCACCTGGTATACGGTGTCGATGCCGTTCGAGCCGCTGCCCTTGGTGACGTACAAGGTGTTGTTGAACACGGTCTCGCCGCGGAAATTGTTGTCCTTGGCGGTCTTGTCGGCCGCATAGCCCTGCTGAGTGATGCTGTAGGAACCCACGTTCTGGGTACCCGGGGTCGACGGCGTGGCATTGTTGCCGGGGGTGAGCAGCTGCACTCCGGTGCCGGCGGTGGTCGCAGCGCTGCCGCTGCCGTTGCCGGCATTGCCGACCAAGTAGTATTGCCCATTGCTGCCGAGGATGGCGGCCCGGCCGTTGTTGCCGTTGTAGGCATTGGTGGTGGTCACCTGCAGCGCGTTGTTCGACAGGCTGATCTGGCCCACCGCGCGATAGGTGGGCGTCGCCACATCGGTATTGCCCGGCTCGATCACGCCCGGGGTGTTGGCATTGGAGATATCGAGCTGACCCGCGGTGCTGTTGTAGCCCATGAAGGTGATGGCACCGCCGCCCGGCGTCAAATTGAGCGCGAGCTCAGATTTCGAGGAGAAGCTGGTGGTGAGATTGACGCCCTGGGCTGCCGCGAGCGCGGTCACGTTCACGGTGTTGTCCACCGCGCCCGTCGTGGCATTGACGTTCTGCAGGGTGATCGCGGCGGTGATCCCGAAATTCGCATCGACCGCGTCGTTGTTCCAGACATTGGTCGAGCAATTCACCGCAGTCCCCGAGCAGAAGGCGCTCGAGGTGTTGGCGAACACGTTCGGGGTGGTGAACGTCGTGGAATTCGGCAGCAGCGAGCCCGCGGCAAAGCCCGGATCCGTGTAAGTGGCGGAACTGACGATCAGATCCCCAGGGTTATTGCCGAGAGCCTGTTGAGCATGGCCCGGCACGGCAGCAATCGCGGCGGCGAGCGTCAGCGGCAGCGAGATTCGCAGAGTGGTGTCATTCATGGCAAACGATCCCCATCAGTGAAAATGCCAGGGTTGCCCCGGGGGTCAGCGTGGTCAACCGATTCAAGCATCAGGCGGCCGACGACCGCCGCTCGAACATTGCGCCCAGACCCCCCAGCGCCGACAACAGCAGCCAGAGCGCGGCGGGCAGCGGCACCGGCGTGTAGGTGTAGGTGATCGTGACGTTGCCGGAGGCCTGGCCCCCGCCGCCCACGCCCGCAAACAGCGGCGGGCCCGGCGAGGCGAACGAGGCGCTGCTCGGGCCCGCGCCGAACGCGGCCGACAGCGTGTCCGTGCCGGAGCCCAAATAGGCGGCCAGGCTCGCGCCGGCGACGGCGCCGCCCAGGTTCACCGGCGCGGCGGTGCCATCGAAATAGGTGTAGGCAAAGCCGGGCGATGCGGCGCTGCCGTTGATCTGGCCGGAGGCGACCGCGGACGTCAGGGTGGCGGAAGACGCCGTGGCCAGGCCCGCGCCCGACAGCTGCAGGCTGGTCGAGGAGGTGCCGTTGGAGAAGGTGATGACCGTCGGTGAATTGTTGACGAACGACAGCACCGCATCCGCGGCTCCCGTCAACGCCACATTGACGCCGGTCAGGGTACCGAGTCCGGCATTGAATTGCGCGAAGGACAGGGTGACGGAGGACGGCGCCCCGGGCGCACTGGTGGTGTCGATGGAAAAGGGATCGGTTACGGTGAGCGTCGCGGCCCGCGCCGCTCCGGCTGCGGCGCACAGGGCGGCGACGCTGAGCATGGCAAATCGCTTCATTGATCGATCCCCGGGAAACTTTTCGAAACCGACGACTCGAGTCCGGACCATACGGGCTCCAATCGGCAGCCAGACTTCAGCCTGATGAATATTCGGTAACAAGGGTGTGGTGCCCGATTTCGGCTACCTGATGCCGTCTCAACCCTTCCGCCTGGTCAGTCACAGCGCCGCGAGTCTGCTGACCTTCAGTCTGCCCCTCGGGCTCCTCTGGTACTGGATTTTCCAGCATCTGCTGAAAGTGCCCGTGCTGAGTGTCCTGCCCGACCCGGTTTACATGCGCTGGCGCCCGTACTGGGCTGTCGCGTCGTGGAACAGTCCGCGCCAGTGGCTGCTGGCCGCCAGCGGCGTTCTCATCGGGGCGCTGACCCACCTGGTGTGGGACGGATTCACGCACGAGGGCGCGCGGGGCATGCGCATGATGCCGGAGCTCGGCGACTGGATGTTCGAGATCCATGGACACCATCTGATCGGTGCGCGGCTGTTGCAGGACGGCAGCTCGATAGTCGGTCTCGCCGTCGTTCTGGCAATGGTCGCGTATGCGTTACGCCGTGGCCGGCCCCAGCAAGTCCAGCCGCGTGCGCTACGTTGGCGGCCGTGTCTGTCAGCTTTTTCCTGAGCCGGTATCTGCGCGAAACACCTCGGCGACGCGCTGGGCGAAGCATTCGAAGGTGAACGGTCCGCCGTCCGTGACGAGATGTCGGCCGCTGCTGCGCAAATGCTTGCGCAGCCCGGCATCGCAGTCCAGCCGCTCGATCGCCTCCTTGATGGCGATGGTGTCGCCAAATGCCACGGCAACGCCCGTCTTCCCGTCGCGCACCACGTCGAGCGAGCCCTTTTCCGCGGCCGCGATCACCGGGGCGCCGAAGAACATGGCCTCCAGGAACACGATGCCGAACCCCTCCTTGCCGCTCGGCAGCACGAAAGCCAGGCAATTCCGATACAGCGCGATCAGCTCCAAGTCGCTGACCTGGTCCAGGAACTGCACGCGGTCCCGCACTCCCGAGCGCGCCGCCACGAGCTCCAGGAACGGCAAGTCCCGGCCCTGGCCGACGACGATGTATTGCAGCTCCCGATCCGCCAACATGCTGAAGGCCTCGATCACCGTGGCGATGCCTTTATAGCGGTCTCCCGGCTCCAGCCGGGTGACCGACAGGATGAAGCGCTCGGGCAGCGGCCGGCCCGGCGGCGCGGGCGCGGCATTGCGCCACTGCCCGGCGAGCGCGTTCGGAAAGATGATGAGCCGCTCGGCGGATAATCCGGGCGCCTGCTCGAGCAGCCGGCGGCGCGTGTAGCGGCTCACGCACAGGATCTGGTCCATGCGCGACAGGCCGAAGCGGCGCTGCCGGCCGATGCCGCTCCACACCTCGATGCCATGCGCAATCAGCAGGGCTCGGGGCGGCCGCCGCGGACAAAGGGCCAGAATCGTGGTCGCCAGGGTGAGAAAATTGATGTGCCCGATCAGCACCCGATCGAAGTGCTCGCGGAGCAGCGTCTTGGAGACGGCGATCGCGAATCGGCGCCGGTCGCCGGCGAATCCGGCGAAGCGCAGCCGGCCCGGAATCGTGCGCGCCGCCGATACCGCGGCCGTATCCTGCAGGGACAGGACCACGCCACTGGTCTCGAGCCGCTCGCAGGCTTCGATCAAGGTCTGATTGAAGCGCTGGATTCCGCCGTGCGCATAGATTTCCGTGAACAGAAACAACACCCGTGGAGGCGCGTCCGTGCCGTCCATCAGGCCACTTCGCGCAAAGCCAGCGCCGGCAGGGAGCGGCGCGCCGCATGGGTCTGCACGAAGCACAGGAGCATCAGCACGCTCCACAGAACGGGGTGCGACTCGCGCTCCCCCGCGAGCTGCTGCCGCAGCAGCAGGCGGACCCCGTTTTTCTCCAGAGGCAGCCGCGACATGAGCGTGTCGTCGTGCACCAGCTCTTCGGCCCAGCCGCGCAACGGTCCGCGCAGCCACTCGGCGAGCGGCACGGCGAATCCCCGCTTCGGCCGGTGGACGCAACGCTCCGGCAGAGAGCGGCTCAAGACCTTTTTCAGCAGATATTTGCTCACGCCGTCGCGGATCTTGAATTGGATGGGCAGGCGCATGGCCCATTCCACCAGGCGATAATCGGTCATGGGGCAGCGCGCCTCCAGGGAGAAGGCCATGGTGGCGACGTCCACCTTCTGCAGGAACAGCGCCGGCAGGGTCAATCCCAGGTCGAGGCGCATCGCCGTCTCGGCCGGTGTGAGATCCATGGCGAACGAGGCGGCGAATTGATCGAACCAGCTCTGCGAATCCGCCGTATTGCGCAACAAATCCTGGCTCACCAGCGGCGGATAGTCCTTGCCCACGCCGCGTAAATAATGGAACAGTGAAATCGTGTCGCGCGACTGCAGTGCCCCGGCCAAGAGCTTGCTGCGGTGCCCGGGCAGTGCGTCCAAGATGCGCGCGACGGCGCTCTTGACGCCCTTGCGCCAGCGCACCATGGGCGCCAGGCGTTCGATCAGCGGGTAGTAATGATAGCCGCCGAACAGCTCGTCGGCACCGTCTCCCGTCAAGGCGACCGTGACGTGCCGTCGGGCGAGCCGCGTCACCGCCATGGTGGGGAAGGCGGAGCTGTCCGAGAACGGCTCGTCGTATTCCTCAATGTAGGTCGGCAGCAGCGACAGCAGATCGTTGACGCCGAGCGTCTCATGCACATGGTCCACGCCGAGACATTCGGCGGCTTCGGCGGCCGCGGGGCCCTCGTTGTACGCCTCCTCGTTGAAGGCGATGGTGAAGGTCTTGGGGTGCTCCACTCCCACGCTCTTCATGGCCGCCACCACCAGCGCACTGTCGACGCCCCCGGACAGGAAGGCGCCGAGCGGCACATCGGCCATCAGGCGCGCCTTCACGGCGTCCTGCAGCAGCACATCGAGCTCCTCGACGAGATCCGCCTCGGAACGCACGCCCATCGAGGGATCCGGCTTGATGCAGCGGTAGTCCCAATAGCGGATCCGGCGCAGGCCGCGGGAATTGACCAGGAGGTAATGTCCTGCCGGCAACTTGCACATGTCGCGCTGAAATGACAGGGGCGCCGGTATATAGCCCAATTCCAGATAGACCCGCAGCGCCTCCGGATCGAACTGCAGTCCCTCCCCGTTCTGCAGCAGACTGAGGCCGCCCGGCCGCGAGCCGAAGCCGAAGCGCCCGTCGCGGTGGAAATAATAAAGAGGCTTGACCCCCATGCGATCGCGCGCCACGAACAACGTCCGCTCGGTGCGATCCCAGATCGCGAATGCGAACATGCCGTTGATCTGCTCGAGGCACGCCACCCCCCAGGCGCGATAGGCCTCCACCAGGGTTTCGGTATCCGAGGTGCCCTGCCAACCCTGGGTGGGACGCAGCCGCGGCCGGAGCGCGGCATGATTGTAGATCTCGCCGTTGAAAACGATCACGAAGCGGTGGTCCGCGGATTCCATCGGCTGATGTCCCAAGGGCGACAGATCCACGATGGCGAGCCGGCGATGGCCGAGCAGCATGATATCGTCCTGCCAGATCCCAGAGTCGTCCGGTCCGCGCCGCCGGTAGCGGTCCAGCGCCTGCGGGAAGACGTCGGCGCCTTCACGCACCCCCTTGGAATCGAACAGGCCGAGAATTCCACACACGGCCCGATTCTGTTCCCGGCACATGACGTCTGCATGATGGCGTGCCTGCCGCCGGTCGGAAGCTCATCAAGGGGTTGTCGACGACTCCCGGGGAGCTGTCACGCAATTCCCACATTGGGGTGTTCCAATGCCCGAAAAACCATGGTTCGTCTATCCATGTCAACCTCCCCGATGAACCGCCTGAATGCCGGCCCGACCGCATTGCGCCTGCGCATCCTGCACGTAGTGCCCTCCTACTACCCCGCGATGCGCTATGGCGGCCCGATACGTTCGGTCCAGGCATTGTGCGCCGCGCTGGTGCGACGTGGTCATGACGTCAGCGTCTACACCACCAACGTGGATGGGGACCGGGATTCGAATGTCCCGCTGGGTGAGCCGGTGAATTTGGAGGGGGTGATGGTGAATTACTTCCACGTACCGGCGCTGCGCCGACTGTACTGGAGTCCCTCCCTTGCCCGGCGGCTGCGTCACACCGTCGCCGGCTTCGATGTGGTCCACCTGCATTCCATTTATCTCTGGCCGACGTACGCAGC
>Ga0181519_10001305_pt1 | contig 21947 bp, 18 predicted proteins | sample PEATcosm2014_Bin_26_FD_121102 | JGI IMG/M metagenome (GOLD analysis project Ga0181519, IMG submission 121102) | Peatland microbial communities from MTU Mesocosm Facility, Houghton, MI, USA - PEATcosm2014_Bin02_10_metaG | ecosystem: Environmental > Terrestrial > Soil > Wetlands > Peat | place...
GAGCGCATCGTGGCCTGCCATGTGACTGCTTGCTCGGGAGCGAGGGGGTGATGGACCACCACGTCGTGCTCGGCATGGACGCCGGGGACCTCTTCTCCCTCGGGGCCGGTGACCGCACCCTCGTCGGCCATGGTGTTGAGCACCTCGTTCGCTGCCTCGTGGATCAGCCGGGTCGACGACATGGGGGCGATGAGGCGACCGGCCTCGCCCTCGAGCAAGGGATCGAGGGTGGCCTCGGCGTAGGCCAGCGACTCGCTCGCGCTCATCGAGCCCTTGAAGCTGCGGGGTGAGACGTCGAACCGGATCCTGGGCTCGTGGGCGTCGGCATGCATCAGCTGGCTCCTTCGAGGACGCACTCGCGGGGCGGCGAGAGCGCAAGCGTAGTGGGGTCGGCCTCTCCGCCCCTCGAAGCCCCGGGCCGGCATCGCTCGCCTGCACCGCCGATTCGCTGCGTGCTAGGCAGAGTCTCTGGTCGCCGTCGGGCGCCGAGGAGGTGGTCTCAGTGGAATACGTGAACCTTGGCCACAGCGGTCTCAAGGTCTCGAAGATCTGTCTCGGGATGATGAGCTTCGGCAAGAAGAGCGAGCAGCGCCCCTGGGTGGTCGACCACGAGGTGGCCGAGGAGATCGTGAAGACGGCCGTCGAGGGCGGGGTCACGTTCTTCGACACCGCCGACGTCTACTCCGAGGGCACCAGCGAAGAGACCACAGGCTCCCTGGTCCAGAAGTACCTGAGCCGAGAAGAGCTGGTGCTCGCCACCAAGGTCCACGGACCCATGACGCCAGGTGCGAACGGGCGGGGCTTGTCGGCCAAGCACATCCACGCTGCCATCGACGCCTCCTTGACTCGGCTCGGCGTCGACTACGTCGATCTCTACCAAATCCACCGCTTCGACCCGACGGTCCCGATCGCCGAGACGATGGGGGCGCTCGACGAGGTGGTCCGCTCAGGCAAGGCTCGCTACCTCGGGGCCAGCTCCATGCACGCCTGGCAGTTCGCCAAGATGCAGCACGTCGCCGTGCTCGAGGGCCTCACCCCCTTCGTCTCGATGCAGAACCACTACAACCTCGCCTATCGCGAGGAGGAGCGCGAGATGATCCCCCAGTGCGTCGACCAGGGTGTGGGCATCATCCCGTGGAGCCCGTTGGCTCGGGGCCTCTTGGCCGGGAACCGCACGCGCCAAGGCGAGAAGCTGACGCTGCGGGCGAAGAGCGACACCTTCGGTGACGCCCTCTACGCCGCCGCCGACTTCGACGTGGTCGACGCGGTCAAGGCGGTGGCCGAGGACCGTCACGTCCCCATGGCGCAGGTGGCCATGGCGTGGCTCCTCTCTCGTGAGGCGGTCACGGCCCCGATCGTCGGCGCCACCAAGGTCGAGCACCTCTCTGATGCGCTCTCGTCCATGGAGCTCGAGCTCAGCGAGACCGAGCGAGAGTCCCTCGAAGCGCCCTACGTGCCTCATCCCGTGCGAGGTCACGTCTGAGGCTCGAAGGGCCTTCCGGCCCAAGAACTCGGACGGATCGGGAGGTCACCTCGTCCTGGACCACTCGCGGCAGCTCTGGGAGGCTTCGCCCGATGCACAGTGCCGTGATCGCATCGACGCGTCGAGCATCCTGGCCGTCGATCTCGCCCGCGTGACCAAGGAGGATCGGTGCACCGCCTTCGTGACGCGCTGAGCCGGCCGATCCTGGTCGTCACGGTGATCGCCATTGCCGCCGGCTACGGACAGTTCGGAGCGGTGGCAGCGCTGGGTGACGTCGCCACCACCTTCGGCCACGTGGTGCACAACGCCTCGATCACCGAGCAAGCGGGCCTGTCGGGGACCGTTCTCGGCGTGGGGCTCGCCATCTTGCGCCTGGCGTCGCTCGGCGGCTTGCCGCTGGCAGCCCTCGCCGATCGCCTGGGTCGACATCGCACTCTCATCGCGTGGACGGTGCTCGGCCTGCTGGCCACCATCCTCGCCGCCGTGAGCCCCTCGTACTGGTGGTTCGTGGCGATCTTCGCCTTGGGACGACCCTTCCTCTCGGCGTCGGCGGCGCTGTCGCAGGTGGTGGTCGCTGAGCTCTCCCGACCTGATCGCAGAGCCATGGCCCTCGCCGTGGTGACCGGTGGCTACGGGCTGGGCGCAGGCATCAACGTCTTGGCGCACGCCGCGCTGCGCGGCATCGCCGGCTTCCGGGTCCTCTTCGTGACGGCGGCGATCCCCTTGGCCCTCGTCGTGGTGCTGCGAAAGCAGTTCCCCGAGCCCACGGAGCGAGAGACGCTCGAGCCGGCGACCAAGGTCCGCTTCGGCTCGGTGGGCTCAGAGCACGTGGTCCGCCTCGTCGAGGTGCTCGGCCTGATCTTCGCCACCTCGGCGGTCTCCTCCCCGGCGTCGAGCTTCGTGTATCTCTACGCCGAGAACGTCGTCCACCTGCCCAAGGGGATCGAGTCGGCCATGATCACGGTCTCGGCGCTCTTCGGGCTGGGTGGCCTGCTGCTGGGTCGAGTCGTGGCAGATCGCTTCGGCCGGAGGCCGGCGGTCGGCATCGGCATCACAGCCGTGGGCCTCGCTGCGCTCGTCGTCTACTCCGGCGGCAAGCCACTGGTGGTGGTGGGCTACTCAGTCGGGATCTTGGCGACGGGGTTCCTCGCGCCCGGGGGGACCGCGCTGTCCAATGAGCTCTTCCCGACGGAGATCCGTGCCTCGGTGGCGGGCTGGGGCATCGTGGCCGGGGTGCTCGGTGCGGTGCTCGGCCTCGTGACCTTTGGCGCCTTGGCCGACAGCGCTCACTCCTTCGAGGTGGCCGCCCTGGTCACGTTCCTGCCCATCATCCCGGCCCTGCTCTTGCTGTTGAGGCTGCCTGAGACGAAGGGGACGATGCTCGAGGGCACCCTCGGGGCAGAGGACCTCACCGGAGCCTGAGGCGAGCGACCACGGCGAGGTGGTCGCTGCCGAGCTCGCCGCTGGCACGGTGGCCCTCGACCACAAGGCCATGACCGACCAGAAGGTGGTCGATCTGGCTGTGGGGCCTCCACGCAGGCCAGGTCTTCGCCTTGACGGCCCGCCGCCAGCGGGGGAGCTGGAGGGAGACCCCGGGACCCCAGAGGTTCATGTCGCCGCCGACGACCGTCGTCGAGCGCCAGCCACCGAGGCGGTCGAGCTCAGCTCGAAGCGCCTTGAAGTGGCGATGTGAGCCGTGGGTGAGATGGCTCATGTGCACGCAGACGACGGTGAGCACCTTGTCGTCGAGCTCGAGCTGGGCTTCGAGGACCGTTCGACGAACGCGGTCTCGTCGCAGGCGTGGCAGCTCGAAGACGGCGGTGGACCGCACCGGCAGCTTCGAGACGATGGCCAACGAGAGCGAGCCGGGCTCAGCAGTGGCGAACCGCTCGGAGGCGGCGAGGCTCCGCCTGAGCGGTCGCACGGAGTCGAGGAACACGGCGTGGTCGCCGTCGACGCGCGACCAGCGACGGTGCCACGTCGCGGGCGCTCGAGGGTGGGGGAGCGCACGGCGACCCTCGCCGAGGGTGGTCTCGTGGGCGGAGCCACCGATCGCTGCGGCGATCTCGGGAGCGATCCCGATGCCTCCCTCAGGCGTCCACGTCTCTTGGAGCAAGAGGACGTCGGCGCCGAGTGAGGTCGCCGCGGCGGTGACGTCGAAGGGACGGCCCCAGGCGTCGACGCCGGCGTGGACGTTGAAGCTGGCTACCACGAGGTCCCGTGCCATCCAAGCGACCCTAGGTGTCACGGGGAGGGCCTGTGGCAGGCTCGAGCCATGAAGGTGGCGGGTACCACGGTCAGCCTGGTCGACGTCTTTGGTGGGCCCGACGCGCTCGGCAACCCGGCAGGGGTCGTGCTCGATGAGCGCGGGCTCGACGAGGTGATCATGGCCTCGATCGCCCAGGAGGTCGGCCTCTCCGAGACCGCCTTCGTGGGCGTGGGTGGCGAGCAGCCAGGCTTGCGCTGGTTCACCCCGAGCTGCGAGGTCGACCTGTGCGGTCACGCCACGCTGGCGGCGATGGCAGTCCTCTCGGCGAGCACCGGGACCTCGAGCGCGACGTTCTCGACCCGGGCGGGGCTGCTCACGGCTCGCACCGCCGAGGATCGATCAGAGGTCCTGCTGCCTCGACGGGCGAGCAGCCCCGAGGAGGCCCCGGCGTGGGCGGAGCGACTGGGAGCCGTGGGGGTGATGCGGTCCGACGGGGTGCTCCTGGTCGAGGTGCAAGGACCCGGTGCGCTCAGAGCGCTCCACCCTGAGCTCTCGGCCCTGCGAGCAGATCCAGCCGAGATGGTCATCATCTGGTCGATGGGGGGTGTCGGTGCAGAGGTCAGCGTGCGCGTCTTCGGACCTCGCATCGGGATCGATGAGGACCCGGTGACCGGGAGCGCGCACTGCTCGCTCGGACCGCTGGTGGCCCAGCGTCTGGGGGAGCGCTCCTATCGAGTGCACCAGTGCTCGACCCGGGGCGGACGACTCGAGGTGAGGCTCGAGGATGATGGCGTCATGGTCGCTGGTGTGACGAAGCTTCGAGCAGAGGAGGACGAGTGAGCGAGGTCTGGGAGAGCGATGAGCGGACCAGGGTGCGCCGACTTCCGGAGCTGGCGAGCTATGAGCGCCAGGTCATCGACGAGATCCTCGACGCCACCTCGCTGTGCCACGTCGGGGTGCTCCGAGACGGGGCGCCGCTGGTGCTGCCCACGCTCTTCGTGCGACGCCAGGGCACGCTCTTGCTCCACGGATCAGTCTCCTCCCTCTTGCTCAGGAGCGCGGGACAGAGCGACGAGCTCTGTGTCAGCGTGACGCTGCTCGACGGCATCATCGTGGCCCGCTCCACGTTCAACTCCTCGATGGCGTACCGCTCCGCCGTCGTCTTTGGTCCAGGCCGTGTCCTCGAGGACCCCGAAGAGGCCGCTGCGGCCCTCGACGATCTGGTCGAGGGCATCTTGCCGGGTCGTGCTCGAGAGGTCCGCCGATCGAGTGAGAGCGAGCTTCGTCGCACGAAGGTCGTCGAGGTCACGATCGAGCGCGCCTCGGCCAAGATCAGCGAAGGCCCACCCGAGGACGATCCCGACGACGTGGCCGGCGCCTCTTGGGCCGGCACGGTGCCCCTCCTCTCCACCTACGGCGAGCCGATCCCTGCGCCTGACGGAGCGGTGGGACGCGGCGAGGTCCCCGTGCCAGCGTCCGTGGCGCACCTCGTCATGCCCTCGTGAGCGACCCGAGGCTGGCGGCCCTCCTGCGAGACGTCGACGCCATCGAACCCGTCGACGAGCGAGAGGCGTCCTCGATCGTCAGGCTCCTCGCCGAGGTCGACCGACTGGAGCATCCCTTTGACGAGGACGCCGACCCGGTGCACCTGACGGCGTCGGGCTTCGTGGTCGGGACGAGGGGCACGGTGCTGCACCGGCACCGTCGCCTCGGCATCTGGGTGCAGCCGGGGGGTCACGTCGACCCGGACGAGCTGCCCGAGGAGGGAGCGCTCCGAGAGACCACCGAAGAGACGGGGTTGGTCGTCCAGCACCCGCCGACGGGACCTCTCCTGGTGCACGTCGACTGCCACCCAGGGCCACGGGGTCACACGCACCTCGATCTTCGCTACGTGGTGCTGGCCCCCGCGAGGGACCCCTCCCCGCCTTCGGGCGAGAGCCAAGAGGTCAGGTGGTGCTCCTTCCGAGAGGCGCCAGCCCTCGCTGAGGGCGCCCTGGCTCCTGCGCTCGAGCGGCTCGAAGCGGTCTGGTTGTCCCACCAGCCTCAGTGGCGTGCCATCGTGGAGCGCATGGAGCAAGGACCCGCGTCGTGACCGGACTGCTCGACTCGCTCAATGAGGTGGCCGACCTCGACGTCGAGCTCGTGGCGCTCGAGCGAAGCCGAGGATCGCTGCCCGCTCGTCGGTCGCTGGGCGAGCTCGGTGAGCACTTCGCCGAGCTCGAGCGGGCGCGCACGCTGCTCGAGCCAGAGCGGGCGCCCTTGGCGGCGAGCCTCGAGGCGCTCGAGGTGCAAGCCGGACAGCTCGCCGAGCGCAAGGCTCAGGTCGAGGCTCGGCTCGCGTCGGCCACCGGCGGTGGTCGCGAGCTGGCCCAGATGCACGACGAGGCTCGCCACCTCGCAGAGCGCCTGGAGGCCCTCGAAGAGCAAGAGCTCGAGCTCATGGAGGCGCTCGAGCCGCTTGAGCAGCGGCTCGAGGTCCTGCGCCACGAGGCGGCACCGATGCTGGGTGAGCGCGATCGCCTGCTCAGCGAGCTGCAGGTGCAAGAGGCAGAGCTCGAGACACTCCTCGAGGAGCGCCGCGCTGCACGCCGCGCCGCGGCGGCGGCGGTCGAGCCCAGCCTGCTCGATCGCTACGAGAAGATCGCGGCCCGAAGCGGTAGTGCCGGCGCGGCTCGCCTCGAGCACCAGACGTGCACCGGGTGCCATCTCGCGCTCTCGGCGGCGGAGAACGATCGTCTGCGCCACCTGCCGCCCGAGGAGATCTCGACGTGCGAGCAGTGCGACCGCATCCTGATCCGGGCCGACCAGCTCTCGAGCTGAGCGGTGCTGATCCTCGTCCGGCACGGCGAGTCGACGCTGAACGCAGCCGGCGCGCTGGCGGGCCGGCTCGATGCCCCTCTGACGACGCTCGGCGCCTCACAGGCTTCGGCCGTCGCCGCGCTCCTCGGACCGCTCAGCGAGCTTCGGAGCTCTTCGTTGCTGCGCGCTCGTCAGACCGCCGAGCTGGTGAGCGATCGTCGCCCGATTGTCATCGACGACCGGTTCTTGGAGATCGACTACGGAGAGCTCGACGGCACGCCGCTCGGCGAGATGCCGGAAGGGCTCTGGGACCGCTGGACGACGGATGCCAGCTTCACCCCTCCTGGGGGAGAGAGCCTCGTGACGCTGGGAGAGCGCGTGGCGGGAGCTCTCGAGGAGCTCTTCGCCGCGCCAGGTGCCGGCGCCCGCGACGACGCGGGCGACGTGGTGGTGGTCAGCCACGTCTCGCCCATCAAGGCAGCAGTGGTGTGGGCTCTCGGTGCTGATCCGCTGCTCGCGTGGCGGACCCGTTTGTCGAACGGCTCGGTGACGAGGATCGCCATGGGGCCTCGAGGGCCGCAGCTGTTGAGCTTCAACGAGGTCCCGATCCCTCCGTCAGCTCGGTAGTGGTCCGGTGCCGCCGTCACCGGCTTGACTGGCACCATGGATGACACCGAACACTGGGTCTGCAACGACGAGGGCGCCACGCCCCTCACGACGCGCACCATCACCATGAGCTGCTTCGCCGACGGGGAGAACCTTGAGGTGCGCGGTCGCCTCAGCGACGTGCGAGCGCCCGGGCCGATCTTGGGCGCTGCGGGCCAGGTGCACGACATGGAGCTCTGCTTGAAGGTCGATGCTCAGAGCCTCGTGATCACCGCGGTGCGCGCCACCATGCGCGTCCATCCCCACCTCGAGTGCGCCGACATCGAACCGGCGTTCCAGCAGCTGGTCGGCGTCTCGGTGGCCAAGGGCTACAACCGCCGAGTCCAAGAGCTCCTTGGACGAACGAAGGGGTGCACGCACCTTGAGTTCCTCGCGCGAGCGCTCGGGACCGTCGTGATCCAAGGCAAGACGGTCGGTGGCGCGTCTGCGGGGAGGACCGGCATGCCACCTGGCGCCCAGGACGGAGGCTGGCTCACCAACACGTGTCACGTGTGGGCCGAAGACGGCGTCGCCCCGGTGAAGCTTCGCCTGGGCTGGGTGCCAGGGACGGTCTATCCGGTGCCTCGTCTCGAGACCTACGAGCAAGCAGCCAAGACGAGAGGCGAGCTCTAAGGGGCGAGCGGACCTCGATGCGCTTCGTGCCACCTGCCCGGGGCAAAGCCCACGGGCAGGTGGCCGAAACGCCTGGCCCCCCCTGCCATTGGTTTGCACGATAGGGGCGCCAGCGGCGCAACGCAAGGTTGGAAACGACCAGCGCGAGCCGGTCGACTAGGGCTCGAGCGTGGGGGAGCTCTGCGTGAGGAACGCAGCGCGCGCTGCGTCGTCGAGCTGATGGAAGGTGCCGTCGTCGAGGAGGAAGATCCGGTCGAATCCCCGCGTCTCCGCCACCCGGTGCGTGCAGAGGATCACCGTGGCGTCCGGTGCCCCTGCGAGCGCCCGACGGAGGACTTCGATGCCGTGGCTCTCGTCGAGTCCCGCGGTGGGCTCGTCGAGCAGCAGCACCTCGGGTCGACGCAGCAGCACTCGTGCGAGGGCCAAGCGGCGCTGCTGGCCGCCGGAGAGCGAGGCGCCGCCTTCGGCGAGATCGAGCGAGAGGGCGTCGTCGCCCAGCTCGCCGAGGTCGACCAGCTCGAGCATGGCGGTCAGCTGCTCGTCGGTGGCCCCGGGATCGCCCAGGCGGAGCGTGTCGGCGATGGTGCCGCCGAAGAGGACGGGGCTCTGATCGAGGAGGGCGATGCGCTGGCGCAGCTCGGCGGCGTCGAGGTCCTCCCACGGCACCGCACCGATCGAGAGCCGTCCTGCCTCAGGGGCGATGAAGCGCAGGAGCAGTGCGCACAAGGTCGACTTGCCCGACCCGGAGGCGCCCAGCAGAGCGAGGCGCTCACCTGGTCGGATCTCGAGCGAGGCACCGCGCAGGACCGCGGGGTGGCCGGGGGCGGGGGACACGTCGAGCTCGGCGAGAACGATCGACGAGCGCGACGGCCAGGGCGCCGGGTGCTCAGGCTCGTGCACGGTGAGAGGAATCGCCTCGATGCCCGAGAGGCGATCAGCGGAGGCTGCCACCTCGGGAGCTCTGAGCGCGGCGAAGACCATGTTGAGCAACGGCTCGATGCTGGCCACGGCCACCAAGGTCAAGCCAGCAGCACCTGCCGCGGTGAGCGAGCCGGTGTGGACCGCCTCGGCCGTCAGCAGGACGACACCGAGCACCGACAGGCCGCTCAGGAGTCCAACGAGGCTCATGCCCACCCCACGGCGCGCCCCGGAGCGCCAGACCATCTCTCGACGGTGACGCTCCGCCACCTCGATCTGGCCGAGCATCGTCGAAGCCCCGTTGGCCATGGTCAGCTCAGCCAGGCCGACCACCAGATCCACGGTCTTCGCTGTCGTCTCGCCGCGCCATCGCGCCTCTGCCACCGCCTCAGGCTCGGCGCCATGAGCGACGAGCACCGCGACCACGCAGCCGAGGACGAAGCCCGCTGCCAGCACCCCGCCCGCGGCGGGGTCGAAGGCCACCACCACCACCACCCCGAGGACACCGGTGACCAGCGCGCTCAGGGCGGGGAGCGCGAGGCGCACCCAGAGGTCCTCGAGGGCATCGACGTCCTCGATGGCTCGATCGAGCAGGTCACCGCTCGACGCAGACGACAACCCGCCGGGCAGTCGAGCCGCCACCGTGTCGTAGAGCCAGGTTCGCCATCGGACCATCGAGCCGAGGGCGACCGAATGGGTGATGATCCGCTCTTGGTAGCGAAGTGGCGCTCTGAGGAAGGCCACGAGCTCGATGACGACGAGCAGCACGCCCAGCGAGGCCAGTCCGCCACCGCCCGCCGCCTTGCCGATGAGCAGCCCTGACCCGCCCAAGAGCACGATTGAGCTCACCGCGGCGAGCAGCGAGAGCGCCGCTGCCTTGAGCAGGCTCGCCCTCGAGGGCTGGGCTCTCCTGAGCCAGATCAGCAGCGAGGAGGTCATCGCGAGGTCGCTTCGAGCCGAAGGTGGTGGGCACCGAGGCCGAGGAGCCCGGACCGGTGGGAGGCCTCGATGACGGTGCGCTCGGCCAGCCATCCGCTGAGCGAGCTGCGCAGCTGGTCGGTCGTCGCCTCATCGAGGTGGGCGGTCGGCTCGTCGAGGAGCACCAGGGGTCGGCCTTGGACCAGTGCTCGAGCGAGACCGAGGCGCTGGCGCTCGCCAGCGCTGATGCTCAGCCCGCTCTCGGCCAGCTCTCGGCTGAGGCCCCCAGAGGACGAGGACGCCAAGTGGGCCAGACCCACCCTGTCGAGAGCCTCGATCAGGGTCGCGTCATCGAGCTCGAGGCCGAGGGCCAGGTTGTCTCGAACCGACGCAGCAAAGACGTGCGGACGCTGGGGCACCAGGGTGATGCGGCGTCGGATCGGCCCCCAGCCGCTCGGACCCGGTGCGTGGCCCCCGAAGCGGACGGCACCCCCCTCGGGCTGGACGAAGCCGCAGAGGAGCGAGAGCAGCGTGGTCTTCCCAGCACCCGAGGGTCCCTCGAGCACCAGGTGCTCTCGAGGACCCAGGGTGAAGCTCACGTCGGACAGCACCTGGTGCTCGGCGTAGCGAACGCTGACGGCGACGACGTCGAGGGGTGAGACGGCCACTGCGGGAGCGGATGCCTCGTCTGCCAGCGAGGCGGGGTCCGTGGTGAGCGTGTCGATGGCCTCAAAGATGCCGGCTGCAGCGGAACGACCCTCGGTGCTGGCATGGAACTCGGCGCCCGCTCGGCGCAGCGGGAGGAAGACCTCCGGGGTGATCAGGACGACGGCGAGCGCGGGGACGACTGAGAAGCTGCCGTTGAGGAGCCGAAGCCCTGCCAGCATCGCCACCAGGCCGACTCCCACCCCGGCGAGGAACTCGAGGGCGGCAGAAGAGAGGAGGGCGGCGCGCAAGGTGGCATCGACGCTGTCGCTCAGCGCCTCGTTGGCCGCCACCACCTCGGCGCGCCCGCGGTCGACGCGACCGAGGGCTCGGAGCGTCGGGATGCCGCGGAGCAGCTCGAGGTAGCGGCCCGACATCGACGAGAGCCGACGCCACTGCCGATCGCTCTCAGCGGCAGCCCGACGCCCGAGCCGCACCATGGCGAACGGGATCAGGAGGGCCAGGCCGAGCGCGACGAGCGCGGACGGCCAGTCGAGGACGGCCAACGTGATCAACGCCGCCGGCGGGGCGAGGACAGCGACCACGATGGCTGGGAGGTAGCGGCCGAAGTACGGCTCAAGCGAGCGCAGCCCCCGGGTGGCGCTCAGCGTCACGGCACCGCTCCGCTCGCCGACGAGACCGGCCGGGCCTCGTCGGATGAGCGACGAGAGCAGCGAGCGGCGAAGCTCGGAGGTCACGGTGGCTCCTGCTCGCGTCGCCAGGGTCTCGCCGAGCGCCACGGCGACCGAGCGCGCCACCAAGACGGCGAGGAAGGCGAGGACGAGGGAAGCAGGGAAGGGTCCCGGTCTCGAGCTCATCGCCCAACCAAGCAGGTGAGCGAGCAAGAGCATCTGGGCGATGACCGCCAGCGTGACGACGATGCCGACCCCCACGCTCACGATGAGGGCTCGCCGAGCGCTGCGCACCTCAGCGAAGAGCCGCCGGTCGATCGACGGGTGGTCCCCGAGCGCGCTTGAAGACTCGGACGAGATCGACACGCCCTGACGTTAGCGAGCCTCGCCCGGCACCTCATCGACGAGCGGGAGCAGGCGCGCTGGGCCATCAAGCCACTCCCTGAGGGCCCGAGTGGCGAGCACGTCGTCTTCGTTGTAGGCGAGCAGCCGAGCTTGGGCCTCCCTCGCCGCATCGGGGTCATCGCCGATGGCCTCGAGGTACCACCCGATGGAGGCTTCGCCGCTCGGGTCTTCGTCGCGCCAGGAGAAGCCCGCTCTCGTGGCCAAGACCTTGAGGCCCTGGCGGCCGTCGGTCACCAGCTGGCGGCTGACGAGCTCATGGAGATCCGCCCACTCCTCTGATCGGAAGAAGTGCTCCAAGGTGCGTGGGGCGGGGACGCCCTGACCGCCGATCGCTGCTGCGCGGCGCATCTGGCCCTCTTCGGCGGCTCGCCAGAAGCAGAAGGCGCGAAAGGACTTGCCTTGTGAGCGAACCAGGGCCCGCAGCTCGGCGAACCATGTCCAGAAGGAGGCGAAGACCGCAGCCTCGCCGTCGTCGTCGAGAGGCTCGAAGGAGACAAACGAGCGATACCCGTCCTCCACGCCCTTGACGGGGGCCCGAGAGGTGACCTGTGCTCCCCAGAGATAGGCAGCCGTGCCTGAGCTCTCCATGTCGACGTCGACCTCGACGTCGGCGCGTGCCGCGTCAAGCGAAGGTCCCGGGATGCTCAGCAGCACGCCACCGGCGAGTCGGGCCCGTGCTCGACGGACGAGCCGGCCGAGATCCCGCACGTGTCCGGCGAGTTCGAGGGTGGCTGGATCGCCGGTGGCGAGGTCGGCCGCGGTGACGATCCGAGCGTGTTCGAGGTGCCGTCGAACGCCGAGGCGCCTGCCGACCAGCTCTTCCATCAGCGTGGAGGCAGGGACCTCCCGAGCGAGCTCGAGGACCTGGGGAAAGCCGAGCGACATCTGGCTGAGTCGCTCGGCCAGGTCCACCAGGTTGAGATCGAGGGCGGCGAGCTGCTGACGGGTCTCGACGCCGGCGAGGCGGAGACGTGACAGCGTGGCCGGGCTCGACCACCGCACCAAGCTCACGTCGTCGATCGCCTCGAGCTCCTGGGCACAGACCGGCTCGTACTCGCAGCGCTCGCACTCCTTGTGGAACCAGGGGACGGCGGCTCGAGGGATGCTTCGGTCGGTGTTGCGCTCCGAGGTCTGCTCCGCCAGAGCGAGCCGGTGGGCGAAGCGCTCGTCGTAGGCCTCGAGGGGCGCGGGCCCTCGTCCACGCGTCGTCTGGCGATCCAGCCACCACAGGGTGGCAGATCGATCGATCACACCACCGAGCAGCTCGCCCTCGTCGCTCGCCAGGCCGAGGGCTTCGAGCATCCTGACGTAGTGCGCCAGCTGGAGCGCGTCGTCGAACCAGACGGCGCTCTTGCGCAAGCGGCGGTTGGGATCGGGCACCGCGTCGGCGGGGAACGGGGACGCGAGCGGTGAGGAGCGCACCGAGCCTGGGCCTGGCTCGGTCAACAGGTGACTCTTGATCTCGATGGGGACGTAGCCGTCTCCGACGTGGACCAAGAGATCGGGCCGTCCTCGTCGATGGCCCTCAAGGTCGAGGGGGAGCCAGGCCTGCGCGATCACGGGCACCTCGGCGGCGAGGGCGTCGAGCGTCACGCGGCGAGCCTCGTCTCGGTCGTCGATCGGGATGGCCAAGAAGCGATCGCCGAGCAGCTCGGCGAGCCGGGCGTTGACCGCTGCCTCGTGCGCTCTGCCCTCTTGGCGTCGACGGTGCGTCGCCTCATCCACCTCGCCTGGATCGGGTGGCGCGATGGCGTCATCGAGGGCGTGCTGGAGCCGGACCTCGCAGCGAATCGCCGCGTAGGCATCGAGCGCGAGGCTCAAGGGGGCTGAGGGCTTCACGTCCCTATCGTACGGACCTGCCACGCGGCGCTCGTCGAGTGGCGGCGGTGAGTCAGCCTGTAGGCGGGGTTCTGTCCTCCCCCTGGGAATTGGGGGATGGGTAGCCATCCATCTAAGCGGTCCACCTGGGGACTGTCCGGTCTCCCGGACGGGCGAGCAGCCCATGTCCCACGTTCGACCTTGCTCCGAGTGGGGTTTACCTTGCCAGCCGAGTCACCTCGACCGCGGTGCGCTCTTACCGCACCCTTTCACCCTTGCCTGTGCAGGTCTCCCTGCCATCGGCGGTTTGCTTTCTGTGGCACTGTCCTGCAGGTCGCCCTGACTCGCCGTTAACGAGCACTCTGCCCTGTGGAGCCCCGACCTTCCTCGACCTCGAGCGAACCCGACGCCGCGGCCACCCAGCTGACTCACCGCCAAGGCAGAGTCTTGCATGGCGGTCGAGCCAGCGAAAGAGAGGAGCCATCGAGCGTGCTCAGTACGCTGGGTCCCATGGCAACCGTCGCCCCGCAGGAGGGTCCTGAAGCTGCCGCTCACTCGATCGGCGAGCTCTACGACGAGATCGAGCGAGCACTGGCCGACGCGTTCCCCCGGGGGCGCGAGCTCTGGGTGGTGGGGGAGATCCAGAAGATCACCGAGGCCGCCTCTGGCCACGCGTACATCGACGTGGTCGACGCCGAAGACAAGGGCGAGCGCAACGCCCCGGTGCTCAAGGCCAAGTGCTGGAAGCAGACCTGGGGGCCGCTCAAGGCGCGGCTGCGCCGAGAGGGGGTCGGGCTCGAAGCAGGCATGACCATCGTGGTGCGCGGCTCGGTGGGGTTCTACCGGGCACGCGCCGAGATCGACTTCACGATCGCGGACATCAACTCCGACGCGCTCCTCGGACGGCTGGCTCGCGAGCGCCAGGCGCTCATCGATGCGCTGGTGGCTGAAGGCCTCTTCGATGCGCAGCGTCAGCTCTCGCCCGTGATGGTGCCGCTGCGAGTCGGGCTCGTCGGGAGTCCCGGCACGGAGGGCTTCAGAGACTTTCTCGGTCAGCTGGAGGCGTCCGAGCTGTCCTTCTCCGTCACGGTGGTCCCGACCGCCGTGCAAGGTCAAGGAGCGGCAGCGGCGATCGCTCGGGCGATCGGCGCGCTCGATGATCATGACGTCGACGTGATCTGCCTGGTTCGAGGCGGCGGCTCGAAAGCGGATCTCGCCGTCTTTGACGCTCCCATGGTGGCCCGAGCGATCGCTACCTGCTCGACGCCGGTGCACACGGGCATCGGGCACACGGGAGATGAGGCAGTGGCTGATCTGGTGGCTCACGAGCGGCACATCACGCCCACGGCGTGCGGCGCCGCGCTTGCCGCTCGCGTGGGGACCTACTGGAACGAGATCCTCGACGCCGCTCGCCTGGTCTCGACCGCCGCGATCGAGCTCGTCGAGAGCGAGACCCTGGCCCATCAGGAGATGCGAGCGACCCTCGTGGCGCGGGCCCGCGGCTGCCTGCGAGAGCATGACCGGACCCTCCACTACGCGAAGAGCCGCCTCCAGGTGGCTCCTTCGTCGCTCCTCTCGCGTTCTGCTGAGTCTCTCGCACAGCGGGCATCTCGCCTGGTGCCCTCGATCAGCGCCAGCCTGGCCACGCGTTCCGCTGAGCTCGAAGGTCGCCGGCGGCTCTTGGGCGCCTATGACCCCGCTCGCACGCTGGCGCGCGGTTGGAGCCTGACGACCGACGAGCAGGGACGAATCTTGCGATCGGTCGGTGAGGTTTCGAAGGGTGCAATGATCACCACACGCATGTTTGACGGCGAGCTCCGCTCGACCGTGATCGAAGGAGCGCACGCAGGAGATGATGGTGGCGAAGGAACCTGACCTCTCCGCTCTGAGCTACGCCGAGGCATCACAAGAGCTCGACGAGATCGTGGCGTTCTTCGAGTCGGCCGACGTCGACGTCGATGAGCTGGTGACCAAGCTCGAGCGAGCCACGGCCTTGGTCGACGAGCTCAGTGGTCGCCTGAAGGCCACCAAGCTGCAGGTCGACGAGCTGGCACCTCGACTCGCAGCGGTGCTCGACGACGAGGTGGCCATCGACCCGGATACCGGTGAGGTCCTGGCGTGAGCGAGGACCGTCTCTACTTCCGGCAGCTCTTGAGCGGTCGTGACTTCGCGGCCAGCGACCAGATGGCCCAGCAGATGGTGAACTTCGCCTACGCCATCGGGGACCGCGTGACGAGGGAGGCGGTGCTCGTCGATCCGGCTTATGCCACCGGCGAGCTGCTCGAGGTGCTGGCGGCTGATGACATGAAGCTGACCGGCGTGCTGGCGACGCACTACCACGCTGACCACATCGGCGGGGACATCATGGGCTTCCACATCGAGGGGATCGTCGACCTGCTCGAGCAGGTCGACGTGCCGATCCACGTCCAACGACCCGAGATCCCGTGGATCGAGCAGACCACGTCGGTGACCTCGCAGCTGGTCGGACACGATTCAGGGGATCGGGTGGCCGTCGGCGAGGTCGACGTGACCTTGATCCACACGCCAGGGCACACGCCGGGCAGCCAGTGCTTCTTCGTCGACCACCGTCTCGTCTCAGGTGACACGCTGTTCCTGGACGCCTGTGGGCGCACCGATCTGCCCGGATCGGACCCGGTGGCGATGTACGAGTCGCTCACCCAGCGCCTCTCGCAGATCCCTGATGACGCGGTGCTCTTCCCTGGGCATCGCTACTCGGCTGCATCCAGCCAGTCCATGGGTGTCACCAGGCAGCGAAACTGGGTGCTCGCACCACGCAGTGTCGAGGAGTGGCTCGCCATCTTCGGCTGAGCCAGCAGCGAGACGAGAGAGAGGATGGACGTGAACGAGCCGCTCCAGAGCGACGGATCAGTGACGATCATCGGTGCCTCACTGGCAGGGCTCCGCGCGGCGGAGTCGCTTCGCCGCGAGGGCTTCGCGGGGTCGATCACCCTGGTCGGAGATGAGCCGCACGAACCCTACGACCGTCCGCCGCTGAGCAAGCAGATCCTCTCGGGAACCTGGGAGACGGAGAAGATCACGCTGGCCGGCCCCGACAAGCTCTCGGAGCTCAGCGTGGAGGCTCGCTTGGGTCTGCGTGCGACTGCGCTCGACGTCGAGGCTCGCACGGTCACCTTGGTCGACGACTCCACGATCACGAGCGACGCCGTGGTGCTGGCCACCGGGGCCAGCCTCCGGTCCCTGCCAGGAGCGGATGCCTCGGCTCGAGTGCACGGGCTCCGGACGCTCGACGACGCCCTGGGTCTCCGCAGCGATCTCGACTCGCTCGAGCCTCCCGGCAAGGTGGTCGTGATCGGCGCTGGCTTCATCGGCCAGGAGGTCGCCACCGAAGCCGTCAACCGAGGCCACAGCGTCACCATCCTCGAGTGGCTCGACGTGCCGCTCTCGCCGATCGTCGGCATCACGGTGGGCGAGATGCTCGGCGAGCTCTCTGCGAAGGCGGACATCGAGGTGCGCTGCGGCGTCCGCGTCGCTGGCATCGGGCCCCCTCGCCCCGGAGCGAACGCGGGCGTCGTCGACCTCGAAGGGGGCGAGCAGGTGCCAGCTGATCTCATCGTGGTGGGCATCGGCGTGATCCCGGCGACAGGCTGGCTCGAGGGCTCCGGGTTGGCACTCGACGGTGGCATCGTCTGCGACGAGCGGCTCTTCTGCGCTCCCGGAATCGTCGCTGCCGGTGACGTCGCTCGCTTCCACTGGCTGGGTGCCGGACGAGACGAGATGGTCCGCATCGAGCACTGGCAGATGGCCGCCGACCACGGAGCGCACGTGGCCAAGTCGCTCCTCGGCGGACGCCGTGACGCTCCGGTCTTCGAGGCGGTCCCGTACTTCTGGTCAGACCAATGGGGCAAGAAGATCCAGATGCTCGGCCACCCCTCAGCCGCCGACGAGATCGAGGTCGTCTTGGCGCCCGACGACGAGGGTCGCTTCTTGGTGGTCTTCCACGAGGGTGACTACCTCACCGGGGTGCTCGGCGTCTCGCGGCCTCGTCAGCTGATGGCCTTTCGCTCGCTGCTGGCGAAGGGCTCGAGCTTCGCGGAGGCAACCGCCGTCAGCGTCTAGTGCGCCGCACGCACCTGCCCACTCGAGGGGTTCAGCTAGAAGGAGATGCCCGACAGATCGGGCAGCGTCCTCTCCGAGCGACCTCGAGCTTCCAAGAACCGCTCCCGAGCAGCAGCGCGCAAGGGGAGCTCGGCGGTGGGCTCGAAGATGGCCCGAGGCTTCCAGGTCGAGGCGAGGTCCTGCTCGTCATCCCAGAGCCCGACGGCCATGCCAGCCAGCGCTCCGGCACCAAGGGTCGTCGCCTCTAGCACCGGCGAGATCTCGATGGGACGATCGACAGCGTCAGCGAGCGCCTGGAGGAAGACCTCGTTGGCGCTCATCCCGCCATCGACGCGAAGCGACTCGATCGAGCGACCGGCATCTTGCTCCGCTGCCTCCACGAGGTCGCGGCCGCGCTGGGCGACTCCCTCGAGCACGGCACGGGTGATCTCAGCGCGACCCGAACCCCGGGTGAGACCTAGCAGCAGCCCTCGAGCGCCGAAGTCCCAGGTTGGGGTGGCCAGGCCGAGCAAGGCGGGCACGAAGACCACCCCATCGCTCGACTCGCAGCGCAAGGCGACGTCGGCCGAGTCGGCGGCGTCCTCGAAGAACCCCAAGTCGTCGCGGAGCCACTCGACGCAGCTGCCAGCTGACAGCATGATTGCCTCGAGTCCCCACGTCGTCTTGCCGCCGCGGCGCCAGGCGGCGATCGGGAACGTGCCCGCTGCGCTGCGCTGCGCCGAGCTCGGCGCTTGGGTGCCGGTGACCATGTCGAGCATGCCGCCCGTGCCGAAGGTGATCTTGGCAAGTCCTTCGACCGTGCAGCCTTGACCGACCAGAGAGGCTTGCTGGTCACCGGCGATTCCGGTGATCATCGGCGCCCCGGGCAGCGCGACGGCCTGGGCCAGCTGGCCCGAGGAGTCCACGATGCTCGGCAGCATGCCTGCCGGGATGCCCAAGATCCCGAGAATGCGAGGATCCCACTGCTCGGTCTTGACGTCGAGCAGACCGGTCACGCCGGCGTTCGTGGCGTCGGTGATGTGGCTCTCGCCCTCGCTCAGCAGCCACGTCACCCAGGTGTCGATCGTGCCGAAGCGAAGGTGCTCGGCACCGGAGCGCTCCGGGTCGAAGGTGTCGAGGAGCCACTTGATCTTGGTGGCTGAGGAGTTGGGCGCCAGGCGCAAGCTCTCACCTTGGAGGATCAGGCAGTCGATGACGGTGCGGAGGTCCTGCCAGCCGAGTGCTGGGCCGATGGGCTGACCGTCGCGCGCGTCCCACACGATCGTGGTGGCACGCTGGTTCGTGATGCCGACGGCGTCGACGCCGCCCTCCCTCGCCAGGGTCGTACGGGCGACGGAGAGCACCGCGTCGCCCATGGCCGCGGCGTCGAACTCCACGACGCCAGGCGCTGGCGTCGAGGGCAGCGAGGCGAGCTGCTCGACCGTCCTGGCCTGGGCGTTCGCATCGACGATGCCGGCACGCACCGATGACGTGCCGACGTCGATCACGAGAATCTTGCCGTAGGTCACCAGACGTCTCCCTCTCCCAGACCGAGCTTGCCGGGATTGAGGATCCCACGTGGATCGAGGGCTCGCTTCACACGGCGCAGCACGTCGAGGCCCTCTCCCAGCGCGGCGGCCATGAAGCGACTTCGGTTGAGGCCGATCCCGTGATGGTGGCTGAGAGCTCCGCCCACCGAGAGGATCGCCTCGCTGGCACGATCCCAGCACGCTCGGTAGTAGGCCTCCTGGGCCGCCAGCGTGTTCTCCGGCTGGCCTGCGAAGGTGAAGTAGAGGCAAGCGCCGTCGAGGTAGCTGTGCGATTGGTGGACCGAGGCGACCAGGGTGCCCTCAACCCCGCTCAGCGCCTCGAGCACTCGACGGCGAGCGGCGGGCAGCGCAGCCCAGCTGGCAGCCATCTCGATGGTGTCGACCACGATGGCTTCGGCCCAGAGCGGTGCGAGCTGGCTGACGTTGTTGCGGTGAGAGAGCCACGTTTCGACGAGGCCGTCGTCAAGGCGATCACCTGGTGTCGCCTCGTGCTCGAGGATGGCGAAGCACGCGTCGACGAGGAGGGGGTCCCCCTCGTCGAGAGCGAGGAGCAGGTTGGTCGTGACGCCGAAGTTCCGCTCGGCCTCGAGCGCGTCGTAGAGGCGCAGCACTGCTGGCGTGGCACCGCGCTGGAGCGTCCGTCGGCAGACCTCCATGGCCTCTTCGAAGGAGGCGAACCCCCACGCCGCTCGTCGCTCGTAGCCCGGTGCGTCGTGGATCACCAAGGTCGCCTCGGTGATCACGCCGAAGGTCCCCTCTGAGCCTACGAAGAGCTGGTTGAGGTCTGGCCCCACGGCTGCTCGAGGACCGGAGCTGGCGGTGCGCAGCTCGCTGCCGTCGGCGAGGACCACCCGCAGAGAGCGGACCATGTCCTCGATCTTGCCGTAGCGCGTCGAGAGCTGACCGGCCCCGCGACACGCCAACCAGCCGCCGACCGTGGAGAGGTCGAAGGACTGGGGCCAGTGACCGAGGGTGTAGCCCTCACCGGTCGCTCGAAGCGACGCCTCGAGCTCTGGACCGAAGACACCCGCTTCGACCGTGACCACGTGAGACGTCTCGTCGATCTCGATGATCGAGTCCAAGGCCGTGAGATCGAGCACGACGCCCCCTTCGAGCGGGATCGCCCCTCCGTTCACGCCGCTGCGGCCGGCGGCTGGTGTGACCGGGATCGAGGAGCGGTTGGCGAGACGGAGCACCGAAGCGACCTGTTCGCTGGTCGACGGCCTGACGACCACGGCGGGGAAGGCGCCGACCAGATCTCGGGTGGCCCAGCCGACGCTGATCGGCCACCAGTCCCTGGCGTGCTCCTCGAGGACGCTGGGCTCGAGCGAGATCGTGGCGCCCGTCGCTGCCAGCTCGGCCACGAAGGTCTCGTCGAGCTGTGTTCCGGTGGTGCTGAGGCGTGCCGTCGCCGGCTCCCGACCGGCCAGCCGGCTCGGCAGGGTGGGCTCGCTCACGTGGTGACCAGCCCTGCGCTCTCGAGCTCAGCGACGACGCGCCGGCTGAAGCGCTCCACCTCGTCTTGGGTGCGCTCGGCGCTCCACCCGAGCTCGTCAGCCAGGACGGAAGCCACCTTCGGCGCGGCTCGGCGCGCGGCACGCGCGTCTTGGAGGGCCAGTCGCATCCTTCTTGACAGCACGTCGTCGACGCAGATCGCCATCTCGTGCCGAGCGGCATAGCGGATCTCGGCGATCAGGTAGGGGAGCCCTTCGACGAGGAGCTCGGCGTTGGCGGTGGCCTCGCTCATGAGGGCAACGACCGTCGGGGCGTCGGTGCCATAGCGGCTGATCAGGTGTTGGGCGGTCAGCTCGTCGACACCGCTCAACGAGACCGAGCGCTTGCCGGGCGAGCCACGGAGCCGCTGTCGCTTGGTCTTCGACTTGGTGACCCCAGGGAGCTGCCGGGCGATCTCATCACCCGCGTCTTCAGCCATCTTGCGATAGGTCGTCCACTTCCCACCGGTGATCCTCACCACGCCGTCGGGCGCGGTCTCGACGCGGTGGCGCCTCGAGAGGTCCGCCGTGCGCATGGAGAGCGCTCGGTCGCTCGACGGCTTGAGGAGGGGTCGAAGGCCTGCCCAGACGCCGGTCACGTCAGCGGGGCTGAGCGACGCAGAGGTGAACGAGTTGACGGCGTGGAGCAGGTAGTCGACGTCGGCTGGCTCGCAGCGAGGATCGTGGAGATCGCCCTCGTAGGCGGTGTCGGTCGTGCCGATGTAGACGAACGGGGTGTCGGGCCAGGGGACGACGAAGACGCTCCGGTGGTCGCCGGGCACGGGGATGACGGCGGCGACGTCGCAGGGCAGCCGGTCGGCGGCCACCGAGACGTGGACGCCCTTGGCGGGCGTCAGCGTGGCCTGGTAGTCCTCGTGGTCGAGCTCGGAGACCTCGTCGGCGAACACGCCCGCTGCGTTGACGACGACTCGAGCTCGGATCTCGATGGGGTTCGAAGCGCTCTCGCCCGGCGACCGAGGGGTGACCACCGCACCGATCACCCGTCCCGCCCGGTCTCTGAGCAGGTCCGTCGCCGGCGCGTAGGTCGCCACGGTGGCTCCGAGGTCGGCGGCGGTGCGAGCCAAGCAGAGCGCCACGCGGGCGTCGTCGCCGCGCGCGTCGAAGTACAAGAAGCCTGCCGTCAACCGGGAGACGTCGAGGGTCGGGAAGAGCTCGATCGCCTCGTCTCGATCGATCTCGCGGTGGCGATGCCCGATGCGGAGCCCCCCGGTGAGGTCGTAGAGCCACAGCGCGGTCTTGTACGACCGGGTGATCGCCTTCGAGCGCGCTCCGTCGTCACCGAAGAGGGGGATCAGGAAGGGGAGAGGGCGCACCAGGTGGGGCGCGTTGCGGAGCAGCCGCTGGCGCTCGTGGAGGTTCTCGTAGACCAGGCGAAACTCGCGCTGCTCGAGGTAGCGGAGCCCTCCGTGGACCATCTTCGACGATTTCGAGGACGTCCCCGCCGCCAGGTCGCCGGCGTCCACCAGGGCCACGCGCAGGCCCCTCGTCGCCAGGTCAACGGCGGTTCCGCACCCTGTCATCCCGCCGCCGATCACCAGCACGTCATAGGTGGATTTCCCGAGTGCGAGCAGCGATTTGGTGCGGTCGAAGGCGGGCACGATCGAAGCCTCCCACAGCCGATGTTGGTTCGTCGGGGGCCTC
>Ga0181519_10001306_pt1 | contig 21937 bp, 15 predicted proteins | sample PEATcosm2014_Bin_26_FD_121102 | JGI IMG/M metagenome (GOLD analysis project Ga0181519, IMG submission 121102) | Peatland microbial communities from MTU Mesocosm Facility, Houghton, MI, USA - PEATcosm2014_Bin02_10_metaG | ecosystem: Environmental > Terrestrial > Soil > Wetlands > Peat | place...
AGCAGCTCGCCCGGGGCATCCGCTCCGACGTCATTCCCGGCATCGTCGACGATCCGGCACTCGACCGACGGCTCCGCCGCGCCGAAGCAGGCGCTGCCGACGTAGCGCGGCTCCCGGTTCGCGATGATGACGGCGCCGGCACCGGTCTCGGTCATGGCCCAGGCCTCGAGCAGCGGGAAGCCGAAGCGCTCCTCGAACGCCGCATGGTGCCGCGGGTTGACGCCCGCCCCGAAGCCGAAGCGCACGTCATGGCGCCGGTCGCCGGGCGAGGCGTCGGCGCCGATCAGCATCGCCGGCATCACGCCGAGATAGTGGATGACCGTCGCGCGGGAGGCCCGGACGCTCTCCCACCACGAGCGCGGATGGAACCGGTCGAGCAGCACGAGGCAGCCGCCGGTCATCAGCATGCACATCGTCGAGCAGGCCATCGCGTTCATGTGCGTGAGCGGCAGCGGCGTCAGCATGCGCTCGACGCCCGGCCGGATGTCGCAGAGCCCGCCGACCGTCGCGTACCAGTGTCCCGCATTCAGGTAGTACTCGTTCGGCAGCACGCAGCCCTTCGGCCGCCCGGTGGTGCCCGAGGTATAGAGGAGCGCGCACTCGGTGTCGACGTCGGGGCGCCCCGCAGCGGGCGGCGGAAATGGCGCCGCGCCGATCCCGGCGCCCGCCGGGTCCGCGATCACGAGCGGCCGCCCGACGCGGGCCGCGGCAGCCGCGAGGGCGCCTCCCTGCTGCGCAATGCACGCCGCGATGCAGATCTCGCTGTGCCCGATCAGGTACTCGAGCTCGGCCGAGCGCCAGTCCGGGTTGATCGGCACGACCGAGACGCCGAGTCCGTTCAGCGCGATGAAGTGGAACAGGAACTCCGGCCGGTTGAGGAGGAGGAGCCCGGCCCGATGGCCCGGGCCGTAGCCCGCCGCTGCGTAGAGGGCGCGCAGGCGCGCGATCTCGGCCGCGGACTCGGCGTACGTAAAGCGCCGCGCCGCGATCCCGAGCGCCTTCGCCGTCTCGGGCAGCACCTCGAGGAAGTCGTGGCCGGGATACCGGGCCGCGCTCGCGGCAAAGGCGTCGGCCACGGTGCCGCTGACCGCTGTCGGTCCCCGCGTCACGGGAACAGCTGGATCGACGGCAGCGCCGCGTCGCAGTTGAGGAGCTCGACCTTCTTGAGCCGGATGCGGAGCCGGCCGTCCACGAGCACGAGGTGCAGTCGGCTCACGCCCGCGAGCACGATCTGCGTGTCGAGCTGCGTCTCGACGTAGAGGAACGGCGTGCGCAGGACCCACGCACCCTGCCCGGGATCGGCGAGCTCCACGGCCGGCTGCTGCAGGATGTGCTGGCAGAAGCTCGGCTGGTGCTGCGAGAACGAGCGCGGGCTCTTCAGCCGCTCGATCCGCACGCGCAGCAGCAGCTTGTCCTCGTAGAAGAGCGAGGTGTGGTTGATGCCATCGGGCTGGCCGCGGGTCAGCGGCATCCAGTAGTAGCCGTCCTCGGTGAAGAGCTCGAACCACTCGTCGAAGCGCTTCTCGTCGATGAGGCGCGCCTCCTCGTAGGCGAAGTGCGCGAGTGCGGCGGCGTCGATGGTGGCGCTCGTCATGCCGGCTCCGCCGCCGTCGCCCCGGCGGTCATGAAGCGCGCCCAGGCACGGAACTGGCCGCGCATCGACACCTCGCTCGTGCCGTTGTAGTCGCCGGCGATGTGCTCGCGCTCGCCGGGCGAGTAGTTGCGATGCAGGCTCACCCAGTCGTTGCCGTCGGTCGAGAGCCCGTCCTGTATCGCGCGGTAGCAATGGCGATCGTCGTGGCCGACCACCGAGGTGGGCGCGTTGATGAGCCGCGTGTACATCACCGTCCGCTGCAGCAGCCGCTCCGGGGCGCCCGCCAGCCGGAAGGTCCAGCTCTCGATCAGCGTGCGGTCGGGAGCGATCGGCCGCGCGACGCGGATGGCCTGGATCGCGCCCTTGATGGTGAGGCTCGGGTAGTAGACGGTGTTGTGCCGCACCTCACCGAGGATCGCGCGCGCGCGTTCGGCTCCGTGTGCCTTCTCGAGCGCCGCCTCGTAGTCGCCGACCGCCGAGTAGTTGGAGTGGATCGAGAACTTGACGCCGGTGTAGCTGTGGCCGTTCTCGTAGATCCGGACGCCCATCCTGTCGAAGAAGTCGTAGCCGTTGACGAACGGCAGGAACTGCTCGATCGCCATCGGCTTCGGTGCATCGTCGGGCTGGCCGGCCCAGAGCTTCTTCGCCGTGCCGGCTGCGGACTCGTGCGCCACCATCGGGTGCATCGTGTCGTTCAGGTTCTCGATGAACATCTTCCAGTTGCAGTCGTGCATGTAGCGGAGCACGCCGCCCGCGACCTCGAGGCGGCCCTCCGGCGCGCGGTCGACCATGTTGTCGATCGAGGTCAGCGAATCGCCGAAGTAGTCGTGGAAGTCGACGCCCTCGCGCGCGAGCCGCGCGAACACGAAGCCGCGGTAGTTGACGACGTTCGGCAGCGCGACGACGCCCTTGCCGGTGGGCGACTCCGCCATGCCGGTGCCGTCGTAGCCCGCCTTCATCGGGATCGTGCGGATCGACCCGTCGAGCCGGTAGGTCCAGCCGTGGTAGGGGCAGCGCAAGAGCCCGCCCTCGCAGTGCCCGGCCTGCGCGCTCACGAGTCGCGCGCCCTTGTGCGCACAGCGGTTCATGAGCACGCGCACCTGGCCGTCGGTGTCGCGCAGCATGATGACCGGCTGGCGCGCGAGGTCGGTCGTGTAGAAGTCACCCGGCGCCGGCACCTGGCTGTCGTGGCCGACGAAGATCCAGGTGTTGTGCCAGAGCCTTTCCATCTCGAGCTCGAAGATCTCCGGGCTCACGTACACGTCGCGATGCACGGCATCGTCGCGCACGAGGCCCTGGACGGCGGCCGCATTGTTGCGATATCGGCTCATGTTCCTGCCCTCTGCCTCTGCCTCTGCCCCCGGCCCGGCACCCGTGCCACGGGCGCGTCAGCCGAGTCCCGCGGCGATGAGTTCCCGCCCGAGCGCCTCGCCCCGCTCATCGGCCTCGGCGGCCCGGCGCAGCCGCCCGACCATCGCCGCCGCATCCTCCCGGCCCGCGAGCGCCGTGGCGCCCGCGAGGATGCGCCGGAAATTCCCGAGACCCCGTTCGTAGGTGTCACCGTAGCCCTTCACGAGGTTCTGGCAAGTCGCGAGTTCCACCGCGAGATTGTAGTTACCCGGCGCGGTCCGCTTGAGCGCTCCGAGCCAGGCATCGATCTCGGCGCGCTCGGTCGCGAACCTGAGCGTCCGCCGGCGCCAGCGCTTGAGCGCGGCTATGCTGCGAAGCAGCACGAAACCCGAGACCGACGTGGTCGCGATCGAGCGGCCGCCGGTGAACCGGTCCAGCCAGCGGCGGCAGCCGGGCGAGGCGAGGAGCGCGCGGCCGATCCCGGCCGGGAGCGTCCCGCAGATCTCCTCCGTCCGCGGCTTCAGGTATTCGCGGATCTCGACGATCTGGTCAGCGCGGGCGCGAACGGAACGCCGGATCGCCTGCTGCCGGTCGGGACGCGTCTTGAGCTCCGCGACCCGGATCGTGTCCTCGATCGACATCCAGAGCGCGAGTCCGCGCGCGACGGCAGTCGTGAGCCGCGCATCCGCCGATCCCGCCGGCTCGAGGGCGGCGATCGGGGTCAGCCGGTCGAGGTACTCGCGCGCGTACGCCGGATCCTGGTAGTCGAGGAGGCGCGCAATGCCGTGCGCGAGCATCGCGTGCGCGGGCGCGGGGAAGCGCCGGCCAATCTCCTCGCGGAAGTTCGCCGGGATCTCCGCAGCCGCGGGCTCGCCCGGCACCACCGTCGCGGGCTTCACGGCGCACGACTGCGCCGCGGCGAGACCGGCGTCGAAGGCGGCGATGTTCGTCGCGACCGCCATGCCGCCGTCCCGGATCGCCTGCCGGTAGGAGTCAGGCTGAAAAGGCAGGCAGCCGGCGCCCGCGATCGCGCCGAGGATCACGGAGCTGATGATCGCACCCTGCTGGTCGGCGAGCGCCGCCATGTCGAAGGTGACGAGGCGCCGGGCGCTCCGCGCCGCCTCGGCGAGGATCACGGCGGAGTCCGCCCGCCCGTCGCCGAGATTCGACTTCTCGCTGATCGTGTAGGCGCGATGGGTGGAGGCGATCAGCGTCGTGCGATCGGGCGTGACGAGGCCGCGCTGGATGGCGCGGCCGGCCTCGACGAGTTCGGTGGCGACCACGACGTCGACGTCGCCCGGGCTCGGCATCAGGGCCATCACGGGCCGGCGGCCGTCGGCCGGCAGATCGGCCTTCGGGAAGAACTCGAGGTAATAGAGTGTCGCGCCGGTCCGCTGCGCGACCCCGGGCACGGAGGTCGCCTGCACGAGGTAGCCCTCGCGGGTCGCGACGCTCGTGAGCCACCCGGACACGACGCCGCCGCCCTGGCCGCCGAGCGCGGCGAGCGTCAGCGACAGCGGCCGACCTGGCCCGCTCACGCGGCGTCCCCGGCCGGCGCGCCGCCGAGCCAGCGGATCACGAAGCGGCGCACGCGATCGACGAGGCGGTCCCGGAAGGTGGGATTCGAGATGATGTCCGCGCGGTAGAACGACGGGCACAGCACCGCCGCGTGCGCGACCTCGCCGCAGACGCCACAGCCGACGCAGCTCTGGTCGACGTGCGCGACCGGCGCCGTCTTGAGCGGATCCGACGACGCCTTGACCGTCAGCGACGGGCAGCCGGAGAGCCGGATGCAGGAATGATCGCCCGTGCACACCGCCTCGTCGACGCCGAAGCGCTGGCGCACGACCCGCCCGCCGTCCTTCTCGCGGCGGCGGAGCGCCGGCGCGATGCGCCGCTGCCGGTTGAGCTGGCACTCGCCTTCCGCGAGCACCACCTTGGGTCCGCGGAACGAGGTCGTCATCGCCTCCTTGAGCACCGCGAGCGAGCGCTTCATGTCGTAGGTCGAGATGCGCCGCACCCATTCGACGCCGACGCCGCGCACCGCCTTCTCGATCGGGTTCTGGGCCTTGCGCTCCTCGAGCGCGGCGTCCGACGAGGGCACGTACTGGCCGCCGGTCGCGGCCGAGTAGCCGTTGTCGACGATGATCGTGATGCCGTCGTGCTTGTTGAAGACCGCATTCGCGATGCCGCTCGTGAGCCCGTTGTGCCAGAAGCCGCCGTCGCCCATGAGCGCGATCGGGCGCCGGCCGGGCACGGCGTTGAGCGCGGCGGCGCCCGCGGCGCCGAGGCCGTAGCCCATGATGCTCGCGCCCATGTCGAAGGGCGGCAGCGTCGCGAACGAATGGCAGCCGATGTCGGCACTGACGTGGATCGGGCCGAGCTCGCGCTGCAGGAGCTTCATCGATGCGAAGAGCGGCCGCTCGGGGCAGCCCGTGCAGAGTCCGGACGGGCGCATCGGCACGCTGCCGGCGAGTTCCGCCCGCGACTTGAGCGGCACGACGATGGCCGGCGCGCGCTCCGCAGGCAGCACGCCGGGCGCGTGGTCGCGGAAGAACGCGCGCAGCCCCTCCAGCATCACGGCGCCCGTGTATTCGCCGGCGATCGGCAGCGGGCCCTTGCCGACGACGCGGGTCGCGAGGCCGGCAGCGGCGAGGAGCTGCGTCAGCGACTGCTCGATGAATGCCGGCTGCCCCTCCTCGACGACGAGGAGCGTGTGCTTGCCGGTCGCGAAGCGGGCGATCTCGGCGGGCACGAGCGGGTAGGTGACGTTGAGGACGTAGAGCGGGATCGTCGAGCGGCCGAACACGTCCGCGAGCCCGAGGCGCTCGAGCGCGCGCAGCACGGCGTTGTAGAGGCCGCCCTGCAGGATGATGCCGGTGCCGCCGGCCTCACCCCCGATGAGCTCGTTGAGCTGGTGCTCCTCGATGTAGCGGACTGCGGCCGGCCAGCGCTCGGTGATCTTCTGCTGCTCCTGCGCGTAGGTGGACGGCGGCAGGATGATGCGGTCGTAGGTACGCTGCGGGTCCGCGAGCGCATCGGTGGCCGTGAACGCCGGCCGCAGGTTGTCCTTGGCGACGAAGCTGCCGTGCATGTGGCAGGCCCTGATCCGCATCATCAGCATCACGGGCGAATGGCTCGCCTCGGAGAGCTCGAAGCCACGCTCGACGAGCTCGACGATGGTCGGCAGGTCCGGGCGCGGGTCGAGCAGCCACATCTGCGACTTCATCGCGAAGGCGTGCGTGCGCTCCTGCATGATGCTCGCACCCTCGCCGTAGTCCTCGCCGAGGATGATCATCGTGCCGCCGCTGACCCCGGCGGAGGCGAGGTTCGAGAGGGCGTCGGAGGCGACGTTGGTGCCGACCGTCGACTTCCAGGTCACGGCACCGCGGATCGGGTAGTTGATCGAGGTCGCGAGCATCGCCGCGGCCGTCGCCTCGCTCGCGCTCGACTCGAAGGTCACGCCGAGCTCGCCGAGTATGCCGCTCGCGTCGGCTAGCACGTCCATCAGGTGCGACACCGGCGCGCCCTGGTAGCCGCCGACGTAGCCGACGCCGGCCTGCAGCAGCGCCTTGGTCACGGCGAGGATCGCCTCGCCCTCGAAGACCGCGCCCGCACCCATGCGCAGCGACTCAACTTCCCTGGCAAACGATCGTTCGGCCATCGTCGTCCCCTGCGTGGTGGAGCGCCGCGGCCGGCCGCGGCGCGACGCGGTGCCCGGCTTGCGCGCCGCCGAATAATAGTTGAATAATCACGTGAATTGTCAACTAAATGGCCGGCAACGGCCTGCAAACCCCAGAGGTGCGCATGGGACGGGCGAACGATGCCAAGAAGCGGGGCGACCCGGCGGCGCCGGGCTTCCTGCTGCAGGACTCTCCGTTCTTCCTCATGAACCGCACGGTCGGCGCGTACGGGCTCGCGATGGAGCGCGCGCTCAGGGCCGTCGGCACCGACATTCCGCGCTGGCGGGTGCTGATGCTCGCGCACGAGCGCGGCCCCCTCAGCGTCGGGGAGATCGCCGACAACGGCGTCATGAAGCTCTCGACCGCGACCAAGGTGATCCAGCGGCTGCGCGACGAGGGGCTCCTCAGGCTGCGGCGCAGCACGCGCGATGCACGGGTCACCGAGGTCGAGGCGACCGCCGCCGGCAGGCGCGTGGTCGCGGTCATCCGCAAGGTCGCGAGCCGCCTCTATGCGGACGCGTTCCGCGGCATCGGGGCCGCGGAAATCGAGGTCCTGAACCGCACGCTCACCCAGGTGCACCGGAACCTCGGCTCCATCGCCTAGCGGCGCGCGCCGCCCGTCCGCTCAGGCGGGCGCCGGGGCGTCGCGCTCGGGCAGCCGCCCGGGAATGTGGGTACGCAGGTAGCCGGCCATGCCGCGCACCGCCTCCTCGGTCATTTCCTCGGTGATCCGCCCGTGCTCGAGGATCGACAGGGCGAACATGAGGTCCGCGATCTCGACCGCCCGGAAGAAGATCGCCTCGCGTCCCGCATGCTTCGGCAGGACGAAGCACGCGTCGATGTGCTGCTCGAATACCTTGCCGATCCTGATGTCGCTGTGGCGGTCGCGGAGCTTGAGCTCGGGCGGCGCCTTCGCACTCAGGATCAGCTGCCGCGCCGCCGGCTGCTCCTCGTAGTAGCGCACGCCGCGGCGGATGAGCGCGGCAATCACGTCCTCCCAGGAGCCGATCGCGGAACGCCGCAGCGGCCGGCGCAGGTCCTCCAGCATCTCCTCCTGGATCACGGCGAGGAGATGGGCGTAGAGATCCATGATGTCGCTGTAATAGTGGTACGAGGATCCCTTCGGGATGCGCGCCCGGGTCGCGACGTCGGCGAGGCTCAGGGCGTCGAGCTCGTGCGTGCCGAGCAGCTCGCGCGCCGCGGCCAGCAGGCGCGCCCGCCGCGCGATGCCCGGGGCGCGAAACGTCGCGGGTCGGGACGCCGGTGGATGCAGGGGCCGCACTCCACCAGCCGACCGCCGTCCTGACGCTGTTGCCATCTTGTCGCTGTCCTGCCTGGTCACGAGCTCCGCGAAGCCGGCCGCCGCCATCACGCGCGCCGCCCGGCCTGCAGGATAACGCCAGCGGGCACGGCCGTGCGACGCGCGCCGCCGCGGCATCGCAGCGGCTCGGGCTGCCGGACCGGCACGTTGACACTGCCGGTGAGCTCAATGATACTCGACTGCAGTCGACTAAGGGACGGGCCGTCGCGCCCGCCCATCCAGCGGGAACTCAACACCGGATCGCGCCGCAGCTGCGGCGCGCCAGCAGCGCGCCGAGGGGGCGATCATGAGGAAGACTCACGAACGTACAGTGCGGGCCGGAGTGGCGCTCGCGCTCATCGCAGGCGGCATCGGCGCAGGCTCCTGGGCGGGGTGCGCGCGCGCGGATTCCGGTGACGGCAACTCGCTCGCCGAGGTCATCGTCACCGCGCAGAAGCGCGAGCAGAACCTGCAGGAGGTCGGCACCTCGGTCGCGGCCTTCGACACGAAGACGCTCGAGAGCCTCGGCTTCAAGGACGTGACCGACATCGCGAGCCAGGTGCCGGGCCTGCAGTTCAACCAGTACGGCGCCACGGTCACCATCTACAACCTGCGCGGCGTCTCGCAGAACGACTTCAGCGACCACCAGGAAGCGCCGATCGCCGTGTACGCGGACGACGCGTACGTCGCGAACACCGGTGCGCTCGCCGGGTCGCTCTACGACCTGCAGCGCGTCGAGGTGCTGCGCGGCCCGCAGGGCACGCTCTTCGGCCGCAACGCGACCGGCGGCCTCATCCAGTACATCAGCCAGAAGCCGACGGACGCCGAAGAGGGCTACCTGCAGCTGACCGGCGGCAACTTCGGCACCTTCGAGTCGGAGGGCGCGGTCAACGAGCGCCTGAGCGACGAGGTGTCGACGCGCCTGTCCTTCGCGACCGCCGAGCACGCCGGCTACGTGTCGAACACGCTCGGCGCCAACCTCAACAACGAGCGGCAGTACGCCGGCCGGCTGCAGTTCCGGATCAGGCCGTCCGAGAACGGCGAGATCCTGATCAAGCTGCACGGGCTCACCAACGATCACGAGACGTCCGGCAACTACTCGTGGGAGGCGTCGAGCCCGAACGCGACCGGGCGCGGCGTGTTCACGCCGGGCCTGCCGGACGACAGCGGCTACATGAACCCGAGCAGCAACCCCTTCCAGCAGTCGGTCGGCGACCCCGGCCACTTCAACCGCACGGTGTGGGGCTCGACCATCCACGTCAACTGGCACTTCGACGGCTTCGAGCTCGTGTCGGTCACCGATTACCTGCGCCTGCAGAAGCGCTACAGCGAGGAATCCTCGATCTCGCCCGATCCGACCTTCGTCTACACGACCGGCGTCCACTACCAGCAGTTCTCCGAGGAACTCAGGCTCGACGGCACGCAGGGGCCGCTGCACTGGATCACGGGCCTCTACTACCTCAACTACAAGACCAGCAACTTCGAGGAGACGGCGCTCCCGAACTTCATCGGCAACGTGCCGTTCCCGTACGGCAACGGCTTCGCCAACATCGGGCTCACGACGAGCGCGCCGTCCGCGTTCGGCCAGCTCGAATACAACTTCGACGACCACTGGACCGGCATCGTCGGGGCCAGGTACACGACCGACAGCAAGCAGTACGACTACGCCTACAGCTGCAACGTGTGCGGGCCGCCGAACGCGACGACGCCGCCGGGCGGCTACCCGTACTCGGTCGTCTACTCGGCCGACGCGGGCTTCCCGGACGCCAAGAAGACCTACGACATGCCGACCGGCAAGCTCGAGCTCGACTACAAGGTCGACAAGGACGTGATGCTGTACGGCAGCATCAACCGCGGCGCGAAGGCCGGCGGCTGGTCGGCCCCGAGCTCCGGCTACGTGAACCTGAGCCCGGACTACGCGGCCGCGACCGGCGTGCCGGTGCTCAACCTCAACTACAAGGAAGAGACCCTCACCAGCTACGAGGGCGGCATCAAGTCGACCTTCTGGGGCGGGGCAGGGCGCCTGAACGCCTCGGGCTTCTACTACGACTACCGCAACTACCAGGGCTTCTTCCTCGACGTCGCGACGCAGATCGTCGAGAACATCAATGCAACCGTGAAGGGCGGCGAGGTCGAGTTCGCGGTGATCCCCGTCCACGGCCTCAACATCCAGCTCGGGATATCCGAACTCGACAGCCGCGCGGTCAACGTGCCGACCCCGTCGGGCGCCTTCGTGACGTCGCAGATGCCGCAGGCGCCACCCTGGAGCGTCAACGGCGTCGTGCGCTACGAGTGGCCGGCGTTCGGCGGCCACCTGTCGACGGAGGTGGACGGCAAGTGGAACAAGCAGCTCTACCTCGAGCTCATCAACGCGCCGGTCGACCTGCAGCCGTCGTACGCCGTCTACAACGCCCGCGTCGGCTTCTCGTCGGGCGACGGTCGCTGGGACGTGTCCGGCTACGTGCGCAACCTCGCCAACGAGTACTACCGCGTGTACAACCTGGACCTCTCGGGCTTCCTCGGCTTCAACCAGAGCGTCTACGGGCCGCCGCGGACCTTCGGCGCGACCTTCACCTATCGCTGGGGTACCTGACGCAGACCGCAGTCGAGCCGCGACCCCGACCGACCCGGCCGCCGGGCGAACTGCCGACCCCGTGACGGAGCATCAAATGAGTGCGACACCGGATATCGCCGCGCCACCCGCCTCGCTCAAGGCGGGGGCGCTGCACTGGCTGCAGGTCGCGACGCTCGGGATCGCGATCGCGATCTCCGGCAACACCGCCGGCTGGAACTACGGCCTCGCGATCGGCGGCTGGGGCGGCATGCTGATCGCGGCGCTCGCGATGGTGGTGCTGTTCGTTTGCCTCACGCAGACGCTCGCGGAGCTCGCCGCGGCGCTGCCGGCGGCAGGCGGCTTCGACGGCTACGTCGGGCGCGCCTTCGGGCCGACCGCCGCTTACCTCACCGGCACGTCGGTCGCGATCGCGCTCTCCGTCGGCGCCGGGCTCGCGGTCTCGTTCAGCGAGGCGTACGTGTCGGCGTGGCTCGGCGTCGGTGGCTGGCCGGTGAAGCTCGCGTTTCTCGCGGTGGTGATGGGCCTGCAGCTCCGCGGCGCGCAGGAGGCCGTCGGGCTCACGGTCGCGGTCGGCGTCGCGGCGCTCGTGATACTCGTCGCGTTCTGCCTGTTCATGGCGCCCGAGTTCCAGGTGGCCGGCCTCTACAGCGCCGCACCCGGCGGCACGCCGACGCTCCTGCCGCACGGGCTCCTCGGCGCCGCGCAGTGCATTCCGTTCGCGCTCTTCCTGTTCCTCGGCGTCGAGCAGGCCGCGCACGCGGCCGCCGAGATGCGCGACATGGCGAAGTCGATGCCGAAGGCACTCGCCACCGCGATCGGCGTCGCCTTCGTCATCGGCATGTGCGTGCTCGTGATCGGAACGGGCGGGACCGGCGCCGACCGCCTGGGCGCGGTCGACGACCCGCTGCTCGCCGCGGTGCAGACGCATCCGGGACGCACCGGGATCACGTTCATGACGCGGCTCGTCGGCGCCGGGGCGCTGGTTGCCATCCTCGGTACATTCTTCTCGCTCGCCTATGCCGCGTCGCGCCAGATCTACCACCTCGCCAAGGCCGGCTACCTGCCGGGCGTCTTCCGCGGCGTGAACTCGCGCCAGGCGCCGTCGGCGGCGCTCGGGCTCGTGACGGCGATCGCGCTCGTCACGGCGGCGTTCGCACCGAACAGCACGATGGTCGTGTTCATCTTCCTGATCAGCGTGTCGCATGCGCTGCTGCTCGCCGCCTTCATACGCCTGCGGCGTCGCGAGCCGGCGCTGGTGCGGCCCTACCGCGCCTTCGGCGGCTCGGGTGCCGCGCTCCTCGCGCTCGTCTTTTCCGGGTCGGTGATGGTGTCCTGCTACGAACTCGAGATGCGCGCCCTGTCGGTCGCGATCCTCGTGCTCGTCGTGCTGACCGGCCATTTCCTCTGGTTCCACCCGGCGCGGCCGGCAGCCCGCTAGCGCAGGCCGGGCGACTTCCCTCAAGCACCCGCGGACCGGTCCGTCGGGTGCCATCGCAGACATCGTTGAAGGAGTGACCATGATCGTCGATCTGTCCGGAAAGGTTGCAATCGTCACGGGCGCGGGGCAGGGGATCGGCGAGGGCATCGCGCGGCTGTTCGCGAAGTCGGGCGCCAGGGTCACCATCGCGACGCGCAGCGCCGCGAACGGCCAGGCGGTCAGCGACTCGATCGTGAAGGCCGGCGGCACCGCCTGGCTCCGGCAGACCGACGTCGGCCAGCACGACGCGGTGAAGCGCGTGGTCGCGGAGACGGTCGAGCGCTTCGGGCGCCTCGACATCGTCGTCCACAACGCCGCCGTCTACCCCGTGATCTCGATCGAGGAGCTGTCGGACAGGGACCTCGACATGACGCTGTCGGTGAACCTCAAGGCCGGCTTCTGGTTCATCCAGGAGTCGCTCCGGCACTTCCGCCGGCAGGGCGGCGGCCGCTTCCTCTTCACCTCGTCGGTGACGGGCCCGAACGTCGCGATGCCGGGCACCGCGCACTACGCCGCGTCGAAGAACGGCATCAACGGACTCATCCGCACCGCGGCGCTCGAGTACGCGCGCGAGAACATCACGGTGAACGGCGTCGAGCCCGGCTACATCCTCACCCCGGCCATGGACGCGCTCGGCGGCCCCGAGGCCATCGCCGAGATGGCGAAGCAGATCCCGATCGGCAAGCTCGGCACGCCACTCGACATAGCGAATGCGATGCTCTTTCTGGCATCAGACGCGGCGGCCTACATTACCGGCCAGACCATCGTCGTCGACGGCGGCTCGACGCTGCCCGAGAGCCCGGTGGTGCTCGATTCCTTCTACAAGGGCCAGTGAACGGCGGGAAGCGGAACATGGCAACGGATGCACTCCTCGAGCGACGCTACCGGGTACTCGGCAGGAACTCGCCGCTCTTCTACGAAAAGCCCATCAACCTCGTCCGCGGCGAGGGCGTGTGGGTCTACGACGCCGACGGCAGGCGCTATCTCGATGCCTACAACAACGTGCCGCACGTCGGCCACTGCCATCCGCGGGTGGTCGCCGCCCTCAGCCGCCAGGCCGGGATCCTCAACACGCATACCCGCTACCTGCACGAGGGCGTCGTCGCCTACGCCGAGCGCCTGACGGCGACCTTCGACCCGTCGCTGTCGATGGCCATGTTCACCTGCACCGGCAGCGAGGCGAACGAGCTCGCGCTCAGGATGATCCGCGAGTGCAGCGGCGGGATGGGCGTGATCGGCACGGCCCACGCCTATCACGGCAACTCGGCCGCCGTGATCCAGCTGGGCTCCGTGTTCACGCCGCCGGAGAAGCGGGGCCCCTACGTGCGGACGGTCCCGGTCATGGACCCGTACCGCGACCGCGCGGGGCGCTCGGACGACGAGCTCGCGACGGCCTATGCCGACGACGTGAAGCGGGCCATCGACTCGTTCGCCGCGGCGGGCGTGCGCTTCGCGGGACTCCTGTTCTGCACGTCCTTCTCGAGCGAGGGCCTGCCGGACCTGCCCGCGGGCTTCATGGCGAAGGCGCTGGCCCACGTGCACGCGGCCGGCGGGTATTTCATCGCGGACGAGGTGCAGTCCGGCTTCGGCCGCTTCGGCAGCCACATGTGGGGATACCAGAAGCTCGGCGTCGTTCCCGACCTCGTGACCCTCGGGAAGCCCATGGGGAACGGCCACCCGCTCGCGGGCGTCATCGCGCGCCGCGACCTCGTCGAGTCCTTCACCTCCGCGAACATGTACTTCAACACCTTCGCCGGCAACCCCGTGTCGGCGGCGGTCGGGACGGCGGTACTCGACGTCCTTCGCGACGAGCGCCTGCCCGAGAATGCCGCGACCGTCGGGAAGTACACGCTCGAGCGCCTCGCCGCGCTCGGCAGCAGGTACGAGCTCATCGGTGACGTCCGTGGCGCCGGGCTCTTCTTCGCGGTCGAGCTGGTGCGCGATCGCAGGGCGAAGACCCCGGCGGCCGACGCGGCCAGGCGCGTCGTCAACCTGATGCGCGACCGGGGCGTGCTGATCAGCCGCATCGGCCCGGGCGACAACATCCTGAAGATCCGGCCGCCGATGCCGTTCTCGACGGAGAACGCGGACCTCCTCGTCGAGACGCTGGATGGCGTCCTCCGCGACCTCGACCCGGCCGGGAAGCCGCGCACGAATGACTGAGATGACCGACGACGAGCCCGAGCTGTTCGTCGAGAAGACCCGGGCGCTCGCGCGCGAGGCGCTCGGCCACTGGGACCTCGACGTCACCTCGGTCGAGCCCATCAAGGTCCGCGAGAACGCCGTGTTCCGCCTCGACACCAGGGACGGCGGGCGCGCGGTGCTCCGCGTGCATCGCCACGGCTACCATTCCGATGCGGCGCTCCGGTCCGAGTTCGCGTGGATGCAGGCGCTCGCGGCGGCCGGAATTCCGGTGCCGGAGGTCATCCGCGCGCGGGACGGCCGTGACTTCGTCATCGCCCGGACGGCCGCGCTCGCCGGCGAGCGCCAGGTCGACGTCTTCCGCTGGATCGAAGGCCGGCAGCTCGGCTCGGTCGAGACGAGCGTCAGCGGCGATGCGGTGTCGATCGCCGACCAGTACCACGCGATCGGCGCGATCATGGCGAGGATGCACAACCAGTCCGCCGGCTGGGCGCCGCCGCCCGGCTTCGAGCGGCACTCCTGGGATGCCGCCGGCCTGGTCGGCGAGCAGCCGCTCTGGGGCCGGTTCTGGGACCTCGCGGCGCTGACGCACAGCCAGCGCGACCTGCTGCTCCGGGCCCGCAGCCTCGTCGCGCGGGAGCTCCAGGTCTACGGCGAGGGGCCCGACCGCTACGGGCTCGTGCACGCCGACCTCGTCCCCGAGAACGTGCTCGTCGACGGCCCGACGCTGCGGGTCATCGACTTCGACGACGCGGGCTTCGGCTGGCACCTGTTCGACATCGCGACCTCGCTCTACTTCCTGAGCGGCGACAGCATCTACCCGACGGCCAGGGACGCGCTGCTTCGCGGCTACCGGAGCGAGCGCCTGCTGAGCGACGACGCGGTCGGGCGCCTCGGCATCTTCATGGCGGCGCGCGCGACCACCTACCTCGGCTGGGTGCACACCCGCCAGGGCACCGATACGGCCCGCGAGCTGACCCCGTTCCTGATCGACCTCGCCTGCACGGTCGCGGGCGAGAGCCTGCGGGGACGGTAGTATTGAGGACGGCGGGGCGGATACCGGACGGGCCCCGCCACGGCATATCATCGACCACCCACGGCGCGAAACACGCGGAGCATTTATGGCACAGAGCTACACGCTGACGATCGACGGCAAGGCGGTACCGACGGCGCAGACCTTCGACGTCGTGAATCCCGCCGACGGGAGCGTCGTTGCGCCCTGCCCGCAGGGCACGGTCGCACTCCTCGACCAGGCGGTGGAGGCCGCACGCCGGGCGCTGCCTGCGTGGAGCGCGAGGAGCGACGCCGAGCGCGCCGCGAAGCTGAACGAGATCGCCGGCCTCATCGAGCAGCACCACGCCGAGCTCGCGACGCTGCTCACGCGCGAGCAGGGCAAGACGCAGAGCGGTCCCGGCGCGAACCTCGAGGCCGGCGGCGCGGTCGCCTGGACGCGCGTCACGGCCAGCCTGTCGCTGCCCGAGGAGACCATCCAGGACGATGCGGCCGGGCAGATCGTGATCCGCCGCAAGCCCGTCGGCGTGGTCGGCTCGATCACGCCGTGGAACTGGCCGCTCATGATCGCGGTGTGGCACGTGATGCCGGCGCTGCGCGTCGGCTGCACGGTGGTCATCAAGCCATCGCCCTACACGCCGCTCTCGACCCTGCGGCTGGTCGAGCTCATGAACACCGTCCTGCCGCCGGGCGTGATCAACGTCGTGACGGGCGACGCCGAGGTGGGTGCCCGCATGGTCGCGCACCCCGGGATCGACAAGATCGTGTTCACCGGCTCGATCAAGACCGGCAAGGGTGTCATGCGCGGCGCCGCCGACACGCTGAAGCGCCTGACGCTCGAGCTCGGCGGCAACGACGCCGGCGTCGTGCTGCCCGGCACGAAGATCGAACCGCTGCTCGAGAAGCTGTTCTGGGGCTGCTTCATCAACGCCGGGCAGACCTGCGCCGCACTCAAGCGCCTCTACGTGCACGAGAGCCAGTACGAGGAGGTCGTCCAGAAGTTCGCGGCCTACGTCGCGGGCATCCCGGTCGGCGACGGCATGGACCCGAAGAACCTGATCGGGCCGCTCACGAACAAGATGCAGCTCGACAAGGTGGCCGGCTACGTCGACGAGGCGCGCGCCAGGGGCGCGCGGATCGTCACCGGCGGCACGCGACCGAAGGGGCCCGGGTTCTTCTACCCGCTCACCGTCGTTGCCGACGCCACCGACGAGATGCAGCTCGTGCGCGAGGAGCAGTTCGGGACCGCGATCCCGATCATCAAGTACCGGACGCTCGACGAGGCCATCAGCCGGGCGAACTCTCTCGAGGTGGGTCTCGGCGGGTCGGTGTGGGGCAATGATCCGGCGGAGGCGGCGGCGGTCGCGACGCGCCTGCAATGCGGTACGGCGTGGGTGAACCAGCACGGCGGCCTCCATCCGCTCGCGCCCTTCGGCGGCGTAAAATGCTCGGGCATCGGCGTCGAGTTCAACGTCGACGGCCTCAAGGAATACACGACGATCCAGGTCCTCAACGTCGCGCGCTGAATCGTCGCGCGGGCGACCGGGAGCAGGGCGGGCCAGCGGCGGTCGCAGGCCGCGAAGCCCGCTTGCCCGCCGGCCACGATCCGGGGCCGCTCGACTCCGCACCCGTCCGCAAAGGCCTCAGGGCACGACGGGGACGATCAGCGCCGAGGGGTGCGTCCTGTCGTGATAGACGACGTTCGTCGCCTTCACCATGCGCACGGCGTGGGCCTGGTCTTCGCCGGTGTTCAGATTCCGGTCGAAGCGCGGGAAGTTGCTGCTCGACACCTCGAGACGCAGTTTGTGCCCGGCGAGGAAGACGTTGCTCGTGGCCCACAGGTCGAGCGTGATGCGATAGACATCCCCGGGCCTCGCGAGCTCCGGCTGCTCCTCCGAGTTTCGGTATCGCAGTCGCAGAATGCCACTCGTCAGGTTCTGGGCGAAGCCGTTCGGCCAGACGTCGACGAGCATCCCGGTGAAGTCCGTGTCCACCGCCGAGCTGCTCACGTACAGATCCAGCGAGACCGGCCCGGTCACTTCAGTGTCCACCGCAAACGCCGGCGTCGAGTAGACCAGCACGTCACTGCGCGCCTCGGCCGGTCGCTGATCCTGCGGCCCGACACCGGTCGGCAGCGCCGCACAGCAGAGCGGCCCGCCGATCGTCGGCACCGGATCAGCTGGGTCATAGACGTACCGATCAGGCGCTTCCGCGCCCGGCGCCACGACCGTCAACCCACCGCCAGGAGAATCTCCATTCGCGGTGCCGGTCGAGTGGAGAAAGTACCGGGTGATCCTTGCACGGGCCAACGGCCACTCGTCTTCGTAACGCCACTGGTTCCTGCCGAGCACGAAGAGGCTGACCGGCTTCGCCGAGGCAAATTCGTTGTGCGCGCCCTTGAGCAGATAGTCGTACCAGCGCAGCGTCGTCTCGTCGTCGTCAACGTTCGAGGCCGCGCCGAAATCCAGCGCCCCGATCTTCGGCCCGTTACCTGCATGACCCCCAACCGAGACCTGCAGCCGCTGGCCGCGGCGGGCCTCCCGAGTACCACCGTGCTCTTTGATGCCCTCGTAGTTACGTAGTGACCCGCCGAGGAAGGTGTCATACCAGGCACCGACGTGCAGGACCGGAACCCTGATCCTGCGAAACTGTTCTTCTACGGAGATTGCCTTCCAGTAATCGTCGTAGCTGGGATGATCGAGCCAGTCGAGGTAGTACGGCGCGAGCGAGGCGAGCGACTGCGAGGCCGGCTGCCGGGAATCGTAGAGCGGATGCGCGGTGAGCGGCAGCTCCGGCGTGCCGTTGAGGTCCATCAGATGCGCTGCCACGGACCGCCTCAGCGTATCGAGCGCGAGCGACGAGGTCCACGACTCGGCGAGCCACAATTCGAACGCGCCGTCCTGGTAGACGAGATCACGGTGAAAGTTGCTGCCCATCCGCATGACGCAAAGCCCCGCGAGATGCGGCGGGCCCGCAATGGCAGCCAGCAGTTGTGCGGCCGACAGGTATGATCCGCCGAACATGCCGACCTTGCCGTTCGAATAGGCGAGCGCCGCCGCCCACTCCACGGTGTCGTAGCCATCGTTCATCTCGCTCCTGAACGGGTACCACTCGCCGTCGGACGCATAGCGGCCACGGACGTCTTCAATGACGACGACATAGCCGCGGGCAGCCGCCTTGAGGCCAAAGGCCGTGCTGTTGTTCTTGTCATAGGGCAGGCGCTCCAGCAGGACCGGAAACCTGCCGGCCTCGTCGGGGCGGTAGATGTCCGCTCGCAGCACGACGCCGTCGCGCATCCTGACGGCGACGTCGCGCTCGTAGATGACGGCGCCGGAATTCGCGGCGTGACCCAGGGATGCGAAGAGGACCATCCCGGCCGCGAACCACCCGGCAGGCGCGCGGCACGCGCGGCGCCCGATCCACCCGGCGGTCCGTCGCTGGCCGGCCGCGATCCGAGCCGGTTCCATCTCCGCGCTGGCCGCGCGGTTGCGTTGAGTCAAGTTCAATGCTCCGCCTGGCGGTTTCGGACTCTGCGGTGAAGGAGGAGGGAGGTGGCCATGTTCGTTCTTTCATTGCGGGCCGCAGCGCGCCGCCAGCTCAACTCCTTCCTCCGGATCACCTCCGGTATGGCGCGTTCGCGCGCTCGCAGACGCCGGGCGTGGTTGACAGCGACCGTGGCTGCGCTCGCGCAGGTGCACCATCTATCGTTCCTGCCGGCGCCGTTCGCAACCGATAGTTTCTTATCGGGCGGATAACGAGCGCTTATGTCCTGCCGTCGATCGCGATCTCAGCGACCGCGGCTCAGGGTCGGGCGGCGCGCGCCGGGTGTTCCCGGCACGGGAGACGGTGCGCATTCAGCGCTGGCGCGACGCCCGGGGCCATTGCCACGCCCGACTCGCCGTATAGGTCGGGTCCACGTCAATCCGGCGTGGCGATTGGCCAGGATCGGGTGCCGCGACCAGCGAGGGCGCAGCGACCGTCGAGCGTACCCGTTCTGCTCCGCCGCCCGCCGTCGCACTCGCCGGAGCCGATCCGCGAAAGTCCGCGGACGCTCAAGGGTCGCATCAGCCGGCGCCGACCCGGGCCGCCTGGTCCGTCCGCCGGCGCCGGGCGCCATCTGGGCGCGACCGCGGGAGCTTCACCAGTCGCACCGTCGCCGCGCGCCGCGGCGCCTTGCTTGACGCCGCCGCGCAGCCATTAGCACGGCTGATGCGCCGCATAAGGCCGCGCCTGTATCAATGCGACGGAGCGATTGGCTAGGATCGGGTACCGCGATCCGTCACGACGCGGGGACCGCCGGGCGCCGGCCTCACCGCGGAGTAGCTCCATGCCCCTGATCGATGCGGCGGACGTGCTCACGCTGACGGCGGTCGTGCTCGCGCTCACCTGGCTCGGGTTCATGGTCGACGCATCGCGCCTCGGCCGGGTGATGCCGGGCGTCGTCGTGATCCTGACCGGCGGGCTCCTGCTGTCGAACCTCAGGATCGCGCCGTTCTCGTCGCCCGTGTGCGACTTCATCGGCCAGTACGTGGTGGCAGCGGCGATCCCGCTCCTCATGATCAAGGCCGACCTCAAGAAGATCTTCGTCGAGAGCGGCCGCGTGATGCTCGGCTTCGGCGCCGCATGCGTCGGCATCGTGGTCGGCGTCCTCGCCGGCTACTACGCGCTCGCGCCGTGGCACGTCGCCGCCAAGGTCGCCGGCTTCTTCGCCGGGGCCTTCATCGGCGGCACCATCAGCATGCTCGCGGTCGGCAATGCCGTGCAGATGAGCGCGAACGACATTGCGGTCGCCACCGGCGCCAGCATGATCCCTAGCGTCCTCGGCCTCATGGCACTCGTCGCATTGCCGAACCTCGGCATCGTCAAGCGGCATTTCCCGGACGCGCCCGTGAAGGAGCACGACGCCCGCACCGACGAGGGGCTGGTGGGAGTCGCCGTGCCCGAGTTCCGCCTCACCCACATCACCGGCGCGCTCGCGCTCACCTTCAGCATCTGCGCGCTCGCGCGCCTCGTCGAGCGACTGGTGTCCGGCCTCGTCGGCCACGACCAGTCCCAGTACCACATCCTCTGGGTCACGACGCTGACCGTGATCGTCGCGAACGCCTTCCCGCGGCAGCTCCGCAAGCTGCGCGGCGAGTTCGAGCTCGGCATGGTTTTCATGTACATGTTCTTCGCGATGATCGGGCTCGGGACGAACATGACGTCGTTCCTCGGCAGCGCCGTGAGCCTCTTCTTCTACGTGATCATCCTGCTCGCGATCGGCATCGCGGTCACGATGCTGCTGGCGCGGCTGCTGAAGCTCGACGTCACCGAGGCGGTGACCGGGCTCGGCGCCGCGATCGTCGGACCCGCCGCCACCGTTGCGGTGGTCGCAGGCAAGGGCTGGAAGGCGATGGTGAGCCCGGCCGTCATGACCGGGATCTTCTGCCACATCGTCGGGAATTTCGTCGGCATCACGGTCGCGACCCTGCTCGGCTGAGGCGCGCTATTCCTGCGGGTAGCGGAGCCCGAGTCCCTGCCGCGCGGCATCGAGCGTCCGCATCACGGCGAGCGTCTCGGCGAGCGGCATGACGGCACTCTCGGTCGCGCCGCTCCGGACCGCCCGCATGACCTCGAGCAGCTCCGGCGCATAGCCGCTGCCCTCGACCGGGAACTCGGTCGCGACGGGCGCGTCCGTTCCGCGCCTGAGGAGGAGCCGAGTCGGCCGGAAGATCGGCGCGTCGATCACGAGCTGCCCGTGCTCGCCGAGGAGCGTGAGGTCGGGCGAGCGTCGCGTCTTGAGCGAGACGTAGAGCGCCGCCTGCGCGCCGCCCGCGTGGCTCATGAGCATCACCTCCTGCTCGTCGACGCCGGACGGACCGAGGCGGCCGCGTGTCACGACCTCGGTCGGCGGACCGAGGAGCATGGAGGCGAGCGAGACGAGGTAGACGCCCGCATCGAGGAGGACCCCGCCACCCAGGTCCCGGTTGAAGAGCGGGAGCGCGGGGTCGTAGTCCGGTACGAAGCCGCCGCCGCCGATCATGAGCCGCACCGGCCCGATCGCACCGCCCGTGACGAGCTCGCGTGCCGCGACGATGGCCGGCAGGAACCGCGTCCACATCGCCTCCATGAGGAAGACGCCCCGGGATTTCGCCGCCGCAATCATCCGCGCAGCCTCCCCGGCATTGAGCGCGAAGGGCTTCTCGCAGAGCACTGCTTTGCCCGCGCCGGTGCACACGAGCGTGACTTCCGCGTGGAGCGACGGGGGGAGCGCGATGTAGACGGCATCGACCTCGGGGTCCGCGGCGAGGGCCGCGTAGCCCGCATGCGGGCGCGCGATGCCGTGGCGGCGCGCGAATCCTGCCGCGGCATCCGGGGTGCGGGAGGCAACGGCCTGCAGCACCGCGCCCTGTCCCGACAGCGACGCGAGTTCGGCCGCGATCACGTCCGCCATCCGCCCGGTGCCGCAGATCCCCCAGCGGACCGGCCGTCGGGCGCTCATGCCGCGCCTTTCGCGGTCACGCCGCCGTCGACCGCGATCGCCTGGCCCGTCACGAACGAGGCACCGGGCCCGGCGAGGAAGGCGATGACGCTCGCGATCTCGGACGGCTCCGCCGCGCGCCCGAGGAGCCCGTAGCCGCGCATGCTGTCCCGGAGCTGCTGCGGATCGACACCCCGCGCCGCCGCGCGCCGGAGGTGATAGTCGGTGAGCGTCGCGCCCGGGCACACCGCGTTCGCCCGGATGCCGGCGGCGCCGTGCTCGACCGCGACGTGGCGAACGAGCGCGATGACGCCGGCCTTCGCCGCGTCGTAGGCTGCCATGCCG
>Ga0181519_10001314_pt1 | contig 21888 bp, 12 predicted proteins | sample PEATcosm2014_Bin_26_FD_121102 | JGI IMG/M metagenome (GOLD analysis project Ga0181519, IMG submission 121102) | Peatland microbial communities from MTU Mesocosm Facility, Houghton, MI, USA - PEATcosm2014_Bin02_10_metaG | ecosystem: Environmental > Terrestrial > Soil > Wetlands > Peat | place...
AGCACGATGCCGATATGCCGGCGATATTCCTGCACGGGAAACGAGCGGATGTCGGTGCCGTCGACGCGGATCGAGCCTTCGCCGACGTCGTAAAACCGGCAGACCAGGTTGACCAGCGTGCTCTTGCCGGCGCCGCTGGCGCCGACCAGGCCGATCATCTCGCCGGGCCCGATCTTCAGATCGACATGCTCGACGACCGACCGCTGACCATAACGGAAGCTGACGTTCGTCAGTTCGATCTCGCCGCGGACTTGTGTCGGGTGGACCGGCACCGAGGGCTCGGGCACGCTGGGGACACGATCGAGGATTTCGAAAATCCGCTGGGCCCCGGCGCCGGCGCGCTGCGTGGCGTGGACCATGCGGCTCATCGAATCGAGCCGGGTATAGAAGCGGCTGATGTACGTGAGGAACGCCGTCAGCACGCCGATCGTAATCCGATCATGCAAGATCAGCCAGGCGCCGCATCCCCAGAAGCACAGCAGCCCGACCTGCGTCATCAGCGTCACCACCGAGACGAACAGCGACCAGGTACGGTTGACGCGGTCGTTGGCGGCCAGGATCGAATCGTTGGCCCGGGCGAAGCGTTCGATCTCGCGCCGCTCCTGGGCAAAAGCCTTGACGACTCGAATGCCGGGAATCGTGTCGGCCAAGACGCTTGTCATCCGCCCGAATGCCCGGCTGCCGACGTCGAACCCGCGCCGCAGCCGGATGCGCACGCTTTGGATCAGCCAGGCGATGACGGGTAGCGGGCAGAGCGTGGCCAAGGCCAGCACTGGGTCGATCGAGAACAACAGGCCGGTCGTCATCACGATCATCAGCACATCGTTCATGAAGTCGAGCAGGTTGACCGAGAGGAAGTTGCAGATCCGGTCGGTGTCGGTGCTGATCCGGCTCATCAGGTCGCCGGTGCGCTTGCCGCCGAAGAACTCGAGCGACAGCCGTTGCAGGTGGGCATACGTCTCGTTACGGATGTCGCTGGAGATGCGTTCGCTAGCCCAGGCCAGCAGATACGAGCGCGCCCATGAAAGCAGCCATTCGACGGTCGCCGCGCCCGCCAGGGCGGCCAGAAACCAGACGACGATCTGGAAGTTGGCTGGCGCGCCAACCTCGTGCTTGATCAGGACGTTGTCCATGAGCAGCATCGTCAGGTACGGGGAAACGAGACCCGCGGCCGTACTCCCCAACATCAACACGAAGCCCAGGCTGATCACTCCCCACCGCGCGCGGGCAAAGCGCCACACGCGCCACAGCGAGCGCGCTGGAGCGGGGCCGATCGTCGGCTTGCAAAACAGGCATTCGCCCTGGTCGAAGGGAATCGTCGCCCCGCAGCTCGGGCAGACGGTCTCGGCAGGTTCTGTGGCTGCCGAGGCCGTATCCGGGTTGGCTTGTTGACGGCGAAGTTCATCGATGCGCCGGGCCAGCAGTCCGACAGCCGTGCCATGCTCCGCCGAGAATCGCCATACGGCCAGCCGCTTGTCGGCCGAGAACAGCTCCAACGAGCCCAGACCGGCCTGCTCGCGGATGCGAGTTGAACTCACTTCCGACAGGGGCCAGGACTGCGTTTCGGTCGGCTCACCATCTTTCGAGGGGGCAGAGATGCAGAAGATCCGGCGATCGGTGACGACGACCATGGCCGAACCGAAGTTCAGCCGGTCGTCGAGATCGATCTCGCAACAGCCAACGGGGACCTCGCCTGCGGCCAAATTCTTGACGACAGCGTGCGGCCAGGGAGCGGGAACCGCACTGGAAGGCGGAAGGACAGTCAACGGCTGAAGCTCCACGAGGCTGCTCGGCTCACGCACGCGGTCGTTCGATCGGCCCGTCGCTCGATCGCTACGGGGATCGGCCGACGGAGCCGCTTCTTGCCCTGACGGGGCGCAGACTTTACATTCTAGGCAAATTGGACACGACAAAGGAAGCGAAGTTAGTCCTCGTCGATTCCGGTTCGAATCTTGAACGGATCTTGCGGCGTGCGTATTTTGGGCAGTCTGCCTCAGCTTTGCGAGCGCAGATGGCACCGGCCGGGACAACTGGCACGGGCCGGGACAGCGCATCCCATCGAGCGGCGATCTGCCGGCATGACGCCGAGCAGCTTTTGCGCAAACGACTGCGAGCGTAATTCGGGTCGCGTGAGTTTTGCCGGGAAGGTGCGTGAAACCTTCACCAAAAGTTATTTTTCGGTCGAATCAAACTTTCGAGAGTCTTGAGACGTAGTTGGTGTGCGGTCAGACCAGATCGGGTCACGATCGCAGGTGGCAACGGAAACGTGATGCTTGAAATCGCCGCTATCGCGGCCTTGCAGTGCGCGGCACGTCATTTGCCCCCTCCCTACACCAGTCGCCCGGCTCGCGCAGCTTGCACCGGCCAGACAGTTTTGCCAAGTCAGACACGGTTGCCAAGCCAGATCGGGCTCGTCGGTCTTTTTCCATCTGACGTTCGTCACGTAAGGGCGCAGCATCGACCACCACGGATGAATGCGCTCCCTGAGCTGACTCCGAGTTGCCGATTCCGATCCTTGCAGGCGTAACGTTCCGGCCACCTTCAGCCAACTTTCCCATAGACGCGACAAGAAGAGCGAGAGGTCACAAGGAATCCACCATGGAATTCCGCAAGATTCTGGCACTGCGTGGTCCGAACTTCTGGGCGAACTTCCCGGTCCTCGAGGCCTGGGTTCACTTGGGCGACCTCAAGGACTCACCGTCCAACGAGCTTCCCGGCTTCAACGAACGGTTGATGAGCTGGCTGCCCACGATGATCGAGCATCGCTGCGGTCTTGGCTATCGTGGCGGGTTCTTCGAGCGCCTGCAGACCGGAACCTACCTGGCCCACATCCTCGAACACGTCACGATCGAGCTGCAGTGCCTGGCCGGCGTCGACGTCAGCTTCGGCCGCGCCCGCGAATGGCTGGGCGATGGCTATTACAAGGTCGCCGTCGAGTACCTGGAAGAGGAAGTCGTCCGCGCCGCCCTGGAAAAGGGACGCGAGCTGTGCCTGGCCGCCGTCCACGATCGACCGTTCGACATCCAGGCCGAGGTCAAGAAGCTTCGCGAGATTTACCACCGCGTCGCCCTCGGCCCCAGCACGAAGGCCATCGTGCGGGCCGCGGAAGCTCGTGGCGTTCCAACGCGCCGGCTCAATACAGCCAGCCTCGTTCAATTGGGCTACGGCTCGCGTCAACGGCGAATCGTGGCCGCGCAGACCGATCGCACCGGCGCTATCGCCGAAGAGATCGCACAGGATAAGGACATGACCCGCGATATGCTGCGGGCCGTGGGCGTGCCCGTGCCGGACGGTCGGCCCGTGACCGACGCCGAGGACGCCTGGGTAGCCGCTCGCGAGATCGGCGGGCCGGTGGTCGTGAAGCCGCAGTACGGCAGCCAGGGGCGTGGCGTGGCGACCAACCTGTCGACGCGCGAGCAGGTGATGGCGGCGTTTCAGGCCGCGTCGCGCGAAAGCTCCTATATCATGGTCGAGCGGTTCGCTCCTGGCGCCGACTACCGGCTGCTGGTGATCGGACACAAGTTCGTGGCGGCCGCTCGCCGCGAGCCGGCGCAAGTCGTCGGGGACGGCGTCCACACGATCTCCGAGCTGGTCGATCTGGTGAATGCCGACCCGCGCCGCGGCGAAGATCATGCCACGGCGCTCAGCAAGATCCGACTCGACCCGATCGCGCTGGCCGTCTTGGCCGAGCAGGGATTGTCGCCCGAATCGATTCCCGCTCCGAGCACCAAGGTGATCGTGCGCCGCAACGCCAATCTCAGCACCGGGGGCACTGCCGCCGATGTCACGGAGATGGTCCATCCCGACGTGGCCGCGCGTGCGATCGACGCCGTGCGCGTCGTGGGCCTCGACATCGCCGGGGTCGACGTGGTGGCGCTCGACATCAGTCGGCCGCTCGAAGAACAGGGCGGAATGATCATCGAGGTCAATGCCAGCCCCGGCCTGCGAATGCATATCGAGCCTTCGAGCGGAATGGCTCGCCCGGTCGGCGAAGCGATCGTCTCGACGCTGTTCAGCGAAGGCGAAGACGGCCGGATTCCGATCGTGGCCGTGACGGGCGTCAATGGCAAGACGACCACGACTCGGCTCGTGGCCCACATGCTCGCCGGTATCGGTCATCGCGTCGGCATGACCTGCACCGATGGCATCTACATCGGCGATCGGCGAATCGACACGGGCGATTGCAGTGGACCGCAAAGCGCCCGGGCCGTGCTCATGAATCCGGCGATCGATGCGGCCGTGTTCGAAACGGCTCGCGGCGGGATTCTCCGCGAAGGGCTCGGCTTCGATCGGTGTGACGTCGGCGTGGTGACGAACATCGGCGAAGGCGACCACTTGGGTATCTCCGGCATCGACACGCTTGAAATGCTGGCCCGCGTGAAGCAGACAGTGGTTCGGGCCGTGTCGCCGCGCGGTGCCGCCGTGCTCAAGGCCGACGATCCGCATACGGCCGCGATGGCTGCCAATTGCAAGGGCTCTGTGATCTTCTTCGCTCGTGACGGCGCCAACGAAGTGCTGGCCGCCCATCGCGAGAAGGGAGGCCGCGCGGTCTATGTGGGTGACGAATCCGTGCTCGCGGCCGAAGGCGCCCGAGTCGAGAAGATCGCCTCGCTGGCCCGCGTCCCAATGACGCATGGCGGGCGGATCGGTTTCCAGGTCGAAAACGTCCTGGCCGCCACGGCCGCCGGCTGGGCCCTGGGCTTGTCGCGAGACTCGATTCGCGCTGCGCTCGAAAGCTTCGATGCCGATCCTGCCAAGGTTCCGGGTCGCTTCAATCTGTTCGAGATCAATGGGGCCACGGTCGTCATCGACTATGGCCACAATACCTCGGCCCTGGAAGCGATGATCGAAGCGATCGAGCCTTTCCCCTGCAGCCGAAAGGTTGCCGTCTATTCGACGGCCGGCGACCGCCGCGACTGCGACATGATCAGCCAGGGTAAGCTGCTCGGCGAGGCCTTCGACCAGGTGATCCTGTACGAAGACCACTACTTGCGCGGGCGGGCTTCGGGCGAGATCATCGGCCTGCTGCGACAGGGCATGGCCGGGGCGTCACGCGTCCGTGAGATTCGCGAAGTGCGCGGGGCCGTGGCCGCCGTCGAGATGGCCTTGAAGCAAGCTCAGCCCGGCGACGTGATGCTCGTGCAGGCAGACGTGATCGACGAGACGCTGGAGTTCGTCCATCGCTTCATCGAAGTCAATGCTCCCGGCGCCGAGCTGACCGTGATCGACGCGATGCGTGGGCTGCAAGAGGCCGGCGTATATGCCGCCGCTTCAGCCGAAACGATCGACTGATCGCGATCGAACCCTTCTCCCAACGGGAGAGGTGGCGAGCGCCGCGAGACGGATGCAGGGGCGCGTTCGTACGCTACGTCGTTGCCCGCCGTTGATTCCAGCGCTACTAGCGATCCTGTCTGCCGACGTCGCCTCGCGCTCTCTCTCCGCTCCCCGTGGTCGTGCCTGCCTCGTGGCGACCTGACACGGGTGCGCCGGAACTTGCCGGCCATGGAATGATTGGGTGGCTGCCGATCCATCTGCCATAATCGACGTGTCATCCTTGGAAAGGACACGTTGATGTACCGTGGCTTGCTTGCAGTGTTCCTCACCACGTTTCTCCTGCCGATCGTGATTTGCCAGGCGGTCGAAGTCCAAACCAAAGCGGCTCCGGCCCGCCGTGAAATGCGCCGCGTCGCAGGCTGGCAGGTGCATGTCGACATCGCGCTGCTTAAGACGCAGGCGGAGGCTAGCCAGCGAGCGCTGGTCTTGCTCGAGAAGCAGCTCACGGAGATCGTTCGCGTCGTACCCAAGCCGGCGGTCGGCGAGTTGCAGAAGGTTCCGCTCTACTTCTCGCCCGCCTATCCGGGCGAACAAGCCCGAGCCGAGTATCATCCCAGTGCCGGCTGGCTGCGCGAGCATGGTCGCGATCCGGCGATGGCCAAGGGAATCGAGTTCACGAACATCTCGATCTTCGAACAGGAGACCGATCGCATGCCGAACTTCGCCCTGCACGAGCTGGCGCATGCCTACCACGATCGAGTCTTGCCCAAGGGGTTCGACAACGCCGACGTGCGGCAGGCATATGACAGGGCAAAGGCTTCGGGCAAATACGAGCGGGTCGAATGCTGGCACGGTAGCAGTCGGCCGACTACGATCGAGCGCTCCTACGCGCTGTCGAATCCGATGGAGTACTTCGCCGAAGACACGGAAGCGTTCTTCAGCCGCAACGATTTCTTTCCGTTCACGCGTGTCGAGCTGCGGCGTCATGATCCGGAGATGTTCGCATTGCTGATGAGGCTGTGGGGCGTAAGGGCCAATCCATGAGAACGTACCATTCGATGATCGAGCGGATCGCGATCCTGACGATCGTCGCGTGCTGGGCGCCGCTGGTGGCAGTGGCGCGCGAACCAGCCTCCGATTTCGAGCGCGCCAGAACGCTCCGCGACCGCGTAGCCAACACCGTGTTTCGCGACACGGTAAAAGCCCATTGGCTGCGGGGCAACACACGATTCTGGTACCGCGTGAGCACCGGGCCGCAAGCGCATGAGTTCGTCCTCGTCGACGCCGCAGCCGGCAGGCGAGAGCTGGCATTCGATCATGTTCGGCTCGCCCAGGCCTTGGCCGCTGCGGGCGAGAAAGACGTCCGCGCCAACCGGCTCGACTTGGACCGGTTGACGTTCGACGACCAAGCGACGCATGCCCTGTTCGCGCACGGCGCTAAGAACTGGCGCTTCCGGCTGCCGGCCGGGCCGCTCGAGCGCCTGACAGGCGAAGCGATGCCGACAAATCGGCTCGCGCCGCTCAAGGAAGTTCCTCGCGCCACGGCGCGCACTGGCGCTGAGGTCCAACTAACGTTCGAAAATCGCACGCCCGAACCGGTCGATCTCGTTTGGCTAACGTTGGAAGGGAAGCAACGAGGTTACGGCCGGCTCGCTCCAGGCGCAAAGCGCGAGCAGCACACGTTCGCAGGGCACGCCTGGCTGGTAATTGGCCCTGGCGACGAGACGCTGGCCGCGTTCGAAGCGCCCGACGAACCGGCGACGGCCGAGATCAGCGATGCTTCGAAACCACTGCCGGCTCAGGGCGACCGCCGCCGCGACGACGCACAACCCGGAAAGCTCTCGCCCGACGGCAAATGGCGAGTGTTCGTCAAAGAGCATGACGTTTGGCTCAGCGACACGGCCGGTGGGCAGCCGCGCCGCCTGACCGACGACGGCCGGCCAGAGAACCCATACACCGACGAGCTCTCCTGGTCGCCCGACTCGCGGAAGCTCGTCGCGCTGCGCATCGAGGGAGTGCCGCGTCGCGTAGTCACGCTCGTCGAGTCGTCGCCCACCGATCAGCTTCAACCAAAGGTCAGCACCTACGACTACTTCAAGCCGGGCGATCGGCTGCCGCACCCGCGCTTCAAGTTGTTCGACCTCGCCAGCGGTAAGGCGCTCGCCGTCAGCGAGGAGCCGTGGCCGAACCCCTACACCGAGACCGGCCACATCCCGATCCGCTGGAAGCCTGATTCGAGCGAGTTCACGTTCGACTACAACCAGCGCGGGCACCAGGCGTTTCGCGTCATCGCGGTCGATGCCAAGAGCGGGGCGGCGCGTGTCGTGGTCGATGAGCACTGCCCCACGTTCTTCTGCTACAGCAGCAAACACGAGGAGCATTGGATCGAACCGACCGATGAGCTGATCTGGATGTCGGAGCGCGACGGCTGGAATCATCTCTGGCTCTATGACAGTGCCAGCGGCCGGGTCAAGAATCAGATCACGCGCGGCGAATGGGCCGTCCGCGACGTCGAGCGAGTCGACGCCGAAGCCCGGCAAGTCTGGTTCACGGCCGGCGGCATTCGGCCTGGGCAAGATCCTTATTTCGTGCATCACTGCCGCGTGAACTTCGACGGCACCGGCTTGGTCGTGCTCACCGAAGGGAACGGAACGCACGAGATCGAGTGGTCGCCCGACCGGCGGTTCTTCATCGATCGCTGGTCGCGCGTCGATCTCGCGCCGGTGAGCGAGTTGCGCCGGGCCGACGGATCGCTCGTATGCGAGTTGGAACGAGGTGACGCCCAAGAGCTGCTGGCGACCGGTTGGCGCCCTCCGGAAGCGTTCGTCGCCAAGGGACGCGACGGCCAGACCGATATCTACGGAGTCATCTACCGCCCGCAGCAGTTCGATCCGTCGAAGAGATGTCCAGTCATCGAATACATCTATGCCGGTCCACACGGGGCGTTCGTGCCCAAAGCGTTCAACCAGGTGCCGGGCGGCTGGGTGCGCGAGATGGCCGAACTGGGATTCATCGTCGTGCAGTGCGACGGCATGGGAACGAACTTCCGCTCCAAGTCGTTTCACGACGTCTGTTGGCAGAACCTGGGCGACTCGGGCTTTCCGGATCGGATCGCCTGGCTGCGGGCTGCGGCGGCAAAGTATCCGCAGCTCGATCTGTCGCGCGTCGGCATCTACGGCGGGAGCGCCGGCGGGCAGAGCAGCACGCGGGCGCTGTTGGCCCACGGCGACTTCTATAAGGTGGCCGTGTCCGACTGCGGCTGCCATGACAATCGCATGGACAAGATCTGGTGGAACGAGCAATGGATGGGCTGGCCCGTTGGCCCGCATTATGCCGAGCAATCGAACGTGACGCAGGCCAAGCGACTGACGGGTAAACTCATGCTCATCGTGGGTGAGCTCGACCGCAACGTCGATCCTTCGACCACGATGCAAGTGGCCAAGGCGCTCGTCGATGCCGACAAAGACTTCGACTTGTTGGTGATTCCGGGCCAAGGGCACGGCGCGGCCGAAACGCCCTACGGCACGCGCCGCCGGGCCCAGTTCTTCGTCCGGCATCTGCTGGGCGAGGAACTGAAGTAGCTTTCGAACCGGCTTCTGAATTCATTTTGGTTGACAAGCGGATCGCGGCTCGACTAGGCTCATAGGGTGCCGAGTTAGCCGACGAAGTCATTCCTTCGCTGACCACCTCGGCGCTCCTGCCGATAATGCCCCACCTGCGGCTGCCAACGCCTCGACCCCGCGCTGACGGTTGCTCCGGCCTTGAACGACATTCCCGCCCGCCGCCCAGGAGTTCTGCTGCCATGAAGCGATTGGTTGCAGCCATCGCGCTGTCAGCACTTTTGATTTCCAGTGTGCGGGCCGAAGTTCCGACGCTGTCGTACGTCGTCCCGCTGGCCCTCGCGCCAGGCAAGTCGACCGATGTCGCGCTGCATGGCAAGGCCCTAGCCGAGCCGACGGGTGTTTGGGTCGCTCCTTCCGTCTCGGCAACGCTCACAACCAACCCCAAGGCCGGCACCGATCCGGCCAAGGCGACGTGCCGCTTCGAGCTGCCGGACGACGCCCCGCCGGGTATCTATGCCGTGCGATTGGCGACCAAGGGCGGGATCAGCAACCTCAAGCTGCTCACCGTCGACGATCTGCCGACCGTGCTCGAAGCGACTGACAACAAGAAGCAGAGTTCGGCTCAGAAGCTCACGCTGCCGGTGGCTGTCGAAGGTGCGGCCGAGCCCGAGAGCTATGACTACTTTCGGTTCACGGCACGCGCCGGCCAGCGGTTGAGCGTCGAGGTCTTGGCGCGCCGGCTCGCGTCGCCGTTGGATCCGGTCGTGCGGCTGCTCGACGAGCACGGCCATGAGTTGGCCTACAGCGACGACGAAGAGGCCACGGGCGTCGATGGGCGCTTCGTCCATCGCTTCGCCCAAGACGGCGATTACCTGCTGGAGATTCGCGACATTCGCTATCAAGGCGGCGCCGACTTTCGCTACCGGTTGCGGATCGGCGACTTCCCGCTGGTGACGGCGCCGTTTCCGTTGGCGGTTGCTCGCGGCTCGCGAGCGTCTCTCGAAGTGACCGGCACGCAGATCGAGTCCCTCGCCCCGCTGGCCGTGAATCTGCCGGCCAGTTTCCTGCCCGAACGACAACGGCTGTGGGTTCGTTATGCCGAAGGGCAAGGCTCGTCGGCCGTGAATGTCTTGGCGTCGGACGCGGCCGAGCAATTGGAGCAAGAGCCGAACGACACACCGGAAATGGCCATGAAGATCGAACGGCGCGGCGCGATCGAAGGCCGCTTCGCCGTCGATCACGATCGGGACTGGTACGCCTTCACGGCCACCAAGGGTTCTCGACTCCGCGTCGTCGGCCGGACGCGCAGCCTCGGCTCGCCGGCTGATCTCTATCTTCGGCTGTTCGACGCCACGGGCAAACAACAGCTCGCCGAAGCCGAAGACACGGCCGGCGAAGAAGGCGTCGTCGATCACACGTTTGCCGCCGATGGCACTTACCTCCTGTCGGTCGAGGAGCTGCTGAATCACGGCGCGAGCGACCGCGTTTACAGGTTGGAACTCGAACCGGGCAGCCCGAGCTTCTCGCTAACCGTGGCGGCCGACAAGTTCGACGTCGCGCGTGGCGGGTTCTTTTCCACCAAGGTGACGGCCGTGCGGCAAGGCTTCGATGGCCCGATCGAGCTGTCGCTCGAAGGGCTCGATCCTGCGGCTAGCGTCTCGGGCCAGATCATCGCCAAGGGGAAGAAAGACACGACGCTACAAGTGGTTTTGCCGTCCGACATCGAGCCGGGCCGCTGGCTCGACTTCCGCGTCGTCGGCCACGCTACGAGCGGTGAGCAGATCCTTTCGGCCTCGGCCGACAATCTCGTTACGCTCCGCACGGCCCTGGCCAGTCTTTCGTATCCGCCAGCCGAGCTGGTCGGTCGGTTCGTGGCGGGCATCGGCCCCGCTGCTAAGCCACTCGTCGAGCTGTCGGTCGATACGCCGCAAGTCGTCTACTACCGGCAGCAAGGCCAGGCCACGGTCAAGCTCAAGGCCAAGCGTTTGGGCGACTTCGCCGAAGCCTTGGCGTTCGCCGCCGAAGGGCTGCCGCCGGGAGTCGTCGTGAAGCCGGCCTCGCTTGAGCCGAAAGCCACCGAGCTGAAGTTCGATCTCTCCGGTCCTGCGGCTCTGGCGCCGGGTGACTACGCCTGGCGCCTTGTCGGCACGGCGACCTACAAAAAGAATCCCGTGCGCTTCGCCCAGGAACTTGCGCTCCGTGTCGTCGAGCCGCTCGAACTGCGCCTCGAACCGCCCGGCAAGCTCACGGCCGGCGGCAAACTTCCGCTCAAGGTGCGCGTGACGCGGATGCCGGGCCTAACCGGTACGATCCATTGCCAATGGTTGCGCTTGCCCGACGGGATTGCGGCCGTCGGTCCGACGACGATTGCCGAGGGGGCGAATGACGCCCAGTTCGAACTTGCCGTCGCGGTGGGGGCTCGACCGATGACGCATACCGGGCTGCTGGTCGCCAGCGTCAAGCTCGGCGACCGCGAGCTGCGCTGCGAAAGCCGGCCGTTGGACTTGAAGATCGAGAAGCCGTAAGAAAGGAATCCCATGCATACCAAACTTTACGTCGCAATCGGCTTGCTACTCGCCGCCTCCACCCAGGCGCTCGCCGCGACTACGTCCGACGGGCTAAAGCTCGAAGCGATCGTCATCGGCAAGCCCGAACGGCTCGAAGTCCAACCGGCGAAGATCATGCTCAACACCTCGCGCCAGCAGGCGCAGCTCGTCGTGACGGGCGTCTATTCCGGCGGGCGCGTGCAAGACCTGACTCGGGCCGCGACCTTCGCGTCGAGCGAACCGGCCGTGGTCACGCTACGGCAGTCGGTCGCCTTCCCCGCGCACGACGGCCAGGCCGAGATCCGGATCGAAGTCGGCGGGCTCAAAGCATCGGTGCCGGTCGAAGTGCGTGGCGTAGCGAAGCCCGAGCGCGTGTCGTTCGAATACGGCACGCTCGTCGCCCTGACGAAGCAAGGCTGCAATCAAGGCGCTTGCCATGGCTCGCCGAGCGGGAAGGGTGGGTTTCGTCTGTCGCTTCGCGCCTACGACGCCGTGCTCGATACCGAGACGCTGATCCGCGAGGCCTTCAATCGCCGCACGAATTTGTTCGAGCCTGAGCGGAGTTTGCTGCTCACCAAGCCGCTGATGGAAGTCGCCCACGGCGGCGGCCGGCGGATCAAGGTCGGCGACCCGAGCTACGAACTGTTGCGAGATTGGATCGCTCAAGGCTGCCAGGCCGATCCGGCCGACGCGCCGCGGTGCGTGCGTCTGGAAGTCTATCCACGCGAGCGCGTGCTGCATCGCCCGGCCCACACGCAGCAAATGCTCGTCCTAGCGCATTTCTCCGACGGCAGCGTGCGTGACGTCACGCCCCTGGCTTCATATTCCAGCAGCGATGAGGCCATCGCCACGGTCGATGCGTCGGGCCTGGCCGTCGGGCTGGAGCGGGGTGAGTCGGCCGTGCTGGTTCGCTACGCCCAGCTCATGGAGACGTCTTACCTGACGTTTCTCCAAGACGTGCCCGGCTTCAAGTGGCCGGCGCCTAAAGAGAACAACTTCGTCGACGGGTTCGTGTTCGACAAGCTGCGGATGTTGCAGATCGCTCCGAGCGAGCTATGCAGCGACGGCGAGTTCATCCGGCGCGTGTATCTCGATGTGATCGGACTGTTGCCGACGCCCGCCGAGACGCAGGCCTTTCTCACCGACCCGACCCCCAATCGCCGCGAGCAGCTCATCGATCGGCTGCTTGATCGGCCCGAGTTTGCCCGCTTCTGGGCGATGCGATGGGGCGACCTGCTGCGGTTGCGAGGCAGCAAGCTGACGCCGGCCGGCGTGCAAAAGTTCCACCATTGGCTCGTGCAGGCCGTGGCTTCGAATATGCCCTACGACGAGTTTGCCCGCACGCTCATCACTTCCGACGGTAACACCTTCCAGAGCCCGCCGGCGAACTTCTATCGAGCCCTGGCCGACACGGCGGACTGCACCGAGACGATGAGCCAGCTCTTCCTAGGCGCTCGCATCCAGTGCGCCAAGTGCCACAACCATCCGTTCGAACGCTGGACGCAAGACAACTATTACGGACTCGGAGCGTTCTTCCAGCGCGTCGCTCGCAAGAAGGCTCCGGCAGGCGACGAGATGGTGATCTTCGTGAACCGTACGGGCGAGATCGTCCAGCCGCGCACCGGCAAGACGATGAAGCCTTGGCTCCCGGCCAGCGGCGATGTGAGCCTGACCGACGAGACCGACCGGCGAACGGCCCTGGCCAATTGGCTCACCGGGCCGAACAATCCGTACTTCGCGCGCGTCGGCGTCAACCGCATTTGGGGCCATCTGATGGGGCGCGGGATCGTCGAGCCGGTCGACGATTTTCGCGACTCGAATCCGCCCAGCATTGCCAAGCTGCTCGACGCCCTGGCCCGCGACCTGGTCGAGCATCACTACGACCTCAAACACACGATCCGCACGATTCTAGTGAGCCGGACCTATCAGCTCAGCTCGCACACCACGCCCGAGAACAAAGACGACGTGAAATACTTCTCGCATGCTCGTGCTCGCCTGTTGGGAGCGGAGCAATTGCTCGACGCGATCTGCCAGGTGACCGGGATCGAGGAAAAGTACGCCGGCTTGCCGAGCGGCACGCGGGCCACGGAGCTGGCCAGCCCCGACGTCGACAACGAGTTCCTCAAGGTCTTTGGCCAGCCGGCGCGCGAGACGCCTTGCCAGTGTGAGCGGTCCGGCGATTCGAACCTGTCGCAGGCTTTGCAGATGATCAACGGCCCAGTCGTGCACGGCAAGGTCCACGACGCGAACAACCGCCTCCGCCGGTTGATCGCCGCAGGGAAGACGCACGCCGAAATCATCGACGAGCTGTACCGCTCCGCATTCTGCCGTGCGCCCAGCGACGCCGAAATGTTGACGGCCCTAGGGCACGTCGCGGGCAGCAAGGACTCGATGCGCGGGCTGGAAGACGTCTGCTGGGCTTTGCTCAATGCCAACGAGTTCTTGTTGCAGCATTGATGCCGTCGATGGCAAATAGCCTGTTCGACGCGCGGTTTCTCCAGAATATGCGGTTTGCCGGGTCCGCTCGATGGTGCTACAATGGTATACCATTGGTGGGAAACTCGGGGAGACCTGCACGTGATCAAGAACCTCGTCAAACACGGCAACAGTTGGGCACTGGTCATCGACCGTCCGATCCTCGACCTTTTGAAGATCAGCCCCGAGGCGCCGCTTGAGATCACGACCGACGGGCGCTCCGTGATCATCGCTCCGGCGGGGGCCTCGACGCACAAAGAGCAGGTGCGCGCTGCGCGCAAGCGGGTCAACGCCCGTCATGCAAAGGCGTTCAAGAAGCTCGCGGAGTAGCTTGCGGCCGTGTGGCAGAGTTTGCGTCAAGCCTACGGTTCCGCCCGCGTGCTTTCACTCCCCGGTGCGTGGAGCGGCACGACCGACACCTTGCCGGTGTTCTCGAGCACGGCGAACCGCACTTCGGCCGGCCCGGCGCAACCGGCGGCGCGCAGCGAAGCGTCGAGCTCGTGGGTCGTCATCTGGGCCTGGCGCAGGGCTTCGAGTTCGATCTTGCCGTTGTAGACGAGAATCAGCGGTCGGCCTTCGATCAGCGCTTCGAGCGGCTTGCTGCGAAACGTCAGCCAACTGACGGCCGCGTTGATCACTACGAGTGTCGTGGCCAGGATGACACCTCCGGTGATGCTGTTGTCGCCGCCGTTCATCGAGTTCTGCACGGCGTTGCTCAGCACCAGCAGCAGGACGAGATCGAACGGGGCGAGCTGGCCGACTTGCCGCTTGCCGGTCATCCGTAGCAGCACGACCAAAAACGCGTAGACGACCACCGCACGAATGACGAATTCCCACCAGTGCGGCAGGCTGATTTCCCACATTGCAGTTTTCTCCGGACGAAGCAGTGAGTGTGCGGTTCGGTGGATGCGAGCAGTCCGGATCGACTGACTATCCCTGCCGCATGCGCCCGGGCTCCTCCCACCAGCGGGCCGCGTCTTGCCGGGTCCAGCTCCCGGCCGCCTCGCAAGCCAGCAGCGCGTCGCGCAGCGAACCCATGTCCTGAAACCGATCCTGCGGGTTCTTGGCCAGGCAGCGCAGCACGATCTGCTCCAAGTCCCCGGGCAAGTCCGGACGGAGCTCACGCGGCGGGGTGACCGGATCGTGGACGTGGGCCAGCAGCACTTGAATGCCCCGGTCGCCCGAGAACGGTGGCCGGCCGGTGAGCATGAAATAGGCCACAGCCCCCAGCGAATAGACATCGCTACGCGCGTCGGGCTTAGCGCTGTTAGCGGCCTGCTCTGGCGACATGTAGAGCGGCGAGCCGGTGATCTGACCGTCGAGCGTCAGCTCGGGCCGGTCGAGCTCGTGCGACGGCTTGACGATGCCGAAGTCGAGCAACTTGGCGATGTCGTACACGCCGCCACGCTGGGCCGCGAAGATGTTCCCCGGCTTCACGTCGCGGTGGATCAGCCCGATGCCGTGTGCCTCGCGTAGCGCGTCGGCCGTCTGCTCGAGCAAGTGAATGGCCCGGCCTGGCGGCAGGGGGCCGTACCGCTCGACGAGCTCCAGCACGCTCATGCCCGGCAGGTATTCCATCACGTAGTAGAACGTCCCCTCGTCGGTACGGCCGACGTCGAAGATCTCGATCGTGTTCCAGTGCGTGAGCGAGGCCGTGACGCGCACCTCGCGCTCGAAGCGCGCCAGGGCCAGCGGGTCGGCTGCCTTGCCAGGACGGATCAGCTTGATCGCGTAGCGGCGCTTCAGCCCCTCGTGCTCGGCCAGGTAGACCTCGCCCATGCCGCCGGTGCCGATCCGCTGCTTGAGCCGGTACGAGCCGAACTGCCGGATCGCGTCTTGCTCGCGGCGCCACGAGGCCGCGACCGACGAACCATAGACCGCGATCCCCCACAGCACGAACATCATTGCCGCCAGGCTGGCTTGCTGATCGCTCGGCACGGGCTCGGCCGCGAACCAGCGAAAGTCGACGGCCAGCGTCAGGCTCGGCACCACGCTCACCAGCCCGATCACCAGGGCAGCCCGCCGCCAGGAGTTCGGGATGAACAAGGCATAGACCAGCACCAGCCCGCACCAGATGGCGACCGGCACGTCGACTGTTCCGAACTGGGCGAGCGAATAAATCGTCGATTGGTGCTGCAACAGGGCAAAGCACACGGCCGTCGAGCCGAACATCACGGCTTCGATCAAGCGCAGCCCTGCCCAGCTCCACACGCGCTCGCGCCGCCAGAGCATCACGGCGATCAGCCAGAGGACCACGACATTGGCCGCGTGGACGATGAACAGCAGATGGCCGCCGGCCAGGCGAGCCGTTTCGGCGTCGACTTCGATCCGATCATAGAGTGCCCGCTTGAGCAGGAAGGCCTCGCTGCCGACGCAGAGTGCCAGGGCCGCGCTGCGCAGCCGGCTCTGCCACAAGGCCCGCAGCGTCGCCGAAGGGTCGGGTGCCGTCCCGCCCAGCGAATCGCCGGGGGGCGTGCTGATCACCCGCGGCGCGACCGGCGCCTCGAGCGTCGTGTCGAACGGAGTGCCAGGCGTGTGAGGAACCGGATCCATGGCGTTGCCGTACCACCGGGGCGCCGAAGTTAGCCGAAACGGGCATCATAACGCCTGAGCGCCCGCAGAGCGAAATCGACCACTGCCTGCGGCGGCCTGAGAGCAATCCCACTTCCTTGCGGCCGCCCAGAGTTCTACACTCATACAAGAGTCTCCTGGCGTTTCTCCGGTGCGCCAGTGCCGTTTGTCAGCCTTTCGAGACCCTTGCGACCTTGAATCGACTCTTCGCTCCGCGTACGTTCGCTTCGATTTCTCCGGCCGCCGTCCTGTTGGCCGTTTGGGCCATGGCTTCGGCGGCACTGGCGGCTGATGACGCAGCCTTGCGAGCCAGGGTGGCCGGGGGCGTGCTCCATTACGGCGGCGATGCCGAAGGGGGCGCGCCGTTCGAATGCCGCGATCCCAAGGATCCCGCCAAGGTCATCGGCTACGAAGTCGAACTGGCCGACGCCCTGGCCGAAGCGCTCGGCCAGCGCCTGGGAATGAAGCTGCGGGCCGGGTTCGTGCAATACGAATGGGAAGCCTTGCTTCCGGGGCTCGAGAAGCAGGACTTCGACTTCATCCTCAGCGGCTACGAGATCACGCCCGAACGCCAGGCCAAGGTCTTTCTCTCGCGACCTTACTATGCCTATGCCGAACAGCTCGTGGTGCGGGCTGATGAGCATCGGATCAAGTCGTTCGCCGATTGCCATGATCTCGTCGTGGGCACGTTGTCCGGCAGCGCCGCCGAGCGACTGATGCAGCACGCCAACATGCCGCACATCGAGGGCTACAGCGGGCAGGTCGAACCGTATCTCGACCTTGAACTTGGCCGTCTCGATGCCGTGCTGCTCGACTTGCCCGTCGTCATCTACTACGCCGCCACCAACCCGAAGCTGAAGCTCGTCGGTCCGCCGATCGGGCAAGGTTACTACGCCCTCGGCTTGCGCCAGGAGGACGCGGTCCTGGGCGAAGCACTCGATGTGGCCCTCGGCGAGCTGCTGCGATCCGGTCGGTTACGCGACATCCTGCGACGGTGGCACTTGTGGAACGCCGACCAGGCGCTGCTGGCCCGCGGCAAACTGCGCCCCCTCGAGCTGGCCGGGCTGGGCTTCGACGCCGACGGCCACCCGCTCGATGAGAGCAAAATGCCCCCGATCACGACCGTCGATCGGCACATCATCGCGGCCAGCGCCGAGAACTGGACGTTCGATCAATACGCGCCGCTGCTGCTCAGCGCCGCTGGCATGACCATCTTCCTGACCGCGTGCAGCATGGCCGTGGCCGTGGTGGTGGGACTGTTCGTGGTGCTGGCGCGGCTGTATGGCCCGCCGCCGGTATCGGGCCTGGCCCTGGCCTACGTCGAGTTCTTTCGCGGCATCCCGCTGCTGCTGGTTTTGTTCTTCCTGTACTTCGGGCTGTCGCACTTCGGGCTGAAGATGGACTCGGTGACGACGGCGATCGTCGGTTTTGGCCTGGTTTACGGGGCCTACGAGGCCGAAGTGTATCGCAGCGCGATCCAGTCGATCGGCGCTGGACAATGGGAAGCGGCCCGGGCGCTGGCCATGTCGGAGCCGTTGGCCTTCCGGCGGATCATCTTCCCGCAGGCCCTGCGCACGGCGCTGGGCCCGATGACGAACGACTTCGTCGCGCTGTTCAAGGACACGAGCCTGGTCAGCGTGATCGCCGTGCGCGAGCTGACGAAGGAATACCTCGTGCTGGCCCGGTCCAGCTTGAAGTTCGTCGAGCTGGGACTGCTGACGGCTGCGCTTTACCTGGCGATGGCCATCCCGTTGGGCTATTTGTCGAGATATCTCGAACGACGCTGGGGAAGTGGACGATGAGCACGACCTCCGCAGGCCGCACGCTGGTTTCGATCGAGCGCGTGACGAAGCGCTTCGGTGACCGGCTGGTGCTCGATGACGTGAGCCTCTCGATCAACGAGGGTGAGACCATCGCCCTGATCGGGCCCAGCGGCGGGGGCAAGTCGACCCTGCTGCGCACGATCAATGCCCTGGTGCCGATCGACGGCGGTCGGGTGCGCGTCGGCGACCATACGCTCGAATCCGACGGCCGGCCGACTCACGGCATTCGCCAGGCGGTGCGGCGGTTGGCCGGCATGATCTTCCAGGACTTCCAACTCTTTCCGCATCTGACGGCCCTGGAGAACGTCGCCGAAGGCCCTCGCTCCGTGCTAGGGCACTCACGCGCCCGCTCAGCCGAGCGAGCTCTGGAGCTGCTCGGGCGCGTCGGGCTGGGCGACCGCGGCGACGCCTATCCTCAACAGCTTTCGGGCGGGCAAAAACAGCGCGTGGCAATCGCTCGGGCCCTGGCGATGGACCCACGGGCTCTGTTGTGCGACGAGATCACGAGTGCCTTGGACCCGGAGCTGAAGCACGAGGTGCTCGAGGTACTGGCCAATCTGAAGCAGGAAGGCATGACGCTGATCCTGGTGACGCACGAGATCGGCTTTGCCCGGCGCGCCGCCGATCGAGTCGTCGTGCTCGACGGGGGCAAGATTCTCGACCAGGGGCCGCCGGCCCAAGTGCTCGACGAGCCGAGCAGTCCCCGGCTGCGGCAGTTCCTGGCCAACGTGATGACCTGAACGCGCCGCAGGTGCGCAAAACGAAACGCGGCCAGCCGGAGCGAGCCGCGTTTCGGAATTGGCATCGGTTCAGAGGTGACGACGCGATTCAGGAAGCGAGCGGATCACTCGCTTTCGGCCTCGCCTTCTTCCCATTCGTCGTCATCTTCTTCATCTTCGTCTTCGTCTTCGTCCCACTCTTCGTCTTCTTCATCGTCCCAGTCTTCATCTTCGTCGTCGACTTCTTCCCAGTCATCGTCGTCGAAGTCGTCGTCGAATTCTTCGTCGTCGTCTTCCTCGTCATCATCCTCTTCATCGTCGTCGTCTTCTTCGTCGTCGTCTTCCGCCTCTTCGAAGTCGTCCTCTTCATCGACGGCGCGAGGATCGCTGAGGCGCAGACGACGAAGTTCGTCGAGCGTTTCCTGAATAACGGGCTCCTGCTCGGCTACAATGCTCACTTCAGACTCCTCTGTCGAAATATCGGGACCGGTTATTTCTCGAGACCGGTCGTCCGCCGACCAGCCATTTCCTTTCGCATCTTCCGGGGCCTGTTCGACCCGGCTTTCGCCCGCGACCGAGAGCTGGCTAGCTCGCGCTCGCAACAGTTCGGCCCGCGGCAACTCGTCCAAGTGCCGTAGTCCGAAGGTTTGCAAGAACTTCTTTGTCGTCCCGTACAGAAACGGCCGGCCCAACTCAGGCGCCCGACCGCTGATACGGACCAGGTTGCGTTCCATGAGCTGCCGGAGCATTTCGCCGCATTGCACGCCCCGGATGGCTTCGATTTCTGCCCTCCCGACCGGTTGCCGGTAAGCCACTACTGCCAAAGTCTCCAGCGCCGGCGGCGACAGCCGACTCTCGATCGCCGTGCGATGCAACCGCCTAAGCCACGGTCCGAACCTCGGCCGCGACAACAAACGGAAACCACCCGCGATCTCCTCGACTCGAAAGGCCGTGCCTTGCGCGTCGTACAAATTGTTCAGCCGGCGAATCAATGTACGCGCTTCGGTGGCATCCGCCAAGCTGGCAAAGTGGCCAATTTTACGAAGCGTCAATGGTTCGCCTGCGATCAGTAACACGGCTTCGACCCGGGCCAGCGCCCGATCCCGAACCCCCCGCCCAGCGGGCTGGCTCGCGATCTGTTCTCGACGACGGAAAAAAGCCGGACGAGCACGATCTTCGCCGTCCGTCCCCGGACCGCCGCTAGCCAGCGGATGGCGTTCTCGGAGCGCCACACTTCGCAATTGGCGAGCCGGGGACAGGCCATTGGAACGCATGATGCCGCTCGAAGGTCAAAAAATCGTCTGGGAATTTGCCTAAGCTAAGCCTAGATCGGCGATCTTGGCAAGATGGAGCTGCCCAGCCCCGCTAACCCGAGCCGCGGACGGCTCAAGGGTCTCGGCCTGCCCGCCAAGCCTCGACTTGCCGCAGAACGTCTTGCATGGCGCCTGCGGCGTCGCTGCCGGTCGACTCGAAGTGCTTCGTATAGTCGGGATTACCGGCAATCGCCATTTTGCAATGGAAGCGATACATCTCGCCCTGGCGACCCCAGGTCTCGAGCAGGTAGTACGTGGCTCCCAGGGCTCGCAGACGCTGCTGCGTCCAGCCGAACCAATCGCTGCCGGCAGGCGGGGCCGAGCCGACACCGACTGGCCGCCGTGGCGAGTTCTCCGCTGGCATGGCTTGAACGCGTACCGGCGGCGGCGCGCTCGCGACCACGGGGTTGGCCGGCGCTTCGAAGCTAGCCCGCACGCCGACTCCCGGCTGGGGCTGAGAACCCGTTTGCCAGCGCGGCGCACTGGGAGGACCGAAATTCGAGGACGCCGGCGGAGCCGGTTGGCCCATTCGAGCTGGAGCTGCGCTCGCTGGTTGGCCTCGAGCAGATGGATCGAGATAGCGGCTCGGCCCTTCGGCCTTGGCGAGGCGCGGCGAGCTCCGCCAGTTATGATTCGGCTTCTCGGTCAGCCCCAGCATCTGCGTCAGCCAATCGGTCCCGAAAATCGCCAGCACAGGCACGGCGATCGTGCAGGCGATCATGAGCAGCGAACGTAGCGCCAACATGGTAGATCGCATCGCTTAGGGGCGCTCGATGGGGGGAAGAAAATGCTTGCTCTCGGTGGGCGCAGACGCTAGCTCCGCGCCGCAGGTCCAAAGGCGGCGGGATCATACAGAGACGCCGCGCAACCGAGCAATGCCACTCGCACCAGAACGGCGCAGTTCGTGCCAACAGCTTCCCCAGCCCCATCTGACCGCCCCGATCGGGTACAATCTCCAGCGGGGTAATGCTTTCGGTCTCAGGCTGCGCTCGAGCGATGGAATCCCTATACCTCGACCACAACGCCACAAGTCCGCTGCTGCCCGAAGTGGCCGACGCGATGGCCGCGTGCCAGCAGACGGCCTGGGCGAACCCTGCCAGCCAGCACGCCTTCGGCCGTCGCGCACGGCGCGTGCTCGAAGAGGCGCGCGAGGTGATCGCCGCGCTCCTGGGTGCCGACCTGGCCGGCCGTTGGCCCGACCGGATCATCTTCACCAGCGGCGGAACCGAAGCCAACAACTTGGCACTGGCTGGGTTAGGAGCGTCGCGCCCCGGCCAAATCATCGTGTCGGCCATCGAACATCCTTCGGTTCTGGAACCGGCCACACACATCACAGGTAGCTCTCGTAAGCTGAACGTCTGCCACGTCGATCGGCAGGGAGTCGTCGATCAGAGGCACCTGGACACGCTGCTGGCCGAGCCCACACGGCTGGTGAGCATCATGCTCGCCAACAACGAGACCGGCGTATTGCAAGACTTGGCCGCCATCGCCGAGCGAGCCCACGCCACCGGCACGCTGATGCATACCGACGCGGCTCAGGCCGTCGGCCGAATCGACGTCAACTTCCGCGCCCTTGGCGTCGATGCACTGAGCCTTTCGGCCCA
>Ga0181519_10001317_pt1 | contig 21852 bp, 14 predicted proteins | sample PEATcosm2014_Bin_26_FD_121102 | JGI IMG/M metagenome (GOLD analysis project Ga0181519, IMG submission 121102) | Peatland microbial communities from MTU Mesocosm Facility, Houghton, MI, USA - PEATcosm2014_Bin02_10_metaG | ecosystem: Environmental > Terrestrial > Soil > Wetlands > Peat | place...
AAACAATTGCAGCTCGAAGGCGAGTTGCAGATCGCGAGCTTTCATCCGGACTATCAATTCGAAGGCACGGCTCCGGATGACGCGGAGAACTACACGAACCGTTCGCCGTATCCGATTCTGCATCTGCTGCGTGAGTCGAGCATCGATCGCGCGGTGGAGGCGTTCCCGGAGGCCGAGATGATCTTCGAGCGCAACGAGGCCCTCATGCGCAAGATGGGCGTGGCGGGCTATCACGCGTGGATGGCACAACCGGCCGAAGATGAAGACGGCGCGAACGACAACGCGATCGATGGCGCTGACGAGGAGGGCGGTAAGGCGGGGAAGTGAGGTGCCCGGCAGATATCTCTGCCAGTGCTTGGGGTATCAGGGGGCACGGAGAGGAGGCGACACCGTGGTACCCCCGGCAATACCCCCAAACGTCATTCGTTGGATCGCCGTTCGAGTGCCGCGAGCGATTTCCGGACGACAAAAACAAAAAAGCCGCACGACATATTCGGGCGGCTTTTTTGCTGACTGCTAAGGACTACGTCTTGCTTGCATAACCAGGGACTGAAGAAGTCGCTGGTGCCGGAGAGAGGAATCGAACCCCCGACCTTCTCATTACGAATGAGCTGCTCTACCGACTGAGCTACTCCGGCGCTGCGAAGAAGTGAGATAATAGCAGACTTTCCGCGTTTGTCACGACTTTTTTCAAAGATTTTTTGCTGACGCTGCGTGAGTTACGCGTAAATCCTTGAAATTGCAGAAATCCTGCGCTTGTGTCGTCGCGACGTTTTTGCCGACGCGACGACGTTCTCCCACCTTCTCTCGACCTTACTTCGCGCTGTCTTCGAGATGATAGGCGGTCACGCGCTCGACTTCCTGCTTCGAGCCGAGGAACACGGCCACGCGTTCATGCAGTTTCTGCGGCTGGACCTCCAAAATGCGCTGCATGCCGTTCGTGGCCGCGCCGCCAGCCTGTTCCACCAGGAAGCTCATCGGGTTGGCTTCGTACATGATGCGCAGCTTGCCCGGCTTGTCCGGGTCGCGCTTGTCGGCCGGGTACATGAACACGCCGCCGCGCGTGAGAATGCGATGCACGTCCGCCACCATCGAGGCGATCCAGCGCATGTTGAAGTCCTTGCCGCGCACGCCTTCCTTGCCCTGAAGCAACTCGCTGACGTAGCGCTGCACCGGCGGATACCAGTGACGCTCGTTCGACATGTTGATCGCGAACTCCTTCGTGTCCTCGGGAATACGCATGCCTTCCTGCGTCAGCACCCACGACCCCATCTCGCGATCGAGCGTGAAGCAGTTCACGCCATGCCCCGTCGTGAGCACCAGCACCGTTTGCGGGCCATACACCGCATAACCGGCCGCGACCTGTTGCGTGCCCGGTTGCAGGAAGTCCTTTTCCGTCGGGTCCGTCACGCCGTCCGGGCAGCGCAGCACCGAGAAGATCGTGCCGATCGACACGTTCACGTCAATGTTCGACGAGCCGTCGAGCGGATCGAACATCAACAGGTATTCGCCCTGCGGATAACGGTTCGGAATGTGGAAGACGTCTTCCATCTCTTCAGACGCCATGGCCGCGAGGTGGCCGCCCCATTCGTTCGCTTCGAGCATGATCTCGTTGGAGATCACGTCGAGCTTCTTCTGGACTTCACCTTGCACGTTCTCGCTGCCCGCACTGCCCAGCACGCCACCCAGCGCACCCTTGGACACGGCATGGCTGATCGACTTGCACGCGCGCGCAACAACTTCGATCAGCAGACGCAGCTCGGCAGGAATGTTGTTGAACTCCCGCTGCTGTTCGATGAGATATTGGGTAAGGGTCTTGCGCCGCATGTGGGCCTCCGGAAAAGCAAAAAAAGCGTACCTATTCGATTTGGTCGCAATTTTACTCGTATACGCGCGCTGCCCCCGCGAAAAATCCTCGGGGGCAGCGCAATTTCAGGTGTGGCTGAGGTAGGTCTCGGTGTTTTCCGAGCGATGGCCGATCAGTCGAGGCCGTCGAACAGGGCGTCGTCCGGGCCGATGTGCGACGGCGCGCGCCATGCGGCGTCGCGCAGGCTGTGCTGCACCTGCTTGTCCACGCCGAGCAGAATCGCGAAGATCGCCATGCGCACCGGGATGCCATTGTCCGTCTGACGGAAGATCGCCAGTCGGGGATCGTGATTCAGATCCGTCGACAGATCGTTCGCGCCCGGCCGGCTGTCGCGCGGCAGCGGGTGCATGATGATCGTGCGAGCGTCGCAGTACTGGTTGATGAGCGCTTCGTTGATCTGGAAGTCCGGCGTATAGCCCTCGATCGCCTCGTCGGCAAAGCGCTCTTTCTGGATGCGCGTGGCGTAGACCACGTCGGCACCGGCCAGATCGGCGAGCGATTGGCTCTGCACGATCACATGACCGTTCTGCGAGATCTGATCGAGAATGTACGTCGGCATTTCCAGCGACGGCGGCGAGATCAGCGTGAACTTCAGGCCGCGATACAGCGCGAGCAGCTTGATGAGCGAGTGCACCGTGCGGCCGTAGCGCAGGTCGCCGACCATGGCGACGTGCGCGCCGTCGACCAGCTTGCCCAGACGCGAGAACTCGCGCCCGATCGTGTACAGGTCGAGGATCGCCTGGCTCGGGTGTTCGCCCGGGCCGTCGCCGCCGTTGATGACGGGAATGTTCGTGGCACGCGCGAATTCCGCGACCGAGCCCTTTTCCGGGTGACGTACGACGAGGGCGTCGACATAGCCGCTCATCACGCGGCTCGTGTCGTAGATCGATTCGCCCTTGGCCATCGACGAGAACGTGAAGCCGGTCGTGTCGCACACCGAGCCGCCAAGGCGGCAGAAGGCGGCGCCGAAGCTCACCCGGGTTCGGGTACTGGCTTCGAAGAACAGATTGCCGAGCACGGCGCCTTCGAGCACGCGCGAAATCTTCTGGCGGCGCGCAATCGGCTGCATGATGTCGGCCACGTGGAACAGTTCTTCGAGCGAGTCGCGCGAGAACTGATCGACCGAAATCAGATGCGGCTTGCCGTCGAGACCGATGCGTTCGCGCAACGGTTTGTGTGCGCTTTGCGTAGATTCCGCAGACGGCGCTTCGCGACCGAGGATTTCGCCGACGAATTTCTCCACGATGCTCGGCATCGTGCGATATTCGCTGGAATCTTCGGGCAGCAGCCAGGTGTCGAGGGCACGCCGGCGCACGCCGATACGCTCGGCGAAGCTGTCGCGGGTCATGTTCAGGCGGCGCATCGCGTCGCGCAGGAAAGTCTGCTGTGCACTCATGGTCGGGTCGGCAGGAATGTGTACGCGATGCGTATAATAGGCGTCGATTCGTTGTTTGTCCAGCAAAAGACGTGCCCCGCGCGGGGCCGCGCCAGCCGGGCGTTTCCGGCATTTCCGGCGTATTGCCGTACGGGTATGGAAAACCTTCTCCGCAAGCTTGATCTCACTTCTTTGCGCCTTTTTGTGGCGGTCTGCCAGGAGCGGAGCATGGCGCGTGCCGCCGAGCGCGAATTCATCGCGCCCTCGGCCATCAGCCGGCGCATTGCCGATATCGAGGCGATTGTCGGCCTTCCCCTGATTCAGCGTCATCAGCGCGGCATTACCGTCACGCCGGTCGGCGAGACGGTGCGTCGGTATGCCGAGCGCATTCTCGGCACCATCGAATCGCTCGGCGCCGAGCTGTCGCAGTTCCACGAAGGTGCGCGGGGCAGCGTGCGCATTGCGGCGAACCTGTCGGCCATTGTCCAGTTCCTGCCGGAGGATCTCGCCGCCTTCGGTCGCGTGTTTTCTGCGGTGGACGTCGAACTCGACGAGCAGCACAGCAACGAAGTACTCCAGCGCGTGGGCGAGCGGGCCGTGGATGTGGGCATATGCAACGCCGTCGAGGGCATCGAAGCCTTCACGATGGTGCCGTATCGCCGCGACCGGCTTGCCGTGATTTTGCCGGCGGGCCATCCGCTGGCGGCGCGCACGGGCGAGATCCCGTTCTCGGCCTGTGTCGGCGAGACGCTCGTAGGTCTTCAAGGCAACAGCGCGCTCACGCAGTTGCTGCGTCAGCAGGCGAGTGCAGCGGGGGCGTCGCTGCGCATCAAGATCCGCGTGTCCAGTCTCGACGCCCTGTGCCGCATGGCCCACGCCGGCCTCGGCATCGCCGTGGTGCCCGAGCAGGTCGGCCAATTGTATGTAGGCAAGCTCGACGTGGTCGTGCGCCCGCTCACCGACGAATGGGCGTATCGCCAGCTCTGGCTCGTGTTCCCGTCGCGTGAGCAGTTGAGCGCCACGGCATCGGCCGTCGTGAATTTCCTCGCGCAGGGGTTAGGGCAAGGGCAGGACGCGCCGGCCTTGTAAGCGGGCAAGCCCGGCGTGCCAGTGCTCAATGCTCAGCCAAGGGGCGCGAGCGTCACTTCGCGAACCGTCAAGCCGGGCTTGCCGAGACGGCACGGCAGGCGATGGGGCAGGCCGCTATGCTGTCTTCCGGAGGTAATTGCCGCATGGAAGACACCATTCGTTTCGATGGCCGCATACTGTTTCTGTCAGACGACCCGGCCATCGTGCGCCGTCAGTTGGCAGGCGAGTCCATCACCCGCGCCGAGGCCGGCGCATTGCGCGATAACGTCTCGACCGACGAGATCACGCCCGTGACCGTCATGCTCACCTACGATGAACGGCTCGGACGCTATCCCTACGTCGGTTTCAGAGCGGGAAACGAAACGCCCATCGGCGAACACGACGTGCGTCGCGGCGGTTTTCAGATCACGGTCGCGGGCAAGCGCTACGGTAAAGGCTCCTCGCGAGAGTCGAGCCCGCTCGCGGAGCTGTCGGCCGGCATCCGGCTGATCGTCGCCGAGAGCTTCGAGCGCATCTACCAGCAGAACTGCGACAACATCGGCATTCTGACGAGCACCGACTTCGGCGTGCTCGAGCGCATTCTCGCCGGAGAAGCCATCCCGATCACCGAATTCCTCAAGGGACGTGACGCCCTCACGCAGCAAATCATTCGCAGCGGCGGACTGCTCGCGTTCAGCAAGTTTGCCGATTGGCCCGCACCTGCCGCGCATACCACGCATACCGCATCCATCGACGCACCGAATGCGCCCGCGACGCCGCCGCGCACGCTCGTCGAGAAGATCATGGCGCGGCGCCTGCATCCGGCCACGCCCGGCATGAAGCACGGCGACGGCGTGTTCGTGCGCGTGGACTGGCGCTTCTCGCACGACTACTTCACGGGCATGTGCGCGCATCTGATGCATCGCGCGTTCGGCGAGCCGGCAGCGCTGCACGACCCGGCCCGCATCATCGCGTTTCAGGATCATCTGGTGCTGGCCGCACAAAGCCACCCGCACGTCACGCAGGGGCTGCTGCCCGGCGTGGCGAATCTGACGAGCGGGCATCGCGATTTCGTGTCGCGTTATCCGGTGCTCGCGCATGGCGCACTGACGAGCAAGGCGGGCGATGGCGCACATGGCGCACATGATGCGCATGGCGCCGACGGCATCTGTCACGCGCTGATGGCCGAGCGCTATGCGTTGCCCGGACAAATCGTGATCGGTACCGACTCGCACACGCCGCACGCCGGTGCGCTCGGCTGTCTGGCGTTTGGCGCCGGCGCGACCGACATTGCGAATAGCTGGGTCACCGGTTATGTGCGCTGCAAGGTGCCGCAGACGCTGCGCATCGAGATCGAGGGCGTGCTGGCCCCCGGCGTGACGGCCAAGGATGTCGTGCTCCATCTGCTGCGGCTCGACGCGATTCGCAGCGGCGACGCCATTGGCCTCGTCTTCGAATATGCGGGCAGCGCCGTGCAGGCGATGTCGGTCGACGAACGCGCAACGCTCACCAATATGGTCGCCGAGTTGGGGGGCTTCACCGGCATTGTGGCGCCGGACGAGAAAACGCTCGCCTTCCTGAAGACGCGACGGGGTGTCGACTTCGTGATCGAGCCGTGGATGACGAGCGACGCCGGTGCCAGTTATCGCGATGTGATCCGCATCGATGCCGCGTCGCTCACGCCGATGCTGGCGCGTCCTGGCGACCCCGGCAATGGCGTGGCGCTCGCGGAGCTGACGTGCGCCGTGCCCATCGATATCGCATACGGCGGCTCGTGTACGGCGGGCAAGCGCGATGACTTCGACGCGTATCACGACGTGCTCGCCTGGGGCGTTGCGCACGGTCTTCGCGTTGCACAGGGCCGTTCGCTGTTCTTGCAATTCGGCACCATGGACGTGCGTGCCTACTGTGAATCGCAGGGGTATCTCGAGACGTTCGAGGCGGCCGGCGTGACGCTCATCATGCCGGGCTGCGGCGCGTGTGCGAACTGCGGGCCGGGACAGTCGACGTCCGCCGGGCATGTCACGATCAGCGCGATCAACCGTAACTTCCCGGGGCGCTCCGGGCCGGGCAGTGTCTGGCTCGCGAGCCCCTACACGGTAGCGGCGAGCGCATTGGCGGGACGCATCGTCAGCTTCGACGAGTTGAAAGCAACCGTCACCGCTGCGGTGTCCTAGGGCGTGCGCAAGCCGGGCTCGGAGGGTTAAGAGCGCGTAGACAGGACTGCGACGGCGATGCTGCGAGATGTTGGCGATCCGGCGCGGCATGCTGCGTCGGGTGCGGTTTGTCGTCATGCCGTGCTGTCATTGAAGGGTGTCGCAATTTTTCGCAGTGCGTGGCAAAGGTGACAGGCGCGGTGTCATTCGTGGCACAATTTCGGCCCCGTGCCTGTCGATTCATGAGGTATCCGACGTACCGGCCACCGCTGGCGAATGCCCGCAGGTCGCTTGCGATGCGTTGGCGAATGAGCTGTTCGGCCATGACCGAACCGGCCCGGAGACGATTTCCATGCCATCCCCCGACGTTTCAATGCCTTCCATGCCTTCTCCTCGTCAGGCCGCGCAAGCGCACGCTGCGGCAACCCGCCTGAGCGCCGGCGACATTTCCGCCCGTCTTGACCGCCTGCCACCGACCCGCACCGTCTGGAAACTGGTGGTGCTGCTCAGTCTCGGTTTCTTCTTCGAACTCTACGACCTGCTCTACACGGGCTACATCGCGCCCGGGCTGGTCAAAAGCGGCATTCTGACGCCCACGACACCGGGCCTGTTCGGCACGACCGGCGTGGCCAGTTTCATTGCCGCACTCTTCGCCGGACTCTTCATCGGCACCATCGCGTGCGGTTTTCTCGCCGACCGGTTCGGGCGTCGCGCCGTGTTCACCGGTTCGTTGCTCTGGTACACGGTGGCGAACGTCATCATGGCGTTTCAGGAGACGGCCACGGGCGTGAACTTCTGGCGCTTCGTGGTGGGCCTCGGCATCGGCGTGGAGCTGGTGACGATCGGCACCTACATCGCCGAACTCGTGCCCAAGCAGATTCGCGGCCGGGCGTTCGCGTGCGAACAGGCCGTCGGCTTCACCGCCGTGCCGGTTGTCGCACTGCTCGCCTACGGGCTCGTGCCGCGTGAATTCCTCGGTCTGGAAGGCTGGCGCTGGGTGGTGCTCATCGGCGCGCATGGCGCGGTGTTCGTCTGGTGGATTCGCCGGGCGTTGCCGGAGAGCCCGCGCTGGCTCGCGCAGAAGGGGCGCCTCGACGAGGCGGATCGTGTGCTGCGCGAGCTCGAAGCGAAGGTCGCCCGCGAATACGGCAAACCGCTGCCGCCGCCGGGCGAGCCGGAGCCGGTGATGCCCAAGAGCGCGTTTCGCGATATGTGGGTGCCGCCCTATCGCAAGCGCGCGATCATGATGATTCTGTTCAACATCTTCCAGACGGTCGGCTTCTACGGCTTTGCCAACTGGGTGCCGACGCTGCTCATCAAGCAGGGCGTGACCGTGACGACGAGCCTGGGGTATTCGAGCGTGATCGCGCTGGCCGCACCCGTCGGCCCGCTGATCGGGCTGTGGATGGCCGACAAGGTCGAGCGCAAGCACGCCATCGTGTGGACGGCCGGTATCGCGATCGTGTGCGGTCTGGTGTTCTCGCAGGTCACGTCGTCGTTCCTGCTCATCGCCATGGGGATCGGCCTCACGCTCGCGAACAACATCATGTCGTACAGCTATCACGCGTATCAGACGGAACTGTTCCCCACGGGCATTCGGGCGCGCGCCGTCGGTTTCGTCTATTCGTGGAGCCGTTTCTCGGCGATCTTCACCGCGTTCCTGATCGCCGCCGTGTTGCGTAATTTCGGTGTGACCGGCGTGTTCGTGTTCATCTCGTGCGCCATGCTCGTCGTCATGCTCTCGATCGGCCTGATGGGCCCGCGCACGCGTGACATCGCACTGGAGAAGATTTCGCAGTAAGGTACATGAGCCCATGGCCGCACGCTGATGCGGCCATCCCCCCCTGCAATCCCGCACTCCCTTCCCGGAGATTTCGATCATGACGGACCTGAAAACCGAAGCGGCCTACGAGGCCAATGCCGTTCGTTACAGCGAAGACTGGCTCAACCAGCCGCCGCCCGACGACATGTACGCCTTGCTGATGCGTCATTTCATCCCCGGCGGACGCACGGTCGATGTGGGGTGCGGCAACGGGCGCGACGCGGCGTGGCTGGCGCAGCAAGGGTTCGACGTGGTCGGCTACGACAATTCGGCGGCGCTCGTTGCGCTGGCGCGTCAATCGTTCCCCTGGGTGACGTTTCACGTTGGCCGGCTCCCGCTGCTCGAAGACGTGACGGCGCAGTTCGACAACGTGATCTGCGAGACGGTGCTGATGCACCTGCCGGCGAACGAAGTGCCGCAGGCCGCCGACCGGCTCTGGACGCTCGTGCGTCCGGGCGGTGTGCTCTACGTGTCGTGGCGCGTGACCGAGGGCGAGGATCTTCGCCATGAGGACGGACGCCTCTACAGCGCCTTCTCCCCCGATGTCGTGCGCGCAGCCCTTCACGACGGTGTGGTGCTGCACGAGGAAGACGTCACGAGCGCCAGCTCGGGCAAGCGCGTGTGCCGTCTGATCGTGCGACGCCCGGCCTGACGCCGGGCATCTCGTCCAGCGCTCGGCAGCGCTTCAGAGCAGTTCGATCTCGGGCAGCGTGAGCAGACTCGTCTCGCGCATGAGCGAGACGAATTCGCCGATGTACGGACGCGCCGTGATCGCCGGCAGCGTCGCCGCCCAGAGTTCGGCCGTCAGCCCCTGTGGCGTGATCGGACGCGCACTCACATAACGTCGTTCCAGATAGCCGGTCACGGCCCACAGCGGCAGCGCGGCCAACCCGCGGCGGCTGGCGACCAGTTGCAGAATCGCCACCGTCAACTCCGTGGTCCGGCGCGTCGGCTCGATACCCGCGGGGCGCAGCACCTGACGCACGATGTCTAGCATGTCGTCGGGCACCGGGTAGGTGATGAGTGTCTCGTCGCGGAAGTCCTCCGCGTCGAGATGCGACTTGCCCGTGAGCGGGTGGTCGTTCGCCATGAGCGCCATCATCTGGAAGCGGAACAGCGGATGGAAGTCGACCGCTTCGCCTTCCTCATGCTCCGAAATGATCGCCAGATCGGCGCGATCCTGATGCAGCAATCCGATAGGGTCGGCGTGAAAGCCCGACACGATATCGAGCTCCACTTCCGGCCAGCGATTGCGAAAGGCGTCCATGGCCGGCATCAGCCAATCGAAACACGTGTGACATTCGACCGCGATGCGCAGCGTGCCCTGCGTGCCTTGCGCAAGCCGGGTGAGGTCGCGACCCGCGTCGTCGACCGCCGGCACGACCTCCTCGGCCAGGGCGAGCAGGCGCTTGCCCGCAGGCGTGAAGACCAGCGGCGACGACTTGCGCACGAACAGCGGCAAGCCATAGAAATCTTCCAGCGCCTTGATCTGATGCGACAGCGCCGACTGCGTCAAATGCAGCCACAACGCCGCGCGCGAAACGCTGCCGGTGTCGCGCAGCGCGAGCAACGTCTGAAGGTGACGAAGTTCGATGGGAGTGCGTTGCATGAATGTTTTTAATGATAAATGGCAAAAACTTTCGTTTGAATAATACATGTGTGGCCGGGATACTGCCAGTCTTGGCGGACATCGTCCGCAGACAACGACTTTGCAGTCACGCAAGCTCCCGGAAGGACAACGCTCATGGCTCAGGCCCACGTACTTGGATTGCCGCGCATTGGTGCGCAGCGTGAACTCAAATTCGCCGTCGAGGCTTTCTGGCGCGGCGAGATGACCGTCCAGGCGTTGCAGGACACCGGCCGGCGCATTCGTGCGGCCAACCGTCTGGCGCAACGCGAGGCAGGGCTCGACTGGATTACCGTGGGGGACTTCCATTGGTACGACCAGGTGCTCTCCACGCTGGCGCTCGTCGGCGGGCTGCCCGAGCGCTTCGGTGCAGCGCCTGCCGCACTCACGCTGGCGGACTACTTCGCCGCGGCGCGCGGTACTGCTCAACAAGGCGCCCGGCAAAGCGCGATGGAAATGACGAAGTGGTTCGACACGAACTACCACTATCTCGTGCCGGAATACTCACCGCAGACGCGCTTCGGCAGGGGCACGCAATGGCTGTTCGACGAGGTGGCGGAAGCGCTGGCCGAGGGCGAGAACGTCAAGGTGGTGCTGCTCGGGCCGCTCTCGCTGCTGTATCTCGGCAAGGAGAAGGGCGGTCTCACGGACCGTCTGTCGTTGCTGCCCGAACTGCTGACGCAATACGAGCGAGTGCTGGCGCGTCTGAAGACGCAGGGTGTGACGTGGGTGCAGATCGACGAGCCGATTCTCGCGCTCGACCTGCCCGGCCTGTGGCGTGACGCCTTCGCCCCCGTGTATCGGCGTCTCGCGCCCGTCGCGCCGTCGTTGCTGCTCGCCACGTACTTTGGCGATGTGAGCGAACACGCGGCCTTGCTCGCGGCGCTGCCCGTGGCCGGGGTGCATCTTGACGGCGTGCGTGCGCCGAAGCAACTCGAAACGTTTGCGGCGCAATGGCCGAAGGACAAGGTGCTTTCGGCGGGTGTCGTCGATGGACGTAACGTCTGGCGTTGCGACCTGACCCGCGCCCGCGCGCTCCTCATGTCGCTGGCCGAGACGCTCGGGGACCGTCTGTGGGTGGCGTCGAGCTGCTCGTTGATGCACTGCCCGGTCGATCTGGCGAGCGAGACACGCGCGGACAAGGAAGTGCGCACGTGGCTCGCGTTTGCCGTGCAGAAGCTGGGCGAAGTGGCACTGCTGCGTCGTTCGCTCGACACTGCCGAATTCGCCAGGGCCGACGTGCGGGCCGCCTTCGTCGCCGATGCGACCGCGCAGGCGGCGCGCCGCACGTCGCCGCGTATTCACAACAGCGTGGTGCAGAAGCGTCTGGCGGCGCTCACCGAGGCCGACGCCCGCCGGGCTTCCGACTACCCGGCGCGTGCCCGCGCGCAGCGCGCATGGCTCAAGCTGCCCGCACTGCCCACGACGACCATCGGGTCGTTCCCGCAGACGGCAGCCATTCGTGCGGCGCGCGCCGACTTCAAGCGTCGTGCCATGTCGCATCTGGACTATCTGGAGACGATGCGCGCCCAGATTCGTCTGGCCATCGAGAAGCAGGAAGCCTATGGGCTCGACGTGCTCGTGCATGGCGAGGCCGAGCGCAACGACATGGTCGAGTACTTTGGCGACCTGCTGTGGGGCTTCATGATTACCGAGCATGGCTGGGTGCAGAGCTATGGCTCGCGTTGCGTGAAGCCGCCGGTGATCTACGGCGACGTGTACCTGCCCGAACCGATGACCGTCACGTGGAGCGCCTACGCGCAGCAACTGACCGACAAGCCGGTCAAGGGCATGCTCACGGGACCGGTCACGATGCTGCAATGGTCGTTCGCGCGCGACGATCAACCGCGTGAGCTCACGGCATTGCAGATCGCGCTGGCGTTGCGCGAGGAAGTCGCCGCGCTGGAAAAGGCGGGCGTGCGGGTAATTCAGATCGACGAACCCGCGCTGCGCGAGGGACTGCCGCTGCGTAAAGGCGACTGGCCGTCGTATCTCGAGTGGGCCGTGCGCGCGTTTCGCGTGTGCTCGTCAGGAGTGGCGGACGATACGCAGATCCACACGCATATGTGCTATTCGGAGTTCCACGACATTCTGCCGTCGATTGCTGCGCTCGACGCCGACGTGATCTCCATCGAGACCACGCGCTCCGACATGGAACTGCTGGGCGCCTTCGAAGCCTTCGAGTATCCGAACGAGATCGGCCCGGGCGTGTACGACATTCACTCGCCGCGCGTGCCGTCGCAGGCGGAAATGGAACGTCTGATCGAGGCGGCGCTCGCGCGCATTCCGGCCGAGCGCCTGTGGATCAATCCGGACTGCGGGTTGAAGACGCGCGACTGGGCGCAGGTCGATGGCGCGTTGACCCACATGGTCGCGGCGGCCAAAGCCGTGCGTCAGCGTCTCGCGGTCCCCGCGATGCGAGTGCAGGCGGCCTGAGGTCACACGTACGCATGGGTTGGCGCGCGGGGCGCTGACGGCAAAACGCCACCGATACCTTGGCGCATCGGTGGCGTTTTGTTTTAGCGAGTCAGCGAAAGCGGGTTCAGGCGCGGTTCTGGCGTGGTTCAGGCGAGCGCTTTTTCGACGATCTCGCGCACGTCCTTCGACAGCGCCTTGTGATCTGCAACGCTTTGCAACGCGCGGTGCATGTGCTCGCGCAGGGACGGCGTGTACTTGCGCCAGCGGTCGAGCACCCGCGCCAGACGCGCCGCCACTTGCGGGTTGAGCGCGTCGAGCGCGAGCACCTGCTCGGCCCAGAACTGATAGCCGGAACCGTCGGCCGCGTGGAACTGCGCGGGGTTGCCGGCGCAGAAGCTGAAAATCAGCGAGCGCGCGCGGTTCGGGTTCTTCAGCGTGAAGGCCGGGTGGCTCATGAGGGCACGCACGGCGTCGATCACGCAATGGCTGCCGTCGCCGCGCTGCATGGCTTGCAGTGCGAACCACTTGTCGATCGCGAGCGGCTCGTGCTCGAAGCGTTGGTAGAAGTCTTCCAGCGCTTCGGCGGCATGGTTCTGCCCGTGGGCGGCGTCTCCCTCGCGCGCGGCGCCACCGCGTTGCACGAGCGCCGTGAGCGCGGCGAAACGGTCCGTCATGTTGTCGGCCGTGTCGTATTGCGTGCGGGCGGTTTGCGCCACGCCAGCGTCCGAGAGCTCCATCAGATACGACAGCGCCAGGTTCTTCAGTGCGCGTTCGCCTGCGGAAGCGGCGTCCGGACGGTACGGGCCCGGCACGCGATGGTTGTGATACGCCGCGAGCCACTCGGTGTGCAGCGACGCCGCCAGACGCTGGCGCAGATACTGACGCGCCGCATGAATGGCCGCGGGGTCGATTTCCTCCATTTGCTCGCCGAGATACGACTCGGCCGGCAGCGTGAGCGCCTGCGCGCGGAACGCCGGGTCGAGGGTTTCGTCGCGCAGCACTTGCCGGAAGGCTTCGAGCACGTAGCTGTCCACGCTCGGCAACTGGCCCATCTGAATGGACTCGACGAGCGCCAGCAACTGACGCGTGGCAAGCCGCTGACCGGCTTCCCATCGGTTGAACGGATCGCTGTCGTGCGCCATCAGGAACGCGAGTTCGTCGATGGTGTACTCGTGCTCGACGATCACCGGCGCCGAGAAACCGCGCAGCAGCGAGGGCATCGGGGCGTGAGGCACGTCGACGAACGTGAAGCTCTGACGCTCCTGCGTGAAGTCGAGCACGCGCGTGGTGGCGGCGGGCGCGTCGTCGGCATCCCCTTCCAGACGCAGCGCCAGGTCGCGGCCGTCGCGATCGAGCAGGCCGACGGCGAACGGGATATGGAACGGCTGTTTGACGAGCTTGCTGTCCTGCAACTCGACGCCGACCTTCGGGCAACGCTGGGTAAGCGTGAGGGTGTAGGTGCGGGCGGCTTCGTCGTAGGCGGCGTCGACCGTCACGCGTGGCGTGCCGGCCTGGCTGTACCAGCGGCCGAACTGCGTGAGATCGCGATGGTTGGCATCGGCCATTGCGGCACGGAAGTCGTCGCACGTGACCGCCTGACCGTCGTGGCGTTCGAAGTACAGATCCATGCCCCGGCGGAAGCCGTCACGGCCGAGCAGCGTCTGATACATGCGCACGACTTCGGCACCTTTCTCGTAGACGGTGACCGTGTAGAAGTTGTTGATTTCGACGTAGCTCTCCGGGCGCACCGGGTGAGCCATCGGACCGGCGTCTTCGGGGAACTGTGCCTGACGCAGCACGCGCACGTCGTCGATGCGCTTGACCGCGCGGCCCGACTCGGAGCCCATCATGTCGGCGGAGAATTCCTGATCGCGGAACACGGTCAGGCCCTCCTTCAGGCTCAACTGGAACCAGTCGCGGCAGGTCACGCGATTGCCGGTCCAGTTGTGGAAGTACTCGTGGCCCACCACGGCTTCGATGTTGCCGAAGTCGTCGTCGGTCGCGGTGGCGGCATCGGCCAGCACATACTTCGTGTTGAAGATGTTCAGGCCCTTGTTCTCCATCGCGCCCATGTTGAAGTCGCTCACGGCCACGATCATGAAGCGGTCGAGGTCGAGCACGCGTCCGAAGCGCTCCTCGTCCCAACGGATCGAGTTGATGAGCGAATGCATGGCGTGTTCGGTCTTCTCCAGATCCTGCGGCTGCACCCAGACTTGCAGGAGCTTCTCGCGACCGTCGCCCGCGACGATGCGTTCCTCGCGGCAAACCAGGCGTCCGGCGACCAGCGCGAACAAGTAGCTGGGCTTCTTGAACGGGTCGTCCCAGACGGCGAAGTGACGGCCATCGGGCAGATCGCCCTTGTCGATCAGATTGCCGTTGGCGAGCAGCACCGGATACGCTTCGCGATCGGCGCGCAGCGTGACGGTGTACGTCGCCATGACATCCGGGCGGTCGAGGAAGTACGTGATCTTGCGAAAGCCCTCGGCTTCGCACTGCGTGAAGAAGTTGCCACCCGAGACATAAAGCCCCATGAGCGACGTGTTCTCCTGCGGGCGGCAGCGCGTGACGAGCGTGAGTTCGAACGCTTCGGGCGGCGCTTGCACCGTGAGCGTTTCCTCACCCGTGCGATAACCGGCCCAGGGTTTGCCGTCGAGTTCGAGGCTCACCAGTTGCAGGCCCTGGCCGACCAGTTCGAGGTCGCCGCCGGGCCCGGCCGGGTTGCGGCGCACGCGCAGACGGCTGGTGACGGTGGTGACGTCGGCGGCAAGGTCGAAGTCGAGTTGGACGGTGTCGATCAGATACGCCGGGGGCGTATAGTCGGAGCGTTGGATGACACCTGCGAGGTCGGTTCTGAGCATGGACGGTGTTTTGCGGACGGCCAGGAATCTCCAAATTGTAACGGAGTGTCGGACCCTTCGCGTTAAAGCGAGAAATTTGCCGAATTTTGCTGAATTTTGCCTTAACGCGGCCGTCAAATGTTCCGGATGTGCGCGATGCGTCGTCCTGTGCTTAAATCGGCGCGAGCGGCACGCTACGGCGTGCCGGGCCTTTCTCTGGAGCAGTCAATCATGTGGAAACGATGGGCAATGGCGACGTTGGCCGTCGCCAGCGTCTTGCTGGCAGGGTGTGCCAGCACGGTCACGAGTCAGGTGACCGCGTTCGGCGATTCGCCGGGCTTTGAGGGTCCGCGCACTTATGCGCTCACGCGTACCGAGGAGCAGCAGAATAATCAGGAACATGCGACTTACGAGCAGTGGCTGCGCATGCGGCTGGCGGCAGACGGTTTCAGCGAGCAGAGCCCGTCGAGCGCGCACTACCTGATCGGCATGAGCTACGGCATCACCCAGCAGATGGCGCGCGTGACCGAGCCGGCCTACGATCCGATGTTCGCACCGGGCCCCTGGGGGCCGTGGGGGCGTCCGTGGGGCTGGTACGGCTACCCGTACGGCCCGCCGCCGGTCTACGTCCAACGGGATTATCCGTATGCGCTCACCGGCTTGCAGTTGCGCTTCACGGACCGCGCGAGCGGCAAGGAGGTGTATCGCGTGCAGGCCAATACCAGTGACGGCGGCACCTCGCTTGCCTCGGCCATGCCGTATCTGATCGATGCGGCGCTCAAGCAGTTGCCGTTCCCGAGCGGGCGTACGGTCAATGTGGAGCAGAAGGTCGGGCAGTAAGGCGGGCTGGCAGTCACAGCAGGAAGCCGCAGCAGGCAGTCACAGCAGGCAGTCACAGTCGGCAGTCGCACTACGCCGGAACGAAGGGTTGCGTCATCGGGACGCGCGCTTCGCTCCGGCGTTTTTCGTTTACTGCATGAGCGTAACGATGCCGAGGACGGCGAAGATCACGGCGGCGACGGCGTGCACGGCCTTCGTCGGCAAACGGCCGGCGAACTTGTGGCCCACGAGCACGGCCGGTACGTTGGCGAGCATCATGCCGAGCGTTGTGCCTGCCACCACGCCGAAAAAGTCCTGATAGCGCGCCGCGAGCATCACCGTGGCGATCTGCGTCTTGTCGCCCATTTCGGCAATGAAGAACGTGAGCACCGTGGAGGCGAACACGCCGAGCTTGCGCTTGGTGGTGGCGTCTTCCTCGTCGACCTTGTCGGGGATGAGAATCCAGATCGCCATGCCGATGAACGACGCGACGATGGCCCACTTCATGACAGACGGGCTGATGGCGGTGGACAGCCATTCGCCGAGGGCACCGGCAAAGCCATGGTTGACGAGCGTGGCGACGAGAATGCCAAGAATGATCGGCACGGGCTTCTTGAAGCGCGCAGCGAGTACGAGGGCCAGCAGTTGGGTTTTGTCGCCGATTTCGGCGAGACCGACGACGCCGGTCGAGATGAGGAAGGGGGACACCTTATGATTTCTCCGCCGGGCCGTGTTGATGCGAGCCAATGACAATGCATCCCGGCCCGGTTGGCGGAAGCACTGTCATCGGTCTCGCCAGGCCTGAAGGCTGCGCACGCCATAGCCGAAATCGGCCAAGTCTGTTGACGTACGCCCCTGCCGAAGACTGATGTCAATGACAGGGCGGCTACTCCCCAATGAGGAAGCGGATCATAGCATACTCACCGTTTCAAAATAAAGTGGGCTTTTGGGGTGTGGCGCATGCGTGATATCTCCCGCGTCGCGGCATGCCCGACAGCACGCCTGCGGGGGCGCTCGCACTAAGACGTCACCGCCCGAAAGCGACACGAAAGACTCGTCGCCCGAATCGCGAAATCCGCGCGACGAGTTTTCTCAGCTCAGACGGCCGGTGTTGATCCGATCAACGGGTCAAGCGCGGCGGCATGAGCAGAGCGTCACGTTTTCGGGCGCTGCCAGACGTTCGTGTGCCGGGCATGATCGATGCCGGAGAACTCTTCGGCCTCGAACACGGGGGCGTAAGCGAAGTATTTCCCCGAACGTGTGTGGGGATGCCGTTCGAGAATTCTCTCCTTGACGTCGTCGTCGGCGATGCCCGGCGTCTCGAGGATGGCGATCAGGTCGTCCAGCGTGAGTGACAGATCCCGCTCGCCGGCGGGCTGCACATAATTGACGCGCACATGAATGTGCAGACCGGCGGTCGCGTCTCCGTAGACCGGACTGTGCATGTAGAGCTTCACGTCGTCGCGCGTCTCATCGACGCCATAGACTTCGCGAAGATTTGCCAGTGCGATGCTTTTGAATTCGCGCAGCATATCGAGGTGTGCAGGCTTCACGTCCGACGTCGTCGTGATGTAAGGCAGTTTGGTTTTTGCTTTGAACTCCCCGATTGTCGGACGATACATCGGTTGTGCCGAGTCCACCGTCTTGCCCGTCTTGAACACATCGTGAAGTTGTTGCTGACCTTCGTAGATCGACGCCGGTACCCAGTAGCCGACCAGCACAAAACCACCGCTATCGCGGGTAGCGTCGTTGATGGTGGACGGACTCGGGAACGCCTCCAACTTGCCGGGCACATAGTTCCGGTTCGGCATGAGCACCATACCGCCGAGCGTTTCCGAGTAGGACGTCGCGGGGAACTGCTCCGGGTGGTCAATGAACGCCATCGACTTCGAGTCGCGGCTATCGGTCAGAAAATGATGGACAAACGCCGGCAGGACGGTGTTCTGGTCGTACTTTGCCCATCGTTGCTCCAACCCCTTGCGGTCGATCAGCGCAACCTCTCGGCCGTCGTATTTGCTGGGAGCCTTCGCGTCCGGCTTGCGCTTGCCCCGTGGGGCCGATCGGCTCGCGTCGAAAAGATCATCGCGCGCGTGGCGCTGCTGCATACGCAGGGGTTCCGGTGCGGACAGTGTCTCTGCCTCATGGGATTTTTGGCGCAAGAGAACGACTTTGCCGGAGACGGCTTCGGGCGTCGCGCTGAGCAACTTCGACATATCCACATCTTGGCTGGGGACCATTCCGTCAATGCGAATCGCCGTGGCAGGAACGTGCCGGAGGTCGCTTCCCACGGCAATCGCCCGTTCACGGCTGGTGCCCGGCGGTAACGGTTCCTGCGAAATGATCGAGACGATGTCGACCGTATGAAATTCGGGGGCCAGCGCGGCGAGCGCCTGGGTCTGATTTGTGGCGCTGCCGCTCACGCAGAGAGCCCCGGCAGTCTGCGAGGTGGGCGAGGGGGACGATAAGGGCGTTAATAAAGGCATGTCGTGTCTTTGGCTGTTCAGTTCTGATGGGCTCGCTGAGGTGTTGCTGCGAGCCGCGAGATGGCGCGTTCGCGAATGCGATCAGGCGGCCGCGATGGCGGGCGGGCGAGTGCCCCGGTTGCCAAGCAAGGCCCCGGTGATCGTTTCCCGAAGCGCGTGAAGCTTGCCGATGTTGCGATCCACGGTCTCCACATCGGCGCACGCCGCCGGAACCGTCGTCATGAGACGCAGCGAGTTCGAGGCTTCGTGTATCCCGAGCCAGGCGCCTTGCATCAGACTCAGATCGGTATTGAGTGCGAGCAGGCGTTCGAGGTCGTCCTGACGCAGGAGTGTGGGGGCGACCCAGCGGCCGGTGTCCGTGTGGACGATCACGTGTTCGCCGTTCGCCGAGAGTTCAACGAACCACTCGCTGCCATCGGCCGCTTTGAGCGCAATGGCATTCGTAGGCGTATCGATATTGATATTCAGGGCGCTGGCGAGCGACTGCATGACGTCGCTCGTGCGTAAATGTGGCAGGTCCATAAAAAGTGATTGGGGGGTGATTGGGAGAACTACCTTTCAAAGGCGGCCTTTGAACACTCTTGGAAGCGCTTCTCGCGTTGACGTTCTGGACCGTTTTCCGACTTGGGAGATCTCTGGCGCAGCCGGGCAGGACAGGCGCCCAAACGGTGCCGATGACTGAGCGTCAGCGCGCAAACCGTGGGGGAACGCGTGGGAGGTTGTGTGGGATGCGGCGCAGTGATGCCGGGATGCGGCAGGGGCCGTGCAGGAAACGAAAGCGGCGTGTGAGCGGCAGGCAAAAAAAGGGCAGCCAACAGGCTGCCCAAGGAGATCCCCGGCCGCATGCCCCTTGCGTACGGCCGGTGAGCGCAGACGAATGCGCGTCGCGCCAGGGCGACGGCGCGCGTTCCTCCGCGTAAGAGATAACGTCCGTCGGGACGCGAGGCGTCAGTGCGCGGCGCGGCGATGCACCGGCTTGCCTGCCGCGTAGGTCGTGGCGACGGCGCGGTCGTCGCCGAGCATGGCGAACGCGAACAGCAGTTCTTCGAGCGATTCGGCCAGTGCCGTGCGACGGGCGAGCAGCGGCGTAGCCTTCGGGTCGAGCACTACGAAATCGGCTTCCGCGCCCACGGCCAGCGTGCCGATGGTGCCGTGCAGATCCAGCGCATGGGCAGCGCCTTCGGTCGCCAGATAGAACATGCGTTCGGCCGAGAGGTGATAGCCCGACAGACGTGCGACCTTGTGCGCTTCGTTCATCGTTTGCAGCATCGAGAAGGTCGAGCCACCGCCGACGTCGGTCGCGAGCGTCACCGGCATGCGTGACGCCTCGGCGCAGGCGAAGTCGAACAGACCGCTGCCGAGGAACTGGTTCGATGTCGGGCAGTGCGCGGCGACACTCCCCGTCTCGAACATGCGACGGCGGTCATGCTCGTCGAGCCAGATGCAATGACCATACACGGCGCGCTTGCGCAGCAGCTTGTAGTGGTCGTACACGTCGAGGTAGCTGCGATGGCCCGGGAACAGCGAGCGTACCCATTCGACTTCATCGGTGTTCTCGGCCACGTGGCTTTGAATGAACACGTCCTGATACTGCTGGGCGAGTTCGCCGCACACGCCCAGTTGTGCTTCGGTCGACGTCGGCGCAAAGCGCGGCGTGAGCGCGTAGAGCTGACGCCCCTTGTTGTGCCAGCGCTGAATCAGCGTCTCGCTGTCGCGCGCGCCGCTATCGGCCGTGTCGCGCAGGAATTCCGGACAGTTGCGATCCATCATCACCTTGCCCGCGATCATGCGCAGATCGCGCGCGTCGCTCGCCTTGAAGAAGGCGTCTGCCGAGCCGGGATGCACCGTGCAGTACACGAGCGCGCTCGTGGTGCCGCCGCGCAGCAGTTCGTCGAGGAAGAACTGGGCGACGTCGGCGGCGTACTCGGGATTCTCGAAACGGCGCTCGGTCGGGAAGGTGTACTTCTCGAGCCATGGCAGCAGCCCCGGTGCGGGCGACGCGATCATGTCCGTCTGCGGATAGTGGATGTGCGTGTCGATGAAGCCGGGCGTGACGACCTTGTCGCGCAGATCCTCGACGGGCGTGCCGGCCGGCAGCGTGGGAGCGACCTTGGCATAGTCGCCCACGGCGATGATGCGGCCGTGCTCGAAGGCGACGATGCCATCGGTGTGGTGCACGGTGCCGGGCGTGCCATCGAGGTAGGCACGCGCGGGATCGTGCGTGAAGTAGACCAGTTGCGCGCGTACGGCACGCAGGGCTTGGGGTGTGGTGGACATGGGCAGGGCCTTCTATCGTTACATTTGCGTGAGCAGCAATACGGCCAGCGCGGCGACGATCCACATCGCCGGCTTGATCTCCTTCACGCGCCCGGTGAACAGCTTGAGCACGACGAACGCGAGGAAACTATAGGCGATGCCGTCGGTGATCGAGTACGAAATCGGAATCATCACGACCGCGATGAAGCTCGGAATGGCTTCGTCCATGCGATGCCATTCGATGCGCGCGACGGACTCCATCATAAACACACCGACCAGAATCAGCGCCGGGGCCGTGGCGATGGCGGGTACCAGCGAGAGCATCGGGGACAGAAACAGGAACGGCAGGAAGAGCAGCGCGCAGACCAGTGCGGTCAGCCCGGTGCGACCGCCCTGTGCAATGCCGGCGGCCGACTCGATATAGGCGTTCGCCGGGCTGGTGCCGAGCGGGCCGGAGATCAGCACCGAGAACGAATCGACGATCATGGCCTGGCGCATATTGCGCGGATTGCCGTCGCGATCCTTCATGTTGCCGGCTTCGGCAATGCTCATGAAGGTCGAGAGCGTATCGAAGAACGCCGTGAAGAGCATCACGAAGATGAACGGCAGGTAAGCCACCTTCAGCGCGCCCCACAGGTCGAGCTGGCCGATACCCGAGAAGTCGGGCGCGGCGAAGAAGCCGTGGAAGTTCACCAGCGTGGCGGTCGCGATTTCCTTGGGGAAATAGCCGGTGCCGTCGCCCCACAGCCGGCCGATCGGGATCGCCATGAGCGTGGTGACGACGATGCCGATCATCAGTGCACCGTTCACGCGGCGTGCGACGAGCACGGTCGTGAGCGCCAGCCCGATGAGGAACGTGACGGTCGGCGGCGAGAGATGTGCCAGACGCACGACCGTGACCGGATCGCTCACCACGAGCTTGGCGTTGACCAGCCCGATCACGGTGATGAACAGACCGATGCCGCACGAGATCGCATAGCGCAGGTTCGCCGGAATGGCTTCGACCACGAAGCGTCGCACGTTGAGCGCGGCGAGCAATGCGAAGAGGATGCCCGACCAGAACACGCAGCCGAGCGCCGTCTGCCACGGCATGCCGACGCCGTGCACCATCGTGAAGGCGAACA
>Ga0181519_10001320_pt1 | contig 21843 bp, 20 predicted proteins | sample PEATcosm2014_Bin_26_FD_121102 | JGI IMG/M metagenome (GOLD analysis project Ga0181519, IMG submission 121102) | Peatland microbial communities from MTU Mesocosm Facility, Houghton, MI, USA - PEATcosm2014_Bin02_10_metaG | ecosystem: Environmental > Terrestrial > Soil > Wetlands > Peat | place...
CCGCGGTCGAGCCCGCGGCCGACTGGCAGTGCGCTTCCAGCAGCGCCTTCCTGTTCAACATCGAGTATCTGCCGGAGGCCGTGGGGCGCCGGCTCAGCGAGGTCTCGCCGCACTTCCGCCGCGATCAAAGCGGAGCCACCGGCGCTGCGTACTGGATCAATCACTGCGCGCGCTGCGGAGCGGCGCAGGGAGATGACCGTCTGCATTGCGAACCCGACGGCGCCTTCCTGCCGACCAACCCGGCCGCGGCGGCGGCCGTGGAGCTCAAGGAATTCAACGAACCATTCGAGGCAGGTGCCGCCGGGTACGCATACGAGCCTGAATATTTCGATTTCATGCGGCGCGTCTGATGCGTCATGGCGGTTTATTTCCTATACATGAAGACGTTCGGGCGCGCCGGCGGCAGCAGCGCCGTCAGCGCCATTGCCTACCGGGCGGGCGAGCGAATCCGCGACGAACGCACCGGCAGGATTTTCGATCATTCGCACCGGCGGGACGTGATGCACAAGGAGATCCTGCTGCCCGGCGAGTTCGCCGGCGCCGGAGCCGGGATGGACTGGGCAAGGGACCGCGCCGCGCTCTGGAATGCCGCCGAAGCGGTCGAGATCCGCAAGAACGCGCGCGTCGCGCGCGAATATCTGGTGGCGCTGCCTGCCGAACTCTCGGCCGAGCAGCGGGTCGTCCTGGCGCGCGGCTTCTCGCGCGATCTGGCCGAGCGCTACCGGTATGCCGTCGATTTCGCGGTCCACGCGCCGCGCGACGATCCGCGCAGCGACCCGCGAAATTTCCACGCGCACATACTCACCACCACGCGTGAGGTGACGGCGGCGGGGCTGGGCGCCAAGACCGCGCTCGACCTGCAGGACTCGAAGCGCCGTGAATTGGGACTGCAGCCGGTCGTCTACGAGTTGTTGTTCGTGCGGGAGCGATGGGCAACGCTCACCAATGAAGCTCTGCGAAGCGCGCATATCGAGGCACGCGTCGACCACCGCAGCCTGCGGGCCCAGGGCATCGATCGCGAACCGCTCCCTAGAATACCGCGCGCCGCGTTCGAGATCGACCGGCGGGGCGAGTACAGCGAAGTCGCGGAGCGTCTACGCGAAAATCAACAGGCGCGGGTGCAGGCGCGCCTGGCGCAGGGTGTTGCTGCGATTCCCGAAAATTTATCCCAGAATTCATCCCCGAGGTCACCGCAGAGTCTCGAGGACATTCGCCGCGAGGCGCGGGAGAACTGGCTGCAAATGCGCCGGCAACAGGTTGCGTCTCCGGTGGCCGACGCTGCCGCCGCCGATCGCGGCAACGGTCAGGAAATCGACGGATAGCGCTTGATCAACGCAATCTCCTATGCCTCGTGCTACGTTTATTCGCCGACCGGAATCTGCGACGCGTCGGTCCGTTCACGCCTGTTGTGTTCGCTGTTGAAATCCGGCAATGCCCGCTACCTGCAAAAATACGCCGCCCGCGTGCGGCAGGAGGCGGCCGAGCTCCCCAATTTTGCGGACTTCTTCGGCGCATCCTGTGTGCTCGTTCCGGTGCCCGGGAGTTCACCGCCGAGCGGGGATATTCCGTGGATTTCCGCGCATCTCGCCAGCGAGTTCGCGCGCCAGGGATTGGGCAACGTCGCATGGAATGCGCTGCGGCGGGTTCGTCCGGTGAGAAAATCGGCGACCGCGCCCGCCGGGAGGCGCCCGACGGTGGACAAACATTACGACTCGTTCGCGATCGACGCGGCGGCGGTGCCCGATGTGCCGGCTGCGCAAATTCTGCTCATCGATGATGTGGTCACCAAGGGTCGGACGCTGCTGGCGGCGGCGATGCGCGTCCAGGAAGCTTTTCCCGATGCACGGATACGAGCGTTTGCGCTGCTGCGGACCATGGGCCTGGCCGCCGAGGTGCAGCGGCTGCTGCAGCCCTGCGTCGGCGAAATCCGCTGGCGGGGCGGCGATGCGCATCGCGTTCCGTAGAACTCGGCGGGCGTTACTTGAGAGTCATCACGCTTGAGGATAAGGTGACCATCCACCACGCCTTTCCGGACAGAGGTTTCCGACCATGAAGCTCAACTATTTCGCCGACACCGATTCGCTGTACATCGACTTGTCGGAACGAACAAGTGTGGAGAGCCGGGAAATTTCCGAGGGTGTCATGCTGGACTACGACGGCGATGGATATTTGGTGGGCATAGACATCGACAATGCCAGCGCGTAGGTCGACCTCAAGCGGCTGGTGCTTGGCAACCTGCCGAGCAAGGTCGAAACATCGCCCATTTGATACCAAAGATCGACTTCGCCCGAACCCCGTTTTTGATTCGGGATGAATGACGCCCTGCGCGCGCTGCTGGCCGGCGCCGTGCTGTTCTGCACGCTGCGCGCCCATGCCCAGATTCCCGACATTGGCGGCACCTGGGTGGCCGAGCAGGCGACGCCGGTGGGCGGCATTGAAATGGTCTTCCGCCTGAAGCAGGCGGGAGTGAACATCACCGGATCCCAGGCACTGTCCTTCGGCGCATCGCCCATCGTCGATGGCGAGCTGCATGGCGATCAATTCAGCTTCAGCGTGCAGTTCGACCTGTTCGGGCCGCCGCGCACGCTCAGCGGCTCGGGGCGCATCGTCGGCGACACCCTGCTCATCTCGCCGGCGCTGCCACCCACGCCCTCCGGTCCGGTGACGGCGGCCATGACGTTCAAGCGCGGCTTTCCCACCGGCAATTTCGCGGTGGATCCCATGGATTACCGCTCGCTGCCCACGGTGCTGCTGCCGGCCTTAAGGGCGGTGTCCTACAACGGGCTCGCAAAGACCCCGCCGATGGGCTGGAACAGCTGGAATAAATTCGACGTGCACGTGAGCGACTCCCTCGTGCGCGAGATGGCGGATGCCATGGTCGCGTCCGGCATGAAGGCGGCGGGCTACTCGTATATCAACATCGACGATGGCTGGCAGGGCGCGCGCAATGCGCACGGGGTGCTCGAGCCCAATGCCAAGTTTCCGGACATGCGGGCGCTCGCCCGTTACGTGCATGCACGCGGCCTGAAGCTAGGCCTCTATTCCTCGCCCGGCCCGCGCAGCTGTGCCGGCTACGAGGGCAGTTACGGCCATGAGGACATCGATGCACGCACCTGGGCGGCCTGGGGCATCGATTACCTGAAATACGACTGGTGCAGCGCCGGCCGGATCTGGCGGGAGGATTCGGACATGCGGGCGGTGTACCAGCGCATGGGCGAGGCGCTGCACCGGGTGACGCGTCGGCTGGTGTTCAGCATCTGCCAATACGGCCGGGCAAGCGTGGCGGAATGGGCGCCGCTCGCCGGCGGCAATCTGTGGCGCACGTCGGATGACATCAAGGACAGCTGGGAGCGCATGTCGGCGATCGGATTCTCGCAGGGGCCGCTGGCGCGCTTCGCCGGGCCGGGCCATTGGAACGATCCGGACATGCTGGAGGTGGGCAACGGCCGGATGTCGAACGACGAGTACCGCACGCATTTCAGCCTGTGGGCGCTGCTGGCGGCGCCGTTGATCGCGGGCAATGATTTGCGTGACATGGCGCCGGCGATCAAAGATATCCTCCTCAACCGCGAGGTGATCGCGGTGGATCAGGATCCGCTCGCGCGGCCGCCCGAGCGGCTGTCGGCGAGCGGGGATACGGAGATCTGGGTGCGGACGCTGCGCAAGGGATGGGCGGTGGCGCTGTTCAACCGCGGCACGGCGGCGGCGGACATGTCGGTGAAGTGGGCGGACATCGGGATTGCGGCGCCGCGCACGGTGATCGACGTGTGGGCGCATGCAGAATTGAGCCCCGCCGACGGCTTCGCCGGCACGGTGCCGCCGCACGGGGTGATCATGCTGAGGGTGGAGCCCTGATGGGGCAGTCGAGGAGTCCGGGTTGGAAGCATTCCTGGTGTCGATGGGGGTGGTCGCGCTCGCCGAAATCGGCGACAAGACCCAACTGCTGGCCTTCGTTCTGGCGGCCAAGTTCCGCAGGCCGGTGCCGATCATCCTCGGCATCTTCAGCGCCACCCTGGTCAGTCACGGCCTCGCCGGCGCGGTGGGCGCGTGGATCACGGTGGCGCTCGGACCGCAGGCTCTGCGCTGGATATTGGGATGCTCTTTCATCGGCATGGCGGTCTGGACGCTGATTCCGGACAAATTCGAGGCTGGCGATGCGCGCCTCGCCAAGATGGGCGTGTATGGCACCACGGTACTCGCCTTCTTTCTGGCCGAAATGGGCGACAAGACCCAGATCGCCACCGTGGCGCTGGCGGCGCGATTTCATGCCGTGTTCGCCGTGATCGCCGGCACCACCCTCGGTATGCTGCTCGCCGACGTACCGGCGGTGCTGCTCGGCGACCGGTTCGCTCACCGCATCAAGGTGCGCTGGGTACATGCCATCGCCGCGGCGATATTCGTGGCTCTGGGGACGGCGACGCTGCTCGGTGCCGGTGCCGCATGGGGCTTTTGAAGCGCCATGCTCGGCGCAGAACCGCTGCGCCGCCGGCAGCCGCGCCACCCGCCCGCCCGCTGCATGGCCTGACCGAAGCGGACCTCGAGAGGCGCTTCGAGCGCGCGCTCGAGGCCGGCGACGGTGCGGCAGGCGCGCTGTGCATCCACGAAACCACGATGCGCGGCGCCATGCCGCTCACCATCGAGCGCTCGCTCGAGCGGCTATGGCGCCGCGCCGCGGCCACGGTGCCTGACTGGCTGCCGATGCGCCACATCGAGCGGCTGGCGGAGATCTACGACATCGCGCTTCGCTTCCGGGCGCCGGGCGGCCGCTCGAACATTTATCTCGTACTACTCGACACCAGCGACCGGCCGCAACCCCAGGGCCTGTACGTGGGCATGAGCGGGTACGCCCCGTCGGTGCGCTTCGATCAGCACAAGGCGGGCATCCGCGCGGCGGGCAGTGTGCTACGCCGGGGTCTGGAGGTGCTCACCGGCCCCACCTTGCATCTGCAATACATCCAGCGCGCCGCGGCGGCGCGCATCGAAATCGAGTTGGCGCAGGCCCTGAGCGCGGCCGGCTTTTTCGTGCGGGGCGGACATTAGGGCCGCCAACAGTGGCGGCCGGGGCGGAAAATCAAGGAGACCATGATGATTCTCATCGGCATGTTCGATTCACCTTTCGTGCGACGCGTGGCCGTGACTTTGAATCTGCTCGAGCTTCCCTTCGAGCACCGTAATTGGTCTGTGGGCCGGGATTTCGAGCGCATCCGTCAATTCAATCCCCTGGGCCGGGTGCCGACGCTGGTGAGACCGGATGGCGAAGCGCTGATCGAATCGGCCGCCATTCTGGATCATCTCGATGAGGTCGCGGGCCCGGCGCGAGCGCTCTTGCCGGTTTCGGGGCCGCCGCGTCGCACTGCGCTGCGCCTGATGGCGTTGGCCACCGGCGCAGCGGACAAGGGGGTGCTGCAGATTTACGAGACGGCGTTCCGGCCGGAGGAGAAGCGCCACGCCCCGTGGGTGGAACGCTGCCGGCTGCAGATGCACTCGGCGCTAGCCGTGCTCGATGCGCAGGCGGGAAATCGCGACTGGCTGCAAGGCCAGCGTATGACGCAGGCGGACGTCACGGCGGCGTGTGTGTTCACCTTCCTGAGCGAGGCGGTGTCGATGGATGCCACGCGCTATCCGGCGCTCGGGCGCATCACCGCGCGCTGCGAGGCGCTGCCCGCTTTTGCGAGGGTCAAGGCCGGGTGGTTTGCGCCCACCGGAACCTGACGATGAGGCGACGGGTTTGCCCGCGCGGATCCATGCGCACCGAGCAGCCCGCGCGGATCAGCCCGACAGGTGCGCGCACACCCGGTCGACCTCCTCGGCTGCACCCAGGATCACGGGCGTGCGCTGATGGATGTCGGTGGGTTGTATCTCGAGCACGCGCCGCCGCGGCGCGGCCAGGGTTTTGCCGCCGGCCTGCTCCATGATCATGGCCATTGGATTCGCCTCATACATCAGCCGCAGCTTGCCCTCGGGCGCCTTGGCGGTGGGTGGATACAGGAACACCCCGCCCTTCAGCAGGATGCGGTGCACGTCCGCCACCATCGCGCCGGCGTAGCGGCTCGAATAGCCGTTGCTCTGCGCCCAATCGAGATAGCGCCGGTAGCCCTCGGGAAAGCTCTTGCGGTTGCCCTCGTTGACCGAATAGCTCTTGTTGCCCGCCGGAATGCGCAGGCCCGTCTCCACGCGCATGAATGCGCCGATGGACGGATCGAGCACGAACATGTCGACGCCCCTGCCGATGGTGAGCACCAGAACGGTGGAGGAACCATACAGCACATAGCCGGCGGCCACCTGGTGCGAGCCGGCCTGCAGCAGTGAATCGCGGCCGCGGCCGTCGTGGCTCAGGATGCTGAAGATGGTGCCGACGCCGCCGCACACGTCGAGATTCGAGGAGCCGTCGAGCGGATCGAACAGCACGCAATAGCGGTGCACGCCGGGGCCGTCGTCGCGCAGGATCACCGGCTCCTCGTTCTCCTCCGAGGCGACGATGGCGACGCCTTCGCGCCCGCCCAAGGCGCGCATCAGCACGTCGTTCGCGAGCACGTCGAGCTTTTGCTGCACCTCGCCCTGCACGTTCTCGGTGCCGACGCTGCCGAGCACGTTCTCCAGCCGGGCGCGGCGCACTTTGTCGGCGATGATCTTGGCGGAGATGGACAGCGCCGACAGGATCCAGGAGAACGTTCCGGTCGCCTGCGGGAATTGCGCCTGCGCTTCGAGCATGTGCGCCTGCAGGGTCATGATGCGCACGCTGTCGCGGATGGATTCGGGCGGGGCGCCGGCTGCGATATTCATGGGGATCGCCGATTCAGTGGTGTTCGGCGCAGCATGCCACGAACGGCCGGTCGATACATGCATTGCCGGGTAGAATGTGCCCATGATCACGGTTCACCATCTGAACAATTCCCGGTCGCAGCGCGTGTTATGGCTGCTCGAGGAGCTCGGCGTCGCCTACGAGGTTAGACGCTACCAGCGCGACCCGAAGACCCTCTTGGCGCCGCCCACCCTGTTGGCCGTGCACCCACTCGGCAAGTCGCCGGTGATCACCGACGGCGCCGTCACGGTGGCCGAGTCGGGGGCCATCATCGAATACCTGGTCGACACCTACGGCGGCGGGCGCTTGAAGCCGCCAGCCGGCAGCCCGGAGCGGCTGCGCTACACCTATTGGCTGCACTACGCCGAAGGCTCGGCCATGCCGCCGCTGCTGCTCAAACTGGTGTTCGACCGCGTCGCCACCTCGCCCAAGCCCTGGCCGCTCCGCGCCATCGCGCGGCGCATCGCCGGCACGGTGCAGGAGACCTACATCGCTCCGCAGCTGACCCGGCACCTGGATTTTATGGAGGCGGCGCTGGCGCAAAGCGTCTGGTTCGCCGGCGCGGAATTCACCGCCGCCGACGTACAGATGAGCTTTCCGCTGGAGGCCGCCGTGAAACGTGCCGGTTTGACCGCGAGCCGCCCGCAGCTCATGGGATTCCTGGAGCGCATCCATCAGCGCGCGGCTTACCGCCGCGCCCTCGAGCGCGGCGGCCCGTACGACTTCTGACTGCATCCAAGCGCGCCTGGCCGACGAAATGACGGGGTATGTCTGCCCCGCTGGTGTCCCGAACGCTGTTGCTGTGTGTTCTTGCGGCCGGTGCACCTCCGATCAGCCGGGCGGTGCCCACCGAAGATTACGTGAGCTATTCCGGCACGGCCACGCTGCGGCATGGCGCGCGGGTGCTGTATGGCGAGCGGCATGTGCTCGAGTATCGCGCCGGCCGGCTCGCCGAGCGCGTGGTGCTGTACACCTGCGCCGACGGCACGCCGTTTGCCCGCAAGACCGTCTCATATGTGGATCCGACGGCGCCCGACTTCTCCCTGGAGGATGTTTCGACCGGGCTGCAGGAGGGCGTGCGCACGGCGGCGGGCGGCCGCTTGGTGTTCTTTCGCCCGAACCACCGGGAATCCGACAAGTCCGCACCGCTGCCGCCCACGCCGGGTCTGGTCATCGATGCCGGCTTCGATGACTTCGTGCGCGCCCATTGGCGAACCCTCCTGGCGGGTCGGTCGCTGCGCTTTCCCTTCCTGGTGCCGAGCCGCTTGGGCGACATCGGCTTTCAGGTGCAGCATCAGCGCAGCGACCTGCTGGAGGGCGTGCCGGTCGAGGTGTTTCGCCTGAAGTTGTCGGGCATCTGGGGCTGGCTCTTATCCGGCATCGACGTCTCCTATGGCACCGCCGACCAGGTGCTCATGCGCTACGACGGGTTGTCGGATCTGCGGGATGCCGCCAATGACAATTATGCGGTGATCGTCAATTTTCATCCGCGCGACCGCGCCCCGGGCAGCGCCGCGGCCATGGCGGCGGCCAGGGCGGCGCGCCTGGCGCCGTGCCGGTAGACTGGCGGCCCATGTTCGATCTGAGAATCTATCTGGCTGGGCTGGCCTGCGTGCTGCTCGCCGCCGGCGCGACCTGGATCGTGAGCGTGATCAGGGCCAATGTCGCCATCGTCGATGGCCTGTGGTCGCTGATGTTCATGCTGCTGGCGTTCGTCGATGCCCGCGAAGCGCCGCATTGGGGTCCGCGCGCGGTGCTGGTGCTGGTGCTGATCAGCGTCTGGGCGCTGCGGCTGTCACTCTATATAACGTGGCGCAATTGGGGGCATGGCGAGGATCGCCGCTACCAGGCCATCCGCGCCCGCAATCAGCCGCATTTCCCGCTGAAGAGCCTGTACCTGGTGTTTGCGCTGCAGGCCGTGCTGGCGTGGATCATCTCGCTGCCCCTGCTCGGCGCGGTGCTCGATCCCGGCCGCCTGGGGCCGCTGGATGGCGCCGGTGCGGTCCTGTGGCTGCTGGGATTCGTGTTCGAGGCCGGCGGCGATTGGCAGCTCGCGCGCTTCAAGGCCGATCCGGCCAATCAGGGCAAAGTCATGCAGCGTGGCTTGTGGCGCCTGACGCGCCACCCGAACTATTTCGGCGATTTCTGCATGTGGTGGGGGTTTTATCTGATCGCGCTGTCCGCCGGTGCGTGGTGGAGCATCGTGGGTCCGCTGCTCATGTCGGTGCTGCTCATGCGGGTCTCGGGAGTGACATTGCTAGAGAAGGACATCGGCGAGCGCAGACCGCAATACGCCGACTATATCCGCCGCACCAACGCCTTTTTCCCGGGATCCCCGAAGCGCTGATCACTTTTCGGGACGTCCGTGCGACACTGTCGGCCGGCCGGGGGACGGCCGGGGAGTCCTAAGGTGTCGAGCACTGCAGCCGATCCCGACGTGAACGTCGCCGAAGCACTGCGGCTGTTGTCGGCCGGCGATCTGACCATGGCTGAAGCGGCCTGCCGCGAGGCGCTGGCGCACTCACCGCGCAGCGCGTCGGCGAAGACGGTGCTCGCCTCCGTGCTGCTCGCGCAGCGCCGCTTCGGCGAGGCGGAACTGACGCTGTCGGAACTCATCGAGTCCGATCCCGAAGAGCCCTCGCATTGGCTGAATCTGGGCACCGCGCGCCGCGGTCTGGGCGAACCCGACGCGGCGCTGCTCGCCTATGCCAGGGCGGCCTCCCTGGGAAGCGGCGGCGTGGAGTTTCATTTCAACGTGGGCCTCACCCACCTCGATCGGGCGGATTTCGAGTCGGCGCGGGCGGTGTTCGATCAGGCGCGGGCGCTGGCGCCGCAGGACGCCGAGGTGCGGCTGCGGTACGCCGAGGCCTGTTACCGCACGCTGCGCAACGACGAGGCCGCGGCGGCGCTGGCCGACTGGCAATCGCTGCATCCGCCGGGCAGCCGCGTGCGGGCGCAGGCCGGCCAGCTGCTCATCAATCTCGGCCAGCAGGGGAAGGGTGCCGCCGTCCTTACCGCCGCGCTCGCCGATCCGGATGCCGACGCCTCGACGCTCATCACCGGCGTGCAGACCTATGAGCGTCTGAACCGCCTCGAGGATGCGCAGGCGCTGATCACACGCCTGGAGGAGAATCCCGTCGGGGTGGCGGACGTGGCGGAGGAGCTGCTCGCGGTGCGCGCGCGCCTCGCGCAGCGCGCGGGCGACCACGAGAGCGCGGCGAGCCTGTACGGACAGGCGCTGCTCGCCATCAGCGACGAGTCGCTCAAGTACACCGAATTGTTCCCGCTGGCGCAGTCATTGGATGCGCTCGGGCGCTACCCGGAGGCGTGGAGCACGCTGCAGCAGGCGCATCGCTCGCAACTGCAGTACCTGCGCCGCGCCGCCGCCGGCCAGACCCTCACCGGCGCGCCGCCCATGGCCATCACCGAACATGGCTGCGACCCGGCGGATGTGCAGGCCTGGGAAGACGATGCGCCGGCGCTCGAGGACTCGCCGGTGTTCGTCGTCGCCTTCCCGCGCTCGGGCACGACGCTGCTCGAGGTCACCCTCGATGCCCATCCCGGCCTGCGGTCGATGGACGAACAGCCGTTCATCCAGGACGCGCTCGATGACATGCTGCGGCTGTCGGTCGACTACCCGCGGCGGCTCGCGGCGCTGAACCGCCCGCAGCTGGCGGAGCTGCGCGCCCGCTACTGGCGGCGCGCCGCCGGCAAGGTGGCCCTGAGCGAGAGCACGCGCCTGGTCGACAAGAACCCGCTCAACATCCTGCGGCTGCCGGTCATCCGGCGGCTGTTCCCCAACGCGCCCATCCTGTTCGTGATGCGCCATCCGCTGGACGTCATGCTGAGCTGCTACATGCATGCCTTTCGCGCACCGGAGTTTGCGCTGCTGTGCAATTCGCTGCCCACACTGGTGCGCGGCTATCAGCGCAGCATCGATTTCTGGATCCGCCAGTCGGCGATCTTGCAGCCGCACGCTCTCGAGGTGAAATACGAATCGCTGGTCACGCACTTCGAGCGCGACGTGCGATCCATCATCGAATTCCTCGGGCTGCCGTGGGACGAGCGGGTGCTGCGGCCGGCCGACCATGCACGGCGCATCGGCTACATCAGCACGCCGAGCTATGCGCAGGTGCTGAAGCCCGTCTCCACGAGTTCGATCGGGCGCTGGCGGCATTACGAACCGGCGTTCGCGCCGCTGATACCCGCGATCCAGCCGCTGCTCGAGCGCTGGAATTACTCGGCGGTGGTCGCGGTGGACGGGGTGTCGCCGAACAGCAAATAGGTCGAGAGGATGAATTTGTCGCCAGAGCGCGGGTTGACGCCCTCGTGCTGGTACATCCAGTAGGGCGGAAAAATCAACAAGCGGCCGGCAGCCGGCCGCACGGCGATGTCGAGCTGCGGAAATCTCGTCTCCCCGCCCTCTGCCACGTCGTTCAAATACCACAGCATGACCAGATAGCGGTTGGATACGGAGTAAATCGAATCGAAATGCAGCTGAAAGCCCTCGGCGCCCGGCCGATAGCGCTTGAGCGTGAGGTCGGAGTGCTTCGGTGCGCGCGGCACCGGGATGGCAAGACCGATGTCGCGGTTGTAGCGCTCGAGCGCGGCATCGAGCCTGAGCCGAAAATCCGCGGCGAAGGCCGCATCGGCGAGCTTGGAGACGTTCAGTTCGGTCCAGGCCGATTCCTCGAGGCCGGCGCGCACGCCGCGGCCGTTGGTCACGTGGAAGCGCGACAACCCATCGAAGGATCTGAGCATGCGCCGGCACAGATCCGAATCGAGATGATTATCATAAACACGCACGTAGTGCGCCAGTTCGCCGATGGCCATGGGGTATATAATACTTGAGGCAAGAGTCGAAACGACATGACCGAAGAAGCCGATCCAGAGCTGCTGCTCGCGCAGGGACGCATCGCCGAGGCCGAGGATGCCTGCGAGCGGCGCCTGCAGAATTCTCCGGACGACATCGCGGCCCTGAAGATCGCTGGATTGGGCGCCCTGCGACGCGCGCTGCCCGGGCGCGCCATCGTGCTGCTCGAGCGCGCCGCCCGCATCGCGCCCGATGATTCCCTCACGCTGCATCATCTCGGACGCGCCCGCGAGGCGGGCGGCGACCTCGAGGGCGCGCTGGCCGCCGATGAGGCCGCGGTGCGAGCGGATCCGGCGCATGCGGCCGCGCGGCTCTTTTATGCGAAGGGTCTGGAGCGTCAGGGCCGGCCGGAGGAGGCGCTGCTGCAGTTCACCCGCGCCCTCAAGGATGCGCAGCGCGACGGCCTGTGGCTCGATGCGGCGGGCACGCCCGAGCCGCTGCGGCCGCTGGTCGAGCACGCGGTGCTCGCCGTGCGCCGCGGCCGGCGCGCCGCCTTCGAACTGTTGCTCGGGCCGCTGAAGCGCCGCTATGGCGCCGCGGCTCTCGGGCGCGTCGAGGCGGCGATCCGCATCTACATCGGCGAGCAGGCGCCGCAGTACCCGGATGCGCGGCAGCGGCCGACCTTCTTCTACATCCCGGGACTGCCGACGGCGCCGTATTTCGACCGCCGGCTGTTCGCCTGGATCGGTGCCTACGAAGCGGCGCTGCCCGCGATCGTCGAGGAACTGCAGGCGCTGCTGCCGGGCGAGCGCGGCCGCGAGCGCGTCTTCGGCAGCGATGCGCTTGAGGAGGAAAATCTGCGCGGTCAGTACGGGCAGCCGAGCTGGAACGGGTATTACTTCTACCGCTACGGCGTGCGCCGCGACGACAATTGCTCCGCCTGCCCGGTCACGGCGGCAATGCTCGATTCGCTGCCCCTGATCCGCATCCGGGAACACGGGCCCGAGGTGCTGTTCTCGGTGTTCACGCCGGGCACGCAGCTGCTGCCGCATCGCGGCGTGACCAATGCGCGCGCCGTGAGCCATCTGCCGCTGCTGGTGCCGCCGGACTGCGCCCTCGAGGTGGGCGGCGAGCAGCATGTCTGGCGCAAGGGCCGGGTGGTGGTGTTCGACGACACCTACGAGCATCAGGCATGGAACCGCTCGCCGGAGGTGCGCGTGGTGCTGATCGCCGACATCTGGAATCCGCATCTGACCGACGCCGAGACCGCGGCGATCACCGATGTGATCGGGAAAATCGGCGACATGCGCATCGACCTCGAAAGCAGCTGAACATGCGCCTGCCCAAGCCGTTCTTCCGATTGCCGAGACGCTTCGATGCCGCGCGGCTGCGCGCCGAAGTGGCCGCCCTGCCGCCGCAGGCCTGGGCGCCGCATCCGAACGGCATTCCGGGCAACACCTCGGTGCGCCTGATCAGCGCGCAGGGCGGCGAGAACGACCGGGTCGACGGCGACATGCAGGCCACCGCCCATCTGGCGCAGACTCCCTATATCCGCCAGCTGCTCTCGAGCTTTGCGGTTCCCTGGAGCCGCAGCCGCCTGCTGCGGCTTGCGCCCGGCGCCGCGGTGCCGGAGCACGCCGACATCAACTATCACTGGTTCTACCGGGTGCGCGTGCACATTCCGGTGATCACGCGCGAGGAGGTCAGATTCCATTGCGACGGCGAGAGCGTGCACATGGCCGCGGGTGAAGCGTGGGTGTTCGACAATTGGCGCCTGCACCACGTGGTCAATCCCACCTCCGAGGAGCGCATCCATCTGGTCGCCGACACGGCGGGCAATGCCGCCTTCTGGCAGCTGGTCGGATCCGGTGCCGATGCCGCGACACCCAACCTCTCCATCGCCTATGATCCCGCCGCCGATGCGGCGCTGTTGACCGAACGCCATGTGCTGCGGGGGGTGATGAATCCGGCCGAGCTCGAGTTGCTGGTCGGCAATTTGCGCGGCGAGCTCATCGCCGCGGCCGAGGGCATCGACTCGAGCCTGCGGCTGTCCCGTTATCACGGCCTGCTCGATGCCTTCGTGCGCGATTGGCGCCAGTTCTACGTGCTGCACGGCGAGGATGCGGCGGGCCGCGGCGAGTTCGTGCGGTTGCGCGATGCGGTGCGCAACGCATCGCAGACCCTGGGCGAGGGACTGGCGATCCGCACCAATCGGGTGGCCGCACACCAGGTGCTCGAAGGACGCGTGCTGCGCGTCTGCCTCGGCGAGGAACGGCACGTGCCGGTGAAGCGTCCGGCGGTGTCCGTCGCGGCGGCCGCGCCGCCGGTGCGCAGCGCCGACGCCGCCTGTCTTTCCCGACCGCTGTTCATCGTCGCGGCGCCGCGCTCGGGCAGTTCGCTGCTGTTCGAAACCCTGGCGAGCAGCGCGCAGATCGCGACGCTCGGGGGCGAGGCGCACTGGCTGGTCGAGACCATTGCGGAGCTGTGCCCCGGGGCGCCCGGCATCGATTCGAACCGCCTGACCGCCGCGCAGGCGACGCCGCGCGTCAAGGACCGGATCTCAAGCCAGATCCTCGAACACCTGGTCGATTCGGACGGCGCGCCGCCCGGCGCGGGGCGCGTCTTGAGATTCCTGGAGAAGACCCCGAAGAACGCCCTGAGAATCCCGTTCATCGATGCGCTGTTCCCGGACGCGCGCTTCGTGTTCCTGTGGCGCGAGCCGCGCGGCAATCTGAGCAGCATCATTGACGCGTGGCGCTCCGGGCGATGGCGCACCTACCCGCGGCTCGAGGGCTTCGTGCAGCCGTGGTCGCTGCTGCTGCCGCCGGGATGGGAGAGCCTGCGCGGCCGGCCGCTCGAGGAGCTGGCGGCCTTTCAGTGGGAAACCACCAACCGGGTGATGCTCGAGGATCTGGCGGGGCTGCCAGCCGCGCGCTGGACTGCGGTCGAATACGATGAGTTCCTGAGGTCGCCGGAGGCCGTGGTGCGGCGGCTGTGCGGATTCGCGCAACTCGCCTTCGATCCGGCACTCGCCGCGCGCGTGGGCGGCGTGCTGCCGGCGGCGGCGCACACCCTCACCCCCGCGCAGCCCGGCAAGTGGCGCCGCAATGCCGCCCTCATCGAGCGCGTGCTGCCGACGGTGGAGCCAACCTGGAGGCGCCTCGCGGCGCTCGCGGTCGAGCGGCCTCAGGCGCAGAACCGGTAGCCGTGACTCTCGATGACGGGCCGATCGCGCGCGGCGACGAGCTCGCGCAAATCCTCTGTATAGAACTGCGCGTAGGGCGGGTGGGCCGAGGTGTTGCGCGGCGGTGTGTCGGTGAGGAAATCCTGCATCGCATGCGTGACGCGCTGGCCCACCCGATCCAGATAGTCGGGCAGCTTCGAGCGCAGCTCCTCGGAGCGCTCCACCGTGAGATGCCGGTCGGGGTCGCCGTACAGATACCGGTACAGGTGCGAATAGAAGCCGAGGCCGGAGTTGCGGATCGGCGCGAGGGCAAACTGCGGAAGATTCAGTCCGCGATCGCCGTAGCTCGAGGGCAGCGAGGCGATGACCGCATCGAGCAGCGGGCTGCCCGCGCCGAGGTCGAGCATGTTGCGCAGCGTCCCGCCAAAGTCGAGCCGGCCGTGGTCCGAGAGAATCCGGTACAGGGCGTTCGGCCGCGGGCGCTGCGACTGGAAGGTGTACCAGGAGACATAGTAACTCCACGGATTGCGGACGAAGCCGAGCACCGGCAGCTGCAGGCTCTCCCGGGGGATCAGCAGACGCGGCAGGTGATAGCCGATCGCGCGCGCGCCGGGCACGAAGCGCAGCAGGAATTCGTTCACGAAGCTGCCGCCGGATTTGTGCAGGTGCAGGAACACGAATTTATCGGTCGCGATCATGCCCGTGCTCACCCCGCCCGCGGCGGCCGCTTGAGCGAGGCGAGCCACTCGTCGACATCGGCACGCCGCACGCCCAAACCGCGCTCGCCGGCCGCCAGCAACGCCGTGAGCGCCGCGGTCGGCAGGAAATCGCAGATCAGATGCGTGCGCGAGCGCGCCGCATCCGCATTCCACACGGCGTGCTCGGTGCTGTTGTTGAGCGCCCACAGTTCGCCTGCCTGCATGACGTAGCACAGGCCGCCCACCAGCATGAACGCGCGCTCGTGGGTGGTGACGGGAATGTGCAGACGCAGGGTCTGCGCGAAATAAGGAGCGCGGTCGATGTGCGGCGCCACCTGCTCGCCGCCCGGCAGGCGCGCCAGCAGGCAGCGCAGGGGCGGGGCGGGAATGCACGTCTCGATGATTTCCCGCACGTAGGGCAGCAGCGCCAGCGCCGGCCGGTCCTCGATCGGCAGATTACCCTGCGCGGGCGCGTGCCCGCGCAGGAACAATCCCTCGGCCGCCAGATGCACGCCGACCCGCCCGCCGGTGCCGTTCCAGAGCTGCGCCGGCAGCCGCCCGATCTCCTCCTCGAGACGCGCGGCGTCGAAGCGCAGCCCGAGACGGGTGCAGGTGCCGATCAGGGCGGCCTTGTCCAATCGCGGTTGATTGATCAATTCGAGCATGGAATGTGACCGGTGGTGGCAACGCCGTCCGTGGTCAGGCGGCGCGGCGCGCCTCCACGAACAGGGAATAATAGCGCTCGCCGTAGCGGGCATTGGCGACCGCGCTCACATGATCGACCTTGAGATCCGGAAAGTCGCTCGACATGTACTCGGAGCGCAAGGTGCCGACGAAGCCCGCATCCGAGAGCACTTTCGCCAGGGTTTCGAAATCGTAGCCGTATTTGTGGGCCTCGAACAGATACGCCGGCTCGGCCCCCGCCCCGGCATAGGCGAGGAAATCCTCCAGCCGGGTCGGGTTCGGTGGCCACCAGGGCCAGGTCTCGCGGCGATTGGCGAAGAAACTGCGGTCGTTGCCGACATACGCCTCGATGCAGCGCTCGATGTCCGGCACCACGATGCGCACGACGCCGCCCGGCGCCAGCACGCGGCGGATCTCCGCCAGGAAGGGTTTGACGTCCGCGGGAAAGAACAGGTGCTCGAGCAGATGCGAGACGAACACGCGGTTGACGCTGGCGTCGGCGAACGGCAGTCCCCACTGCACATTGAGCGACAGCGGTGCGGGCGAGACGTCGATGTTGATCCAGCCGTCGAGCAGGCCCTGGCCGCAGCCGATGTGCAACTTGAGATCCCGGGCATCGGCCGCGACTTTGAGCGCGGCCAGCTGGCCGGCGATAAACGGCCGGCGCAGGGCGGTCAGTTCACTGCGCAGCGCATCGATCGCCGCCAGTAGCGCCATCAGGCGCCGCTCCACGCCGACCCCGGTGCGCAGCTGCAGCTGCCGTTCGGCATGCAGGCCGAAGCCCCAGACGTCGCAGGCCAGTTCGTATAGGCTGCGCGCCAGCAGCCGCAGGTGCTGCTTGGCCCGCCCGAGGATCTCCGGCTCATCGCCGGCGGCCGGCGGCGCATCGCCGTCCACCAGGACGCCGCCGCGCTGCAAATGCTCGATCACGGGCAGCACCGCGGCGCGGTCGGCAGGCTGCAGCGCCGCAAGCGCGGATTCCAGGGTGGTCGGTTTGCAAAAGCGGCACAGCCAACCGATGAGTGCCGGACTGTCGCTTTCGAAGGCCCGCAGCTTGCCCGACGTGGTATGGATCAGGATGCGTCCGGATTTGAATCTAACGAGCGTATCCGCGGCGAACACCAGCGGTTTCGTCACGCCGCGGCGAACCTGTTTGTGCGCATCTCTGAGCCCCTTGTCACTGACCGCCGGGATCAAGCATAGCACCGCCCGCGCGCCGGATATGGCAGCGGCGGCGAAGCCTGGGCGCTTGGGGCATTGGGTTTGAACCTGGGTGGCAGTATGCTTTGCGGGCGGTGTTCAGGTCGGGGTGATCGATTGCGAAACATAGCCGCCGTCATGGGTTTGTTGTTCGTGCAGGGCGCCGCGGCCGGCGGCTCCCCGGATCAGTGCGTGCGCATCGCCGACGATGCGGCGCGCCTGGCCTGTTTCGATGCCTTGTTCAAACCGACTGCGACGGCCAAATCCCAGGCTCAACCTCAGTCGCCGTCACAGCCGTCACGGCCGTCACCGCCGTTACCGCCACCGCCGCAGGCCGCGGTGGAAAAATTCGGCGACACGGGTCAGCTGCATCCGCTGGCCAAGGCCGACATTCCCAAGCGCCTCACCAGCCACGTGCAAGCGGCACAGGCGCTCGCCAACGGCTTCTATCGGCTGGTGTTGGACAATGGCCAGATCTGGCAGACGGTCGAGGCGAATTGGGCGGTTGAATTCAAGGCCGGCGATGAGGTGACGGTCACGCGACTCGCCCTGGGGGGATTTCAAATCGCGGCCGCCGGCAGCGCCATCGGCGTCAGCGGCCGTCGGGTGCGCTAGCTCGAGGGCGCCAGGCCGCGGGCCGCGCCAGGGGCCGCGCGAGCGCGCCGCGCCAACATTGTGTCGTGCAAATGCCACGGCGGCTTCGCGCCGGGCATTGACAAGCGCCTGCGATTTATGGCTGGCCCGGCAATCGGTGCGCGCCTAGCGGTCGTTGCTGCGATACAAAAGTTATAAGGTTATGCGGCGGTGCCAGACGGTCGTAGTAATAAAACAACACAAATATGTGCCCCGGCGTCAGATTTCCGCGCGCGCCTACTGGCATTTCCGATACGGGATGTTATTGTTCGACCACACGATCTGGACTTGTGTGCATAGCGCAACGTTCAGCCTCTGAAGGGGTAATTTTTTCGTAACTGGCGTTCGCCGTGCCTCGAAGCGCGGCGGCGCGTACTCCGCTGATGAAGCAGCGGCGTGCGACGTACATAGGAGATCCACAATGTCGCTTAATTCATCTCTCCGGCAGGCCGTCGGTATGGCGGTGGGCACCGCCGGTGCCGCTGCTGCATCGTTGGGCTATACGCATGCGGCCTTGGCGGCCGACGCCGCGGCCGGTCCGAGCCCCGAGGCGCCCGCCAGCGAGGCGCTGGAAGAAGTGGTGGTCACCGGCTCGCACGTGCGGCGCGTCGACGTCGAGACCGCGAGTCCGGTGTTCGTCATGGATCAGGCGACCATCGAACAATCGGGTGCGACCACGGTCGGCGACCTGATCAGCCGTATCCCCGCCATCGCCGGCCAGGCGACCAACCCGTCGATCAACAACGGCGGCGGTTTCGGCGAATCCAACATCGAACTGCGCGGCCTGGATGCGCAGCGCACGCTGATCCTGATCGACGGGCGCCGGGTCAACCTCATCGGCATGAACGGCAGCGTTCCGGGCGACGGCGTCGACGTGAACATGATCCCGCTGAATCTGATCGATCACGTCGACGTGCTGAAGGAAGGCGCCGGCGCCATCTATGGCTCGGATGCCATCGCGGGCGTGGTGAATTTCGTCACCCGCAAGGACTTCAACGGCCTGGAACTCACCGGCGACTGGGGCGAGTCGAGCAAGCACGATGCGCAGCATCACGACCTCGGCGCGATCTGGGGCGGCAGCGGCGATCATTTCAATTACGAGGCCGGCTTCAACTATAATCAGCAAAACGAACTGACCATGGGCGCCCGCAACTGGTCCAAGAACGCGCTGTACTTGTACAGCGGCACCTTGAACAAGGCGGGTTCGAGCCGCACCCTGACGGGCCGCATCACGCTGCCGGCCAATTTGCAGGCGCAATTCGGCTGCACCGGCGACGACAACACCGTGACCCGGATCACCGGCACCACGGGCGCCACCCTGTCGGATTATCGCTGCTTCAACAACGGCGGTCCGAACGACGATCACTTCAACTTCCAGCCCTACAATCTGAACGTGACGCCGCAGGAGCGCACCTCGTTCTTCACCAAGTTGAACTTCCAGATCAACGACTACATCACCACCTACGCGAACGTGATCTACAATCACACGCACTCGGCCGCACAGCTGGCGCCGCTGCCGTTCGACGCGAATGACGACCAGATCGTCATCTCGGCGGACAGCATTTACAATCCCTTCGGCAGCGACTTCGGCGGCGGCACCCTGGTGGGCGGCGCCAATCCGAATTTCGAGCTGCGCCTGGGCGGCGTCGGCAATCGCTACTTCGACAGCCACGGCGATGCCATCATGTCGAACGTCGGCGTCAAGGGGAAGGTCTGGGACAGCGGCTGGGAGTACGACCTCAACGTGTCGTACAACGAGCTCGAGCAGGAGCAGGGCACCTCGGGCTATCTGTTCTTCAACAAGCTGCAAAACGCCGTCGGGCCGTCCTTCTATGCCGGCCCGGGCGCCACCAACCCAACCTGCGGCACGCCCACCAACCCGATCTCGGGCTGCATCCCGGTGGACATGTTCGATCTGAACCTGCCGGGCCAGCAGGCCGCCCTGAGTGAAATCGCGGCCTATTACAACATTGCCAACACCTACCAGAGTGAGGCGGCCACCTTGGATTTCAACGGCCCGATCTGGAAGCTGCCGGCGGGTGAGATGCTGGGCGCCATCGGCGCGGCCTACACCGAGCTGTCGGATCAGTTCCAGACCAGTTCGATCACCGTGGCGCAGCCGCCGGATTACCTGAATTGCCAGATTTCGCAAGAAGCCTGCGGCGGCGACTCGCAGGGCGGCTATAACGTGAAGGAAGTGTATGCACAGGTGTTCACGCCCATTCTGGCCAAGCTGCCCGGTGTTTATGCGTTGAATCTGGATTTGGGGGTGCGCTACTCCGATTACTCGCTGTTCGGCAGCACCACCAAGGGCCAGGGCAAGGTCGAATACCGGCCGGTCAAGGACCTGTTGATCCGCGGCACCTATTCGCAGGTGTATCGGGCGCCCACCGTGGCCGATATTTCGAACGCGCCGAAGGCCAACTCGCCCACACTCAATGACGTCTGCAACGGCTACGGCGGTGTCAACACGGCGCTGTTCCCGTACCTGACCACGGCCTGCGCCGGGGTGCCCACCAACGGCCAGTTCTCCGAACCGCAGAACCAGGTGACCGGCCTGTTGTTGAGCAACACCAACCTCAAGCCGGAAACCGGCGACGTGAAGACCATCGGCTTCGTCTACGATCCGTCCTACGTGCCCGGCCTGTCGTTCTCCCTCGACTACTGGGATTACACGGTCAACAATCTGTTGACGCAGCTGGATCCGAACTACGCCCTGCAGCAATGCGCGGCCACCGGCGCGCAGGCGTTCTGCTCCTTGTTCAGCCGCTACACCAGCGGCGTGAATGCCGGCGACGTCATTTCGGTCAGCCAGCCCACCTTCAACCTGGGCACCCTGGTGACCAACGGCGTCGATCTGAGCGCCGCGTACGTGCTGCGCAAGACCGATTTCGGCAACTTCAACATCACCCTGGATGTGACCCATCTGATGGTGTACAAGAACACGCCGGCACCGGGCGCGGCCACCGAGGAGATCGCGGGCACCGACAACAAGCAGTTCGGCTTCTATGCCAAGAATCGCGGCACCCTGGGAATCGGCTGGTCGGGCTGGGGCGCGGAGGCCTTGGTGACCGTGCGCTATATCGGCGGGGTGTCGATCCCGTTGACCAACGGCAATTACGACGCGAACGGCAACTTCCTGGGGTTCCTCGGCTGGAGCCTGCCGGCGGTGGAATACTACGATCTGACCGGCGCCTACACCATCGCGCCGACCAACACCAAGCTGCGCTTCGGCATCCTCAATCTGGCGGACAAGACCCCGCCGATCGCTGGCATCAACAGCTTCGGCTCGGGCTCGAGCGTGACGGACGTGACGGTGTACGACACCATCGGCCGGCGCTTCTACGTCGGGTTCACGCAGAAGTTCTAAAGTTAGGCCTCGACTGGAGGGCGGCCCCGAATGGGGCCGCCCTTTTTCTTGGGCGGAAGGAACACCCGGCCGTGCAGCGACGGTGCGCGAGTCACCGGCGCCCGGCCTTGGCTTCAGCGCTTCTCCGGCTGGTACAGTCCGCTCAGTATCTTCAGCGTGACGCGGCGGTTCTGGAGCCGGCCTTCCCGGGTGGTGTTGTCCGCGATCGGCCGGGTCTTGCCGTAGCCGCGGGCGGTCATGTCGTTGCTCACTCCATGGTCCTTGAGATACGCCATCACGGATTCGGCGCGGTGCTGCGACAGGATCAAATTGTGCTGTGCGGAGCCGCGACTGTCGGTATGGCCCTGCACCTCGACGACGATGGAGGGATATTTCTTCAGCGTGGCCACCGCATAGCCGAGCACATAATCCGATTCCGGCACCAGGACGGCCGAGTCGGTGGCGAAATTCACGCCCTCG